>Ga0153915_10000817_pt1 | contig 28788 bp, 18 predicted proteins | sample Opewatmetagenome_2_FD_107003 | JGI IMG/M metagenome (GOLD analysis project Ga0153915, IMG submission 107003) | Freshwater wetland microbial communities from Ohio, USA - Open water 3 Core 3 Depth 3 metaG | ecosystem: Environmental > Aquatic > Freshwater > Wetlands | place: USA: Ohio, Lake Erie...
AGTTGAGCATGGCCACCCAAAGCCGGATGACCTCGGCGCCGCTCTGGGCGATGATTTCCTTGGGCTCGATAAAATTACCGGCGGATTTGGACATGGCCTTGCCCTGCTCGTCCAGGACAAAACCATGGGTGATGCAGGTTCGATAGGGAGAGCGGCCTCGAGCGGCGAGGCCTACCAGCAACGAACTGTTGAACCAGCCGCGGTGCTGGTCATGGCCTTCGATATAGACATCCGAGGGCCAGGGAAGGTCGTCTCGTTTTCCGAGCACATTGTGACTGGCCCCCGATTCAAACCAGACGTCGAGGATATTGTGCTCTTTATCAAACTGCCGGGAGCCGCACTTGGGGCAGGCCGCGCCTGGAGGCAAGAGATCCTCGGCCTTTTCGACGAACCAGGCGTTCGAGCCGCTTTTCTCGAATATGTCAGCCACGCGCCGGGCGGTTTTTTCATCGGCCAGGATCTCCCCGCAGCCGCGGCAATAAAAAGCCGGAATGGGCACTCCCCAACTGCGCTGTCGAGAAATGCACCAATCTGGCCGATTGCTCATCATGTTGCTGATCCGTTCTTCTGCCCAAGGCGGGACCCAGTGAACTTTCTTGATCTCCTCGAGAGCCTTGGCGCGTAGGCCATTCTTGTCCATGGAAATGAACCATTGGGACGTCGCCCTAAAAATCACCGGGTTCTTGCAGCGCCAGCAATGGGGATAGGAGTGGACGATCTCCCCTTCTTTAAGCAGCGTGCCGTCTTTTCGTAAATCATCGTTAATCAGCTTGTTGGCCTTGAAGACGTTCATCCCGGCGTATTTATTGATTTCGGCCGTAAACCGGCCTTCGTCGTCGACGGGCGTGTAGATATCCATGCCGTAGGCGATCCCCGTCAGATAGTCCTCGTGGCCATGGCCGGGAGCCGTGTGGACACAGCCTGTCCCCTCCTCGAGGCTGACATAATCGGCCAAGACAAAAAGCGAGTCGCGGTCGATGAAAGGATGGCGGGCTTTGAGATATTCAAGCTCGCGGCCTGTGAACGTCGCCAAGATCTTGGGATCCTTGAGGCCGAGAATACCCGCGACGACCGGGACCAGTCGTTTGGCGACGAGATAGGCTTCGTCTCCGGCTTCAAAAACCGCGTATTCATAATCCGGATGGAAGGCGATGGCCAGGTTGGCGGGAAGCGTCCACGGCGTCGTCGTCCAGATGATGACGGAGACCTTCTTGTTCTTCAGGGCGGGATCCTTTTCGGATAAATCGGACGTCATGGGAAACTTGACATAGATCGAAGGAGAAGTGCGGTCCTTGTAGACAATTTCTGCCTCAGCCAGAGCGGTCTTATGGACAGGACACCAGTGAACGGGCCGTTTGCCCTTAAAAACATTCCCGGAGGCGAAGAAAGCGGCTAGATAGCGCAGGACTTCGGCCTCGTATTCCGGGTCCATCGTCAGGTAGGGCTTTTCCCATTCGCCGAAAATCCCGAGCCGCTTGAATTCCTCTCTCTGGATGTCGATATATTTCAGGGCGTAGTTTTTGCATTCTTCCCGGATTTCGATGATCGACAGGGCTTTCTTTTTCTCGCCCAAAAGCTTGTCCACGTGAATCTCTATGGGCAGGCCATGGCAATCCCAGCCGGGAAGATAGGCCGAGAGATAGCCCTGCATCGTCCGCGATTTGACGATGAAATCTTTGAGAATTTTGTTCATAGCCGTGCCCAGATGAATGCTGCCGTTGGCATAGGGAGGGCCATCATGGAGGACGAAGGTGGGGCGGCCTTGATGCTTCGACAGGATCTTCCGATAGAGCCCGGCCGCCTCCCACTTGTTTAAAATCTCAGGCTCCTTTTGGGCGAGTTTCGCCTTCATCGAAAAAGAGGTTTGGGGCAGGTTGAGCGTGGCCTTGATATCGCGCTGGTCGGGCATATTCTTTTCTCCGCAGACTCCCGTTAATTTGCTTATTATAAAACAAGTTATTTTATTCCACCACTCCAAAAAGTCAAATCCGATGTCCTTGACATTTTCCGAGGGCCTTCTAAACTATAGGCATGAGGTTTCGTTCATGAAGAAAATCCTGCTCGCATGGGTTCTCCTTTGTTCGTCGACATCCCTGGCCTTGCCGCGGATATCGCTAAAACTGACCGGGGGGATGACCTATTTCTTTGACAACGACTACATCAAAGGAATCCGAGGTCTTTATGATTATTATCTTGACTCTTATGCGGGTGTGACAGGCAAGTTCAAACCGCCCAGGCTCGGCCTCGACTTCGGCGGAGAGATCGCTTTTTCGATTCGCGAAAACCTAGCCATCGGGTTTGGCGCCTCCCATCTCCGGTGCTCCCGGGAAAGTGAGTTCGGCTATCAATTGCCCTATTTTTCTTCGCGGGATTCCCTGAAGCCCGATATCCGGCTGATCCCTTTGACCGTTAACCTCCATTATTATGTGCCGGCCGGGCCGCGTCTTAAGGCCGACTGGTTTATCGGGGCCGGCTATTACATGATGAAATTTGACCACGACTGGTCGGTCGCGACGGATTTTTTTTCTTACCACTCGGACCAGACGTTTCACTCGGACAAGAGCAACATCGGCTTTCAGGGAGGACTTGGCCTCGAATATGAGGTCTCTCCTCAAATCGCCCTGGTCTTCCAGGCCAGCGGACGTTTCATCCGATTTTCGAATCTCCAAGGCGATTTGACGGAAAAAATCGGCTCCCTAAACGTGAGTTGGGAGGATGAAACCACCAATGGCTATTTCTGGTTTTACAGACGAAACGAGGACAACTCCGCTTATGCCCAAGTCAGTTTTTCCGAAACGAAGCCTTCCGAGAACGAATATTCCGCCATTAGAAAGGGGATTTTGGATTTGAGCGGAATAGCCGCCGGGATCGGCTTGAAAATCAGTTTTTGACGGCTAGTCTTTTCTGAAGTGGGCGCCCAGGCTGTTCGGGTTGGCCAAAGCGGCATGGGTGATCATGAGGGCGACCAGGATTCCCTGGCGCAAGCCGATCAGCTTGGCATCCATAGCCGCCTCTCTATAGAATTTTTCGATCCTGTGGAGGAGATATTCCAGGTCGGCTTTTGCCCGCTCGAGTCTCTTCCTGGTCCGGATGATCCCGGCGTAGTTCCAGAGCGTCGAGCGGATCGTCAGCCAGTCCTGGTTGATCAAGGCAGGATCAATCGCTTCCTCGTTTTCCGGGTAATACCACTTATGGATATCCGATTCTTTAAAGGACGGACTTTTGAGGAAATGGTCGGCGATATCCCTGGCCGCCCGAGTCCCCCAGACTAGGCCTTCAAGCAAGGATGTCGATGCCAGCCTGTTGGCGCCGTGGACACCCGTGCAACTGACTTCTCCCACGGCGTAGAGGCCGTTGAGCGATGTTTTGCCCCAGCCGTCGACAAGGACCCCGCCGCAGCAATAATGGGCGGCGGGCACGACGGGGATGGGCTCTTTGGTGATATCGATCCCATACTCGAGGCAGGTTTTATAGATGTTGGGAAATCTTTTTTTGATGTCGACTTTGGCGTAAGAGGCCAGGTCGAGCAAGACATAGCTCGAGTTGGTGGTGGTCATTTCTTCGTAAATGGCCCGGGTCACTTCGTCACGGGGAGCCAGGTCGTTCTTATCGCTGTATTTCTCCATGAAGGTCCGGCCCTCCCGTGTTTTCAGCCGGGCGCCCTCCCCTCGGACTGTCTCGGAGATCAGGAAACTGTCGGCGTCCCGGTGAAAAAGCGACGTCGGGTGGAATTGAATATATTCCATATTGACGATCCGGGCGTTCGCCCGATGGGCCATAGCATAGCCGGCGCCGATGGCATCCCGAGGGTTGGAGGTATAGAGAAAAACGGCGCCGCACCCGCCCGTGGCCAGGACGGTCCGATGGGCGAAAAACGTCTTGACCCGGCGGGTCTTGTTATCCAGGACATAAGCGCCGATGCATTGAGGTTCCTGGTAATAAGCGATAGGATTTTTTGTGTGATGGGGAACCGTCAAGAGGTCCACCGCCGTGTGGTCCGTGAACAGAGTCACCTTGGGGAATTTTTTCAACGCCGCGATGAATCGCTCTTCGATGGTCCTGCCCGTCGTGTCCTTGATATGCAAAATACGCCGGCGGGAATGGCCGGCTTCCTGGGCATAATCTAAAGAATCCGGGGCGCTCCGGGTGAACGGGATGTCCAGCTCCTCGATGAGAATCCTATCGACCAGCGGCTTGCTCTCCCGGGCCAGGATATCGACCGCCTCCGGGTTGCTGATGCCGTCTCCGGTTTTGACAATATCCTCCTTGAGAAGCTCCGGATAGTCGTCTTTACCCAGTGAGACTATGCCGCCTTGGGCATAGAAGGTATTGGAATCCTCCAGGGTTGGACTTTTGGTGATGACAATGACGTCGAGCCCGCTCTTGGCGGCTTCCAGGGCGGCGCTGGCACCGGCGATGCCACAGCCGATCACCAGGACATCCGTCTTGAATCGTTCGTTTTTCACAATCGTCCTCGCTTAGCCTCGACAAATTCCAGGCTCAAATCCAGAGAGGCGTAGGAATGGGTGAGCTTCCCGACCGATATATAATCCGGCCCCAGAGCGGCGATGCGCCGTACGTTTTTCAGGCTGACATTGCCCGACACTTCGACCGGAATTCGTCCTCTCAGCCAGCCGATGATGTCCCTCATCGTTTTCGGCGGCATGTTGTCGAGCATGATCATGTCCGCTCCTGCCTCGACGGCCTGCCGAGCCTGATCGAAATTCGTGACCTCGACCTCGATTTTGACCCGCCGCCCCACCTTGTTTCGGGCTTTCTCGACGGCGCTCCGAATACCTCCGGCGAGACGGAGATGGTTGTCCTTGATCAGGACCATCGTCGAAAGATCGAAACGGTGGTTCTCTCCTCCCCCCATCTTGACTGCGTATTTTTCTAATATCCTGAGACCGGGTGTAGTTTTGCGCGTATCCAGGATCCTGGCTTTGGTTCCCGCGACGGCATCGACGTATTCTTTCGTCGCCGTCGCGATGCCCGACATCCTCTGCAAAAAATTGAGGGCCGTCCTTTCCGCCTTCAAGATCGAGATCGAATGTCCCGAGACTTCAGCCAAGATATCGCCGGCTGCGAAGGATTGACCGTCTCGAAAATATGTTTTAAAAGTGATCCGGGGATCGAGGCAGTGAAAAACCCGTCCGGCGACGTCGATCCCGGCCAGGACGCCTTCCTGCTTGGCCAGGAATACGGCCTTGGAAATAGACCGGCGCGGGACAATATTTTCAGACGTGATATCCCCCCGCGGCATGTCTTCCCCGAGGGCGGCCTCGATGATCGCGTCGATTTCTTTTATTTTCACGGGGCTCGATTATAACAAATCTCGCTCAGCAATGAAAAGGTCGATCGCCTCGCCACCTTGTTCCGGCCTCCTGTCACGGGCCAAAAAAATATCTTGTGAACGGGGCAGGCTCTGGATATAGTAAGCGCATAAGCTGGAAGGAGGTCCTCATGAATACGCTTCAGCGGATGGTCGCCCATGGCCGGTAGGATCGCGGCGCTGGCCTCCCGTTTGGATCAACTCTACGAGTTCGACCGAGAGCCGGTCTCATTGGAGAAACTCCAATCGGGCGGAAAATTCGCCGGCCTTTTTGCCGGGGAGCACGTGGCGGCGACGGAATTCGTCATCGGCGCCTTTTTCGTCCTCCATGGGGTGACGGCCAAAGACCTCGTTTTGGGACTCCTTCTCGGAAACCTGTTGGCCGTGCTCTCCTGGACCTTCCTCTGCGCACCGATCGCCGTCCGGACGCGGCTGACCCTGTATTGGTACCTTCGGAAAATCGCGGGACCGGGATTAACAGTCATTTATAACATCGCCAACGCTATCTTGTATTGTGTTTTGGCCGGCGCCATGATTGCCGTGTCGGCCACCGCCGTCGGCATAGCTTTTAAGGTCAAAACGCCTTCCCTTTCGGCCGTCTTCCCTTCAAGCTGGGGCTGGGTTCTCATCACCTTCGCCCTCGGCGCCGCTTTTACGGCCCTGGCTATTCTGGGCTTTGAAAAGCTGAGCCGATTCGCCCAGGTTTGTTCGCCCTGGATCTTCGTCGTGTTTATCGCGGGAGCTTTGGCCATGCTGCCTAAACTGGGCGTCCACGCCAATTTTGATAATTTCTGGGAGGTCGCTACGACCAAGGTCTGGAACGGGATCGCGGCCGCCGGCCAGGACAAATTCAGTTTCTGGCACATCCTTTTCTTCGCCTGGTTCTGCAACCTGGCCATGCATGTCGGGCTGTCGGACTTAGCCCTTTTTCGCTACGCAAAAAAATGGACCTACGGCTTGTATTCCGCTTTCGGGATGTATCCGGGCCACATGCTGGCTTGGATTTGCTCGGGGATCATGGTCGCTGCCGTAGGCCGCGAGATGAACCCCGGCCTGATGGCTTTCGAAGCAGCGGGCTTCGCGGGAGTCGCCGGCGTCCTGTTCGCGGGCTGGACCACGGCCAACCCCACCCTCTACCGGGCCGGATTGGCTTTGCAGGTCATTACGCCCAATTGGCCGCGATGGAAGATCACACTGGCGGCGGGGACGCTGACGACGATCATCTCCTGTTTCCCGATCGTTTTCATGAAACTGCTGGATTATGTCGCGATCTATGGGCTGGTCTTGATGCCCATCGGCGCCATCGTCTTTGCCGAGCACTGGATCCTGCCGCTGTTAGGAATCGAACAATATCGTGCCGAAAAACACAATTGGACCATCAACTGGAGGGCTTTGGCCGTCTGGTTCGGGACGCTCCTCATCTGTTTCTTCCTGCCGATCCATCTTTATTTTCGCTGGCTGCCCGGCTATTTAATTGCCCTTGTCGCATATGTCTTTCTCCAGGGATTGAAAAAGAATAAACCATAAGGGAGCATCGCCATGCAGCGCATCCTATTTGAGGTATTAGCCATCATCAGCCTCGTCCTCTGCTTGGTCTTTCCAATACTCCGTTTTCTGGGAAAGATCGAAGCCGACAGGTTCAAATCCGGATTCCTCTTTGCTTCCATCGCCTGGTTTATCTTTGCCACGCTCTGGGCGACCCGGACAAAAAAATCGTCGAAGACATGAGGCAGGCAGGGCGCGTGGACTGACTTATTGTTCTGCCCTAATCGGCATGACCTGCCTAAAAGTCCGTTTTGTCCCCCAGCCGCAAGCCTTGGCTCCGGTTCAAAATGGCCGATCGGATTATCAAATCGTCGTCGAACAGCATCGAATTGCGCTTGCCCCGTTTCCTGTGATATAAGCAAAAATATGTTTTTTGGAAGGAGGGAGTCATGAAAACCGGTTTCAGGAAGAGCTGTGCTCTCTTCTGCGGACTCAGCCTGTCTCTTGCGTTTTCCCTGAGCGCCGCCGCGGCTCAAAAAGTCCAGATCAGCTTTGATGACTACCACGGCTATACGGGAGCTGTGAAATACATCAAAGATGTCGCCGCGGCCTATCCGAACCTCACCGAACTCCAGGAAATCGGCAAGAGCGGCCTTGGCCGGCCGATCTACGTGCTGATCATTACGAACACGAAGTCCGGAATAACCATCGACCGCTACATCGAGATCCGACATCCGCGAAACGCCGAAATTAAGGATTCTTTCCATCTTAAGCCCTATGACGGCAAGCCCGGCCAATGGATCGACGGCGGCTTGCACGGTAACGAATATACCGGCGTTGAAGTCTGCCTCTACATTATCGATAAACTGCTCAGCGGCTACGGCGCGAACCAGGAGATCACCAGCCTCATCGACAACAAAGTCATTTATGTTTGCCCCGTGCTGAACCCGGACGGCGTCTTCAACAGCGCCGAGCGAGAAATCTCCCAGCGTGGAAATTGGGACCTGGGCGCCGCCAAGGACAGCCCCCGCGACCTCAACGGCGACGGGCACATTACTCAGTTTCGCTATAAAGATGCCAAAGGCGCTTTTGTGATCGACGACAAGGAACCTCGTCTCATGGTCCGGCTCGGCCCTAGCGAGCAGACGGCCAAACAGCGCTATTCGGTCGTCACCGAAGGCCGCAGCTCGGCCGAAAGCATGCGCCCGAGAGGCCAAGATTCCGGCCCGACGACCAGCATCGATGTCAACCGAAACTTCCCCGAAGGCTGGTGGACCGACGAAGGCATGCCGGGCGGCACGGGCACTTATCCGACATCCTCTTCAGAAGCGCACGCCTTGGTTGAATTCGCCGTCAACCACCGCAATATCCTGATGGTTCAGAATTTCCACACCTCGGGGGGGTTCACGTACCGTCCGCCCGGAGTCGGCCCCGACACGACCATGGCCGCCAAGGACGTCGCCGTCTATGACCTCGTCCTGGGCAAAAAATATCTTGAGATCATCGGTGCGAAAATCCCAGAAGCATGGCAAAATCCCGAACGGATGGCTGAATTCAAGGTCAAGCTTCGCGGCGCCTCCCGCAATAAGTATGCCCTAGAACGCGGCTATGAGATGCCCCGCGGATGGATCATGGGCTATAACGAAGATCGTGACCAGCGCTACGGGTACGGCATGGTCATCGACTGGTGGTACCAGCAATACGGCGCCTACGCCGTGACGACAGAGCTCTGGAATCCGAGCGCCGACATCCCGGGATTTCCAAAGATCGATCCCCAGGCGCCGGATGCGCGCAACGAGCAGGAACGTGCCCTACTCAAATACAACGATGAAAAGTACGGCGGCAAGCTGTTTGTCAATTGGAAGCCTTACAAATATGCCGCGCTCGGGGACGGTGAAATCGGAGGCTGGATCCCGAAGTACAGAAGCAACGCCCTGCCGGGCGAACCGCTGAAAGCTGTGTGTGAGAACCACTGGCAGTTTGAGCTGTTCCGGGCTGGGATGCTTCCTGAAATCTCCATCACGGATGCCAAGGCCAAAGTCCTCTACACAGCGGACAATGCCTATGATGCGAAGGCCGTCGTTCAAGGCGATCAGGTCACGATCAAGAAAAGCGGCGGGAAGGGTAAATATAAAATCATCGAAGTCTCGGCCACGATCGAAAACAAGGGAAAACTGGCCACCCAGGTGGCGAGGGGCGCTCAACTCCGCGGTAACAGGGATGACGCCGTCTGGCTCATCGGCGACCGGGGCAAAACCGAATACCTCCAAGGTTCCCCATGGCAGAATCTGGGGGTGCTTGATGGACAGATGAAGATTCCCGGTCTAGAGATCGGCCCCGCCAGCGGGGGGCAGAGGGGAGCAGCCGGCGCCCCTGGCGCTCCGGCCACGATAGCGTTTCAGATGCCCGGGATGCCGGGCCTGCCAATGGGCCAGCGGGGAATGGGCATGCGAGGCGGGCTCCAACAGCCACAGCAAACAGGCCCCAAGCGCGAAGTCAAGTGGTTGATCTCCGTCCAGGGCGACGCGCCGCTCAGGATCATAGCCACATCTCAGAAGGGCGGGACCGTGGCTAAGGAACTTGCGGTTCGCTGATGAAGGAGACTGCCATGAAAACAACCAAATTCATCCGAAAATCACTGAAAACCACTGTTTTTCTGAGCCTGGGCGGCCTCGTCCTTTTCAGCCTTGTCCTTCTTGCGGCCCAGATGTCCGGCCAATCCAAAGCCCAAAAATCCCCGGGCGGCTATCACGGCGAGCTCGATTTTCCCATTTCCTGGAAGCATTACTACGCGTATGATGAATGGACGAAAATTATGCATGACCTCCAGAAGAAATACCCCAGCTTGGCCGACATCCAGACCATCGGCAAAAGCCGGCAGGGCCGCGACCAGTTCCTGTTGACTCTCACTGCCAAATCGACCGGAAAACCGGAAACCAAGCCCGCCATGTGGGTGGACGGCGCGATCCACGGCAACGAGGTCAATGGTATCACTTGCTCGCTCTATTGCGCCTGGTACCTGCTGACACGTTATGATTACGATCCTTACATCTATGACCTTGTCAACCGAACAACGTTCTATATTCTGCCCGGGCTGAACGTGGACGCCAACGACTCTTACGTCCGCTATCCCAATACGGCCAACAACCCTCGCGAGCCTTTCCGGCCTATGGACGACGATGGCGACGGGCTTTTTGACGAAGATCCGACCGAAGACGTCGACGGTGACGGCGAGCTTTCGACGATGTACGTCGAAGATCCGGCGGGCGAGTATAAGCTTTCGCCCGACAAGCGGCGGTTCGTCCAGGTCGAAGATCCGCGAGAAGAAATCTTGAGGTTCCGCCGGGTTGGCAGCGAAGGATTCGACAATGACGGCGACGGAAGGATCAACGAGGACGATCTTGGAGGTCCCGATCCGAACCGCACCTTCCCCTATGATTGGAACCTCAGAAACGGCGCCCCCTATCCTTTGAGCGAGAGCGAGACGCGCAACGTGATGGAGTTCTGGCTCAGCCATCCGAATATCTTCGGCTCGTTCCATTTTCACAACACCGGCAGGCTGATCATGTTTTCGGCCCCCCCGGCGGCCCGCGGCGTAACCCTGACGGCCGAACAGCTGCGCCTGCTCCAGGAGCAGAACGCCCGGCGCTTGGAAGAAATGCGTAAGACCAACCGGTATGCACAGCTCTTCGATCGGATCGTCGACCGCAATTACCAGGGGGACATGGACGCTCTGACCGAGATGGTGACCATGGGCGCGAGAATCCTGAAGGACTACCGCCCGACAATGAGCGGGTTGGTTGGACAAGCCCAGGCGGCGTCCTATTATATGATCGGCGCGTACGCCTACCTGATTGAGTTGTGGGGCTCGCCCACGGCCGAGGCGGACGTAGATAAGGACGGCCGGGTATCCGACGATGAAATGATGAAATGGATCGACATCGAGCTCGGCGGCGAAGGCTGGATCAATCCTCACAAGTTCAACCACCCGGACCTGGGTGAAGTTTGGCTCGGCGGCTCGGCCAAGAAGCATATCACCCGGACCCCGCCGGCAAGATATATGGAAGAAGAAGCCCTGAGGAACACACAGTTCGTCCTGTACAGCGCCAGCCAATTCCCAAAAGTCGAGATCGAAAAGGTCGAGATCAAGCCGGCCACGGATAACCTGCTGTGGGTGGAAGTGACAGTTAAAAACGGCAGCGTTTATCCGACCAGCTCTGACCGGACCGTTCAACTGAGACGGGATGTCAAGGACAAGCTGACCATCAGCACCTCGGACAACGTGAAGCCGTTGGAGGTTTCTGAGGGCCAGACGGTCCTCGATTCGACAAACCCCGCTGACAGGATGCAGACGCCCAAGGGCAAAACCGCCGAATTCCGATTAGCCGGCAAGTCCTCTCAAAAATTCGCCTATCTCGTGAGGATGGACGGCCCAAGAGGCTGGGTGGAATTCGAAGTGAACTCCAAGTTCGGAGGGACGGCGAAGAAACGGATCAACCTACAGGCGGGAAACTGAGATTCCGATTATTCTCCGCTGAGCTCAAAAGAATAACGGCCCGAGCCCACCTTGAGAATGAAGGTCTGGGCGGATTCCGTAACATTCAAGATGCCTGGAATGCCGGGCTCCAGCTTTCCTTGGGCCCAGAGGGTCTTCTCACCCTCCCGGACAATGATATTCTTCAGGTTGAACTTGGGCAGGACGATTTCGGCCTCGGAACCGACCGGCACAGCGGCATCCAGAGATACGCTTTTCTCGGTCCTCGTCCACGAGGAAAGCACTCGTCCCCTCAACGTATCGACCGAACCGGATGCGTAAAAAAGATCGCGAACCATTCGGGGCTCGATCCGGATTTTCTCGAATGCGACGGCATTCGGGTCTAGGTTGATGCCGGCGAGCGCTTTGTACAGCCAAGCCCCGACGCTGCCGAACATCGGGTGGTTGTGTGAATTCATGGACGGTCCCTGCCGCAACTGCCAGAGCTCCCAGAGCGTCGTTGCGCCGTTTTCGATCATATATCCCCAGCTGGGATAGGTCGTTTGGGTGGCGACGTCATAGGCCAGGTCTGAATTATCGTTCCGCGTCAGAAGCTCCATGATGTACTTGGTGCCGATAATCCCCGTCGTCAGGTGAGAGTTATTCCGGTAAACAAGGTTGTCGAAAAGATTTCCCCAGACGGCTCCTCTTTCCTTCTCGGGCGCAAGGTCCAGGAAGAGGGCCAGCGTGTTGGCGGTTTGCGTTCCGTTGGCATAATTCTTCGTCTTCGGATCGAAATATTCCGTATGGAACGCAACCTTGATGTCCTCGGCCAGCTTCGAGTAGGCTTGGGCATCCTTCGCCTTCCCCAGGATTTTAGCGACATCGGCCAGGATCTTCACGTCATAATAATAGTAGAATGAGGAGACGATGTTTCCCGGAGTCTTTTCCACGGCTACCCAGTCTCCGTAATAGCTGTACTTGAGCAGTCCGTTTTCGGTTTTAGAGCGCAAGAATTCCACATATTTCTTAAGGCCGTCATACTGCTCCTGGAGAACACGCTTATCGCCGTAGTAGCGGTACATGTACCAACAGATCAGTGGATAGGCAGTCCCCCAGGCCGGGTCGGCCGGACGGCTTCCCCATATGTGAGGGACTGTATCCGTAATCGCCCCGGCTTCATCCTGGACATCTCTGATATCGCGAATGAAATTCGTGTAAAAGGCGGCCATGTCGAAATTCATCATGGCCTCCTCGGCCGTGCCCTGGGCGTCGCCCATCCAGCCCATTCGCTCATCGCGCTGGCTGCAGTCCGTCGGGATGCTGTGGAGGTTGGTCTTCTGTCCCCAGATAATAATGCGCTGAAGAGCATTCAAGACAGGCTTCGAGCAGGCAAACGAGCCAGCCTGCTTGACGGCGGAATGCACGACCCGGCCGCGGATTGTTTCGGCAGTCGGCACGCCGGGGAACCCGGTCAACTCGACAAAACGGAATCCGTGATAGGTGAAGCGCGGCTCAAATACTTCTTCGCCCCGGCCTTTGAGAATATAGACATCCTCGGCCCTGGCGGCGCGCAGGTTCTCCTGGTTCAGCATCCCGGTGTCATAAAGCATTTCGGCAAAACGCATCTTGACGGCCGTACCTCGGGAACCGGAAACGCGGAGTCTAGCCCAGCCGCTGAAATTCTGGCCCATGTCAAAGACGTAAACTCCGGGCTTGGGATTGGTCATCCTGAGCGGGACGATTGTATCGACAACACGGATGGGAGGCATCATCTGAGCCGAGAGGACGCCCTTCGGGGCCGATACCGCATCCGCCGTTTTCCAGGATTTTTCATCGAAACCGGGCCGGTCCCACCCGGCCGTCTCTAGCCGGGCATCATAAACCTCGCCATTATAAATACTATCTTCCACAATCGGGCCGTTCTTCGTTCTCCACGAGCCGTCGCTGCTGATGGCCAGGGTTTGACCGTCGGCCAACTCGATATTCATCTGAAAGAGCAGAGCCGTCGATTTATACCATCCCTTGCCCAGGATGACGGCAACGGCATTGGCCCCCGTCTGGACGAGATTCGTCACGTCGTAAGCGACGTAAAGAACTCGTTTATCATAGGTCGTCCATGCCGGATCAAGGACATGGGAGCCGACTTTCCTTCCGTTCAGGCGGAGCTCGTAGTAGCCCAGGCCGCAGATAAAAGCGCGAGCGCGAATCACACGGCCGTTTACAGGAAATTCTTTTCGCAGCTGGTTGGCTCCCCCGATCCACGTTCCTTTCCAGTCATCCCTAGAAAAAAGCCCCGTCTCAAAGGACGCGACTTCGCTGTCAGGCCCCTCTTTCCCCGCCTGATCCCAAGAGCGGACTTTCCAGAAATAGCTCCGACCGCTGGCCAGGGGTTTTCCTTGGTAGACGATTTGAGTGGATTCTGAAGAATTCACCTTGCCGCTGTCCCACAGATCAGGTTTGTCACAAGCAGGTTGCGTGGAAACAAGGATCTGATAAGCCGATTGTTTCTGTCCTCTTTCTGAATGCTCGAGCACCCAGAAAAAACGCGGCTGCTGGACATCCATCCCGACGGGATCCGTTAGATACTCGCACCTCAGGCTGACCGGCGCCTGGAGCCCGTCGGCCGCCTTCGAGATTTTGGCCAAGCTCAGGCAAAAAATAAAAATCGATATAAGGACAATTGCTTTAGACGGAAAGATTGAAACCATGGATCCTCCTTGATAATAAGATTTCAGAGATCGTCAAAAATCTCATCGATTATTCTTAGAATATCATGTTCATCGTCCGCAGACAATTCCCATGACCTTCTTCTAGGTTTCCTTCCAAAACTGTCCGATGGATTGACTTCTTGGAAAAATGAATGAGAAGATAGGGCCGTGCCGAAAAGAAAAATCTTTTTTGTTGTCCTCTCGCTGGCCGTCTCTGCCCTTCTCATCGGTCTCCTCCTCTCTCAAATTCAAATACGGGACTTGACTCAAACCCTTTCTAACATCTATTGGCCGGCGCTTTTTTTATACATGGGAATAAGCCTTTTCTCTTCATGGCTGCGTGCTTGGCGCTACAAGTGGCTGTTGCTGCCCCAGCCCATCACTTGGAGAAATATTTTTCTGGTCACCTTCATACGCAACTGCTTCGATGACCTGCTGCCGGCCCGGATTGGATCACTCTCCTATATCTATGTTTTGAACAAGAGATTGGAATTCTCCTTTGAAAGCGCGACCTCGACCTTTGTTGTGGCCTTTGTCTATGATTTCCTAACCCTCAGCCCGTTTTTAGTATCGGCGATTCTGATCGTTGGCTTGGGGACCACGGCCGTCTCCACGCCCGGCTTGCTCGCGCTGTCTCTTCTCTTTTTTCTCATCATCTTCGTCATCCTCTGGCAGATCACCCCTCTTCTCCACGGGCTGCTTAGGGTTTATCAGTTTTTCTTGAAGCTTGTGAAGGCCGATAAAAAGAAAAGAGCAAGTCACTCCATCGCCAAGCTCCAGATGACTGTGGAGAGCGTTGCCGAGATCAGGAAGCGGAAAATCGATGTCCCGCTGTTCCTGCTTTCGCTTCTCATCCGCCTCGGCAAATATGTTTCTCTTTATTTCCTGCTTTTCGCCCTCCTGAGAAGCCATGGATTTTCTTTAAGGACCCTGAGTTTCTGGAAAACGATCCTGGGGATCACCGGCGCGGAGATGACATCGGCCCTTCCGGTCAAAGGTCTGGCCGATTTTGGAACCTGGGAATCCGCCTGGTCCGTCGCCTTCCGACTGATGAATTTCGAAGCGAGCCTGGCCGTTATCTCCGGCATCGGCGTTCATTTGATCACGAATTTTTTTGAATACGGCCTGGGCTTTCTGAGCATCATGATCCTGGCGGCTCCTTATTTTAAAAGAAAACGATGAATTCTAGCCCCTTCCCTATCCGTTTGCGTCTTTGCCGATTTTATGCCAGAATTTATCGGCGAAGACGATAAGGATTCCGATCAGGATGAGGACCGCCAAGGCTTTTCGACCTATCGTCTTTGAAGATCATTTCCGGATTTCCCTAAGGGATCTCCAACGCATCTTGGAGATCGCCCTGGCCAGCGGCGGCGAGTTTGCCGAAATCTTCCTCGAATACCGAGCCTACAATTTTATCAACATGGAGGAAGATATCATCAAGGAGACGGCCGAAAGCATCGACTTGGGAATGGGAATCCGCGTCCTCTCGGGAGAAAAAACGGGATACGCGTACACCAATGACTTGTCGTTTGATAAGATGAAAAAAGCAGCTCTCTCGGCCTCCGCCATCGCCTCCTCCCCTAGTCCGGTGAGCGTCGCCGACCTTCGGACTGCCGTCCTGGACCACAATTATTATCGCCTGGAGATTGTGCCCCACCAAGTGCCTCTTGAAAACAGGATCGACCTGGTCAAAGAATCTTACGTCGCCTGTCAGAGCTTCCATCCCTCCATCAAAAAAGTCAAAGCCGGCTTTCAGAGCCAGATCCAATACATGACGATCGCCAATTCGGAGGGACTCTTCGTCTCCGATGCCCGGCCCCTGATAAAGCTGACCTGCGTCGCCATCGCCGAAAAAGGGAAACTGAGAGAATTCGGATTCTCCGGCGGTGGAGGCCGAGTGGGCTTGGAATACTTCTCGACGAAGCTGGGGCCTGCCCAAATCGGAAAAGAGGCGGCCCAGGAAGCAGTCAGGCTTCTTGATGCCCGGGATGCTCCGGCCGGAGAAATGCCCGTTGTCCTGTCTCCGGGACATGCCGGCGTCCTTATCCATGAGGCGACCGGCCATCTTCTCGAGGCGGATTTCCACAGGAAGAAAACGTCCATTTTCTGGGATAAGTTCGGCAAAAAAGTCGGATCGTCCCAGGTCACGATATACGACGATCCGACGATCCCCGCGTTCCGCGGCTCCTATAATATCGACGACGAAGGCACGCCTCCTCGGAAAACGCTTCTTATCGAAAAAGGCACAATCACCGGCTTGCTCCAGGATAGGCTTTCTTCAGAGATCATGAACATGCCGATGACGGGCCACGGCCGGCGACAGGATTTTACCGATATCCCGATCCCACGGATGGCCAACACCTACATCGAGAAGGGAGAATACGATCCCCAAGAGATTATCAAGTCCGTGGCTAAGGGCTTCTACGCCGATAAATTCCAGGGCGGCCAGGTCGAGGATTCGGGAAAATTTACGTTCTCCGTAAGTTCCGGCTATCTGATCGAAGACGGCCGGTTGACATCGCCGGTCAAGCAGGCCACCCTCATCGGCACCAACGTGGATATCCTCAACAAGATCGAGATGGTCGGCCATGACCTCGAATTCAGCCTTCAAACAGGGACCTGCGGCAAGGAAGGCCAGGATGTTCCGGTAACGGACGGCTGCCCGACGCTCAAGATCACCAAAATGACCGTGGGAGGGCTGACATGAAGCGGATAACCGAGTCCGATTTGCTCGGGCTTGCCGAAAGCCTGGTCCGATTCGGGAAAGCCAACGGCGCCGAGGAGGTTGAAATCGGGATCGGCGATGGCCGCGAGTTCGAGGTCGATGTCAGGCAGGGGCAGGTCGAGAACCTGGTCGAGGCGGGCTCGCGGTCGATAGGGATAAAAATCATCCGAAACCAAAAGACCGCCTTCGCTTCCTCTTCAGACCTTTCAGAGGAGACGCTTCATCGACTGATCAAAAACGCCATCCTGCGCGCCGGACTCTCGAGTCGGGACGAGTTCGCCGGGCTGCCCAGCCCTTCATCCATAAGGATCGCACCGCAGAGCCTGGATCTCTACGATCCCGAAGTCGCCCGCCTCGATTCGCAAGCCAAGGTCCGGCTGGCCCTGGAAACCGAACGGATTGCTCTCGCCGATAAAAGGATCACGAATTCGCACGGCGCCAGCTTCTCAACGACCGAAGCAAAGTCCGTCCTGGCCAATTCGAACGGTTTTTCCGGCGAATACGATAAGACCTACTGCAGCCTGAGCGTCGGTCTCCAGGCCGGCGACACAGACCATCTCGTCGAGGATTTCTGGTTTTCCTCAGAGACCCATTTTGGCAGCCTGGAAACTCCTGAGGAAATCGCCAGGACGGCCGTCGAGCGGACGGTCCGCCAGCTCAACCCGAGGAAGATCAAGACCCAGAGGGTTCCTGTCATCTTTGAGCCTTTGAGGACATCGGGGCTGCTGGGATTCCTGTTTTCCTGCATCTCCGGCGTGGCCATTTATCAAAAGGCTTCGTTTCTCTTGGACAAGCTGGGTCAGCCGGTCGGCAACGATAAAATCACGGTCATCGACGACGGACTTTTGCCGGGCAAGTTGGGCAGCGGACCCTTCGATTCTGAAGGTGTCCCCTCGCAACGAACAGTCGTGATTGAAAAGGGCGTCCTGAAGAATTATCTCTGTCACACGTATGCGGCGCGCAAGCTTAAGCTTCAATCCACCGGCAACGCCGACGGGAATTCCGTCAGTCCCAACAATTTTTATTTGGAGCCCGGGATGCATACGCCCCAGGAGATCATCTCCTCTTGTCAGAAGGGCCTGATCCTCGTCCGAACGCTTGGTCACGGGTTGAATCCCGTGACCGGGGATATTTCAAGAGGGGCTTTCGGCCTTTGGATAGAAAAAGGCGAAGTCGCCTATCCTGTCTCGGAAATCACGATCTCGGGCAACTTGGGCAGCCTTTTGAACGACGTGGAGATGGTCGGCAACGACCTTGAGTTTCGCGGCTCAATCTGCGGCCCGACGATCAAAGTGGCCGAAATGCTGATCGCCGGCTCGGATTGACGGGAAGCAAAGGAAAAGCTGAGGCCATCAACGGGAATTGATCGCGCTCAAAACCGCGTCAGGAAGCGATTTCCTTCCCTTCCCCTAGAACCGGTTAAAATGGACGACGCTTTCGGTTTTCCGCTTCGGGACATGGAATTGGCCGTCGGCATCCTTCCAGTAGCGGCAGGAATCTTTTAATTCTTCGACCTTGGGCTGTTCGGCGGGATAGCCTAAGGCTAAAATGCAATCGATCTTGTAGGACTCAGGTATCTTGAGCAGCTCGATAACCTTGGGCCTGTCGACCGAAATGAGCCAGCAGCTTCCGATCCCCTCGCCGAGCGCCGTCAGGATCATATTTTCCATCGCCGCCCCGACATCATATTCATGTCCTCTAGCCCGGACTTGGGTATTGACCAGCGTTACGACATAGGCCTGCGGCTCACGCCCGGGCTCCGGGTCTCCCATCGGCGCGATGTAAGCGGCCCATTTTAAGCATCGGAAAAGCTCTCTCTTAAGCGTCTCGTCATCGACGACAATAAACTCCAGCGGCTGAAGGTTTGCCGCCGAAGGGGCGAGCCTTGCCGCGCCGACGATCTTCTCCAGGATTTGTCTTTCGACCGGCCGGGGCTCGAATTGACGGATCGACCGCCTCGACAGGATGAGAGCATAAACGTCCATGGTTTTAACCTTGGGCTAAGATGGCCTTTATTTTTTCGGCATAGGCTCGGCTGGCGGCGTCCGGCGTCACGAACTCAATCTGATCGGACCGGCCGCTGCCCAGGCCGAGTTCGACGGCGCGCTGGATCTGCTCTTGCTCGAAGATCTTCCTGGACATGATGGCCTCATTAGAGCCGAGTTCCTTGAGGATGGCGATTCCCACGGCATCGACAGCCACCCGGTTGGTTCCGCCGACGAAGACTTGGGCATCCACTTTCTTCCCGCTCGAAGGGCCGCCGTCGACAAACGCTTCGACGCCGTCCATGATGATGAACTCGGGCTTATAGCCAAGGTTGAGCTCGGCGATCATCTTCCTGATATCCGGCGAAGAGTGTAGCTCGCGCATCAGCCTTTTCGGGGTCATGCCAACGGCCAGCTTCAGGGACATCGTGATGGTTCCCCAACGATGGGTTTTTAAGCAGCATGTAGATACCAAGTATTCGGCTTCGGCCGCCGGCTTAGCGATATAAAACCCGTCTTTCCAATGGCTTCCCGGCGGATTCAAATGCACCCAACCCTCCTCCGGCAGGTCTTCGAAATTGATGATATCGAAACCGATGTCCTTGGCCAGGCCGGGGATTCCCTTCTCGTCCAGGACTTCCTTCGTCGGAGGAGGACCGCTTCTCTCGCCCACCGTGACGTTCGAAGCTCCCCTGGCTTTCAATTCCAGGATCAACGTCCGCAGCGTATCGTTATGGGTTGAGCCGGGCGTTGGGTCGGCGGTGTTGAAATTCGGCTTAATCATGACTTTCTTCCCTTTGGGCGAAGCCAAAGAAAGGAGCTTGATCGCCTCTTTGACGCCCTGAGCGCGGTCCTGGGTTTTCACGAGGGCGATGATCGTTTTCCCGGCCGGGCTCTGTCCTGTAAAAATTTTTTTCGGAAGGACGGATAACGAGGCCACTCCCGCTAAGGAAGTTTTGATGAACTCCCGGCGGTTGACTCTCGATAAGTATTTTTCATTCATGGCAGTTTCCTTTCAAACCAGAATTTTACCATACTTTTCAAAAAAAATTGGAAAGAGGGCTCTTTCTATTTAAAATCCATTTCCCTCGGCTCATTAAAGGGGCGCTTCAAACCGGTCACCAGGTCCGCCTCGACGATTCAGAGAGGAAAAGACCGGTCGGGGAGCTTTCCAGGCAAAAATGACCGTCGAGAGCAAAAGCAGGGCGCCGGAGACGACATACATTTTTCTGTAGCCGGCGACATCGGAGACCCAACCGAAAAACGGCGAGCCCACTCCCATGCCGACGTCGAACAACGAAAGATAAAGGCTGAGGGCGAACCCTTTGTTCTCCCTTCCGACGATATCAATGACGTATGTACTCAGAGCGGGGAAAATAAGCCCTTGGCCGAGCCCGGCGATGAATCCATTGACCAGGAACATCCCAAAGCTATGAACCTGGGAGATCCAGAACAGGTTCAGGCTGATGAGGCAGGCGGCCGGGAAAATAATCTGTTTCCTTCCATACCTGTCCGAGAGGTCGCCGACACCCAGGCGGGTGAGGATGGCGGCTACAGAAAAGACAAAAAAGAACGGACCGACCCGCTCCAGCCGGATCGACTTGCCAAAGAGGACGATGAAATTCACGACAGAACCTCTCACGGCTCCGTGGAAGATGGGCATCGATGCGATGATCAGGATGGACCAAATAGACAACTTTTTAAACGGGCTGGGCCGCCGCGGCTCACGAATGTCGTCCGTCTTGAGGACGGGCTTTGTCAGAAGCATGGCAAAAAAGGCCAGGACTAAAAAAGCTAGGCTGGCGTTGAAGAGTCCTCGAAATCCAAATCGACGGATGATTTCCTCGCCGACAAGCGGGCCAAGAGCGCTGGCGATGATGCCGGCAACGCCGACGACGCCTATCGAATGAGCGAGCTTTTCGACGGGGGCCAAATCCGAACAGATCGCCAAAGTGGCGGTCATGCCGATGCCCCACGCCGCTCCGGTCAGCGCCCTTAAGACCAAAGGAAAAATACCTGCGTCTCGGACGAGATGGAAAAGAGGCATAACGGCCATAAAGAAAAAAATGCCGGACAGCGAAATCTTTTTCCCGCCCTGGATATCGATTGTGCGCCCGAAAAAAGGACGGACGAGAATGGCCATCAAGCTGTTGATGCCCATAATGAGGCCGACCCGGCTTTTGGACGGATGGAATTGCTCCAGGAAAAGCGGAAACAGGTAGAACAGGGCGACGCTCATGAATAGAAAAAAATACCCGAACAGGGCCAGAAAAAAATTCCGGTTCCAAAACGTCTCAGGCGGGCGAAAGCGGTTGTTCATTCCGGCCGGCTTCGATTATATAAACTTCATTCTTAATCCACAACTTCTAAAGCCTGATATGATATAATTCTGAACGTATGATTGGGTTCCTCGCCTCCAAAAGAGACACCATCGGCTGGCTTCTGGAAAAAGACAATCCTTCTGTCCGCTATCTAACCCTGACCGGGCTTCTGGGAAGACCCCAACGGAATGCCGATGTCCTGGAGGCGAAGTCCGCGTTGATGACCTCGGGCATCATCCCCAAAATCCTGGCCAAGCAGCGTCCTGAAGGATACTGGCTCGACCGAGAAAATTTCTACATAAAAGCCAAATACCGAGGGACGGTCTGGCAGATTATCCTCTTGGCCGAGCTTGGCGCCGACGGGAACGATAGGCGCATTCGATCTGCCTGTGAATACCTGCTCAAACATTCCCAGAACAAGAAGACCGGCGGTTTTGCCTATCGCAGTTCTCCTTCTGGAGATGGCGACAAAGACGCGATCATCCCATGCCTGACGGGAAACCTGACCTGGAGCCTGATCAAGTTAGGCTATGGCAAGGATCCGAGAATAAAGAAGGCACTCGATTGGATTACCCGCTATCAGCGGTTCGACGACGGCGAGGCTGTGCCGCCCAGCGGCTGGCCCTATCGATTGGAAAAATGCTGGGGACGCCATACGTGCATGATGGGGATCGTCAAGTCCTTAAAAGCCCTCTCGGAGCTGGCCCCGGGAAAGCGGCCCGCCGGCGCCCAGACGACCATCCGTAAAGCCGCAGATTTCCTCCTTAAGCACCATCTCTTCATGAGAAGCCATAATCCAAACGTCATCGCCAACTCGGACTGGATCTGCCTTGGCTTTCCGCTTTTCTGGATGACCGACATTCTGGAGCTCCTCTGGCTGCTGGTCAAAAACGGCATCCGGGATGGCAGAATGGACGCGGCCGTAGAACTCTGTTTTTCCAAGCAGGACCAGGACGGCCGCTGGCCTCTCGAAAAGACATTCAACGGCCGGATGGTGACCAACATCGAAGCCAAAGATCTTCCTAGCAAGTGGGTCACCTGGAGGGCCTGGCAGGCTTTGCAGGCTTATTCAGGGACCGTCTAGCTTGTCCGATAATCGGTCGAGGAGGCTCGTCATGCCGAAGAAAAAAACTCCCCTGGACCCGTTGCGCCCTCATCCGGAGCTTTATAACCTTCCTTTCACCATCGATTCCTTTCATGGCATGCCCTACCGGATGTTTGGGGATACGGGGCTTAGGGTTTCCACCATCGGGCTTGGAACCTGGAAAATCGGCTATCCTGAGACTGGGGATGGCTCCCGTGTCGATGAAAAAGCGGCCTTTCGTATCTTTGACGCCGCCATCGAAGCAGGCGTTACATTCTGGGACACGGCCAATCGCTATAATAACTCCAGCGGCAACTCGGAGAGGATCATCGGCAAGTGGTTTGCGGCAAACCCGAGTCAGCGCCGCAATATCGAGCTAGCGACTAAGATCTATGGCGCCATGGACGGCCTGACTCCCAATCACTGCCGCCTTTCGAGAGTAAACATCCTGGAAGCCGCTTACGCCAGCCTTGAACGACTCCGTACGGACCGCATTGAGGTCCTCCAGTTCCACGGGCTTGATGAGACGACACCCAGTGAAGAAAGCCTGATGGCGGTCGAAGACTTGATCGCGCAGGACCTCGTTCGCTACTTTGGAATGTCCAATGTCAACCTTGCCCAGCTTGAGAGATGGGAGGCCTTGAAGGACCGGTTTGCCCGGGCGAAAATCCGGTCTGTTCAGAACCAGTATGATATTCTCTATGGAGAAGACCCGCCTCGGAAAGGCGTCCTCGACTATTGTGCTATGAACAGGTTATCTTTTATTGCCTGGAGTCCTCTCCGGGGGGGGCTGCTCTCCAATCGTTATCTGGATAAGTCGAAGGCCAGGAAAGGCGACCGGCTCGTCGATGAAAAACGCCTCGAACAGGAACTGACGCCGACCATTCTCGCCAAGCTTCAGAATATGGCGGCTCTGGCCAAATCAGGAGGGTTGACCGTGACTCAGCTCGTCTTGGCCTATATGCTCCAAATCCCCGGCATGGGGCCCGTCATCGCCGCTTCCTCATCGCCAAGACAAGTCAAAGAAAACGCGGCCGCCGGAAAGATCGCCTTGGACAATGACCAGGTCCGCGCCATGAGAAACATCATCGGACTGAATTTTTGATCGATTGCGGCATGCCGGTTCGACCTCATTTTTTCTTCTCCTTGGCCAAGACAAATCCGCTTAAAACACCGGCTTTTGAAAAAGTCACGGCTGAAATTCGCAAGCTTTTTTGTTCACCCTTGGCCGCCCGCCGAAGGAGTCCGTTTAACTTATCGAGCGATGGAAGCGGGCCGCCGATGATCTCGACCGTATAGCTCAGCTTTTCCCGGGAGCCGAAGACTTTTCTCGACGACAGGGAATTGTGAACATCCATCCAGGCGTTGCATAGGCTGAAGTCGCCTTTCGTGCCTTCCGAGACCTGCCAGTCCCGCTTTCGGAAGAGGATGTTGCCCCGCTCAGGATTGTCCCCAAGAATCCAGACACTTCCGTCATCTGGACTGGGAACAGCGGCCCCTGGTCCCTGTCTCGGGATGTATTCCGAGTAATAGCCGAGGCGGGCGGGGTCGGGAATCATTTTGAATAAGAAACCCCAGGCGCCGGTTCCGACACGCTTAAAGACGCCTCTCTGATCGAGAAAGATCACATCCTTGTAATGGAAGTTCCGGCGATAGACATCCTCAAACGGATAGAGATCGCAGTATTCGAGAGCCGTCCAGCGCCTGCCGTCGTCGAGCGGCGCGAATTCGCAATCGACCTCAAACATCGTCTTTTTGGTTTCGTAGGGAACGCGACAGGAATATCGGGAAAGCCCTGTTCCTTGAAGATCGACGCCAATCAGGTCGAATTGAATAAAATCGGGACCGTTTATCCGGATCGAGAAGCCCCGGAGGTTGTTCATAAAGGTGGCCGGGTTGACGCCGTTCTTCAGCCAATGAAGCGGCAGTTTGAAAAACGCATAACCCTGCCCACCCGGCCGAGTCCCCCGGTAGAGGGCCATTTCCTTGAGATGAAGCTCAAAAAGAGGCCGGCTGGTACAAGCCGAAGTCCAAGCCTCAAAGATCTCCGTCTCTGAATACATCTGGTAAGTTAATTGAATCCCGTGTGTTCGAGTCATTGTCAGCCGGGCTTTTTCGCCTTTGGCGGCCGTGAAAATCACAACAGCCGATCGGGCTGGGCCCGTCGATTTACGATCGACAAAAACCATCGGGTCTTCGACAATATCGCCGTCGTTCATTAGGCTGAAAGGAACCGGCTGGCCGTTGACACGGACGACGTACCCCGTTTTATCTTTGAGGTTCCACAGTCGGACGAAGATCGATCGATCAATTTTTTCCTTTGAGCAGTCAAAAGTCAAATCCACGTCTCCGCCTTGGCTGTCCAGCTCATAAAGACCTTCGATTTCGTTGTAAAAACGGAAATCGCCCTTCTGGACCAGGGGCCGAACCGGGGTGGCAAAAGAAAGCCAGCCTGTTTCGACGTCCTTTTTGACCTGCCCGGTCATGACGGCCAGCACGCCGTTGAAAAGCTGGTAACCGCCCTCTGGAATGGATATCAAATTTTTATGGTTCCAGAGGATCGACATATCCAACCGCCCCTCCTGGCTAGCATCCACGGCTATGCCTGAACTTTCGTTGATGGTCCAGCCCAACGGAGATCCTCGCTGGCTGATCCAGGGTGGCCATCTCTCATAGAGCTCATCCGTTTCCGGGTTTTGATCGATCTCCCGGAGATACATGAATTTCGGGTAGACAGGCCGCAGCCATCCCATCCGGAGCGCTTTTTGGTCCGGCTCAAGGATGGTCAAGAAAAAATCATCGGCTTGTCCGCTGAATTTTCGAAAAAAGGGCTTTTGTTGGCGCGGAACCAGCTTGTCCTTGATTTCAAATTCCTGCCCGCGTCCCGGAGAAGTCAGAAACAAGCCCGCCTCGGTGATTCGCGCGTCAGGGCCTAGCCAATCGATGAAAAGGCTGGGCACAAGATGAAGCCGATGGGGATAGACATAAAAATCTAGAGTTCCCGTTCCCACGGGCATTCCCGCATCCGAACACATCTTGAAGTATGCCCTGGCCGCGACATGGGTCGGTCCCTGAGAGATGATCTCAAGTTTGGGCTGAGAGTCATAGGCCTGATCGAGCTTCATCCGCTTTCCTTTCTGCTCCAGCTCGACTTTCAAGGACACATTTTGAAGATAAGCACAAAAATGATCACCGAGATCCTTCGCCGAAGTCGACTCTCCAATCATCAGAATCGATAGTCCTTTTGACCCATCAAGGACGACATAGGTCTGCCCTTGGTGGAGGACATGATAGTTTTGCCAATGGACGACGGGCGCATCGATATTCAGATACGGAATGGAGATGGAATCACCGTACGCCAGACTCGTCAAGAATAATCCGCCGACGAGGATTGTCTGTTTGTTCAAGGCCGCCTCCTTTGATCGCACGATGGTCTATGAAAGATGACGCCAACGCTCAGGTCTGGGTGTCCAGGGAAATCACCGCGATTTCCGCCCAATCCCTGAGTTTCAGGCTAACCGTCCAGGCGCCCGCTTTGGCAATAAATTCCGCTCGAGCCTCGACCGGGCGTCCGTTCAGGTCGAAGACGAGCACCCCCGGCTTCCGGCTTCCTTTCCAGGTAAAAGTCCCGGACACACAGGTGACGATTCGCTCTTTGCCCGAAACCCAGCCGCCGTGGATTTCTTCGACAGTGATCGGAAACATATGGTTGATGGCGCCGTAATCCCCCGCACCCGCTCCGGATTCCGGAATCTCGGTCTGGTAATGATAGTACAGGATCCCATGCCTCAGATAAGAGATCGCGCCCTTCATGATGACCTTGGCATAGTTTTCTTCGTAGCCAGGGCCATAGCGCCGCGGCCTGAAACCGAGGGCTACGGGCGTGCTGAAATGTCCTTTGCAGGGATAAGCAGCCAGCGGGGGAATCCTTCCCTCTTTCCAAGCCAAAGGATCGATGTCCCATTCGGACTCGTTGAAACGATGGATGGGTACAGATTGCATTTCCGCCGTAGCCGGGAAGGTATTGGCAATCATGAATTTCCCTTTTCCGACAACGTAATCGGCAAGGCTCCTGCGGGCGCCGATTCCGACATACGCGGTATCTATGTATTTTCGAAGGACCGTGCCCGTTCGAGGGTCGATGTCGACGGTCACTCCGTCCCAACCTTGATAGGAATAGCGTTGATGATCGTTGAAGGCCATGCTGAACTGATCGATGTAAAGACCGTCCAGCCCGACGTCTTCGATCAGAAATTTGGCCTGGTCGAGCCAATAAAGATGCTGACGATTGCCGGTTGCCGCGAAGACGGCGAGCGAGACTTGAGGAAGGGGCAGGCCGTCTTTGGGTCCTCGGAAATAAACTTCATAGCGATATCGGCCATCGGGATTCTGGAGCAGGCAGTCTTTCCAGGGAAGGTCGAATTTTTTGAGCTGAATCATCTGGTCATCCGAAAGCGGGTATTGCCCCTTAGGACGGCCGGGCGCGCTGTCCCAGAGGAATTTTTGAAGCGCTAGAGGCGGGGAGACAAAGTTCCCTTCCATGCTGCCAAGGCACAAGATGTCGGGGTCGCTGCTTTTATAGGCGGCCATCGCTTCCCGGAGGAGGGCTTTCATTTCCGGCCGGGTGAGATGGCGGCCCAGGCCGGGATGAAAATTGTCATAGTCGACCCACGGCGCGAACGATATGACTTTTATCTTTTTCCGGACAAGGTAGGCCGTGAGCCTATCCCGGTCGCGGACGAAGTCCATCTTCTGCAAGAGGTCGATGGAATCATAGGGCCCGATGACTTGGAAGTTCACCCCCCAATCGCGGCGCACGTCATTGACGAACGTCCAATAATCCCCGGCCTCGGCTAGCGGATAGACCGCCCATTGGAAGGTATAGCTTTTGCCGGCCGGAAGCCCAAACCGTTCGACAAACATCCTGATAGCGTTGGGGGATGATTTCATCGCCAGTTGCAAGCGGAGCACGGCGTCCTCGGCGATCCAGCCCAACCGGCTTTTGGCCTGAGTGGCAAAGAAGCTGGGGTTTTCGGATGTCATCCGATTCTCCGAGCGCCCGGCGCCGCCGAGAAGGAAGGGGCTCGTTTTTTCGGGCACGGCCAGATCGACGGCATAGATGATTCCAGCATCCTCACTCTGGACGTTTGTGATCTTATCAGAAATATTCAGGCGGTTGCCTCCGACATGGAGTCTTCGCTCGATCCTGAAGGAGCGCGTCTCCAAACGGACTATGACATCGCCTTTCTTTTCTTTTTCTATGAAAGGAGGAAGCTGACCTTCATTCTCCGCTCGGCCAAATCCCAGTGAAGTCCAGCCGAGCTTGGGACCTGGATACGAGAGCTGCGTATCAAAAATATACGCCTCTTTGCCGACGTCAACAATAAAACCTCCCTGGCGACTCACCCGAACCCGGAACGACCCATCTCGGTCGATTTTCCCCTTGAGAGACGCCGCTTCTTTAAACTCGTCAAGAATCAAAACGGGGTCGATCTGGGGAACCGCCATGATTTTGAAGACTTCTGATGGTATGGCATACTGAGAAGCTGGGATCTGGGTTTGGCTGAACACTAAAGACAGACCTATGAAAATCGAACAGATCCCAGTCCATAGAATCAGCGCCGGAAGCCCTTTTTTCACGGCCAAACCTGCTGCTCTTTATTTATACCAGAACCCCGCTTTTTGTAAATAATCTAGGCGCGACAGGCGGGACATAACTCGTCCCCGGCCTGTTGTAAATTTTCAAAAAAGATGGTAGATGTTAACCAAGGAATCTAGAGCGGTTAACCAGTGAAACTTTTCCATAAATTTCGACCTTGGGGCTTCGTCGCCATCGTTCTGTACGGGCTTGCCACGAATATCCTGCTCGGCACAGAACGAAAGTCCTATTTAGAGGCCTTTGTCTATAAGGAAAATTTTGAAGCCGGAGAGCTTCGTGCCTGGGCTTCCTATCCTCCAAACCAAGATACGGCCTACGATCCTTACCTTTATCCGGGGAAAATACGGCCCCCCGATCCGGGCTTATGCTTGCTGGCCAAATGCGAGCCGCTCTGGAACGAAGATCAGATTGTCGGCGCGGTCAAGCGGGTCGAAATGATCCTCGATGTCCAGTCTTCGATTTCTTTCAAATATTTTTTAAAGTCGGTGAAACCCGCGTCTTTCTTGAAGGTTCACTTCCCTCTCCGGACCGGCCAGAGACTCCTCTATACAGTGAAGAGTCCGCCGCTTAACCAATGGACAGAGCTTGTCATTCGATGGCCGGAGCTTGAGAGACGAATCCTTCTCCCGGCTCAAGCCGATGGACTCCCAATCACGGCGCTGGCTATCACAGCCGAGGTCCCCGGCGCCGACAAAGACATGCCCATTTTCCTGGGACTCGACGATATCGAAATTCAGGGTCGGAGAGAAAAAGAGTTCCGTCTTATCAAGCCCGATGTCGTCTCCCTGTCCGAATGGAAGGAAAAGATTCCCTTGAGACATTTCCTAGCCGGCGAAGAATTGGTGCTTGAAGGAGCGTATGATTTTTCGCCGGATTCCGTCCGATTCGCGATCGACCTCTTCTCCGACCAAAACAAGCCCATTTTCCAAGCGCCGCTGCATAAAAACAAAAGAGGGATCTATTTGCTTAAGCCGATCGTTCTAGGAGGGAAGCTCTTTCCCCCGGGTTTATA
>Ga0153915_10000818_pt1 | contig 28779 bp, 16 predicted proteins | sample Opewatmetagenome_2_FD_107003 | JGI IMG/M metagenome (GOLD analysis project Ga0153915, IMG submission 107003) | Freshwater wetland microbial communities from Ohio, USA - Open water 3 Core 3 Depth 3 metaG | ecosystem: Environmental > Aquatic > Freshwater > Wetlands | place: USA: Ohio, Lake Erie...
CATGCTTCGTGTGCGCTCCCATCTGGTAGCGTCGCATGCGATCACATTACACTATCCTTCCCTTCGCCTGCAAGGCGAGGGATTTCAACCATCCCCGAGGGAGACATTAAGGTTTGTCCAGTCGCAAGAGCCATGGATGGCGCAATTCGGTTGATTGACAGCCGGAGCCCGGAGCGGATAAGGGCCGAGCGGAACCGGCTGATCCGGAAGGCGCCGGCCTCGGTCGGCGGGCAAGCCGAAGGAATCGCGTTGCCGACGACCGACTTGACGCTCCATGTCCGGGAGGACCCTCTGGCCGATATGGATCGCCAGACTTTCACGAGTTGGGTCTCACGCTATCGAATATTCTCATGAAGCTCCCGGAAAACAAGTCGGCGAGAGCGTTTTCGCTATAGCCGGCCTTCATCATTTCGGTGATCACGCCGAGCATTTGTTCCTTGCCGGTTTCTGTCCATACGTCATCCTCGCTGACAATCCATAAGGATCCGCTTCCGATGACGGCCCTGGCCTGTTCCAGCCTCTTGGCATAGGCGGCCGGCTTCTCATGGCTTCCCAGCATCAGCCCGATCACCGAGTTGGTGTTTTTCGCCAGTTCGAGAATCTCTCTGGAGGGAGAATCCTTCATCTCTAAAAGAACGGGCTTTTTAACGATTTGCAGGAGAATCCGGCTGTGGGCCGAATCCAATCCTTTTGATATCAGAAGCACGTTGGCATCTTGTAAGGCGGTCAAGGCCTTAATGCTCTCCGCCGTCAGGCCGCTTTCGACGAACAGGTCATCCGACTCATCAAGGACAACAAAAGATATGCCCTGATGGGAGAACGCCTGCGCCCAACAAAGCTCATCCTGCATAAAAGAAATCCCCTTCAGCCCCAGGAGCACCCGGGTTTTGCCGTTCCGCCGTTTCATCATCCCGGGAGAAATACCGGCCGGTTGTCTTTCATAGGCCACGAGGCCCCGACTTTCCTGGATCTGTTTTTGGCCGATGAGGAGATCCTTCATGCTTTGGGCTTTCAGATCATTCCCTTTCAGCTCTTTCGAGCCCGAGATGACGGCCAGTTGGATATCGACATCGGGGTTCACGACATTCGTATGCTCTTCAACGACTTTTCCCAGAGGGAGAATCGAGCCATTGGCCACAGTCTGGACCCTCCATTGGAAATTTTCCTGCCGCAACGTACGAACCTTGGCTCTGGGATCCGATGCCAGGCTCTCGATCGTCGGCTCGACAAATTCCCCGACGTTCTTTATGACGTCGGGATTGACAAGATCAACAACGTCCCCGCAACGATGCGTTTTGAGGTGATGGCCGTCCGGGAATACAAAAAAGGCCGGCACGCCCCGGGCGAGAAAGGAAGTTTGATCCGATCCGCCCAGGCCTCCCCGCGCGGGGATGATGCCATCGAGAATGCGGCTGGGCAGGGCGGACTTGATCACATCCCATATTTCCGGAGAATAATAAACTCCTTCAAGGAACAGCTTGCCGTTCCCTTCTCCCACCATATCCAGGTTGACGTACGCCACCGTCTTTTCCAACGGATAAACGGGGTGCTCCGCATAGAACTTGGAGCCCAACAGGCCGTCTTCTTCGGCCGCCCAGAGCGCGAAGACGATCGTCCTTTTGGGTCGAAGGCGACCGCATTTCATGGCCCGAGCCGCTTCCATGACAACGGCCGCCCCCGAAGCGTTGTCGTCGGCTCCATGGAATATATCTCCTGCTGTATCCGTCCCCAGATGATCGAGATGGGCGCCTAGGATGACGACCTCGTTCCTGAGATCCTTGTCGCACCCGGGGATTTTGCCCAGGACGTTCCACGTCGGCCTGCTCTCATCGAGGACGGTTTTGAGATGAACGAATGATTGCGCTTTCATGACGAAGCTTTGCGGACGCAAGCTTGCCAAGATCTGCTTGTAAAGATAAGCGGGCTCGGTTTTTTCATGCTTGAACAGAAACTCCACGATTTTGTTCTCAACAGAAAGAATCACAAAATCCCGCTGATAGATATCCCTGTTCAGTCCTCCGAACGTGGCGTACAAAGAGGTCGGCGTCCAATTTCCGTTCCGGAAGATCAGGACGCCGCGCGCCCCGTGCGCCTGGGCATTTTTGATTCGTTTCTGGATATTTGACTCATCCCCTATCTGATTTTCGAATGTCGGAGGGATATCGACACAGAACAGCGCTATTTTTCCCTGGACATCAATGCCGGCATAGTCATCATATCCACTGCGCAAAGCCGAGACGCCGTAGCCGGCAAAGACGACATCGGCGACAAACGTTCCGGAGCCCGAATAGCGCTGGGGAGCCCAATCGATGTCATGATCGAACGCCATATGCCTTTCGCCGCTGACGATCTCCAGGATCGCCCCTTGTTGGGGTGCGAAATATTCTAATGTCATATCCTGAAGATAACCCGCGTGCAGACCGGCAGGCTCGATCGCCCACTCCTTGAACTTCGAGACGACATAATCAACGGCCATGCGATAGCCGGGCTCACCGCTCCTTCTCCCCCGCATCGCGTCCGAGGCCAATATTTTCACATGTGACAACGCCGCTCTTTCGTCGAAAGCCGGGCGCTGATGCGCCGCGGCAACGGGCATGGTCAACAGGAATAAAGTCCATCCCATGCCGATATATGATGTGAACTTCATGCTGGACTCCTCTTCTATTTTCGGGCTGAGGAATCGACGACGCTTCCTCAGATCCTCGGACGGGATTGCCCCATATAGCGGGCCTTTCTTTCGTTGAGCCTGGCCCTCTTTTCGCCGTATTCCTTCATCAAGACTTTGCCCAGAATTTCAATCCCTTTTTGGAGCTGATCTTCATTCTCATAGGTGAAGTTCAGCCTCAGCCATGACTCCCCGTCTTCGATCCTCGGAAAAAAAGCTCCCCCCGGCAAAATCGAGACCTTTCTCTGAGGCAGATCCGCCAGTATTTCGCTCGAACGGAGTCCGGCTTTCAGTCTGCACCAAATATAGAATCCGCCCTCGGGCCTATTCCAGCTCATAAATGCCGAACAATGCTTCTCCAGGGCCCCTATCATGATATCCCGTTTATTCTTATAAGCTTTTCTCAACGCCGCCAAATGCCTGTCCATCAGGTTTCTTTGATAAAATTCCGTAATGATCTCCTGGCTCAATGTGCTCGCGTGCATATCGTCAAACTGTCGCGCCTTGGCAAGTCTCTTGATCACCTGCGAGGAGGCGATGATCCAGCCGATTCTGAGGCCCGGAAAAAGCGTTTTGGAACATGTGCCCAGATGGATGACGATGTTGGACTTGTCCATGGATTTCAAGGACGGGGGAGGTTCTTTTTCAAAGAATATCTTTCCGTAGGGGTCCTCTTCGATGATTGCGACATTATATCGATAAACGAGGTTGAGGAGGTGAATCCTGCGTTCAAGGCTGAGAACGATTCCGCTTGGATTCTGATAAGTCGGCAGCACATAGATAATTTTCGGCTTCTGCCGGGACAGGATATTCTCCAAGATATCGAGCCGTATGCCGTTCTTATCAAGCGGAACTCCGATGATTTTTGCCTGAGCGGCCCTGAAGACCTGCAGGGCTCCCAGGAATGTCGGACTTTCCACGACAACAGAATCCCCGGGATCCAACAATATTCTGGAAAGAAGAGACAATCCCTGGAGGGACCCTGAAACGATGATGACTTCTTCGGGCTTGGTAGATTTCCCTTCTCTCGTCATTTCATCAGCGATGGCTCTTCTCAGCGGATAAATACCTTGGCACGAAGAGGTTCGAAGAACCTCTCTCGGCCTATTCTCCATAAGGTCCTTCACGATCTCTTGGACGTCTCGGATCGGATACAATTCCGGTGAAGCATCGCCACCCGCGAGAGAGATGGCGTCTTCTTGAGAACGCCACTCATTGCCCTCCAGGATCAGTGTGTCATAGACATAATTCGTAAAAGTCGCGAGATAATCATTCCACCGACGCGACACAGGCATCTGAAAATCATCAGTCTCCCGCTGTTCCGAGCCCAAGGCAATCGTGCCTTGTCCGATACGGCCGGCCACGAGCCCTTCTGCCAGCAGCTCGCTGTAGGCCAAGACAATCGTGCTCCGGTTGAGTCCGAGGATGGGCGCCAATTTCCTCGTCGAAGGCAGTCGCTTTCCCGGCAGGATGACTTCCTGAAGAATCATTTCTTTGATCTGATTGCTGATCTGGAGATAATAGGGCACGCGGCTGTTTCGATCGATTTTAATTTTTGAACAGGGGATATTCCTGTCCATAGGCGGCTTCACCTCATTTTGAATTGATTATCCGACATTCCCTGTCTCCATGCAACAAAATGCGACGCGGAGTCTGCCGGAGGAGTTCGCCCGTTACCTTCATGCTCTCTATCCCGCCTTATCGCGCCGATATGAATTTCCAAACCGCTTTGCTGATTTGGATGTCCTGTACCGCGACTCCCGTCAGATCCGCAACCGTGATCTCGTCATCGGCTTGCCGATGAAGCTTATGATCGAGAATTGCCGCTCCCAGTTCGACAGGCTTGTCTCTTCCTATCACGCCGCTTTTGATCCCCTGATGGATCTCTCCCCGGAGCCATCCCTGGCATAGACTATCCACGATCACCCTATCCGCCTTCTGGAGGATGAGCGAATCCAATTCTTGCTTGTCCGCCGTATCGGAACCTATGGCTGTGATATGTGTTCCCTTCCTTATCTGTTGGGCCAATAGGAGAGGTTTTTGAGAAGGCGTCGCCGTTATGATGAGATTGCACGTTGAGGCGATTTCTTCAGGATCGAACGTGGTCTGGACACGGAATCCTTTGACTTCCATGTCCTCCCTATATCGGTCCAATTCCTCTTGGTCGAGGCCCCAGACAACGACATCAAGAAAATTCCTCACATATTTCAAGTATTCGACTTGAAGTCGTCCCTGGCTTCCCGCCCCGAAAACTCCGACTCGTTGCACCTGTTCCGGGGCGAAATACCGGCCAACGACGGCCCCCGCGGCCGCTGTCCGAATCTGCGTGAGATATCCCTCGTCCTGCAAACTGCATATCAACTCCCCGGTTTTTTGGCTGAAGACCAAAATCAATCCGTGACTCGTGGGAAGCCCTTTCTTGTAGTTCTCGTAGAATCCCGACGCGATCTTGATGACAAAGACATCATCATGTTTGATGAACCCGTACTTAATATGTGTATCCCCTCGCGGATCATCGAAGATCATCTCCCCGACGGGGGGGACGACAACCTCGCCCCTCGAATAGGCGACAAACCCCTCCTCAATGACTCCCACGATATCTCGAACCGGATCCATCTTTCTTATCGCCTTTTGGATGTCTTTCAGGGAAACGGTCATCGACATGCCTTTGCTCCTTTGCCCGGCAATGTTCTCGCGTTTTTCGTGGACGTCTTTCCGTCGCACGCGCACTTCCTATCTGAAAAATATGATGCCCATAATCAAGTAGACAATTCCCGTGAACGCGGCCACTCCCAGCGCATACGGGAGGATGGCATTGACGTTATCCATATGGTCGCTCCCGGAAGCCAAAGATGCCATGATCGTCGTGTCCGCGATCGGCGAACAGTGATTGCCGAACACTCCCCCGCTCATCATGGCTCCTATGGCCATCAGCATCTGGATATGGTTCCCGTGGATCAATCCCAGGCCTATGGGAAACATGATGGCCCAGGCTCCCCAGGCCGTTCCAATCGCAAAAGAGATGTAGGCCGTCAGGGAAAAAAGAACGACGGGAATCAGCTTCATGCTGATCACGTGCTGTGCGGCGCCGGCCACGAACGTCCCTGTCTTCAAATCGACGCACAGTGTGCTGAGCGCAAAGCTGAGTGTGATGAGAAAGCCCATGCCCGCCAACCCTCCCACGGCGTTGAAGAACAGGCTCGAGGTCTCGGCAAACGACAATATCCCCGAGATTCGGTACTTGATTCCCGCGATCATGATCGCAAAAAGCACGGCATAGAAAACCGCCGTCGATCCGGAACCTTCGGTAAAACGACCGTGTCCCGTGATGAACATGCCGGCGATCATCGCCAATATCATCGCGGCGACGGGCACCAGCATATTCGAGAAATGCGGCTTGATATTTTCTTTGGGCTCGACAACCAGTCCATCACCGGAAAGCGCAGAATTGTCCGCACGCTGTTTGGGCTGGTTTCCCTCTCGGCTCCGTCTCTCCGCCTTCGCCATCGCAAAATAGTCCTTTTGCGTGATGATCAAGAGAAGTGCAAATCCCATGGTGAAAAACGAATAGAGATTGAAAGGGATCGCCTCCAAATAGACATGAAACGGTTGTGCGATACCTTGGCTGGCCATGATGCCCGAGACATAGGCTCCCCAAGCGTTGATCGGAATGACCGTACAGATGGGAGCGCAAAAAGAGAGGCATAAAAAGGCCAGCTTTTCTCTGGATATCTTCAGTTCGTCAAAAAGCGGACGAGAGATGCTGCCGGGGATAAGGATATTGATGCTGGACTCAATCGGGATCATCGCCCCTATCGCCACCGTCAGGAATTCCGCCTGGCGGCGACTTTTCACGATATTCCGCATGGTCACGTATTCGATGAAGCCCCGGATGCCCCCCGAACGTTGTGTTAAGGCCATGACGGCCCCGACGAAACAACAAAAAAGAACGACTTTCGCCAGGGCGCCGTCTTTCAATACATCGAGGCATCTTTCAATCGAAAAAAATAGTCCCCGCAGCGGGTTCCCGTTTGCCATAAAGGTCGCCCCGATCCAGAGACCAAGGAACATAGCCAAGAAAATCTTTTTATATTTGATCGCCACGAACACCACGACAAGGGGAGGAACGACGGCAAGCCAGGGATACGACTCGATCATCTCCGGGAACTCCTTTTCAGAGCAAAGGCCATCCTGACTCCCCCTAAGCCGGCTTTTTCAGGACTTCCAGCATTCGGTCAATATCGTCTCGGGTGTTGTAGAGATGAGGCGAGATGCGGATCCAACCGTTTCTCAAAGAAACAACAATCCCGTTTCGAATGAGTCGGCGATAGATCTCAACCATATTTTTCCCATGGAACGTCAATATCCCCGACATGTTTTCCGGGGAGAGGGTATGAACCGGCGCGAATCCCATCTCCGCCACCTTTTCAGCGGCATACTGATTGAGACCGATGACGTGCTTCTGGATGCAGGGGACGGTCGATATCCTTATCAGCTTGAGGGATTCTCCCATGGCGGCGATGCCGATATCGCTGATGGAGCCGATCCGGAACCGCTCCGCATTCTTACGGGGGACGATCCGAAAGCTATCAAAATAATCCGGGGCCTCGATGACGCTCAGATAGCCGACATGGTTTTGCCGCAAGCGAGACTGCAGGGCCTTATCAACATAGATGAAGCCGGTTCCATTGGGCGACATCAGCCACTTCTGAGCTCCGCACGAAAGGAACGAGACATGCGACGAACTGACATCGATCTCCATGACTCCGGTTCCCTGGATGCCGTCCACGACGAAAACGATATCTTTATTCCGACAGAATTCGCCGATCTTCGCGACATCCACCCTGATCCCATCCACCCAATTGACGAAACTGATCGTCAGGACGCGCGTTCGATCGTCGACGGCCGCAAGAATCCGTTCCGTGGGATCCTGTCCATAGCGAGAGTCGACTCGTGCGACGTGGACGCCCTTGCCGGCCAAATTCAACCAGGGAATGATGTTTCCGTAGAATTCGGTTCCCACCAGAACGACCTTATCGCCGACTTTATAGTCCAGCCCTTGGGCAACGATGTTCAGCCCTTCCGACGTGTTGGTGACAATGCAAAGATCCTCCACGGAGGCATGGATCATATCAGCGATCTGCCTTCGGGCTTCGAATGCCCTTGCCAAGCGGATTTCGGTTCTTTGTTCTGACGTGTATTCCCTGTCCGTCAACGCCCGGCTGACGGCTTCCCTGGCGCGTCGCGACATCAAAGACATGGCCGCGCTGTTGAGATGGACCACCCGTTGGAGTTCAGGAAAGTCCTGCCGTATTTGAGGGTCTATGCACATGTCTTCTCCCCTGATCCCGAGCGTCGAGTCTGGAGGCATGCGTTTCTCATCCTCTGCAGAGCCTCCGCGAGCACCGAACGGGGGCAGCCATAATTCAAACGCACGAATCCTTCTCCTCCCTTGCCGAAAGACGCGCCGGCGTTGAGCGCGACGCGAGCCTTTTCAAGGAAGAACATAAAGGGATCTCCATCGATCCCAGCTTTCCTGCAGTCGAGCCAAGCCAGATAGCTCCCCTCCGGCTCGCGGACACGGATGCCGGGCATTTCGTGGCGCACATAATCGACCAGGAAGTCCCTGTTGCTTTCGAGATAGCAGAGCAATTGATCCAGCCAATCCTCGCCGTCTTGGAAGGCGGCTTGAGCGCCGGTCAAGCCCATGACGCACGCTCGGCTCACCAGGCCCTTGCCGGAAGCCAGGACCTTTTGGCGCAGATCAGGATTCTGAATGATGGCGACCGCCAACGAAAAGCCGGCCAGATTGAACGTCTTGCTGGGGGAAATCAAGGTGATGGTGTTGGCGGCGATTTCCGGACCGAGGGTCGCTATCGGGATGTGCCGATGCCCGGAAAAGACGATATCGCTGTGGATTTCATCCGAACAGATCACGACGCCCTGGCGCAGACAGACGTCGGCCATCATCTCCAGTTCATCCCTCCGGAAGACCCGCCCCACGGGGTTGTGCGGACTGCAGAGGATGAAGAGCCGCGTCCGGTCCGTGACGGCCCGCTCGAAAGCCTCTCGGTCGATGCCATACTCACCGTCTGGATTCGACACGAGTTCCATCGCGCGGCATTCCATTCCGGCGTTTCCGGGCGCGGCCAAGATGGGCGGGTAGACGGGGGTCTGCACCAGCACGTTGCCGGAGGCGGAGGCCATAGCATGGCAGGCTAGATTGAAGCCCGGGATCACTCCCGGCAGAAAGATCATCTCGTCCGGTTGAACCTCCCATCGGTATTTCCGCATCAGGCGTTCCTGAATGAGCCGCCGGAGCGTGAGGGTCTCATGGGGATCGTTGAAGATCGTCGGGGCGTATCCGAACACTCCGTGCTCAACGCGCTCACGCAGAGCCCGGATGACAGGCTCCGGAGAGGCAAAATCCATGTCGGCAACCCATAAGGGGAGGATATCGGGATCATAATGATTCCATTTGACGCTTTCCGTGCTGCGACGATCGGGCAGCCAATCAAAATCATATCGCATGTGACAGTTCCTTCATTTCCGGCGCGCGGGGAGTGACCCGCGACGTCCCGTCTTCGCGTTGACCCTTCCCGGGTTTGCGCCTTCTTTCTCAACCGATGTTCAACCGGGGGATCTTTTTGCCGTTCTTGAAAACGGCAATGATCCTCGTCCGATCCTGCAGGATGTTGATGTCTTTCAACGGATCGCCGTCAACGACGATGAAATCCGCCACCTTGCCCGGTTCCAGGGTCCCGATTTCGTTCTCCGCCCCCAGGGCCTCCGCATTTATTTTGGTCGCCGAGACGATCGCTTCCATGGGCGAACGGCCGGCTTTGACGTAGAGGGCCAGCTCGACGGCGCTCTTCCCCATCGGAGACGTGGGGTCACTCAGATAGTCCGTGCCCAGCCCGATCTTGATTCCTGCATCACAGGCCATTTGGAATGAAATCTGGTGCCTTTCATAGACCTGTTTGGCCTTGTCAAGCGAACGAGTGGGGAGTCCCGCCTTCTCCCCTTCCTCGATCAGCGCTTTCATAATGGCCAGGGTGGGAATCAGGAAGGTCTTTTGCCGGATCATCATCTCGATGGTCTCGTCGTCAAGGCAGACTCCGTGTTCGATCGTGTCCACCCCGCCGATCAGGGCATTCTTGATGCCGGCCGTTCCGATGGCATGGCTGGCGAGCTTGACGCCATAGGCATGCGCCTCTTCGGCGATGGCCCGGATCTCCTCGATGGAAAACTGCGTTGAGGTCGGCTTGTCCTTTTCCGAGATGATCCCCCCGGTGGTGCAAATCTTGATGAAGTCGGCGCCCTCGCGGAGTTGTTCTCTCGCCGCCTTACGGCATTCGGCGACTCCGTCGGCGATCCTGGCCGTCCCTCTTTCTATGCTCCAGGCTTGAGGCAGGAAGTGGGCCGTATCTCCATGCCCCGCCGTCTGGGTGATGATACGCCCGCAGGAAAACACCCGGGGACCGATAATGCTCCCTTCTTCCGCCGCCTTCTTCAGATGCAGGCTGAGAGGATTGCAGCAATCGCGGATGGTCGTGAATCCGCTGTCGATGATCCGCCACGCGTCGATCGCGGCCCGGACCGCCCTGAGTTCGGGGGGATCGATCATCCAGCTCAGCGGATTGAGGTTTTTGATGCCCATCGGGTGGATGTGCGCATCGATCATTCCCGGCATGACGGTCATTCTCGAAATATCAACGACCGGCCTTTCGGGAGACAAGACGATCTCACTTTCACGGCAGACCGTCTCGATTTTTTCGTTCCTGATGACCAGGACCGCTCTTTCGATCGGCTCTCCTCCGCGACCGTCAACCAGTCTTCCGCACTTGAATACGGCACAAGATTCCGTCACGATTTGTCTCCTTGGTCTTTCGAATGAATCACAGTTCTTCCAGAAGCCTATCGATATCGTCCTTGTTGTTGAACAGATGGGGAGAAATCCTCAGCCATTCCTTTCTGTAAGAGGTGAGAATGCCTTTGTCGGCGAGCCGAAAGTATTTTTCAAGGATATTTCTCCCGCCGAACGTCAAGATCCCCGATCGGTTCTTCGCCTCCAGAGGGCTGATCACGGAATAGGATTTCTCCAAGAGTCTCTTCCCGGCATAATCGATCAATTCGAGGATGTGCTTCTGAATGTTTTCCACCCCCACGTTGAGAATCAGTTCCAGCGACTTTGCCATTGCGGCGATGCCGGGATAGTTGATGCTGCCGATCCTAAATCTCATGATGTCGTCTTTAAGATTCATGGTGAAGTCGAATTCCTCGGCCTCGGACCTATCGCTGAGATATCCGACATATTTCTGATCAAGATGGGCCAAGAGCTCTTTATCGATATACATGATTCCCGTTCCGGGAGGAGAAAGAAGCCATTTGAACCCGCCGGCAGCCAGGAAGGAGATCTTCGATGATTTCACGTCGATCTTCATGGCTCCCAATCCCTGGATCGCATCGACGGCCAGAATGATATCCCGCTCGCGACAGAAACGTCCTATCTCGTCGAGGTCATGCATGAAACCGTCGATCCAGCCGACGAAACTGATGCTGACGACCTTCGTCCTCTCGTTCACGGCCGCGAAGATCCGCTCGGTGGGATCCTTCCCGTATTCCGCTCGCACCACCGTCACCGCCACGCCTTGTTTCCTCAGGTTCAGCCACGGCAGCACATTGCCCGGGAACTCGGCGTCGGTCAACACCACGTTGTCTCCCTTTTTCCAGGCAAGCCCCTGGGCAATGATATTGATCCCTTCGGACGTATTGGCGATCATGCATACGTCTTCCTGTGAGCCGTTGATCATCTTGGCGCTATGTTGTCTGGCCCGGTCTTCCCGCTCGACGCGGTTCTTCATCCACTGCTCGTTCGCCGTTTCCCCATCCTTGAGGCTCTTGAGCAAGGCGTCGACGGCGCTGTGGGGAATCAGCGACATCGCCGCAGAATTGAGATGGATCACGCCTTCAGAGATCGGGAATTCTTTTCGGATATCCTGCGGAATGCCCATTTTGCACGTACCTTTCACCTCAGCATGATCTCGGCGAGTTTGGCGCCCTCCCCCCCCCACATGGACGCGCCCTTCCTTCAGGGAGCCACTGCCAAACTCGCATCACCGGGACGGCCGGGAGCGGCGCTTATCCCACGCCGCTCATTTTCCTCCGATCGTCATTTCGGAAACCTTGAAGGACGGACTATTGATATTGCCGCGCATGTCCAGATCATCCGCGACCTGCTCTATGCCCTTCAATATTTCCAGGGTATTGCCTCCCAGCGTCATCGCGTCGACGGGAAAGGCCACGGCTCCTTTATCGATGAAAAAACCGGTCGCGCCCACGGAAAAGCTGCCGGAGGGGATATCCGTGCCGATTCCCCGCAATTCCGTTACGTAAATCCCTTCGTCAATCCCCTTGATCATCTCCGAGAGCTTCGCATTCCCGTTTTGGACGACGGCATTCAAAAAGCCGCCGCTGGGCATGTTCTTATATCCGTCTCTTCTTGCTATCGTATTTCCTTCGATTCCGGCCCGGCGGGCAGCCGTCGTATCGTACAGGAACATTCCGAGCTTGCCTTGTTCGATCAGGAGGTTCTTTCGCGTCGTCCGGCCTTCGCCGTCAAAAGGAACGGACGCCACGTGGCGGGGAATGGTCGGATCATCCATAAGGGTGATGAATTTCGCAGTCACTTGCTTATACAGAGAGTCCGCCAGAAAGGTCGTCCTCTGCAGCGCTCGCTCGCCCTCCAGAGCCCATAAGATGCCCTGCCAGAACAGGGAGGCCGCATAGCGATCAATCAGGACCGGCTTTTTTTGCGTCGCCACCGGCCTGGCGCCGAGCTTATCCACGGCCCTCTTTACCGCCTTCGCGGCGACGTTTTCTTCCCCGTCGAGATCCCGAAAATGCCTTTTGGCGGAGGTCCAGCTTCCGTATTTCATCTGACCCGCTTCCTCGGCGATCACGTTGACGCCGAAGGACACATAAGAGCTCTTGGACTTTCGGGAGACTCCATTGGAGTTCGCGACGACAATTTCGGTTTCCCTGTCCTTGTAGACGCCGCCTTCCGAATTCCTGATGCGTTGATCGGAAGACAAGGCGATCTTCTCGACCGTCTTCAGCTTGTCGATTTTCGTCTTCTCTTCGACCTGAGCGATGGACGGATCCCAGATGTCCAAATCCGCTGGCTTTCTTCCATCATCCTCGGCCAATGCAAGCCACGGCACGGGATCCGCGATAAGAGAGAAGCCAACGGTCTTTTTGATTATCTCCGCCAAATACTCTGGCGAAAGATTCGAGGTGTACGAGAATCCCGGTCGTTTGTCCTTAATGATTGTCAGCCCCAAGCCCTTGGAATGAGACCGTCGGACTTTTTCCATCTCGCCGTTTCGCACGACGAGTTCGATCTCCCGTGTCTCCTCGATATAAACGTCGACGTCTTCCCCTCCCATTTTCAGGGCCTTCTCGATGACGTCCTGGGCTCGTTCTAAATGATCCAATGTGCGCTCCTTCTCCGCGCGTCCTCCGCAAGGGAGGATCATTTTTATATCCTGGCCCCGCCGACGGTGATGTCCGCAACCTTGAAAGTGGGATTGCCGCACGAGACGGGCACCGATTGGTCGTCCTTACCGCAGTCGCCGCCGTCCATGCTCCCCAAATCGGGACCGATCATAGTGATCTTTTTCAGCACTTCGGTCCCCCTGCCGATGAGCTGGATGCTCCTCAGCGGGCTCGTGATTTTCCCGCTTTCGATCAGATAGGCCTCGGGGGCGATAAAGACGAAATTCCCCGTCGTCGGCGAAACATTCCCGCCGATGATACGGGAAATGTAGATGCCGTGGCTCACGGATTTGACGATGTCCTGTGGATCATCCTCTCCCGGCATGAGATAGGTATTCGTCATTCTCGGTATCGGGAAGAAACGGAACGATTCTCTCCGCCCGTTGCCGGTCGAGGCGGCCTTCATGAGCTCCGCGTTCAGCCGATCGAACAAAAATCCCCGGCATTCTCCCTTATCGATGAGGATGGTCCTCTGCCCCGCGGTCCCTTCATCGTCCATGTTGATCGTTCCCCGGGATCCTGGAAGGACCCCTTGGTCGGCCAAAGAAACAATCTCCGAAGCAATCCGGCTCCCCTTCTTGTCCCAGAAGCAGGAGGTTCTGGTCAGGGCGTAATCCCCTTCAAGGCTGTGGCCAATGGCTTCGTGAAAGAAGAGCCCGCAGTGCTCTTTCGCCATGACCACCGGATATTCGCCGGCCGGAGCATCCTTGGCCTCCAGCATCGAAACGGCCATCCGGCCGGCCTCGTTCACCAGCCGTGCCACGGTCTTCATGTCATAATGTTCATAGCCAAGGGCCCCGCTCTTGAACGCATATCCGCTGCTGGTCTTCCCGTTATCGCTCGCGCTGACGAATAGGCCAAGATTCGTCTGCGTGGAATTGTCATTGGCCAACACCCCCTCGGTATTGGCGATGAGGATCTTCTTGATATGTTCCTCGTAAACGATTTTGACTTGCTTGATTCTCCGGTCGTATGACCGGGCCATGGAATTCGCGTTTCTGAGTAATGCGGCTTTTTCCTTTGAGGCGATACTCTCGGGAGACGTCCGGACAAGATAATGGGACGAAAAGCTCTTCTTCCTCAAGGCTGAGACGTTCCGGCCGCCGGCGCCCCGTCCGATCAAGCTCGCGGCATGAGCCGTTTTCTCAAGCTCCTCGACGTCCAGATTCTCCGAATAGGCGTAACCGGTCCTGGCGGCGTTCAAAACGCGGATGCCGAGACCTGTGTCCACGCCGCACCGGGCCGCGGATATCCTCTCCTCGTCCAGGATGAAGCTGTTGCGGACCGAGTGCTCCGCATAGATCTCGGCGAACTCCCCCCCGTTCTGAAGAGCCGCTTTGAGGAGACGCTCCAAGGTTAGCCGGTCGAGGGGCCCGAAGACATCCGCCGCGGCGGTCTGGTCCGGAAGGAGGGCGGAGCCCGCGCGGAGCCGCCAGAGAGGATAGCTCATAAGAACCACGCCTCCCCGACAATTCTTTTTTAAGAATTCTCTCCGCGTTACGGGCCGAAGATTGCTTGTCATGATCGAGATGCTTTCACTATTCGCTTCTCCTACCCTTTTTATTAAGATCGCCGCGTTCTGTAAACAGCCAATCGAATTTAGTTATTCTCCATCCACTTTTAGACTCCTGGCCGGATCCGGGTACCCGACGATCCGCAGGATCCCCGCCTTCTCCGGGACCACCACACCACGGCTCTTTTCCAGCCCAAGGAATGCGCCGCTAGGGTCTTGAGGCCTCCGGATCGCATGGCCGATCGTTGTCCGATATCTCCGCAAGTATGTCTTACGTTCCGCTCCGCTCAAGGGCAGGTCCGTTTCGGAAGACATGGCCTCCACAACCTTTGCGGTGAACGTGCCGACGTTCTTGAGGACTTCCAAGTTGATGAGATCCGGAGAATCGCCGATCTGATGTGTCTCCAAGTGGTCACCATCGCTGACGATGTCGAAATTGGGGACTCCCCGGGATCGAAAGTACCTGTAGTCCGAGCCGCCGGGCTCGCTTCGGCTGGGCAGAACACGGCCGGCGATTTCCCCGGGCAGCCGCGCGGCCAGAAAGCGCCATAGCTCCGGCGCCAGGTCGACCCCGTGGAAGCGAACTTTGCCATTGCCCTGCCCCACCATGTCCAGATTGACGTAAACGGCGGTCATGGCCAGCGGATAGACGGGACGCTCCGTATAGAACTTGGACCCCAGCAAGCCGTCCTCCTCGGCCGCCCAGAAGGCGAAGACGATCGTCCGTTTCGGCCTGGGCCGGCTCCTCTGCATGGCTCGGGCGACCTCCATGACGACGGCCGATCCCGACGCGTTGTCATCTGCGCCGGGAAAGACGTTTCCGTCCGCATCCGTCCCGAGGTGATCCAAATGGGCCCCCACGATGACACATTCTTTTTGTAATTTTTCGTCGGCGCCGCGGATCCGGGCCAGGACATTCCGGGTCGCACGCCCGTCGCCCAGCACGGTTTTCACCCTGATCGAGCATCGATTGTCCATCAGGAACGCGCGGGACTTCCCGGATATCTCCATCTGCCGCATGAGAGCACGGGCGTCCGTCTGTTGGCCCTGAAAGATAGCCTCCACGGCATGAGGCTCCAAAGTGATGATGATAAAGTCCGGATCATGATCTTCCCGGGGCAACGCCCCGTTGAAGCCTCTGAAAAAGAAGCCGGTCTGAGGCGAGCTTTCGAATGTCAGGACGCCGCGGGCTCCTCGCTCCCTGACCGCCCGAAGCCGGTTCCGGATATGAGCCCCTTCCCCGAGATCCCCGAATCGGTCCGGAGGATCTTCCGTGCACATCAGGGCAACCCTGTTCTTGACGTCTACGCCGGCGTAATCATCGTACCCCTTCTCTGGCGCCGATATCCCATATCCGATGAAGACGACATCGCCCGCAAACATGCCAGACCCCGAATATCTTTGAATACGCCAGTCCTGACGATACTGAAGCGCACGCCGCATATTCTTCGTGACGATCTCTAAAACGGCTCCCCGTTCGAGCTTGAAATATTCAAAGGTCAATTCTTGAAAATAGCTCCCGCCGGGCCCCGCTGGCTCCAGCCCGCCTTCGCGAAGCCGCGCGGCGACATATGCCGCGGCGGCATCATAGCCGGCCTCACCGCTTTTTCTCCCTTGCATCGCGTCCGAAGCGAGGACCCTCACATGATCCCGGGCGGCGTTCTCATCGAAGGCAAGGCCTTCGGCACTCTTCATGACGGGATGAAGGAACAGATTCTGATCATTTGCGCCGCCTGGCATTTCGGCGGGAGGTCGGCCGGCAACGATCATCGCCGTGGATACGATCACCAAGACCGCGGGAAGCGCCCACATGTTCCCTCTCGTGATCATGGGCTCTGACTCCTTTTTACAGTCTTCTCGTGTGCCTGTGGCTTCCTATTCATGACGCTCGTGTCGGCTGAAACCACGACGACCCTATTGGCCTTATCATAAAGAATTCTATTCGGGCAACATCCACCTTGCCCGAGCCATAAACCACCCATCGCAAGCTGGCCACGCGAAGTGGATGGATTTTTTGCTTCTCGAAATGGCCGTTGAACAAGCCCTCCTTATTCAACTAATAAAGGCACGTGCAGTCACATTTTGTTAGGGAAGTCCTGATGCAGGGACAGACATATCCTGGGCTCGACAAGCCCACGGCACAAAACAAAGGGTGGAAAAAGGAGAATCCATTATGAAAAAGGGCATTTTGTTTTTTTGGGTCGCTTTTGTTTTTCCGCTGATGCTCCCCTCTCTGGCCAGTGCGCAATACGGGTTGACCGGATCGCTCACGGGAACGGTCAAGGACGGCGGCGGACTCATTCTTCCCGGAGTCGGCGTGACGATCAAGTCCCCGGCCCTCATTCTCCCCGAGCTCAATGCGGTGACCAACCATCAGGGGATCTATCGCTTCCCGTCGCTGCCGCCCGGCCAATACGAGATCACTTTCGCCCTCGACGGAATGGCCAGTCTGATCCGGCAGGAGATCATCATCACGGCCGGACAGACGACGACGATCCACGCTACGCTTCAACAGAAGGTTCTCGAGAACGCCATCACGGTGACGGGCCAATCTCCCATGACCGATCTCAGATCCACGACGCAGATGACGACCCTGGACAAGAAGTCTCTGGCCGCGCTCCCCTCTCAACGGACTCTGGATGCGTTTTTCAACATGGCTCCCGGCGTCGTGGCCGAATCCAACGTCAATGGCCCGATGTCCAGCGCCCACGGCAGCGGCGTCCGGGACAATTCCTATAACATCGACGGCGTGAACGTCTCGAGCCCCCTGGCCGGGACCATGCGCATCGATATCGGGACGGATATCATGGAGGAGTTCTCCGTGCAATCGGGCGGATTGTCGGCGGAATTCGGCGACACGACGGGGACCGTGATCAATGTCGTCACCAAGTCCGGCGGCAACACCCTGAGCGGTTCGGCCGGCTTCTTTTACAGCGATCATCATCTGCAATCGAACAACACGAAGGGCACTCCCCTCGAAGGCCGCTCCAGCGGTTACCAATACCTTTACGAGCCGGCCTTCACGCTGGGCGGCCCGATCATCAAGGATAAGCTCTGGTTTTTCGCCAACGTCAGCTACAGCAGGCAGGCGGTCAACGTCGCCAGCTTCCCCTACGACGAGGATGAAACCGTCCCGGCCTTGAACTCGAGATGGTGCCCCTATTTCAAGCTGTCCTTCCAGCCCGATCCGGCGAACCGAATCATCCTCTCTTATAACTATTCCGATTATGTCCAAAACAACGCCAATGCGGATGCTTATCAGACTGAAAACACAACTATTGATTGGTCCTCTCCCTCTCATGTCGTCAATCTGCAATGGACTCATTTCTTCTCGAACGATCTGTTCATGGATGTCAAGCTCGGCTACATGAATGCGGCAGACAACTTGCGGCCGAAAAGCGACGAGCCCATGTACTACGAGCTCTCGACCGGCCAATACTCCGGCGCCTATTATCTGACGGATCTCTACAAGCACCAGCGCCTGCAATTCAACACCAACGCAACGTACTCCGTGGACAATGTCGCCGGCTCTCATACGCTGAAGTGGGGCGTCGAATATCAGGCGACGTCCGTGCATGAAAAAGCGACATTCAACCGGGACTCCGTCAATGGCATGTCGGAAATTATGACCTATGGAGGGGTACCTCTCTACGGGATTTGGTTCGCTGATTTCGATCGCAAGGTGGAGTCGAAAAACATTTTCGCATTCTTTCAAGACGAGTGGCAGCCGACCAAACGGCTTGTTCTGAACGCCGGCGTCCGCCTTTCCTATCAACGGAGCATCATCCCGCCGCAAAATGAATCAGAAGGCTCGACGACGTTCCTTGGCTACACGTTCAGCCGCAGCGTTCTCTCCTCCATGACTCCGGTCTCCTTGGCCAATCTGGCCCCTCGCCTGGGACTTGTTTATGACATCACGGGAGACGGCAAAACGCTGTTCAAGGCCAGCTATTCCAGATATATCGCCGCCAATGTCCAGCAGCTCACGTTGAACAGCCTCAATCCGAACGGCTTGTGGTACTATGCGCAGCTCCTCAATTCGGATTCAACGCCGGTGGAGGATTATTACCTGTTAGCATATTACCCGGACGTCGTGACGGTGGGCTACGGCGGGAAGGGCATTCGCGCCCCCCATACCGATGAGATCACCGTGTCGGCCGAAAGAGAGCTGACCGCCGATTTCTCCCTCTCCGCCCGATATATTCGAAAGATGGACAGGAATCTTCTGGAGGTCGTGGATGCCAGCCAGCTCGACATCGACAAGTTGGTCAATACGGGCGTACTGGAATGGACTAATTGGAGCAAGGTATATTTCACCGATCCTTATGATGGACAGGAAAAATATTATTGGAGCCAGAATGAAATACTGGCCAGCGACAAGTATCTGATCAATCCGCCCGGGGCCAAAAGAGATTACAAATCCTGGGAAATCGTCCTCAACAAGCGCTTTTCCCACGGCTGGTCGATGATGGCCTCCTACGTCTGGCAAAAATCGACGGGGCTCATCGGGACGGATTACAGCGACAGCACCGGCTCGTCCGGCTATTACGAAAACCCGAATATGCAGATCAATGCCGTCGGGGATCTTTCTCTCAGTCGGCGCCATCAGTTCAAGCTCGCCGCGACGGCCCAGGGGCCGTGGGGCGTCAACGCCAGCGCGTTTTTCAGATTTTTCACGGGCCAGCGATACACCCGGCAGATCGTCAGTTCCGATCTGGGCGTGACCCTTTCCCAGGGCTATTCGACGATCTACGCGGAAACCCGCGGATCTCGGGAGCTTCCTTCTCAAGCTATCCTCGATTTAAGACTCGAAAAGACGTGCCATATCCAAAATTTCACTTTGGGCGTCTTCGCCGATTGTTTCAATCTCTTCAACAGCAACAAGGCTACGGCCGTTCAAACAACATCAAGCAGCTCCTATATCGTTTTCGAGCAGATGACCGCTATCCAAGATCCGCGTCTCGTCAGACTGGGAGTACGCTTCTCGTTCTGAGTTCATCGTCGATCCGGATATCCTTCGGTAAGAATGTATGCGACGACGAATCGCTCTTCGGCGCGAGAAACCGCGTGTGAAGACGGCCTCTCGCAGGACGACACGAAATTATCGAAGGGAGGCATGTATTCCATGGAGCCAAGAATGCGACCGATGAATGAAACGAGCTTCTGCTCGCCGCGCATGAGCCGCAGGACATTCATGGGGAATCTGCTGACCGGGTCCACAATCTCGCTGGCAGCCTTCAACGGCGTGATCAAGGATCTGCACCAAAGCGTTTTTTCGCTCAATCAAAAATATCCTGAAGATGCGTCTCCGGACGGAGCCTATTGGGAGGCGTTGAAGAAGCATTATCTGCTTGAAGATGACCTGATCATGATGAACTGCGGCACGGTCGGTCCCATGCCCAAAGCCGTTGTCCAGACCGTGATGAAGTACACGGAGCTTCAAGCTACGAACCCATTCCAATACTATGAATATGTGCCCAAAATCCTTGATGACGTTCGCCTGAAACTGGCTTCTTTCATCAACGCGGCGCCCGAAGAGGTTGTCATCACCGCCAATTCAACCGAGGGACTCAATATCATCGCCAACGGCCTCGACATGGAAAAAGGAGACGAGGTCATTGTCTCGGACATGGAACATCCCAGTTCCATCAATCCATGGAAGCTCAAAGCGAAGCGGTATGGGATAAAGATCAGGGAGGTGCCTTTCGGCATCCCGGCCAAATCGGTGGACGAAATCGTCGATTCCGTCGCGGCAGCCATCTCCCCCAGGACGAAAATAATCTGTCTCGGTCATACGGTCTATATCACCGGCCAGATATCGCCGTTGAAGGAATTGAGCCGGCTCGCCCGTGACCGGGGAATTCTCATCGGCACGGACAGCGCCCACGGCTTGGGCATGCTCAATCTCGACATGAAAAAGCTGGACGTTGACTTTCTCGTTTCCAGCCCCTATAAATGGATGGGAGCGCCCGCGGGGACGGGCGTGCTCTATGTCAGGAAGGAAGCCCAAGACAGATTGTGGCCGACGATCGTCGGCTTTGAGTGGGATGTCTACAAAGACGCCAGAAAACTCAAACCTCAAGGGCAGAGATCGCACGCCCTCACCCTCGGCCTGGGAGAGGCCGTTGATTTCAATCTCCTCGTGGGCAAGGACCGCATCGAGAGAAGGGTCAAGGCCCTTTCGAGCTATCTCAAACAGGAGCTCAAGAAGATCTCCGCCGTGAAGGTGCATACTCCGGATGACCCCTATTTGAGCGGAGGATTGACAGCGTTCTCCCTGGGTGGGGTGTCCCCCGATAAATATGTGGATTATGTCCGCAGCAAATACAATATCATCGTCAGAACCATCGGCTGCGAAGAACAAGGAAGTTATGGCATCAGGGTGTCGACTCCCATCTATATTTCCTATAAGGAAATCGACATGCTCGTGGAGGCGATCAACCACCTTCTCAAACACAGGTCCTGACGTCTTCTGAGATCGTTGCAACGATATTTGCGAAGGGCCGGCTCGGCTCCGAGAATCCGTGCCTTTCGTGATGAAAAGGATACGACCATGAAACGAGCCTATGCCGTTCACATCCTGTCGGCCCTCCTCCTTTCCTTTGCCGTGCCGCGTGTCGCCGCCCAAATGGACGCACGCATGCTGCAATTTCCGGACGTCTCCGCGACACAGATCGTTTTCAGCTATGCCGGCGACCTCTGGCTCGTTCCCAGGGAAGGCGGGACGGCGATCAAACTCAGCTCCCCTAAAGGGCAGGAAACGTTCCCGAGGTTTTCCCCCGACGGCCGGCGCATCGCTTTCAATGCCGCCTATCATGGCAACACGGATATCTATGTGCTGCCCGTGACGGGTGGCCTTCCAACGCGCGTCACGAACCACGGCGGTTCAGACCGACTGATCGGCTGGTACCCTGACGGACGTCATCTTCTTTTCGTGTCCGCGATGTCCAGCGGTCATTCGCGCCTCGCGCAATTCTTCAAGGTGCCCGCGACGGGCGGGCTTCCGGAAAAGCTCCCAGTGCCCTACGGAGAATTCGGCAGCCTCTCTCCGGACGGCGCCAAGCTGGTTTACACACCTCAGACGCAAGCCTTCCGGACCTGGAAGCGTTATCGGGGAGGATGGGCCCCTGACATCTGGCTCTTTGACCTCTCGACCTTGGCCGCGGAAAAGATCATCGAAAGCGAAGCCAATGACGAATTCCCGATGTGGCACGGCGACCGCATCTACTTCCTCTCCGATCGAGGCGCCGAGAAGCGGTCGAATATCTGGGTCTACGAGCTCGTCACAAAAAGAACGCGGCAAATCACCCATTTCACAGATTTCGATATCCACTGGCCGACAATAGGACCTATGGACATTGTCTTTGAGGCCGGCGGACGGCTTCACCTCCTCGGCTTAGCCGACGAGAAAGCTCATGAGGTTCTTGTCCAGGTTGTCACGGACCATATCACTCTTCTGCCCGAAATCAAAAACGTCTCAAAACTGATCCAACACAGCTCGCTTTCCCCCGATGGAACGAGCGCTCTCTTCGAAGCTCGGGGGGAGATCTTCTCTGTTTCCGCCCGGAACGGCGTCGTCGCCGACCTGACGCAAACTTCCGGATCCGCGGAACGTTACCCCGCCTATGCACCAGACGGGAAACGGGCCGCTTATTGGAGCGATCGTTCCGGAGAGTACGAACTTGTCTTTTCGGATCTGGACAAGCCCTTCGCGCCGCAGACGCTGACATCTTATGGCCCCGGCTATCGGTATCATCTGTTCTGGTCCCCCAACGGAAAAAAGATCGCCTTCATCGACAAAGCCATGGAGGTCCGCGTCTTCGACGTCGGTACCAAAGAGACGAAGATCATCGACAACTGCAGGACGCTCAATCATGAGTCCCTCGAGGCCTTCCGGATCAGTTGGTCGTCCGATGGAACATGGCTAGCCTATGCCAAGGACCTCGACGGCCGAGGTCAGGCCGTCTTCTTGTATGATGTGAATGAAGGCATTGCTCACCAAGTCACATCAGGCTTCTATCGTGACTCCCAGCCCGTCTTCGATCCTGAGGGGAAATACCTCTATTTCCTGACATCTCGCGACTTCTCGCCGATGTTCTCCGATTTCGACAATAGCTGGATCTACGCAAACACGACGCGCTTGGCCCTCATCCCCCTGTCCGATGAAACGCCTTCGCCCCTCGCTCCGAAAAGCGACCGGGCGGAATCGGGAACCGACGAGGCCCGGGACGCCGCACGGAGCGCTTCCCAAACTCGCTCTCCCAAGACGAAGCCGGACAACCCCGGCAAAATACGCATCACGCTGCCCGGTTTCGAGAACAGGCTCGTTCTCCTGCCGCCGGCGGCCGGCAACTTCCTTGGCCTTTCCGCCGCGGCGGGGAAGATCCTCTTCCACCGGGCTCCGAACACGGGCTCGGCCGAGACGGCCAAGCCGCTTTGCTTCTACGACATCGAGCATCGCCAGGAAAAGAAGATTGCAGACGACGTGGACAGCTTCGAAGTGAGCGCCGACGGGAAGAAGATCCTGGTCGCTCAAAACGGAAGCTTCTATATCGTGGACAACGCCGAAGGCCAAGCCCTAAACAGCAAGCTTGCCACCGCCGAACTCGAGATGGTCGTCGAGCCAAGGGCCGAATGGCGCCAGCTCTTCAACGACGCGTGGCGGTTCGAGCGCGATTATTTCTATGACCCTCATATGCACGGCGTCGATTGGCGAGCCTCGCGTGAGCGATACGGCAGGCTCATTGACGATTGCCTCACGCGATGGGACGTCAATTATGTCCTCGGCGAGCTCATAGGCGAGCTGAATTCCTCCCATACGTACATCGACGAAACCGGCGATACGGAAGAACAGCCTTCGGTCGCCGTCGGCTATCTGGGGATCAATTGGGAAGTCGCCAACGGGGCCTATCGCATCAAGAGCATCGTGGACGGAGCGCCGTGGGACAACGAGGTCCGATCGCCGCTTCTCGCGCCGGGCCTGAAGGTCAAGGCCGGGGACTATATCCTTGCGGTCAATGGACGGCCACTCGACCCCCATCAGGCTCCATGGGGTCCGTTCGCCGGCCTCGCCGGGAAAACCGTCGAGCTCAGCATCAGCGAAAAACCCTCCGTTGCGGGCGCCAAAACCATTGTCGTCCAGACGCTCACGAGCGAGGATCGCCTCCGGGCTCTGGAGTGGATCGAATCGAACCGCGTGCATGTCTCGGAAGCGACACACGGCCGGGTCGGCTATATCTTTGTGCCCAGCACGGGCCTCGGAGGCCAATCCGATCTTTTCCGCCAATTCCTGGCCCAATATGACAAGGAGGGACTGATCATCGATGAGCGGTTCAATAAAGGGGGACAGATCCCCGATCGGTTCATCGAACTTCTCCGCCGAAAGCCGTTGTCATTCCTGGCCACTCGCGACGGAGGGGATCGCCCATGGCCGCCCGCGGCTCATTCCGGGCCCGAAGTGATGCTGATCAACGGCTGGAGCGGCTCCGGCGGCGACGCCCTTCCCGATTACTTCCGCGCGCTCGGGCTCGGGCCGCTCATCGGCATGCGGACCTGGGGAGGCCTGATCGGTTTGTCCGGAGCGCCATCCCTCATCGACGGAGGAGCCGTGTCGGTCCCGACATTCCGTCTGTATTATCCCGGCGGCGGCTGGTTCAAGGAGGGACACGGCGTCGAGCCCGACATCTCTGTCGTCGATGATCCGTCTCATCTGGCGAAGGGTCTGGATCCCCAACTGGAGAGAGCCATCCAGGAAGTCTTCAAACAACTCAAGAACGCTCCCCCGCGGCATCCGTCGCGCCCGGACTTCGAAAAGCGCTAAGAACCTTCTCGATTGCGGAAAGCCCAGGAGAAATCTGAATGAGAAATATCGTCCGATTCGGAACATGGCTTTTTTGCCTGTCGCTGGCCACGACGGCCCTCGCTCACGGCACTCAGCCCGAATATGCCGTGAAGCAGAATTTCGACGTGAGAATTCCCATGCGGGACGGCGTCGAGCTTTCCGTCGACATGTTCATGCCGGAGGCCGAAGGAAGATTTCCGGCCATTCTTATCAGAACACCGTACGATAACAACCTCTATCACCGAAACGGATATGGTCCCTACTTCGCTCAGAGAGGCTACGTGTTCATCGTCCAGGATGTTCGAGGGCGAGGGGATTCCGATGGGAAATTCGATCCGTTTGTTAACGAAGCCAGAGACGGATACGACACGCAAGAATGGATCGGCCGGCAACCGTGGTCCAACGGGAAGATCGGTTCGTTCGGAGGGTCCTACGTGGGCTTCGTCCAAGTTGCCGCGGCAACGCTGAAAAGTAAGTATTACGCCGCCATGGTCCCGGAAGTGGTGCCGCCGGACTTTTTCCTCAATTTCCCATATCAAAACGGCGCCCTGATGATGTCGTCCCTCGAATGGGTTGCCCTCATCGACGGGAGAACCATGCAAAATATCGCCGACTTGAATTGGGAAAAGATATACCGACATCTCCCCGTCATGGACTTGGACCGGGAAGCCGGAAGAGAATCGTTTTTCTGGCGCGAATGGACACAACATCCGACATGGGACGATTATTGGGACGAGCGTTGTTATCAGGCCAAACTCGCGAACGTCCATATCCCCGCGATCCACATAACGGGATGGTATGACGACGATCAGCCCGGATGCATCCGTAACTTCATGACCATGTTCGAACATGCCAAGGCTATCGGGGAGGATAAGAATCAAAAGCTGATCATCGGACCATGGCCGCACTCATTCAATAAATCCCAGAAGCTCGGAGACGTTGATTTCGGGAAGGATTCGATTATCGATCTCCAGAAGCTATACTTGATGTGGTTTGATTACTGGCTCAAAGGGCAAGAGACGGGTGTCCTCGATATGCCTCCGGTCAGGCTCTTTGTCATGGGAGACAATGTCTGGCGTGACGAAAACGAGTGGCCCCTCAAGAGGACCGTCTATACGGATTACTTCTTTCATTCCGATGGACGAGCGAACTCCCTTATGGGAGACGGGCGGCTGAGCATGTCCCCGCCGAAGAAAGAGTCCCCCGATAAGTATCTCTACGATCCCTCATATCCGGTCCCCTTCATCTATAATCCGGCCAGCCTCCAATTGGGTACGAATGAAGATCAACGCCCCGTTGAAAGGCGCGACGACGTTCTTTGTTATACAAGCGAAGAATTGCCGGAGGATCTGGAGGTCACTGGACCTCTGAAGGTCAAACTCTATATCTCCTCGAATGCCACGGACACGAGCTTCTTTGCCCGGCTCGTCGACGTGCATCCCAACGGATACGCGATGCGCATCGCGGACAACATCTGTCAAACTCGATTCCGAAACTCTTACCGAACGCCCGAGGCGATCATTCCGGGCCACGTGTATGAACTGGATGTCGACCTCTGGGCAACGAGCCTTGTCTTCAAGAAGGGGCATAAGATAAGAGTCGAAGTCACGAGTTCGGCTTTTCCCAAGTTCGCCAGGAATCTGAACATGGGAGACGATTCTCTCTCCGGGACTCAGATGAAAACAGCGGAGCAAACCATCTGGCACGATTCGCTCCACGCGTCTCATATCGTATTGCCGGTCATCCCCAGAAGAACAATACGCGCGGGAGTGAAATAACGCGATTCCGGCCCGGCCTGTCTCAACGGCTCTGAGAAGCCCCAGAATCGAGGAGAAATGTCAGCTATGGCCAATCCCGCGAAATTACGGGTCCTTTCGAGCGCCGATGTCTGGCGTGCCTTGCCCATGACTGAGGCCATCGTTGCGATGAAGGAGGCGTTCCGCGAGCTTTCCGCCGGGAAGGCCGTCGTGCCGCCCCGGACCCGGATATGCATCGAAGAACGGCTCGGAGACGTCCTGGTCATGCCCGCCTTCAGCCCAGCGGCCGGACGGATTGGCCTGAAGGTCATCACCCTCTTTGAAAGGAACCGCACGTTGCGCCTCCCGTTCATTCAGGCCCTGGCTCTCGTACTGGACGCCGGAACGGGAACGCCCATGGCGATTATGGACGGAACGGCTCTGACCGCCATCCGCACCGGCGCGGCCTCCGGCGCAGCGACCGACCTCCTGGCCCGGTCGAACGTCCGCAAGGTGGCCATTTTTGGTGCAGGGCTCCAGGCACGGACGCAACTCGAGGCGGTTCTGACGGTGCGACCGCTCGTCGAGGCAGCTGTCTTCGACCCGGAACACATCCGCGCCGACGAGTTCGCGGCCTGGGCCGGCCGGGAGTTCGGCATCGCCGCGTCAGCCGCCGCTTCGCCAGCGGAGGCCCTCGAGGGCGCCGGGGTCGTCTGCACAGCAACGACCTCGCAGACGCCTGTCTTCGCAGACGCCGAGCTTGCCTCCGGTGTTCATATAAACGCCGTAGGATCTTATCAGCCAGGAGTCCGCGAAATTCCGCCGGAAACCGTCGTCCGGGCCTTGGTCTTCGTGGACCACTACGGGGCGGCCTGGGAAGAAGCGGGCGACCTCGTTCTCCCGCTCGAGGCAGGTTTGATCACGCGCGGTCACGTCCAGGCCGAGCTCGGCGAAGTCGCGTCGGGAGACAAACCCGGGCGCCAGGACCCCTGCGCCGTGACGCTCTTCAAGTCCGTCGGCTTGGCCGTCCAGGACTTGGCCGCAGCCGCGCGCGCCCTGGCCAACGCCGAGGCGCTCGGGCTGGGGACTTCCGTGACGCTCTAGCTTTACGATTTTACCACGCTTAGCCCGGTTTGTGTAGGCTTATAAAATGGCCGGACGTACCGGCTTTCGATCGGATCATGGATGGCGCAATTCGGTTGATTGACAGCCGGAGCCCGGAGCGGATAAGATGCAGGGAGAGTCTTGCGATCACAGCCGGGGAGGCCGAACATGAACCTGCGTCGGACGCCTGTGGCCGGGCTGGCTTTCCTTTTCGCGGCCATCTCCCAGATCGCGGCCGGCCCCATGGCCGCATCGGGCGAGGAGAATTTCGCCAAGCCCGTCTTCCAGGCCGCCTACCCGGGCCAGATCAAGGCGACCAAGGAGGGCGGTGAGATCGAGCTCTTCCTCACGGGCCAGGACCTGGCGATCGGCTCGGAGAACCGGTGGGACGCGCGGCAGATCCTCCTCTATGTGCGGCGCTCGGGGACCGGCGAGCCGTGGCAGGGGCTCTACAACAATCTCCGCGGCGACGGCTACCCGAATTTCCCCATTGAAAACGGGCACTGCGCCTACGACTGGAACGAGGCCATCCGGGTCTGGCTGCCCAAGGCGCGCTGGTGCTCGACCGAGGGACAACTCGAGTTCGTCATGGTCAAGGGGAAGTGGGACGGCCAGACCGGGGACATGATGATTCAGGAAAAAGCGAGGTCCGCCGTCTTTTATGTCGCCGTGAGGAACCTCCTGGAAGGGCCTGTCTGCTGGGCCAAGTCGCTCTTTCCCGCCTATTATGTGCTCAACGAGGCCAATCCCTCCGCTCTCCGCGTCTGCGGGTCCTACTCCCCCGGCTCGGTCGTCGTCGTCGACGGGAAGGACTGGCCGGTCACCAACGACCAGGCTTCTCCAGGTTGTCTCATCACGGCCGGCGTTCCGGCCGGCTTCCTGAGCGTCCCCGGCGAGCACAAGGTCACGATCAGGGACCCGCAGGGCAGCCCCTGCGTCCCGGCCACTCTCTGGGTCTACGGCCCGCCGCAGATCAAGGGCATCACGCCGAAAGGCCTGATGATCGGCGCCCCCGCCGCCTCGATGGTCTTGACCTACGAGGGCCTGCAGATTGACAAGGCGGAGGTCCGGGTGGGCTATCTCTACGAGATGGGAAATCCGGCGGGCCAGACAGCCGCGCCGGCGACGGTCAAGCCGGTCACGGGCGCGGCAGGCTCGACCGCCGTCCGCATCAAGGCCCCGACCTCGACCGGTTCGACGGCCTCGGCCGCTTCCGCGGGCGGGCCCAAGCAGTGGACACCCATCGAGGCGGCCGTCATCGGCCCGGACAAGGTCAAATTCACCATACCGGCCGAATGGCTGAAGCAGAAGGGAACGGTCGGCCTCAGGATCACGAGCAAGGCCGGGAGTGCCGAGACAACCG
>Ga0153915_10000819_pt1 | contig 28763 bp, 21 predicted proteins | sample Opewatmetagenome_2_FD_107003 | JGI IMG/M metagenome (GOLD analysis project Ga0153915, IMG submission 107003) | Freshwater wetland microbial communities from Ohio, USA - Open water 3 Core 3 Depth 3 metaG | ecosystem: Environmental > Aquatic > Freshwater > Wetlands | place: USA: Ohio, Lake Erie...
AGCAGTCAGATAAATTACTTTTACGGTTTAAAAATAAAAAGAGGCTGGAGCGTGATTACCATTCGCACAACTGTCACGCCCCCGCCTTTTTATTCCTTAGTCAAACAGATCACAAATCGTGTCTTAAGAGACCTTGAGGATCAAGGCGCCGCCGCTTTTAAGTTTATAGGTCCCGCTCTGGCCCGCAACGGCATTAATCGTAACACCGGCAGGGGCGTCGATCTGTGAAACGTCGACATTGCCAATGATTGTGACATTGGAATCAGCGGTTGCTATCCACTTGCTGAGCGGATTAATAGAAATCCGGGCGTCTTTGATTGCGCCCTTCAGGGTCGTGGACTCAAGATAAACCGTCATGTTTCTGTTGTCCTTATCTACACTATGGTCGATATCACCCTCAGCATACATATCCTTGAAGGTCGCGTGGATGCCGTAAACTTCCTGTCCCTTGGTATTAGCGGCCTTGGCGGCTTGCGGATCAACACTCATGACGGATTTAAGGAGGATGCCGCTTTCGGAAGCCATTTTCACGCCGTCAAAGCTGATATCGGCATTGGAGCTCTTTATGAGAACCACTGGTTTTTTAGTTGCGATTTCACCTCCGGTCACCTTGAGGTAGCTTAACTCTTCGGGTCCGCCGATGCTGTGCATCAAGACAAAATAGGTGCCGCACTTAGCCTTTGTATTTCTAAAGGTGATGTCAGCCTCCCCCGCCATGATTCCAGCCATGGACGCAACATCAAAGTCGGAATCATTGATACTAACATGACACCCCATGTCCGCATAGGTCCCGTAACCGGCCTTGATAGTCTTGACGGTGCAGTGATTCGCTTCAAGGTAAACAAAACCCTCGGCGCCGTCGGTTGAAAGGGCTGCCCATCCATTGGCGATAACGGTGCAGTAGTAGAAGTAACTGTAAGAATTACTAAGCGTGACGTGGGTACGGCTGTTGCCGTCAATTTCCAGTTGCTTTTTCTGTTCGGTATTCGTGATGTTGGGTTCAAAAGGAACGCCATTGGCGGTCAGGGTGGAATTATAGACCTTCAGGATGCTGTGATTTTGTGCAGCGGTGGCGTTTCTATTTTCCCCGCTGGTGGTAATAGTGGAGTTTCTTATGGTAAGCGTGGCGTAATCGTCCGCCGAGGCGCCGCTGCCCGGACCAGCCAGGCCGAAGCTTCCGTCGCCTGCGAGCTCGATATTTGCGTCGGCAAGGGTGTATTCGGAGCCCAGGCCTTTTACAAAGACGCCGCCAACATCCCCCTCTTTCCCATTGATCTTGATGCCGGACGCGTAAGTGTCTCCTGTTTTTCCTGCGGTCATGACGCCTGCCTTGGATTTTCCTGCCGAATATTTGCCGTTGTCTATATAGACTGCCGGGGTCGAATTCGAACCACCGCCGAATCCGCCGGGAGGTCCGCCAGCCGCACCGGCTCCACCAGCAGCGCCGGGAGCGCCACCGGCAGCACCACCAGCACCACCAGCACCACCAGCTCCGCCGGCTTCTCCGGTCCCTGATCCTCTTGAGCCCATTTCTTCCATAGACGACATTTTGGAGGTCTGATGCACAGGCTTTTCCACAACAACGCCTTTGATTGTTGTTGTTTGGTTTGTGTCTTTACTGCATGCCGTAAAGGTCATCATAAGCAGTATTGCGGCGATTGAAGCTACTAACGACTTAATGAAACTTTTTTCCATAATAATCTTCTCCTTCATTCTAAAATAGTTAATCGTGCGGTTAATAAAAACATTTAAGGTGAATATAGATTATAGCTTAAAAAGTTTTTCTGCATTCAGGTGACAGATCTTTTCCCTGTCGCTATCACTTATCTGCACCGAATCAATAAAATCCACATGCTGTTTGGTCGATTCGTAAGGATAGTCCGTGCCGAATAATATCCTGTCGGCGCCCAGCGCCGCAATGAGAAATTGTAATAGCGCAGGCCAACACTGACTGCTGGTGCTCACAAAAAAATTATCCTTAAAGTATTGGCTGAAGATCTTCTGCCTCTTGGAATGATCATAGCTCTCCCTCCACCGGCCATCCAGCCGCCATAGCCAGAAGGGCATGGATTCCCCGGCATGCCCGAGTATAAACTTCAATCCGGGATATTTATCTAATAAATCGCAGTTAATCAGGCGTATGGCATCCTCAAGACCACTCAGATCCGGATTCATTAGCGCCGGCCCGCGGATATGAAGATACATCGGCACATCCAGCTTTGCCAATCTCTCGAATATAACCTCATATTTTTGATCACCAAAAGATCGTCCTTGCATGTCCGCCTGTACAGATACTCCCTTTAACCCAAGCTTTGTCACCGCCCGATCGAGCTCATCAGCCGCCGCCCCCGGGTCCTGAAGGGGGAGGCAACACAAACCGGCGAACCTTTCAGGGTATCGTTTTACTACCTTGGAAAGCTCATCATTAATACTCCTGGCCATAGAGATGGCATCTGATGATTTATCAAAGATGTCAAGCTCCGGTGCTGAGAGAGAAAGCACCTGCATATCAATACCGCATTCGTCCATCTCTTTGATCCTTCCCTCTCCGTACTCAACTTCCTTGATCTGCTTCTCACTTAACGGTAATTCTCCCTGACCTGTCCCCTGCACTTTGGGTTGCATCATGCTTTGCATCATAGGCTGAAGCTTAGCGCGTGAAATCTTGGCGTATTCTTCTGTACAGTAGTGCTCTTCAACGCCGATTTTTTTCACTCTGGAACCGGTACTACTCATAGCATGAGCTTTTTTTTGACCGATCTTTCCAATCTTGAATCCCTTGTTTTTCTCTAATGAGAGAGTGGAGCCTGCAATAAATGCAGATAATGAAAATATCTTTTTTAAAAATGTCCTTCTTCCAAAGCCGTACATTTTCACTGCCTCCCTTTTCTAAATAGAAAAAATGTAAACAGTGCCTTTTTTTCGATTTACCCGTTGTCGTATACGGCTCCGGGCATTTCAGGCCCGCTCACAACTTCCACAAAGAGAAAAGGTTTTTGGGCTTTTTTGACTATAAATGGACCATGCACCGTATTGGCAGGAACATACACCAGTGCAGACTTATTAATAGTATGCTTCTCCTTCTCAGGGCCGATATAGAGCTCTACCTCAGCGCCCAGGTAAGAGGGGTCATCATGGTCAATGCCATAAAGCAGCAAGAACGTTCCGTATTCGTGGGTCTGTGTATTGATAATTGAATAAGGCGCTTCCTCCGGCCGGTATCTTAATATACGAAGCAACGGAGCCTCCGCTATCATAGTGGCATCCATATATGCGATCCATTTGCCGCCTTTGGGATTTTGTAGTTCCACGCCAACCCCTGACAACACAAGATTATTGAATATATATCCGCTCGTCTTTGCCTTTGCCCGAGCCTCTTCAGATAACGGCTCTGAAGACGCCGTTGGGGGAAGGTCATCCTTACCGCCGGCGCCGGTAGCGCCGCTGCCCTGCGCGGCTCCGGTAGCGGCTTGGCCTCTTGTAGTAATGTTAAACTGGACCCACGTTATTGGTGTCCGGATCTTTTTAACCTGCCATGGCCAATGCCACTGGCCCGTAGGTGCATAGACCACTGCCGACCGCGTAAGTAAAGGGTATTTCTCCAGAAGTTTACCCTTGCCCATAAAAAATTCCGCCTCTCCGCCTAAGTCCATTGGATCATCCGGGTTATTGCCAAGCATGCAGAGGACTTCTTGTATGTCTTCGTGCTTCTCAGGTGCGCTATGTGCAGGCATGGGGCCAGGGGGCAGAAACCTTTTAGTGATCGCGCTCATATTGCATCCCGGAACCCAATTGGACCCGAGATCAATAATATTTGCGCCGCGTTCGGTAACCTCCGGTTCTTCTGACGGGAAAAAATATATTTCCCGTATTTAGTTCCATCAGACTTTAAGCTTCGCGGCTCTACGCTTCCCGGCGGTCCCCCCGCGGCAAACAACAAACCGGATGGCTTCATGAGCATGCCGGCCCCTAAAACCATTGAACTCATGGATAGAAACTGCCGTCTTCGCAACTTTCGATTTAAAAAAACCATAATTATTCCTCCACCGGGCTGGAATGATTTTTATTATTCAATATAAAAGTTACACCTGATACACTGAAAATTAATTGCTTTTGGCTTTCAGTGGTGCATGCATCAAATCAGGCGGTGCATACACCACTGTAAACTGATTATAAGAATGACTCTCCTTCTACTTATCCATATACAGCTCCGGGCATTTCAGGCCCTGCCACTATCTCCAGAAAGTTAAAAGGCTTGCCGGCCTTTGTTACTTTAAACGGACCATGCGCCGTATCAGCCGGCACATACACTATTGCAGACTTATTTATAGTATGTTTTTCCTTCTCCGGACCTATTGACAACTCGACCTCGGCTCCGAGGTCAGTGCAATCCTTCAGATCCGTACCAAGAAATATAAATAATGATCCGTATTCGTGGGTTTGGCTATCGATAACCGAATAAGGCGCTTCCTTCGGATTGTACCTTATGATTCTGATCAGCGCGCCTCCCGCTATCTTTGTGCAATCCGTATATGCAATCCATTTGCCGCCCTTGGGGTCTTTCATATCCTTTGGAACCCCTGACAAGAGATATTTATCGAATATGTATCCGCTCGTCTTTGCCTTTGCCCGTTCCGCCTCGCTTAGTCCCTCTTCTGAAGCCATTGCAGGAGCGCCGGCCTGAGCACCGCCAGGAGCGCCTGCTGGAGCGCCTCCCTGAGCGCCGCCAGGAGCCCCGCCGGGCATGCCGCCCTGTGCAGACTTCCCTATCCGAACGTTCACCCATGTCATTTCTGTCCGGATCTTTTTAACCTTCCATGGGCAATGCCACATGCCGTCGGCTAAATAAACCGCTGTAGACTTGTTAAATGCGTAATGCTCCAGCCATTTACCCTTACCCAGGAAAAAATCTATATCCGCTCCCAGATCCATCGGATCATCCTGGTTATTGCCGAGATGGATAAGAGTCTCTATTTCCCCACTGTGCTTCTCAGGCGCGTCATGTCCCGGCATGGGGCCGGGGGGCGGCATCCTTCCAATGATTATTCCGGAAAATCCTTCAAAGTTACCTCCCATAGGAAACATCTGTATGCCACGTTCGGTAGGTTCACTATTTTGTGCTAATATAATATATTTACCATATTTTGTTCCATCAGCCTTAGCGCTTCCCGCAGCCTTTGAAGATCCCTCCGCGGCAAAAAGCAGGCCGGATGGCCTGGCCAGCATGCCGGCCCCCAAGACCATCGAAGTAACCGATATGAACTGCCGTCTTCCTATGTTACGTTTAAGAATATCCATTATTGTACCTCCTTTATGATAGAAAAGTGTTTATCCGGCACTATCCTTTTTTATCAGGCCGGCAGCATCTTTGCTGCCGGCCTATTTATTAAATACTGCGCATCTTAATATTTCAAAGACAAAACAAGACCGTATGTCCTTGGCGGACCGATCATCAGCTGTGCAAACATCAGATTTCTTTTCACGGCATAATTTTCGAGATTTTTTACATAACCGCCTAATGTCCACTTTCCATCAGGATGGGCATAGGTCAAGGCAAGATTGCTTAGATGATATGCCTTCTGCTCATTATAACCGCGAAAATCCATAACGATCGGCGGTGGTCCTCCAATCATCACGCTGGCCTCATCCATGAAATTTACTTTAAATGACGTCTGGTAACGTGTATCAAAATGGGCCGTCAGGGCGCCGCCGTTCGGAAGATCAAAATTATGATCGTAACCGGCATTGATTGTCCACTCAGGAGTAAAGGTAGGCGATTTCCCCGAATAGACAATATCAGGCAAGTTCGGGGATTCATATTCAAACACTAATTTATCGAATTCGGCTTTTTCATAGGAGATTGAGAGGGTTAATTTGTCATTAGCGGATAACATCATGTCTGTTTGCAGATCAGACCCTATCATACGCATAGAACCTTGGGTTTCTCCGCCATCATCCTTCTGACCCGTAACAGGGTCATCCAAATGATTCTCTGCAGAGCGGTTCTTGTAAAGATAATAGTAGGCAGACCAGTTAACCTGTAATTTGTTGCCGAAAAAGCGGTTCTTTGATCCCACTGAATAGGCATTCAACGTTTCAGGATCTACCGCGCCGCTCATGGACCCTACTCGATAACCGGTTGAATTATCCGCGTAAACCATTGAGTTTTTCCCCAGATCATACTCAAAGCCGATCTTATGATCAAAGCCGTTGTAGTACAAAGAGGAAAGCCTATCCTCATAACCAGTGGATGTTAAACCGCCAAAGTGACCTTCATTCCAGTCATCGCTATAACGCAAACCACCGGTTACGCGAAACCTATCCGTAACAGGATAGGTAACGTTGCCGTAAAGGGCCCATGACCTTATCTCATTGTGTGTGCCTGACCAGTAGGGGGTGCCTACAGTTTCACCAAGAGCCTGTTGTTTAAATCTGTATATATTGCCCCCAAAAATCCATTTAAAAGAAAAATCATCGGAAGAGACCATACGCGCCTCAACCCCTTTCTCAGATTGGCTATTATTCATATGATTGGTATATTCCTCCCCTGCCATGTTCGTCAAGGTCATAGTAGCCGTCTCTTTCATCTTGCCATATGAAGGTTTTAAAGTTAAATTCCCGATACCAAGATCCCAGTCAATTTGCATATTAAAATCTTCCGTGGTCCTATTCCTGGGGACAGGTGCGGAATCTTCGCTATTATCCCATGGATCATCCACATCATCCTGATCTTTAAACATATCAATTTGGGCTATCCCCATTCCCTGGTCCAGCAGATATTGGGTGCTCATAGTAATAGAAAATTTCTCAGTGGGTTTGAACAATGCCTTGAGGCGGGCAGATTTTGTGTTATCATCATCCGCTCCGTTGGACATATATGGTCCACGGGAAGAGGTCATAAAGGATGTCCTCAAGGCCACACTATCGCCAACAGGGATGTTTAGCATGCCTTCTGTTTGCATGGTGTGGTAATTCCCGAATTCGACCTTGCCGTACATGTCGTATTGTTCGATCTTGGGACTTCCTGTTATGATATTCACGATACCTCCGGGGGAGTTACTTGCATAAAGAGTGCTCTGGGGGCCCATAAGGACCTCCACCCTCTCAAGGTCATACATATTTGCCCCGCTCTTGCTTCCCGCAGAAAATACCCCGTCTGTGTTCACGGCAACGACCGGCATGGAGTTGTTCATGGTGTACAAATCGCCGCGATGGGTTTCATTACCGCTAATTCCACGGATTGAGACCCTCAATCCATCACCGGCCTCATTAATATATACATTGGACATACTCAAAATGATTTCATCGAGATCGCTGTTGCCCATCTCCTTCATCGTTTCGCCGGAGATAACATCCATGGTGATAGCGACTTTCTGTTGGTTCTCTGAACGCTTCTGAGCGGTAACAGTGATCTCCTCAAGGGTAAATTCTTCGTCATTGGTCTCCTGAGCCCTGACCGATGACACATTGCCGAAGATAAAGACAAGTCCCAATACTGCTGTAAAAATTTCCACAAAATATTTTCTCATTGTCTCCTCCTTAATTAGATTGTTGCTGTCTCTTAACGATTGATACTGCGTCCCCCAATGTTATTGAGCAGTATCTTTCGTCGTTCAAGTAAAGTATAGAATGTCAAAAGTCTATTTTCTTATTGATGATATTTTTAAAATTATGCATTATGAAATCTTTGAAATCCCGATGAAAACTAAACACTGGCAATAAAGTCGAATTCATTTTAATATTGACTTTTTACACAATTAAATGCTATCTTTTTAAGCATATACGCCTATTAAATTAAGTATGTCAACATTTTTTGTGTATTGCTTAATTTTTTAGACAGTTCACGCTGAAATTTTAAACGATGAATTTTAACAATTCTTATTGATTTGAGGTTTGATAGGAACCAATGGATTTAAAGGACCGTACAAAATGGGTAATAGATTATATCTCTAAAAAAGAAGGAATCTCAAATAACAAAATCGGCGATAGATTAGGGTTCACAAACGACACTATCAATAGTTACAGGTCAAAATTAGCCAACCCAAAAGTTGATTTTATCATCAAATTCTGCGATGAATTTGATATCGACCTGATATGGTTCACAAAAGGGGATGGAGAGCCTTTTCCAGGTGCAACAATGCATTACCCGGAAGTATGCAACGAATCCAGGTATGAACAACAAACTAAATCCGGCTACACGCAGTCTCTTTCGCCTAATGGATCGCTTCATCCTATTTATAGCTGCTCAAAGAGCAAATATACTGAAGACAGTTTAACGATTAATTCTGCTGAAAAAAGTCTGTTAAAATTGTGTAAATTAATTGGGATCCCAACCAACCGAGGCTGGAAGACTGTTCTTGCCAGATATTTTGGATCTACACCAGCTCAATTAAGTAACTGCATTTCACGGAACAGGATATCAAAAAAATTAATCATAAAAATAGAAAAGAAGGGCTACTCCTTAGGTAATTGGCTTATTAGGACGCCTGAAGGAAAAGGCCTCATGGATATTCATCCGGAAAGGTTGAATGCTGAAATGAGCTTTCAACAGTTGTCTCTATTGGCTGGGATTAAAATAGGCCCTAATTGGATTTTAGAGCTAGCTGATCTTTTAGGAATAGAACCATGGAATATCAGCATGAACATTTCCTATGGCCGGATATCCCCGGATATTTTAAACCTTATTGAGGCAAAAGGATATAGAGTTGAAAAGTGGGCTGTATTTCAGAGATCCGAGAATCTGGAAACATCAGGAAAAGGATCACATTACAACAACACCGAAATCCTTAATCTTGCAGAAAAAATCCTTAAATCCAACACAATCCATGCTGCCTCTCTTGCCATGAATATTATCTCCCTGAACCACGCTGTGGATTTTGAAATGACTTCTGTTAACAAAAAGTTGTAAGGCAAATGTCACAAAAAAATACATATTATTGAATTTTACACATAACCTCCAGTAAGATGTAACCATATTATTGATCGGAGTTATAACGCATGCCAAAATCAAAACAAGAAAAGCAAGAACCGGCCTTTAGTCCGTCACAAGAATATTTGGCCCGTGAAAAACGCATTAATGATGCTATGAACCTTAGAAAACCTGATCGTGTTCCGGTTATTCCTTTGTATCTTAATTATTATCCGACCAGAACTTTAGGAATCTCGAATAAAGACGCGATTATTTATTCGGATAAAACTTTAAAAATCATAGCTGAAACCACTGTTAAACATAATTGGGATGCCTTTACCGGACCTTTAGGAATGCTAATTGAAGAATATCCCCTGCAATTACTGGGGATAAGACAAATAAAATTTCCAGGCATAGAACTTCCTGAAGAAAAGCCATATAAATGGGTTGAGGATGAGTACATGATGCAGGATGAATATGATGAGTTTATTGATGATCCAAACGGATTTGTTGTAAAAAAACTTTGGCCTCGCATAGCAAAGACCCTAACCCCGGTTAGTCAAAGCATACTGGATAAACCGTTTTCCTTTCTTTATGGCGCCAATGCCTTTACGCTCCCTTTCCTTGCAGGTGAATTTCTCTCATCTGAAGGGATGATTCAATCTTTAAAAAATTTTATCGCTCTGGCTGAATATCATCAAAAAAGTAAAAGCAAGATCATTGCATATATTGAAGAAATAAAAAAACTTGGATTTCCAAATCATACTACGGGCATGGTGTATCCTGCCTTTGACTGGATTTCGACAAATCTTCGCGGATTACGTGGAGCGCTGATTGATATGTATCAGGTTCCGGACAAATTGATATCTGCTTTAAAAATCCTGACTCCTCATATTATAAAAAATGCCATAACGGATGCGCATATAAGAGGCGATTGCAAAAGGGTTATTGTTCGCATGCATCATGGCGTAGCCGAATTCATGGAACATGATCAGTACATGAAATTCTACTGGCCTTACCTTAAAGATCTTCTCATACATTTAATTGACGCCGGATTAATGCCGATACCTGTATTTGAAGGTGATAGCACACCTGTCCTCAATCTTCTTAAAGAATTGCCGCCTGGAAAAGTCACTGTGCACTTCGACAAGGTTGACAGGAAAAAGGCAAAAGAAATTCTCGGAGATGTCATGTGTTTCTGGGGCAATGTGCCGGAAAAACTTCTTTGCGAAGGGACCGTTCAACAGGTCAAAGATGATGTAAAGGAATTGATTGATACATTTGGCGATAATGGCGGTATAATCATTGATGGCGCTATGGGAATACCTGCCAGAGCAAAACCGGAAAATGTCCAGGCATTAACGGATGCTGTTCATGAATATGGTGTTTATTAAATATTTGTGAAATTTAATCAATGTGAAAAAAAACACTTCATCATTTTTTTTCGATAACGGCTTCAGGTTCTTTTAAGAAGAATGCGCTAAAAAAGCCCAATAATCCTGCCGCGCTTAGTAAAGCTAAAGTCAGGGAGTATGTCCCTCTGGCATGAAGACTATATGAAGCCGACGCCAGACCTATAAGTGTACCGAAATGCGTGAACATTGTTATTATACCTCCAACCTTGCCCATTACCTGCTCAGGATAGTTTTTTGTTACAAAGGTCATAAGCATAGGAATTGTAAAAGACAAGGCAAATCCGCATAGTAATATTAAGGCCGATAAAATTAGAATATTTGAAGATAGATATAGAAGCTTCATCAAATACCATGACACCGCCGACACAATAAAGGTTATCATGATAAGTTTTTTGGGGCGGCCTTTAAAGACTGTTTCCAAAATAATGCCGCTGAAAAGTGACCCGGCTATAGTTATAATATGCATGCCTGACATAAGGAAACCCGCTTGAGCAATGCCTATGCCTGCCCCGACGGGTTTATCCAAAGTAAGAAAACTCGGGATCAGATCATAAAATATCCGAATCACCCATGCAAACCAGAAGCTGCATGACAAGACAGCCCAGGTGACCGGCCATAGATAGACATTTTTTATGTCTCTGTAAGTATCGTCAACCTTATCAAATTGAGGGCCTGACGGTTTATCATAGGGCTTTGGGCCGAAGTATATTATTAAAGAAAGCAGCAGTGCTAAAAAACAAAAGATCACCACCCAGAACATTGCTGCCTTCCAACTGCCGGTTCTGCGAAAAACTAAGGGCACATAGTACATTGCTGTAGCAGCACCTACCGATAAAATGACTCCCTGTATCCCGAATATTATACCTCGTTCATTCCTTTCAGACCATTGAGTTACTGCCAGGGGAAGACAGGCCATAACTGGGCCTACGCCACATCCCTGCATTAATCTTACAACAAATAAACCCGCATAACTATCTCCGATAAAATGCACAAGGATCGTCCCCGCTGTAAAAAGCAACGATCCACTGACCATTATAATGTATGCCCCGACCCTATCAATAAGTTTTCCGCTAAAAAAGGCTGATATTATAATAAAGACAGTCCCCGCAAACATTGTGAGAGCGCTTGTCTCTCCCAAATTGGTTCCGAGTGTCTTTGATATTTCTCCGATGATTGTAGCAGGTGAAAGTAGTACGATAATAGCTACTGCTTGGACAAAACATAGTGCTATAATAACAAACCAACGATACTTAGGGTTTGAAGTAACCATGTTCTTGACCTCATGGACAATGTATTATCAAATCTTATAAAGGAATAATCGAAAGCTGATCCTGCCGCGGCAGGACTGACATTTAAGACAATGAAACAGAAAATCGGTATTTACAGATGAAGCTAACTGGAGAATTTTTAGGTCCCCAGATTAATGATATTAGTAGAGCTTTCAGACTTCGCCGAGCTCAGTCGAGACGCGGTCATCTGTCAGCGTTCAGAAAATTGATTGATACTTAGAAATAAGACATGAATAGGGGGCATAATCGGACAAATGATTTGGGGTGTCAAGGGGAAAGAGGAAAAAGTTCAAGGTTCACAGTTCACGGTTCAGGGTTATAAATAAAGAAATGCACACGGCATAGGGAAATAGGGTACTTCAAAATATCAATCAAACCTGATCTTTAGAATTCGTCTCATGCCCCACTTTTTTTTAATACTAATTTATAAAAATCATCTTTCTAAAAGTTGAAATCGATTCGAAAAATAGAAGTCTTTATCATCCGATTCCCTGTTTTCCACCTTCGCCAAGGTTACTGCGGACAGGTCCGCCAGCTTCCCTCTACGTAATGACAGGTTGATCGGTTGTAAGACAAATTTGAAACATTAAAACATGATGTGTTTTCAGTTATCCCTTATGGGCCGCTGAAAATATGTGGCAGCTATAATTGAAAGAAATACTACGCCATTAAATTAAAAAATCAATATTTTTGATATGTTGAAATTGTGATGCTTCTTCGACAGGCTCAGGGGCCAGAAGACGGACCGCCTTCGACAAGGCTTCGGCGCGGCAGGGGGGACTGAAGACAGAAGGTCAGAAGTCAGATCATAGATAAGGGCGGCCCCCGCATAAGAGGATAGGATTATCCATGACATTGATGTTTATATAGTCTAGACTTTGCCTGAAATGAAGGTTTGCGAATCAAGTGACATGGGCAGCAGGGCCATAGCTATTTTTTGCCTATAAAATTTGCACGAACCTCTTTTCCGCTTTCACTGTCGCTGAGCACATAATCATACTTTCCGACATTATTGGAACTGACTGTAATAATTGCGCTAAATTTCCACAACGCTGCAATGATTTGGTCCGCCGGGTCAATGTCCCACATTGAACCATTATCTAAAACAATCGAAGCGCCGCTATTATAATTCGCTTCTACATGATGCTCAGCACCCTCATCACTATACACACCGGTTATTGATTTTTGTACGTTCGTGTCCGATGGGCTGAAAGGGCGTATTCCCTCTTTTCTTAAGGTTAACTGGCCCTTCTCGGTCAGCATCAGCACCGTCTTGTTATTGGCTGTTGCCAATGCGCCACAGAATTCCCCTTTCTCTGATCCAAACAAAGCGACAGACCCTGAAAGGGCATAGAACATCCTTTTTCCATAGGGAGAAAAAAAATTTATTAAACGGTTTTCGCTGACAACAAGATAACCGATAAAGTAATAGGTTCCATCTTTTTCAAACAACAGTCGCTTGTTGCCCGTCATGCCATTCTCAGTTTTTGATGGGCTGTTTTCCGGGTTTGATGATGAGTTATCAGGATTGGACGCTGAATTGATGGAGTTGGTTATTGAGTTATTGGAGTTGGTTGGGGAATTAACAGGATTTTGAGGAGATAGTGAGACTGGGAGCTCTGATTCTTTAGCAACCTGCACCATCAGGTCCGCAAAAACCGGTCCGGGAGCGGCGATGAGAAACACTAAAAATACATAGATTGTAATTAGCTTTTTCATATAAGAACTCCCTTTTTAATAAATATGAATGGAGTATAGAGACCTTACCATTGTATGTCAAACAAAATTCAACAACCCATAGCTTATTGTTGCCTTTGAAACGTCGGAGAATACTACTTTGTCTTAACCGAAGCACAGATCTCATCTACCCACTTATACAGGGTCTGATTGTCCTGCTCAATTGTGCCATGGCCGCCTTCCCAGACGTACTCGAAGTTGACGTTTACGCCGGTTTTTTTCTGAAGGGCAATCCCTAACAGTGTAGTGATAGGCAATGCAGTGTTGGCGTCGGCGGTACCCATGCGGACACGAACGTGTTTTGCAACATCGCCATTCAGGTAAGATTTGTCGCCGTCAATGAAAAGCATCGGGTTGTACAGATCAACAATGTCGTTGCCATACTCATCACGGTCTCCGTCTGCAACATCAGCCTTAAAGGCAGCATAGAGATCCGCATATGACGCATAGCCGGTATTTTTAGCATCAGCATCCGTCCAGGCAGCCTTCAGTGTGTCATTGTATTTGGTGAGCACGTCAAGAACGGCATTTGAGAAGTGCTTGTAGTTTTTATTTCTGTCGGCGAATGGCTGGTTCTCCGTAGCCTTGCCGTTCAGACCGTCGAAGGAAGTGACACCCTTCTGCCTGCTGTAGTAGTCCTCATAGTTTGTCAGGTTGGTGATAACAACCTTCCGGGTCGCCTTGTCCCAGGCAAGCCAGTTGCTGATGTCCTTGCCGGCGCTGGAGCCGCCGCCTGGACCGCCGCCAGCCATGTCACCACCGGGAGCGCCGCCACCGGGCATGCTGCCGCCAGCCATGCCGCCTCCTGGACCACCACCTGCCATATCACCGCCTGGACCGCCGCCAGCCATGTCACCACCAGGAGCGCCGCCTGGCATGCCGCCACCGGGCATGCCACCGGGCATCCCACCGGTTTTTGTATAGCAGCCGGCTATATAGTTCTTCGCGATCTCTTCAAGAGTGGGATGCGCAGCATCTTTGAAAACGGCTTTATCGCTCCAGGCGACCTTGGACTCCCCGTTCTGAAGTTCATGCAGGTAGTAGTTTACGGACCATTGGAGCTGGTCGATAAGGATTTTTTTGAACTCTGCTTCGGTATATCCGAGCTTATTGATATACTCTACAAAGGCCTTTGACAGATAGCCGGACAGCAACACCTGGAAATTGGTGCAGTTAAGGGTCTGAAGGTGAGATTTTGAGCCAAGAAACCATTCGTAGGCCGTGTCGGAGTTGGCCACGTTGGTTATCGGACAATAGCAGTTGGAGGCATAGACCTTATCACCAACACTCATAATGGCGCCGGCTTCTTTCAGGTAACTATTGTAAACAGGATCATTAGCGCAACAAGCCAGAAAACTTGACATGGCTCCACCGCCGCTGCTGGCGCTTGTGATAATCATTTCAGAATTGCCGGGAATGGATTTGTCGTTGAATTTCAGGTAACGGATACCGGCCTTCAGGTCGATCAGGCACCAGGGAGACTTGCCGTCGTAATACTTCCGGCCCGCCGAATCGGTGGTTGAGGTCCCCTTTCCTCGGTGACCCGGGTTCACGGCTATAAAACCGTTCTTAATGGCCTGGGTGTCGGCATTGGAGCCGGCCTTGAATTCGCTGTAGCCCGGCGCCTCGCAGAGGTACAGGACAGGTGCGGTGTTAACGTTATACCCGTTGACGACTGAATCGGTGAAGACGACCTTGCCGTTTGCATCATTTTTCATGTAAGCAGCGGGCACGAAGATGCTCATAGTCTGATAAGCGGTGTTAACCGGATATGCAACATAGCTTATGTTCAGGGCATACCAATAGGCGCCGTCGCTGCTCAGCTTCCAGTTGTAATCGCTTAAGGACTTTACGCCAAGGATTGCCTCGACCTTGGCCTTCGTCCGGCTGGAATCTGTGTCTGCTGCCGCTGCCTGAAACAAAGACAGCGGGAACAGAGTGATCATAATGGTCAGGAAAAGCAGCCGGTAAAGCAGTTTGCGGATTATTCTCATATTGTTTTCTCCTTTTAAAATTATTGACTTCAACCGATAGCGCTTTGCTTGATAGTCGCAATATCTCATAAAATGTCTCATTATATCCATGTAGAATTTTGAATAGCACATGCCGTCATATAACGGCATGAAAGCATTAAAACTATTTGGCTGAAAAAATGACTTGAGGAAATATTATACTTCAATGTCTCTCCTGTCTTGGGATCGTTAAATTCAAATGGTTTGAAGTCGTCAACCACCATATTTATCTTTTTGTCGTTTGCCATCGCTACCCCATCCGATGCGTAGCAGTCTCCATGGGTTGTCACAACATCTCCAACCTGGGTTACGGAGACCTTTGCCTCTATCCTTGTGCTTGTGGGCCCGTTCTGGGAAAATATTGCGGCACCCTTATCGGATGCGGAAAGTTCAATTATGGCATAACTCCCGTCGATCCCCTTTGATGTCTTTGCTGGTGCGTTGTTGGAGTATATCTTTGTTATTGTCCTTCCATCGACCGAGAAGGTTGACCCTGTGAGCTTGGAACCGACAATATTCTTGTCGTACTCAACCGCAATTGCCGTTACCTTCTGCCCGTCTCCGAATACCTCCGCGATTGTGGCAACACTTTTTACATGTTTGCCAGTCTCATTTGAGTTTGCGCTCCCAAATACTGCGGACAAACTCATTGTTATCACAAGCATTGATATCATTGTCAGGACTAATGAGATTCTTTTCATTTTTATTGCTCCTTTACCGTTTTTATTCTGAGGTGATTATCGCGGAATGAATATCCTGATGATCATACCTATAAAAAAAAGAAAAATCAGAATCAAATGATATAATACTAATTTTAAGATTTTTTTAGTTTTCATTATAGCCCCGAAATCCGGTTTTTGTGTTGATACTGAATTAGAAAACATGCCTGTTTTTATATTAATTTTAATTATGAATCCTATTAATCGGATGGAATATCAGGATACAAAAAACTGGAAGCGAAAGTCATCGAATATCCTAAGTCTTATACCTTGTGTCTCTTTTTACTCATGTCTCAGCGCCTCTATCGGATCAAGCATCGCTGCCTTGCGCGCAGGGAAAAAGCCGAAAATAATTCCCACGCCTGCAGAGAATAAGAAGGCCAGGATTATTATTCCAGGACTGAATACTATAGAAAAATTAAGAAAATGAGAAATAATGGCTGCTGCTGATAAACCAAATGTAATTCCCATTAGTCCTCCTGATGAAGTCAGCACCATAGCCTCTAACAAAAACTGTTTAAGCACGTCCCTCTCCAGCGCTCCAATAGCCAGTCTTATGCCTATCTCCCTGGTTCTTTCTGTAACTGATACCAGCATGATATTCATGATGCCTATGCCTCCAACAAGAAGGCTGATGCCTGCAATTGCACTTAACAGGGCCGTAAGCGTACCCGTGATATTTGTTACCCTGCTTGCCAGTTCCTTCATATCCATTACGCTAAAATCATCGTCTTTCTCATCAGTGATGCCACGTCGTTCCCGCATTAATACTTCAATATCACTTATTACATTTTCGGTTTTAACCCCATTTTTGGCAGAGACAACGATGTTCTTCACATCATTGTTACCGACGATCCTGCGTTGAAGGGTGCGAATCGGGATAAGAATAAAATCATCCCGATCCATCCTTCCGAAAACTGAAGAGCCCTTTGACTCGAACACTCCTATGACTTTAAAGGATATATTTTTTAGACGTATTATTGAACCGATGGGATCTTGAGTGCCGAAGAGCTTGTCTTGTACGGTTGCGCCGAGTAGGCACACCGAACTGCCTGCCCGGCTTTCAGCATCGGTGAAAGACCTCCCGGTAGAGATAACCCAATTTTGACTAGTGATATAGCCATTAGTGCTGCCATATACATTAGTTTGTCTGTTTTGATTTCCATAGATTGCCTGAGTCCCGGCTTCGGCAATCGGCGCCACTGCGGCTATTCCCGTTATCTCTCTTTCAATAGCTACGGCATCCGAATAATCAAAAGGCTCACCTTCTATTTCCACCCCTCCTTCACTTGACTCCTCCTTTTCTGGCTCTAGCTGGATTAGGTTGCTGCCCATTGCTTCAACCTCTGATGTTACCGACGCGGTCGCGCCTGTGCCGAGCGTCACCATGGTTATAACTGCCGCCACACCAATGACGATTCCGAGGATTGTCAAAATTGATCTCATAATATTTTTCCGTATCTCTCGAAAGGAAAGGAGAATCGTTTGCCACCACATTATTTTATGCCCCCGTTATGTACTACATTATCAATTCGGCCATCCAAAAAATGTATCGCCCTGCCTGCGAACAGAGCTATATCCTGTTCATGGGTCACCATTACAATGGTGATACCCATTTTGCGGTTTAAAGATGTCAAAAGCTCCATGATCTGATGGCTTGTAGCTGTATCAAGATTACCGGTCGGTTCATCGGCAAAGAGCACACTTGGCTCGCATACAATAGCGCGGGCAATGGCAACCCGCTGCTGCTGGCCTCCGGAAAGTTCCGCCTGAGTATGGGTTTCCCAGCCTGTAAGACCAACTGCATTAAGTGCCTTGAGTGCCAGTTCCCTGCGCTCCCTGGCGGGGGTGCCTCGATAATACATTGGAAGCTCCACATTCTCCAGGGCGGTAGTTCGTTTCAGGAGATTGTATCCCTGAAAGATGAAGCCTATATAATGCCGACGCAATAGGGCCCTCTGGCCCTTTGTAAGTCCGGCGACATTAACGCCCCTGAAAAAGTATTCTCCTGATGTGGGAGAATCAAGACATCCGAGGATGTTCATACATGTGGACTTTCCTGACCCGCTCGGCCCCATGACTGCTACAAACTCGCCTTTTCTAACGCTGAAGTCTATCTCCCTGAGCGCGACCACAGCAGCCTGGCCTGTGCCGTACACCTTGGTAATACCCCTGAATTCTAAAAGCGGGCTTTCCTCTTCATGGATCTTGTCGTTCATGTTCATTTTGTTTCGCTTTCTACGCCTGTGATAATCTTTGCGCCGGTTTTGAGATCGCCGCTCGTGACCTCTGTCATGATTCCGTCTGTAAGCCCGGTTGTAATTGTGATCGGGACAAGGATATTATCTCGAAGCATCCAGACCTCTTTGTTCTTTCTATCCAAGGCTTCTGCCTCCATCTCCTGTGTCTTGAAATTGGATGAGCTTCCAAAGATCTTTTTAAAAAAACTTTCCTTTTGACCTGAATAGGCAGTCTGGTCATTTTCCGACGGCGTATAACGAAGCGCCGAATTGTCGATCAGCATGGCATTTTCGAGTTTGTTTACTATTATATCGGCAATAGCGGTCATGCCGGGTCTGAGAAGCAGTTCGCTGTTATCAACATCAAGAACAGTTTCATAGGTTACAACTCCGTTCATGGTCTTTGCGCCATAACGCACCTGGGTTATTTGTGCGTTAAAGATCCTGCCCTGGTAACCGTCCACTGTGAATGTCGCTGCCTGATTTTCCTTTACCTGGCCTACATCAGCCTCATCTACATCGACATGCAGTTCCATCCTGGACAGGTCTTCCGCGAGGGTAAAGAGTGTAACGCCCTGGAAGGACGCCTGTACTGTCTGTCCGGGCTCAATAGCCCTGCTCAGGACTATGCCGTTTATGGGAGAACGGATTACCAGTTTTGAGAGATTAGTCTGGTTTTCCTCAAGTGTGGCCTTGGCCTGAGATATCTGCGCCTTTGCTGTTGCCACTGATGCCTGGGCGCGCCGGAGGGACGCTTCTGCCGCATCAAGATCAGTCTTTGAAGGGACCTTGCCTCCGCTGAGTTTCAATACCTCATTCAGACGATCCAGCTTGGTCTGCGCCTCCTTTTCTGTTGCCTCGGCATTTAGGATCTGGGCCTGTGCTGATTCCAGTGATGCCTTTGACTGCATGACTTGGGCCTCATACCTGGACCCGTCAAGCGTTGCCAGGACCTGGCCTTCCTTGACATGATCATTATACTGGACATCAACACTCTTAACATTCCCTGACAGTTCGCTACCGACATCCACCTGGTTGGTAGGTTTAAGCGTCCCTGTGGCATTTACCGTAACGGTAAGCGGACCGGAGGTGATATCCTTGGTTTTAAAATGAGGAGTTTCACTTGTTTTCCCGGCGCTAAACATGGGAATTGCAACTGCAGCAATAAGAAACAGCAGCGTCACAATTATTATCCATATCCATTTTTTCCTGCGATTTGTCGATGGATCTATGCCAAGGTTGTTCATCATTTCGGCTTCTGCGATTTTTTTTGAATTCATTGTTTATCTCCTGATTATTAGCCAAATTTCATCCGAAAATTCACATTTCCGTATTCAAGCTATCAGCCTTCATCTGTCAGCAAAATCTAATATTCTGTCACATCAAAGGAACTCCATCCTCCACCCAATGCCTTATATAAGGATATAAGGTCTGAAATGATCTGGGCGTCACTCTGGGCCAGACTATCCTGAGCCGACAGCAGTGTGTCCTGAGACTCCAGCACCGATTGAAAGTCTATAAGGCCGGAGGAATATTGAGCCCGTGATATGTCTGCTGCCTGTTCTGCGAACTGTGACTCTTTAAAGAGGGACTCCCTTCTTGTCTGTTCATAGGAATAAGCTGTCAACGCGTTTTCAACATCTTCAAGGGCAGTAAGGAGCGACGCCCTGTAGGCGATCAGTTTCTGCTCCTGGGTTGCCCATTGTATCTCAATATTTTTCATGATCTTGCCTGCATTATAAACAGGCCATGAGATGCCCGACGATACGCCGGCGCTCAGACTGTCCGAGCTAAAAAGATCGCCCGGGGACAGGGCGCTGAGCCCTATATTTCCTGAAAGGGAGAGCTTGGGGTAACGGTCAGCCTCGGCTACGCCAATCCTTGCAGTCTGTGCCGCGAGTTCACGTTCAGCCTTCCGGAGGTCAGGGCGGCGGCGAAGGAGATCGGCGGGAATGCCGACAGCGATTTCCTCTGGCGCAAGAGGCACAGGTTTAGATTCATCAAGTGCTGAATCAAGGGAGCCGGGTTCGCTCCCTAAAAGGACGGCAATCCTGTTTTTGGCCTTTTCCAGGCCGCTTTTAAGAGACGGGATCTGGGACCGGGTCTGCTCAAGCATTTTTTCGGCATTTACCACATCAAGCTCAGTGATCAGTCCTGACTGATAACGCCATTTAGTGATAGTGTATGTCTCTTCCCGTGACTTCAGATTGGATTCAGCTACAGACAACCTTGACTGATATGACCTCACCTCAACGTAGTTGAGCGCGACCTCGGCCAGGAGGGAGACCAGGACATCCCGGTATGACTCCTCTGATGTTTGAATGTTAGCGTCAGCCGCCTCTATAGAGCGCTTGACGCCGCCGAAGAGATCCAGTTCCCAGCTTGCATCAAGGCCAAGCCTGAAACTGTTTGTGCCTGTGAAGTCTCCTTTCATGTCTTTTTGATAAGTCCGGCCTGCAGAGCTTGAGGAATTTACCGTCGGATACCTGTCAGTATCAGTGATCCCTCTCTGGATGCGGGCTTGTCTTACGCTGTTAAGAGCCTGCTGCAAACTCAGGTTCCCTGCAACTGCCCTCTCCATCAGACCTGACAGCATTGGGTCATTGAAGGTAGTCCACCATTTGGCCAGGATCTCCTGTTCCGACTGTTTGTCGTTGGCGACTCCCGCTACATCCTTCTGCCATGCAAAAGGCGTCTGCATTTCAGGCTGTGAATAATTAGGCCCCACAGTCATACAGCTTGAGAGCATAAACGAAGCTGACAATAACAATAATATAATGAAATATTTGCTCGACATGATGAATCTCTCATTGAAAAAGAATTTCATAAAGCTCCTATATCTCCGCTTTTAGGTTAAATCATTGCATGCCCGATCATTATCAGGAGAAACGTGCTTAAGAAGACAATCCAGGAACAATGCAAGCTATAAACGGCTTTGTACAAATTTTTAGGGAACAACTTGAACTTTATAATCACTCCAGTTATGCCTATTACGATAAACAACAGTAATGCCGCATCAGGCAGCATTGAACTGCATGTTGACAGGTGAAAATGAATAACAGCTATGCATATTGCGATGGGATTCAAAATATAATGCAATCCCCGCAGACATTTTTTCTGTGCCTTGTTAAAATCACCGATTGATTTTTTACTTTCCTGGTTTATTAGAAAAAGACGACTTACCCCTTTAAGAATCAAACTCAGAACCACAGTCAGATTTGCTGTTAATAAAAGAAATGCAGCAATAACACCTGTGGCCCCATTCCCTTTTTCACCTCTTTCGCCATAACTGAAGCCTTTGTCTCCATAATAATATCCCTCCCTGTTTTCAAACCCGGTAACACTCCTGTGATAGTCATCTGCATAGACCGTTGTTAACGACCCAACGAAAAACAACAGGAGTGAAACCGTCGCAAAGATAATTCTAAGATGATTTGATTTATTTATTGATGTCTCAGAGTATATATCTCTGTTCATTTTAAGTTCTCCTTTTTATATGGGCCTTTTATTGCCGTATTAATGTCAATATTGTGAACATCTGTGCATTGGATAAAAATAAAAGCAATAGGTATGCCAAAGGCGGATTAATCAGGATAACTCCTTGATATAGAAGTGTTTTAATAAAAACCATCCCTATAAGAGAGAATTTTTCTTTAAATTGGAAGCATATAACTGTACGATATTAATACACTTGCGTATTCCGTATGTATAAAAAACATACAGGCGCTTGATAGGCCAGCTTGGTTCAACAGCTCCTCCCTTGCGGACGCCCTACGGAAAAAGCACAGGGACAAGGCCCGGGGATTCGAGTTTAATATCCAATGATCTTAAGGAGATCAAAAAGACTCAATGTTGAACCACCCTTATCCTTTAACACCTGCATATCCATAAGCTGCAGGTATTAATAATCTCAAAACCCGTTTATTAAGCGGCATGCATCTTGCTAAGTATTTAATACCTGACATACCCATTTGTATCTGTATGCGGAAACAAGGCAATTCAGACATATGATTAAAGGCATGGAATTTAAAATTCGGACCATTGGTCTTTAAAACGGCCTGTTAGGGGACCATGTATTGCAAGTAACGATGTAATGGATTGATTTTGAAACGGCGAGATGAATCGCGCTGTAACAACTCCGGTCCGATTTATTACAAGAACCGATCAACGGGCGGACCTCCCGGCTGTTACGTTTTTAAACTGTGTCATGTGCCTGGCTATTTTATTTGAAGTTTTTAAAGTGATAAAAAGACATGAAAAAATTAAAAGAATTCAAAACATTCCTCCATGAGGTCCCGCCATGGATCATAATTGGGTCAATGATGATACTTATGCCCATATTTTTTTTATGGGCGCTTGACACCATCCACAGACAAAAGGAATCCACTACCACACACCTTCTTGAAAGAGGTGAAGACATTATTAGATCCATTGAAGCAGGCACCGGGGCGACCACATCCGGGACAACAGATCAGGAGTCTTTTACTCAACTCAAAAAATTGCTGACAGAGACCGCGCAACTATCTCACATCAAATACATTGCGATTGTCGACAGCCAGGGGAATATAACTGCCCACAGCAACACGGAAAGCATTAAAAAAAAATTCGAAGACTTTTCAACTATTAATAACACGGCCTTTTCAAAAGAAGTGCAATGGCGACAGGTAAAGGGGATCGACAACGGCAATATTATTGAGGTATACAGGCGTTTCTCGCCTGGCCATCACAATGATCAATCAAGACATGGAAAATGGATTGACGATAAGGATCATTCAATTAAATCCCTTACGGGAAAAGCTAACCAGGAGGCGGAACAGGTCATCTTCGTTGGTTTGGACACTTCTACTTTTGAAGAGACGAATAAAGAGGATATCAGGCATACCCTTATTATGGGAGCCATCCTTCTTCTTGTGGGAGTGGCAGGCATATCTTCCCTTTTTTTTATCCAGGCATACAGGACAACTAAGACCTCCCTTAGAAGAATCAAGGCCTTCTCCGACAATGTGGTTGAAAACATGCCTGTGGGAATTATAGCCCTTGCCCCTGACAGGAAGGTCGTCTCCTTTAACAATACAGCAGAGGCGATATTCCAGACAAAACAGTCCTCTGTAATCGGCGCCTCAGTTGACAGCATAATCCCGCCCGATATCATGACCCTCCTTGAGGATATAGAAAGATCAAGGGCGACGATCGAAAAAGAGGTCAACTACAGCGCCCCGGATGGCAGGAGGCTTGATATTGAGGTCGGCCTCTCCATCATCAGGGGAGATGATGGCCCTTTCATGGGATACCTGATTCTCATTCGTGACATTACAGAGATTAATTTTCTGAAGAAGGAGATAGAAAAGAGCAAGAGGCTGGCATCCATCGGTGGACTTGCCGCAGGCGTGGCACATGAAATACGGAATCCCTTAAGCTCCATAAAGGGTTTTGCCGCCTATATCTCGACAAGATACAATCATGTCCCGGAGGACAAGAAATTAGCCGAGGTCATGATACATGAGGTTGAGAGATTAAACAGGGTGGTCGGCCAGCTTCTTGAGCTCTCAAAGCCTGTAAATATTGTGAAAAAGCCCTATTCAGTTGCAACCCTTATCTCTCACTCTATAAAAGTCATTGAAAGGAATACAGAGAAAAAGAATATCCGGATCAACATCAAGGATATCCCTGACCTTCCTTTGATCAATGTTGACAGCGACAGTTTGACCCAGGCACTCCTCAATCTTTATCTCAACGCCGGTGAGGCCATGCCGGACGGCGGAACACTGAGCATTGAAGCGGACCAGGAGCAGATTTCAGGCATGCTCAGGATCACTATTGAGGACACCGGCAGGGGGATAGATAAAAAGGACCTGGCCCATGTCTTTGATCCATACTTCACCACAAAGCAGTCAGGCACCGGACTGGGGCTCTCCATTGTCCACAGGATAATTGAATCTCATGACGGTCAAATATCTATTGAAAGCGAACTAAACAAGGGCACAAGGGTAACGATCCTTCTTCCCTTCATATAATCCATTTAACCGCTGAATAATAAGGGACCTGCATATGAGCGACAGATCAAAAAATACGATACTCATTGTGGACGATGACCATTCTCACCGCGTCATACTCCGTGCGGTCCTTGCCGGATGGGGCTATGCAGTTGAAGAGACGGACGACGGCTCAACAGCTATTGATATGGTCAAAAACGGACCCTACGATCTTATCCTGATGGATATTCGAATGATACATGTATCCGGCATAGAGGCGCTGCTGGAGATCAAATCGATCAATCCGGCTATTCCTGTTATTATCATGACCGCTTACGCCTCTGTGGAGACAGCGGTCCGGGCGCTCAAGTCCGGGGCATATGATTACCTTACCAAACCCCTGGATTTTGATGAACTCAGCATCGTTATATCCAGGGCAATGGATCACACAAGATTAAGGGAAGAAAACCGCCTCCTGAGGGAAGGTCTGGCGCGCTTTGACAGAAACGGTATAATCGGACGGAGCCAGCCTATGGTGAAACTCCTGGAGATATTAGAACAGGTTGCACCTTCAGAGGCTACCATTCTGATAACAGGAGAATCCGGATCCGGAAAAGAGGTGGCAGCGGAGGTTATCCATTCCAACAGCTCAAGAAAAAACGGCCCTTTTATCAAACTGAACTGCGCTGCAATCACGGAGACCCTTCTCGAATCAGAACTCTTCGGCCATGAAAAGGGGTCCTTTACCGGGGCTTACAGGAGAAAGGAAGGCCGTTTTTATCAGGCCCATGGAGGAACCCTGTTCCTGGATGAGGTAAGCGAAATGTCACTTGGCATGCAGGCCAAGCTCCTGCGTGTCCTCCAGGAAAAAGAATTCACCAGGGTTGGAGGCGAAGAAGTAATAAGGGCGGAGGTGAGGGTTATAGCGGCAACTAACCGCGAGCTCCTAAAGGAAATAGAAGTCAAAAGATTCAGAGAGGACCTCTACTATCGTCTGAATGTGGTAGAGCTCAAGGTGCCGCCTCTCAGAGACAGAAAAGAGGATATCCCTCTTCTGGCGCAGCATTTCCTTAAGACATTCTCAGAAAAAAATCAAAAACCCATAAGGGGATATACTCCCAAGGCCATGGACCGTCTGATCAAGTATGATTGGCCGGGAAATGTGAGAGAGCTTATGAATGCTGTTGAACGTGGTGTTGTTCTAACAAGGACTGATTATATCGATGAACCGGATATCCCTTTTTTCAGCAATACGGAGAATGATTCTTACGAAATGACCTCAGAAGATATGATATCCAACATCCCGCTTGACGAAGTTGAAAAAACGGTGATTATGAAAACGCTTGAGTCTATTGGTGGAAATAAGAGCGAGGCAGCAAGGCGTCTGGGCATCACAAGAAGCACTCTTCATAAAAAGCTGAAAAAATATGAGACCGATTCTACAGATGATTCCGATGAATAAAATGCCACAAGATGGATCTTTCAAATAAAGGATTTAATTTGGGTCCTGACTGGAACAGAGGATTCAAATGTAAAATAGTCCTAGTTATAATCCTTTTGTATTTATGGACCTGACTATTTTTTCTGCGTGAACAGCCAGTCTCTCAGACCTTTGATAGAATAGCCGGTCTGCCATGTGTATGCATGGTTGTTGACCGTATCATCTGAGACGCCTGACGGTACAACCGTTCCCTTTTTCAGGACCGTATATCTATCCCCTGATGTTGTGTCTATATCGCCAACTTGATAAACGTAAACAACTTTTCCATTCCCGCCCTGATCTTGGGCCAATAAAGTCGCGGGATGCGCAGATGGCTCCCAGGAGATATTTCCCACTTTTTCAATTGGATCTGGCGCTACGCCATTGCCCTTCGGAACAACTGCCTGTATTTTCCCTGTTTCTATTGCCGCAGCAGTATCGGCCCTATAATCATGCGAAAGTTCCAATATGACATATCGGCCTTCAAGCACTTGTGTAGTTTTTTCTGCCTTTGAATTGGTATAAACTCTGGTAATTTTCTGCCCCTCCACACCTGTTATTACCTTGTAGTCTGATGCCGAAATCGTTGAACTCTTGATAGTCTTGTCATATTCTATCGCAACAGCAGTTACCTTCCATCCGTCCGCAAATATCCCGGCAATCGGAGCAACACCCAATATATGGCTCTTGGCATCTTTTATACTTGCTGACGCAACATCCTGATTCACCCGATCTGTCGCCGCCATAGTTGAACACGCACATATTTCCATCGTGAACAAAATCACCGACACGATCGATAATAATCTTTTAATTTTCATTTCACCTCCATATTATTTTTTCTGTGCAAACAGCCAGTCTCTCACACCGTCTATGTAATAGGCCACTACCCAGGTCTGTCTGTGCTCCATGCCGCCGGCCACGCCCTCGGGGAACACCGTGCCCTTCTCAAATACAACGAACTTGATATTGTTGCCCTCGTCGATCATCTTCTTTACGTTGGCCGCCATTTCGGCTTCACCGGCGCGCGCGTTCCACTTAGCGCGACTCACCTTTCCGCCTGCTTCTTCCATGGACGCAGTTGACGCGGTCATGCCCGGGAATGCCTTGGAATCGCCTTCACCCACAAGTATCCACATGTTCTTGTGCGCTATAGCCTTCATCTTCAGCGCATCCCACTGGCCGGCAACCAGCATCGAGGCCGCGAATACATCCGGGTACTTGATCTGCATCGCGATCGACATCATGCAGCCCATCGACTGGCCAGTCGTGTAAATACGAGTTTTGTCAATGCTATAACGGCTGGCAACGTCTTTGACCAGTCTCACCGTGATATCTAAGTCTGTCGTATATTCGGAGTTGTCGTTCACGACCGCGCCGCGCGAATACTGGGGAGCCAGCACAAAGGCTTCGTGCCTGGCCTGGCTGGACGGCGTGGCCCAGATCACCGCGCCAACGCCTTGCGTCAGAGTGGCAGTCACCTGGTCACCGGTCGCACCGGCGTCGTGAATGAAGAGCACCATAGGGTATGACTTATTCTTGTCGTAGTTCTTAGGTACGTACAGGTTGTACATCAAATCCAGACCTGTATCGGGATCCTTGAAAGTGAAATGCTGGAAGTCGTCCACAACTAGGTTGATCGTTTTTGTACTTTCAATAGCGGTTGTTTCAGGAGGGTAATTCTGCCCGCCGCTGACGGTAATATTGCCCGCCTGAGTTACGAAGGCCTTTAAAGGCTTCTGTGCCCCCTGTATCGCATTCCCTCCACCCAATGAAACACCGGGGCCGCCGCCCCCCCCGGCCTGCGCAACAGGTCCGCCCTGTCCGGGCTGCCCGCCAGGTCCTCCTTGCCCGCCTGGGCCGCCCGGCCCTCCTCCCTGGCCGTCCGAGGAGGTCTGTGGCAACTTGGCGAGTTCAATGATCACGTAGCGGCCATCTGTGCCGTCAGCGGCTTTCGTCGCCGTCGAGTTGGCATAGACTTTGGTCACCGTCCGCCCCTCGACCGAAAAGGCCGATTTATTAAGCTTCGCATTAACCACGTCCTTGTCATATTCAATCGCCACTGCGCTTACTTTTTGCCCGTCCCCAAATACCTCGGTGATTGCCGTTACATTCTTTATATGCCGGTTACTCTCACCTGAGGTTGCATCAGTTGCACCACCAAATGTTGCCGACAAGACTAATGCCATCATAAGTACTCGTATTGTTGCCAGGATTGATGATATTCTTTTCATTAATATTTCCTCCGCATTATTGCAGTTAATGACACTAGGTATAAAAAGGGCAACGGGGTCAGAGCTTCATTCTTGACAGAATACATCAAACAGTCAAGGATGAGATCTGACCCCGGTTTATTTAAGAAACTTATCAGCCTTAGAGCGTCCCTATTTGCCAAACATCTGGTCTACATATCCGGCAAAGGACATGGTGAAGATGTCGCTCGGCACGTGGCCGCCATTCCACTGCCATTGAAGGATGACATCCTTAACGCCGGCCATCTTCCACTTGATGGCGATGTTCAATGAGCATACCATGGCTATATCGCCCTCTACCCCGCCCATCATGATGCGCGACCAGGTGGGGTTTTCTGTACCCTTAGCGCCGATGTATCTGACCGGGTTGTAGAGGTCAACGATGTTGTTACCGTACTTGTCGCCCTTGGCGATCTCGGCGTACTCCGCCTTGTGGGTAGCGATCATCGCGTCAAAGTCCGCTTTTCCATTGGCGTCAAGGAACACGTTGGAGTCTGTCGTGCTGTACAGGGGCTTCAACACCTCGGCCTTGGCCGGGTCGCTGAACACATTGTTCACAAAAACGCTGAAGTGGCGTCCGTCTTTTGTAGCAGTTCCGAAGACCCAGTCTTCCTGGCTATAAGTGATAACGTCAAAGCCCGGGACGGGTTTGTTCATCTTCGCGCCGCGATAGGCCATCATATCGGCCAGTGTAAAGTCAACGCTGTATGTCCCGTCTTTGTTAACCTTATACTTGACCCAG
>Ga0153915_10000820_pt1 | contig 28731 bp, 24 predicted proteins | sample Opewatmetagenome_2_FD_107003 | JGI IMG/M metagenome (GOLD analysis project Ga0153915, IMG submission 107003) | Freshwater wetland microbial communities from Ohio, USA - Open water 3 Core 3 Depth 3 metaG | ecosystem: Environmental > Aquatic > Freshwater > Wetlands | place: USA: Ohio, Lake Erie...
TGCCGAGGGACTCCAGGCGCTGAACCTGCAAAAGATACTCCTCCGACTTGCGCCTTTCCCTCTCCGCGATGATCCGATCGGTGATGTCCAGGGAGAATCCCACCGCCCCGATGACCTCGCCGTCCTCATTGCGGATCGGGTTGAACGTGTTCTCGAAACAGGGGATCGGCGCATTGTAGCCCTTCGTGATCGTGTGCGCCTCCCCCGCCAGGGCGCGGTCGTAGTTCTCCCTCGTGCTCGCCTTGTCGTCCTCCTTGGTGATGCAATCGAGGAGATTCAGGCCGATCTCGATGTCCGTGCCATAGAACTCCTTCATGCGCTTCTTGTGGGCCGGATTGAAATAGAAGTAGTTGTAGTTCCTGTCGATGGAGCTGATATAGGAGCCCTTGATGCTTTCGATGCTCGATTTCAGCAGGATCTGGGACTTGCGCAGAGCCTCCTCGGTCTTCTTCCGTTCCATGATGTCGATGGTCGTGGACAGGATGCAGGGTTCGTCGTGGATGGTGATGATCCTGGCGGAATACAGGCCGGGGAAGCCACCCCCGTCCTTCCTGCGGAACGGGAACTCCCGGTCCGTCACGACCTTTCCTTCGTGGAGGGAGGCCGCCACGCGGTCCCGGTCCCCGTCGTCGGACCAGATCTTCATGTGGATGGAACCGTCCCGGGCGGCATCCTCCCTGGAAAACCCGAACAGCGAGAGGAAGGAGTCATTGACCTCCAGCAGGGTCCCGTCCTTCCACCGGGAGATCGTGATGGCGTACGGCGCGGTCTGGAACGCGGTGGCGAACTTTTCCCGGCTCTCCCGCAGTTCCTCCTGGATCCGCTTGCGCTGCGTGACGTCGATCGTATAGCCGGCCAGAAGGTGGCGGGTCCCCAGGACGATGGGGAATTTGATGGTCGTGTAGTTGCGCCCGTTCCAGTCCTCGTCGAGCTCGAGGACCTTGCCTCCGGAAGCAACCGCCCAATCGTCCGCGGTCATCTTGTCGGCGAAATCCTTCGGAAACAGCTCCTGCATGGTCTTGCCGGCCATCTCGGAAGCGGAAACGCCGATCATCTCCCGGTAGTTCTCGCTGGAAAGGATGACGCGGCTCTCCGTCGGGGTCACCTCCTTGATGAAGGCGTAGATGGGGGTGTGGCGAAGGAAGGCGGAGAACAGCCCATCATCTTCCCGGCCGCCGGTTCCTCCGGCAAGGGGACGGAGCAGGAGCAGATAGCATCCGGGAAGAAAGACAAGCAGGATCAGCCCGGCGTCCAGGAAACCCATCAGGAGAGGTTGGGAGGAAAACCGCGACAGGAGGAAGCAATGCACGGCAAAAAGGAAAAGACCCACAATGCACAGTGCCAGGAAAGCCCTGCGCGTCCAGTGCCTTGAGTCACCCTTGGAAACCATCCTCATTAATGTACCGTTCCTCCTGTTTATTTAAAAGAGTCATCATGGCTCTCCCTGCTGGAATGCTCACTTGGCTGGAACCGGTTCACCGGCACGGACTCATGGCAGGACAGGCCTGCGGGAGGAACAGGACGATCATCGATTGACCGCAGGTTCCGGAGCCGGGGTTTCGCGACGGAGATCGATGAAAATTATCTTGACAAGTGGATGGAACGGCCTCATGATGTAAAATGCTACTAAATGAGAGCGGTCTCACTGATGTAGCATAAAACGTCAAAGGAGGCCTTATGAAAAAAATCCTATTGGTTGCGCTGCTTGCGGCCTGCATGGTCCTGACAGTCTTTGCAGGTGGTGCGGCCGAGGCGCCAAAAACCCGGCTGATCTACATGACAGCCGGCGACGTCAACATGCTGGCCCTCGGCCAGAACGTGCTGGGTCCGGGTTTCCAGGAAAAGTACCCGAACGTCAACGTCACGACCATCCACACGGGACCGGGCAATGCGGGCTCGCAGATGATCTTCGAAAAGCTGCAGGCCGAGGCGGCCGCCGGCAAGAAGGTCGGCGACGTGGACGTGGCCATGGTGCACGAAATCTTCATGAAGTGGGCGCTGGAGAAGGACCTGCTCCTGAGCTACGCGAAGCAGGCCGAGACCTGGAAGTACGTGACCTCGCCCTTCGCCAAGAACGCGCTGGGCATCAACATCGAAGGCTACGCCATCCCGATGTTCCACAGCCAGACCGCCCTGGCCTACAACCCGGACAAGGTGAAGGATCCGCCCAAAAGCTACGACGAGCTCAAGGAGTGGGTGAAGAAGAATCCCGGCAAGTTCGGCTATAACGGCATCAAGGGCGGCGCCTCGGGCGTGTCCTTCGTCATGGGTTGGGTCCTGGCCTCCACGGGCAAGTACCAGAAGTACTGCATCACCGGCCCCTTCGACAAGGCGGAGGTCGCCACCTGGGAACCGATCTACAAGGAGATCAAGGAGTTCAACAAAAACGTGGTCATCACCGGCGGCAACGTCGGCACCCTGGACGGACTGAACCGCGGTGAGATCTGGATGGGCCCCGTCTGGGTCGACATGTTCTTCACCAACATGAACGAGGGCAAGCTCGACCCCAAGACCCGCATGATCCTGCTGGAGCCCGGCATGCCCGGCCAGCCGATGCACTTCGTGATCCCGAAGAATGCGCCCAACCCGGAGATGGCGCGCAAGTTCATCGAGTACGTCACCAGCCCCGCCGTGCAGGCCAAGGAGATCGTGCAGCGCTTCAACTGGTACCCCGGCATCGACGGCTCCTTCCTCAAGGGCGCCATCCCGCAGGAGACCTACGACAAGATCTACAAGGACGTCACGCCGGCCGACCTCTCGAAGAAAGGCCAGTCCTACCCGCTGGCGGACTACTACAGCGCCATGCTGGAATCCTACGAGAAGTGGGCCCAGTAAACGTGGAACGCGCCTTGAAAACGGGGGGACGAAAAGTCCCCCCGTACATTTACCTGCTCTTCCCGGCCGTGACGTTCATGCTCCTGATGTACGCCTGGCCCTTCCTCGCCTCGGTGGGGAAAAGTTTCATCGGTCCGGACGGGCGGCTCGGCCTGGAAAACTACGTGAAGACCGCCCAACTGTACGCCAGGGACGTCGCCTTCACCTTCTCCGTGACCGTTTTCAACACCCTGCTCACGGCCGCGGCCGCGGTCATCCTGGCGGTCTACTTCCGGATGCGCCAGAACGGCGTGAGCCGGCTCCTGGCGGCGGTCCTGAAACTCCCCATCTTCATCCCCTTCGTGGTCGTCTCACAGATGATGAACAGCTTCCTGGCCCCGCACGGCCTCCTGAACGTCGCCCTGGCCCAGCTGGGACTGATCGACCTCGAGAAGCCGCTGCAGCTGTTCAATTTCGCGGGCCTGTCCTTCGGCTTCGTCTGGAAGCAGATCCCCTTCGCCCTGCTGATCGTCCACGGCGGCTTCCAGATGATAGACAACAGCTACATCGAGGCCGCCCGCTCGGCCGGGGCGCGTCTGCCCAGGGTCGTCTGGCGCGTCCTGATCCCGATGAACAAGTCGAGCATCCTGGTGGCGCTGGTGCTGGTCTACTCGTCGATCGTGGGCACCTTCACCCTGCCCTACATGCTCATCGGCGGAAAGGTCCCCACCACCATCACGGTGGACATCGCGCACCGCGTGGGCTACTTCCGCGACTTCGGGGTGGCCAACGCGCTGGGGGTCTGCTCCTACGTGCTGGTGCTGCTCACCGCCGCCTACTACCTGAGAACAAAGCTGCGCGAGGCGCGCTAGGAGGCCTTCGTGTCGATGACCCGGATCCTGAAAAAGACGCTGGAGCTGGTCCTGCTCGTCCTCTGCATCCTGGCCGTCTTCGGGCCGATGATGAGCCTTGTCATCTGGTCGGTGGCCCAGACCTGGTACTGGCCGAGCGCACTCCCGCAGAAGGTCGGCTTCGACTACTGGAAGCAGGCCCTGGGCGTCCAGAAAAGCATGGCCATAGGCGCGGTGAGCATCGTACCGGCCTTCCTGCTCTCCCTGTCGATCGCCGTGGTGACCGTGGTCGTCGGCATGGCCCTCGCCGTCCCGGCCGGCTATGCCCTGGCAAAATACCGTATCCCGTTCGGCGGCCTGATCCTCTTCCTCTTCCTCATGCCGAACGCCTTCCCGCAGCAGCCGATCTTCGTCAACCTGCTGCAGACCTTCACCAGGATCGGCCTGGCGGGAACCGTGCCGGGAGTGATCCTGCTTCACATCCTGGTCGGCCTTGTCTTCGGCGTGTGGATCACCAGCGCCACCTTCCGCTCCATCCCGCCCAGCCTGGAGGAGGCGGCCCGGTCCGTCGGCGCGACGGCCCCCAAGGCCTTCTACCGCATCACTCTTCCGCTGGCCGCCCCCGGCTTGCTGTCCAGCGCCGTGTTCGTGTTCATCACCTCCCTGGACGAGTTCACGGGCACCTTTTTCATCGGGCTGCCTTTCGTGAGCACCCTTCCCCTCACCCTGTATTCCTCCAGCGGCTACAACATGCAGTTCGCCTCCGTCATCGCCCTGATCCTGCTGGTTCCGAGCGTCGCTTTCATGCTGCTCATCCAGCGCGTGCTCAAGGCCGAATACGTGGGCGGCATGGGATAAAGGAGAGACCGACGACATGTCCGAATTGCGACTGCAGAACCTGACCATCCGCTACGGCAAGGTCACGGCCCTGGACGGCCTGGACCTCGTCATCCACGACGGGGAACTGGTGACCCTGCTCGGGCCTTCCGGCTGCGGCAAGACCACCACCCTGCGTTCCGTCTCCGGCTTCCTCGTGCCGGAAAGCGGCGACATCTTCATCGGAGAGCGGCGCGTGACCGACATCCCTCCGGAACGGCGCGGCATCGGCCTGGTGTTCCAGAACTACGCGCTCTGGCCGCACATGACGGTCCACCAGAACCTCGCCTTCGGCCTGGAGATGCGCAGGCTTCCGGCCTCCGTCATCGCGGAAAAGGTGCGCGCCGTACTCGGCGTGGTCAAGCTGGAGGGCTTCGGGGACCGTTTCCCGCGCCAGCTCTCGGGCGGCCAGCAGCAGCGCGTGGCCCTGGCGCGCGCCGTCGTGCTGGAGCCGGACATCCTGCTTCTCGACGAGCCCCTCTCCAACCTGGACGCGCTGCTGCGCGAGCAGATGCGCTTCGAGATCGCCCAGATCCACAAGAGGCTGGGCATCACCACCATGTACGTCACACACGACCAGACCGAGGCCATGGTCATTTCGGACCGCATCGTCATCCTGAGCAATGGGCGCATCATGCAGCAGGGCAGCCCGGAGGAGATCTACCTCAGGCCGGCAAACAAGTTCGTGGCCGGTTTCATGGGCACGACCACCTTCCTGAGCGGCACGGTGAGTTCCGTGGACGGGGAGCGATGCCTCATCCGGACCGCCGACGGCCTGGAGCTTGTCGGCTCGGGCCGGGGCTTCACCGTCGGCAGCAGGGTCTCCGCGGCCGTACGGCCGGAAAGCATCGAACTGCTTTCCGCGGCCGGTTCCGCCGCGACCGCGGCCCCGGGCGCGGTCAACCGTTTCGAGACCGTGGTCGATCGCGCCTTCTTCACCGGGGAGCTCGTGGACTACCAGCTCCGCCTGGGCCCGATCTTCCTGCGGGCCCGGGGGGATGCAAGCCGGATCCACAGGGCCGAGGAGCGCGTGAGCATCCGCATCGACCCGGCGCGGCTGCCGATCGTTCCGGACTCCGACGCGGCCTGAGGCGGAAGGCGATGCGGATCCGTTTCTCAGGTACGGCCAGCGCCATCCCGGATGCGGGCAACGGCTACACGAGCTTCCTCGTGGAGGCCGGCGGCCGCCTCGGCATGATCGACGCGGGCGACAACCCGGTGCGCGCCATCCTGGAGGCGGGAGCTGACCCGGCGGAGCTCGCCTTCCTCGCGCTCACGCACCGGCACGTCGACCACCTGGGCGCCTTCCCCGCGCTGATCTCGAGCCTGGACTGCCTGAGGCGCAGCGCCCCGCTCGAGGTGGTGGCCGCGCAGGAGCTGGCCGCCTCCGCCAGGCGGCTGCTCGAGCTCTTCGACATCACGCCTTCCGGCCTGTCCTATCCCCTGCGCTACGCCGGGAGCTGGCGTGAGGCCGACGCGGCGCTGGAACTCATGGACGGCCACCATCCCGTGCCGACGAGCATGGTGCGGATCCGGGAAGGGTCGTTCGGCCTCCTGTATACCGCGGATTGCGTCTTCCGGCCCGGGCGGACGGCGGCCAATGCGGCCGGATGCTCGGTCCTCATCCACGAGGCGACTTATCCCGAGGCGCGCCTGCCCGCCGTGACCGGACACAGTTCCGCGCTTCAAGCCGGCCAGGCGGCCGCGGCGGCCGGCGTGGAGCGGCTCTTCCTGTGCCATCTCGACCCCCCCGCCTGGCGCGGAGCCGGCGATCCGGCCGAGGAAGCGCGCCGCGCCTTCCACGGCGAGGTGATTGTCCCCGAGCCCGGCGTCTGGTATACAGTCACGGCATGAAAAACCCCACGGTGGAGGAGGTGGCGCGGGAATGCGGGCTCTCGCGGGCCACCGTCTCCCGGGTCCTCAATGGCGCCTCCCGCGTGAAGCCCCAAACCGTGGAGCGGGTCCAGCGGGCCATCGCGAAGCTGGGCTACCATCCCAACGCGCACGCGCGCGCCCTGTCCGGAGGCCCGAGCGGGACGATCGCCGTGCTGCTGCGCGGAGTCAACTGGAAACCGTATTATTCGACGCTGCTCGAGGGCATCGAGGAGGTCGCCTCCCGGGAAGGCCTATACGTGCTGCTGCGCACCCGCGACTACCTCGCGGCCGCTCCCCGCATCCTGGAGGAGGGGCGGGCCGACGGGTTCATCATCCGCAACATGGACCAGGGCGAGGCCCACCGCCGCCTGTTCACGCGGCTGAAGGGGAAGGAGGTGCCCTTCGTCCTGGTGGGCGATCCGCTCGACGACTGCCACAGCATCACCATCGACAACGTCGGCGGCGCGAGAGCCATGGCCCGGCATTTCGCCGAACACAGTTTCCGCCGCATCCTCTTCATCGGAGGCCCCGAAGGGCACGTCGATTCGACCGACAGACTCTACGGATTCAAGCTGGGCTTGAGCGAACGGGGGCTCGATCCGGCCACGATGAACGTGACCTACGGCGACTTCTCAACCCCGAGCGGCTTCCATGCCATGCGCGCCGGCTTCTCGAAAGGGCTCCATGAGGCCGTCTTCGCGGCCAACGACAGGATGGCCCTGGGCGCGATCCTCTACCTGCGCCAGGAGGGCCTGCGCGTGCCCGAGGACGTGGCCGTGGCCGGCTTCGACGACTCTTTTTTCACCGAGTACCTGAGCCCGCCCCTGACCACCGTGAGGCAACCCTTCCGTGAATTGGGCGTGACGGCCATGGAAGCCATGATCCGTCTCCTGGCGGGCGCCCCCACGCGCCGCATCCACATGATCCTGCCGACCCCGCTGGTCGTGCGCGCCTCCTGCGGTTGCCGCTACACCGGGCACAATCCGCCCATCCCGGAAGACCGTCTCGTGATGAGCTGACCACGCGGGCGGATCATCCAAAAGACGCCATCCTCATCATGCATCCATTTGCGATTTTTGCAGCAATATGGTACATTGATTCCCGTATTCCACCGTTCGATCGAAATAGTTTTCATCAAGAAAGGAGAATCGAATGAACCATCGGATGCGGAGCATGGGTCTTGCGGCGCTGATCGCCGGTATGGCATTCCTCTTGGGAGGGTGCGATACGATCATGGGTTGGCTCGACAACCCGCCCGTAGTCTCGCCCACGGTAAGCGGCAGTCCCCTGGTGGGAGACACGATGACGGGAAGCTATTCCTGGACCGACTCGGACGCGGAAGGGGCTTCGACGTATCAATGGTACCGCGCCTCGGACTCCACGGGAACGGGTGCCGCGGTCATCTCGGGAGCCACGGGGAAGACCTATCTCATGACGGACGACGTCGTCGGCAAATACCTCTGCTTCGAGGTGACCCCCAACGCCTCCACGGGGAACAAGACGGGCACCGCGACCAGATCGGCCTACACCACTGCGGCGGTCATCTCCGTGGCTATGAGGAACGATGCCTACAAGTCGATGTACCTGTGCTACTGCACCCTGATACTCGCGTCCATGAGCACCAACACCTCAGGCACGGGATGGAGCCTGAGCACCACCACGACCTCGAACGGCGCCTCTTACGCGATGACATACGCCGCCATTCCCTACAACACGGTCCTGGGCGCCTTCTCGCCCTCCTGGACCAACACGGCCGACGCGGACGCCACGGTCACGGGCACGCTGACTGTCACCTATGTGGGTGCTTCCCTTTCCACCGCCACGTCCATATCCTTCGTTTCCGACACCCTCGCCATCGGCAACAACGACCTGGGAGTCACCAGCGCGAAGATCGACGCGACCTTCCAGGACACGGCATCGGGCGCCACGGGAACCGTGAACGTGAACGGCGTGGAGAGGGCGGGGAGCGAGTTCTTCCTCTACATCCAGTCGCCGTCCTGATTGGCAATCTGCGCCGCGGGGCATCGTCCCCGCGGCGTTTTCCGGCGCTCTCACGGCCCCAGCAGGGCCCGCTTCACCAGCGTCCCGAGGATCTGCGCCTTGTGTCCGTTGCACGGCAGGACCGCGGCGCCGCGCACGGCGATGGCCGCCGCGGCCTCCGCCGTCTCCTCGCCGAGCTCCCGCCCTGTCAGGAACCCCTCGACCTCCCGCGCGCGCAGCGGCACGGCGGCCACGGCGCCGAAAACCATCCGTGCCTCCCCAACCCGTCCGCCCTTCACGGCCATGCGGCAGGCCACCGAGACGATGGGGAAATCGACGGCATTGCGCACGCGGAACTTCAGGTAGCGCTGCACGGACTCAGGCTGCCGGGGCGGCAGGACGATCTCCGTGACCAGTTCCCCGGGCTCCAGCACGGTGCAGCTTCCCACCCGCGCGGCGAAGAACTCCCCCGCGGGGATGAGCCGCCTTGTCGTGCGGACGGAGGCGTCCAGGGCCACGAGCGCCGGTCCGAGGTCCGAGGCGTGCACGGCCACGCAGCCGCAGTTCACGCAGCGTCCGGCTTCGGCTCCCGCGGCCGCGGGATCCAGCGTGGAGGCGTCCTCGCGGTCGATGGCGCGCGCGGAGGCCGGAAGCACGTCGGGCCTCGCGCGGGGCAAGGGCGCGAGGGCCGCGGTGTTCACCGTGACGGACGCTGATCGCCCCGTGCGCGCGGTCCCGCGCCGTCCCCCGCCCCTGCCATCCGCCAGGGCCGCATCGATGGCCGCAGCGGCGCTCCGGCCCGCCGCGATGGCGCCGACCACGGTGCCCACCCCGGCCACGGCGTCCCCTCCCGCCCAGACGCCGGGAACGGGCGTGGCCAGGGTGTCCTTGTCCGCGGCGAGCAGTCCGCGGGCCGACTTGAGGGAGGCTCCGGCGTAGGACAGGTCCGCCGCCTGTCCGATGGCCACCAGGACCTGGTCCGCCTCCGCCGCCATGACGGAGGCGGGATCGAAACTCGGCCGGAACCTGCGCTCCGCGTCAAGCACCGAGGTGCAGCGTACCAGTTCCATGCCGCGGACCTTCCCGCCGCTTGCCAGCACGGCCTTAGGGCCCCAGGAGGGAAGGAACCGGATCCCCTCCTCCACGGCGAGTTCCAGGTCCTCCGCGAAGGCAGGCATCCCGTCGCGGGCCTCCAGGCAGGCCATGGTCACCTCCCCCGCGCCCAGGCGGCGCGCGGAGACGGCCACGTCAACGGCCACGCTGCCGCCTCCGATGACGAGGACCCTGCGGCCCACGGCGGGCTTCCCCCCGCGGCGGATGGCGGTGAGGAACTCGAGGCCGGAGCCGAGGATCTCCTCCCTTTCCAGGCCCAGCTTCCGGGACTTCCACGTCCCCGTGGCCAGGAACACGGCATCGAAGTCGCGCTTCAACCCGGCCAGGGTGACTTTCCCGCGGCCGACCGCGGTGTCCAGCGCGAAGCGGATCCCCATGCCCTCCAGGGCCGCCACCTGCCGGTCCAGGATCTCCGGGGGCATCCTGTAGGCGGGCAGGCAGTAACGGAGCATGCCTCCGGCCTCCCCGTGGTCGTCGAACACAGTGACGTCGTGCCCGGCCCGGCGCAGGGCGAAGGCCGCCGAGAGTCCCGCGGGACCGGATCCGACCACGGCCACGCTCCTCCCCGTCTTCCTGCCGGGAGGGGCATAGTACTCGGCCGCATGGTCCAGGATGCGGTCCCCGAGGAAGCGTTCCACGCCGCGCGTGGAAACCGCCTCGTCGAGCAGGCCGCGGTTGCAGCCCTGCTCGCAGAAGTGGGGGCAGACCCGTCCCGTGACGGCGGGCAGCGGATTGGCCTCCAGCACGAGGCGCGCGGCCTCGTCGATCCGGCCGCCCCGAACGTGCTCCAGGTAGGCCGGGATGGGGGTTCCCGCGGGACAGCCGGCCACGCAGCCAGGATCGCACATCCTCTCGGCACCGAAGAGGGAATGGTGGCGGTTGTCCCCCAGTACGGCATTGCAGCGCTCCCCGCCCTTGCGCAGGCAGGGAAAGGCATTGTCCGGCGCGCGGTAGTACCAGCAGCGCGGCTCCTGGCAGAGGTTGCCGCCCACGGTGCCCATGTTGCGGATCTGGGGGGAGGCCACGGTGCGGGCCGCCTGGGCCAGCAGGGGCCAGCCCTCCCGCACCGCGGCGCTCGAGGCGAGCTCGGACAGCGTAGTGAGGGCCCCGATGACGAGGCCATGCCCGCCTTCCCGGATCCCCTTCATGGCGCCGATGGGCTTCAGGTCGATCAGGAGCTCCGGATAGGAGGAGTGGATCCTGTCCTTCAGGGTGCCCAGGATGTCCGTGCCGCCGGCCACGAAGGCTGTCTTCCCGCCCCGGGCGCGGAAAAGCTCCCCCGCCCCGGCGGGCGAGGATGCGGCCACGTGCCCGAATCGTCTCAATGCCATGGTCTCACCTCACGCCTTTCCCAGGGCCCGCAGCACCTTCTCGGGCTTCACGGGGATCTCGTCGATGCGCACGCCGATCGCATTGTAGACGGCGTTCAGCACGGCCCGCGGCGTGCAGGTCACGGTACCCTCCCCGATGCCGCAGGCGCCGTACTCCCCATTGCCGCGCCACACCTCCAGGAGCACGGGGTCGATGTCCGGCATGTCGGCCATGGTCGGTATGGTGTAGTCGATCCAGTTGAAGTTCAGGGGCACCCCGGTGGCCCTGTCGTAGACGATCTCCTCGCTCAGGGCCTCCCCCAGGCCCATGCACTGGCCGCCGATCTGCTGCGCCTCCGCGCCGGAGGCGTACATCACCGTGCCGCAGTCGTTGACCATGGCAAGGTGCAGCACCCGCACCTTGCCGGTGCCCGTGTCCACCTCCACCTCGGCGAAGGTAGCGAAGAACGGCACGCCCGTCTTGTCCCCCGGGGGCCTGCGGCTCCTGGTGACGGTGATCGGCACCAGGTCCGGCTCCAGGAGGAGCTCCCGCACCGCGATCCCCCGCGCGGGCTGCGCCCTGGGGAAGACGCGGCCGCCGGAGACGTCCAGGTCCGCGGGCGCGGCGTCGAACTTCCGTGCGGCGCGCTCCAGGATCCTCTCCTTCAGCTCCCGGGCGGCCAGGGCCATGACCTCGGACTGCAGATAGGACACGGAGCTGTCGGTCTGCACGCAGTCCTTCACGCTGGTGTCGGTGTCCACCATCTGCACCCAATGGATGTCCTCGGGCGCGAGGTCCAGGAAGGAAAGGGCCTCCGCGCAGCCCAGGACATTGCAGGTGTTGGATCCCGTGCCCGTCTCCACCGTGGGGGCGTCGAGGGTCACGGTGCCGTCGGGATTCAGCGTGATGCGGACCTGCACCTCCCCGCGGCGCACCTCCTGCCATTCCGCGTGCCAGCCGGGATGGCAGGAGAAACCCACCCCGCGCCTGCCGTCCGGGGGGAACACGGGCCCCCGTCCCGGCGCATGGCGCTTCTCCTTCCAGCCGATCTTCTCCGCGCCCGCCTGGAGCACCGCCGCGAGGCTCTTGTCCGGAAGTCCCCCGCACTCGTGGCCGAAGTTCTTCAGGGCCACCTCCAGGGGATCCAGCCCGAGCTTCTCCGCCAGCAGGTCCACGATATGCCCCAGGATCAGGTTGAGCTGCGAGTTGCCCACCCCGCGCATCATGCAGCCCGGGATCTTGTTCGTGTAAACGCCCCGCGCCTCGAAGCGCACGTTGGGCACGTGGGCCAGGGCCACCTCCGCCACCTCCACGGGCGCGAACTTCAGGGCGAACATGGAGTGGTCGGCGTAGGCTCCGGCATTGCCCACGCAGCGGAAGGACAGGGCCGTGATCGTGCCGTCCTTCCTGGCCCCCGCGCGGCCATGGTAGATGGCGGGCTGCCGGGTGTCGTGGAAGCTCTCCCTGCGCGTGTGCTTGAACTTCACGGGCCGGCCGGTCTTTTTGGCCAGGAGCGCGGTGAACAGGAAGAACGGCTGATCCCCCGTGTCCCCGCGGCCGAACTGCCCGCCCACGTAGGAGCTGATCACCCGGATCCTGTTGAGCGGGATGTCGAGCATCGTGGCGATGTGCATCCGGCTCTGGTCCGCCTCGTAGGAGTTGGACCACATCGTGAGCCTGTCGGCCTTCCAATCCACCACGCAGCACCAGGGATCCAGGGAGGCCTGGGTGGCGTTGTGGTGGATCGAGGTGCCCTCCACGGTCACCTCGGCCTCGGAAAGCGCCTTTTCCGCGTCGCCCTTGTCCAGGAACACGTCGGGCCCGCCGATGTCGTCCGGCGGCATCACATTGCCCGAAGCGATCTCGGGGTGGATCACCGGGGAACCGGGCTTCATGGCCTCCAGGGGATCCAGCACGAAGGGCAGGACCTCCCAGTCGATCTTGAGGAGGCGCAGCGCCTCCTCGGCCGTCTCCTCGCTTTCCGCCGCCACGACGGCGCCCACCTCATCGCCCACCCAGCAGGCCTTGTCGCCCAGCACCCGGCGGTCGCGGTAGCGTTTCCACATCATGCGGTCGTAGGACACCGTATCAACGCCGTCGGTCCACCCGGCGCTCGTGGCCTTCAGGCGGGCCACCTCCGGATCCCTGTAGGTCAGGACCGCCTTCACGCCGGGCAGCGCCTCCGCCGCGGTCGTGTCGATGCTCCGCACCCGGGCGTGGGGATACGGGCTGCGCAGGACCTTGGCGTAGAGGAGGCCCGGGAAGCTCTCGGCCCGCGTCAGGTCGTCCGCGTAGCGCGCCCGGCCGCTCGCCTTTTCCATGCCGTCGATGCGGGGCCTGTAGCCACCCACGTGCCGGCGCGCGACGCGTTGCCTGAAGGGTTCCTTCATGGCCTGCCTCCCCTCTCCCGGATCATCCGGGACGCGCGGAGCACCGCCTGGGCGATGCCGGCGTAGCAGCCGCAGCGGCAAATGTTGCCGGACAGGGCTTCCTTCACCTCCTCCAGGGTCGGGGCGGGGTTTTCATTGAGCAGGGCGCGCGCGGTCATGACGAATCCCGGGGTGCAGTAGCCGCACTGAAGCGCCGTGCCGTAGCCGGGCTCGCTCTGCTCGGCGAAGGCCCGGATCACGGGGTCGTCGGCGGGAAGCCCTTCGATGGTGAGCACCTCGTGGCCGTCGGCCTCCACGGCCAGCATCATGCAGGACAGCACCGCCCTGCCGTCCAAAAGCACCGTGCAGGCGCCGCAGGCCCCCTCGTCGCAGGATACCTTGAGGCCGGTGAAGCCCAGCTTCTCGCGCAGCAGGGCCGCCAGGGTCATGTTGCACGGCAGATCCCGGTCCGCCAGGAACTCGTATCCCGTTCCGTTGACGGTGATGCGGACCGCGGCCGGCTGCGGGGCCGCGTCCCGGAACGGCACCCTGGCCTGCGGCCGAGGCCGTGACCGGGAAGCGGCATGTTGGGACCCGGAGCGCCCCGCCGCCTTCTTCCTGCTTGGCATCGCATTCCTCCTGCCCGGCCCGGATGGCCGGGCCGCAACCTGCTTCCTGAGACTATGGGAAAGGCGGAAACGGGTCAACCGGAGGGCCACCGCACGACGGCGCACCGACGCACGGGAGGCGGCGCGGGATGCGGGAACTCCGCCGGAAGGCCCCCAAGGACGAAAACGACGGGCGTGCCCCCCTGCGTGCCCGTGCCGATGATGGCGCAGACCGTGCCCCGCATGGACTGCGGACGGGGGAATACGGTCCCCTTGTATGGCGGCGCGGCGGTTCGCTATCATGGAAGCCATGGGACGAATCCTCCGTCTGCTCCCTGTCCTCGCCATGGCCGTCGCATCCCGGCTCGCCGCGCAGGCCCCGCTGGAGATGCACGTCCAGGGCCGCGGGGAGACCTGCTCCCTCGGCTTTTCGCCCGACGGCAGGCTCGTCGCCGCAGGCGGAACCCTGAACAAGATCCGGCTCTATGACACGCGGACCGGCATGGAGATGCGCATCCTGCGGCACGTGGAGCGGGACAGCGGCATCGGGGAGACGGAAAGCAACCCGATGATGCTCGCCACCAGGCTGGGCGCGGTCGGCGCGGTGCGTTTCTGCCCCGACGGGAAACGGTTCCTGGCGGGATGCGAGAACGGAGCGATCCAGGTCTGGGACGCGGAGTCCGGCTCCCTCGTCCGCGTGCTGGGCGGCCACCAGGACAGGGTGAACTGCCTCGCCGTGTCGGCGGACGGGAAGCGGGCGTTCTCGGGCAGCGACGACAGGACCCTGATCGAATGGGACCTGGATGCGGGAAAGCCCCTCCGCGTCTATGAAGGACACGGGGACGGCGTGACGTGCCTCGACGTCGCCGCCGGCGGGGAACTCCTCGTCTCCGGCAGTCATGACGGCACGGTCCGGCTTTGGCAGACCGCCTCGGGGCGCCTCCTGGCCACGCTGCGCGGACACGCGGCCGGCGTATCCGGGGTGGCCTTCTGCCCGGACGGCCGCAGGATCGCCTCCTGCTCCGAGGACCTGGTGAGCCTCTCGGGCGGGGACATCCGGGAAGGCGACGGCGCCTACGTCAGGATCTGGGACGGCTCCACGGGGGCCCAGGTCGCCGGTTTCGTCACGCCGGTCGACCGCTTTTCCGGCCGGCCCGAGTGCGCCATGGGCATCGGCTGGACCCGTGACGGGAAGCAGCTGTTCGTGGCGGCGCGGGAGGAGATCCTCCTCCTCGATGCCGTCTCCGGCACCGCGATCCGCCGGTATGCGTTTGCGCCGGACGAACGTGGCTCCTATCGGACCTGTCTCTCCCCCGACGGAAGCCTTCTGGGCTACGGGGGCAGTGACGGTGCGCCGACCCTCCTGTCGATTCCGTCGCTGGACGGTCGAAGGCGGTTGGGCGGCCCGACGCCGGTCCTCAACGACTGCAGGCTGTCGCGCGACGGGAAACGGATCCTCTTTGAAAACGGCCGGCTCTCCCTCTGGGACGCGGACGACCTCCGCAGGACGGAACCGCAGATGGACGGGAAGGCGAGGCCGGCCTCTGCGCTCTGCCTTTCGCCCCGGGGGGACGCCTTCTTCTCGGCGGACCCGGGTTCCCTGGCGTTCTGGCGGATCCTACCAGACGGCACGACGCCGATCTATCAGCGGTACGCCAACCGCGGCTCCTGGGCCGTGCCGGCCTGGTCCCCGGACGGGTCCCTCCTCGCCGTGGGCATGGAGGCGCAGGCAGTCCCGGATTCCGCGAAGGGCGGCTTCTCCTCCTCCCCTCCCGGCACGGCGCGCATCGGTCTGTACGACGCGGCATCGGGGAAAGCGCTTCCGGGGCTGGACCTGGAGAAGAACAACCGGATCGGCTGCCTCGAGTTCTCGGCCGACGGCCGCCTCCTGTTCGCCGGAACGCGGGATGGAAAGCTCAGGGCATGGTCCGTTCCCGGGTGGAAGCCCGCCTGGACGGTGGACACCGGCTGGGTGGAACTCCAGGGCGGTCCCTACATGCAGGTCGGCGGCGCGGTGGAGTTCCTGCCCAAGCGGCTCACCTGCTCCCCCGACGGCCGCTACCTGGCCGCGGTGGGGGAGGCCCGGACCCTCCTCGTCTGGGAGGCCGCGACCGGAAAACCCGTGCGGTTTTCCGCGGAAGGGGACGGAACCTACCTGGACGCCGTCTTCTCGGCCGGAGGCGGCCTCGTGGCCGCAACCGTGGACGGGAGGATCCTGTTCCTCGATCTTGCGACGGGCAGGACCCTGCGGACGCTGGAGTACGGTGCCGCGCCCGTCTTCCGCGTCTCGATCAGCGCGGACGGCTCCCGCCTGCTGTCCGGGCAGACGGACGGCACGATGCGACTCTGGGACCTGGCGACGGGCCGTTGGACGACGCTGATGGACGACGCGGCCGGGGAGCGCTGGATCGCGTACTCCGATGACGGCTACTGGGACGCGTCCCGGGAGGGCGGCTCCCTGGTGGCCATGGTCCGGGGCCTGTCCTGCTGGAACGTGGACCAGTTCGCGGTCCGCAACAACAGGCCGGACATCCTCCTTTCCCGCGGGGGCGCCGCTTCCCGGGAACTCGTCGGGCATTTCCGCGCCCAGTACGAGAAGAGGCTGAAGCGGCTCGGCCTGTCGGAGGACGCGCTGCGCAGGGCGGGGGACGCGCCGGAGGCCAGGATCGTCAGGACGGCGTCGGACGGCCGAAAGGCGACCCTGGAGATTTCCTTCTTCGGCGCGGCCTCCGACCTGGCCTCGTACAACATCCACGTGAACGGCGTCCCCCTCTTCGGCGCGTACGGCAGGCCGCTCGCCGGCCGCAGCGCCGACATCGTCGAGGAGGTGGAGCTCACCCCGGGCCCGAACATGATCGAGGCGGGCTGCCGGGACGCCGCCGGAACGGAATCCCTGCGGGCCGCCGCGGCGGCGGACGGCCTTCCGGCGGGGAAGCCGGACCTGTATTTCCTCGGTTTCGGCGTGTCCGGCTACCTGGATTCCAGGATCGACCTCAAGTACGCGGACAAGGACGTGCGGGACCTGGCCGCCCTGTTTTCCCAGATGGGCTCCGGTGCCTTCGACAGGGTGTACGCGAAGACCTACCTGAACCGGGAAGTGACGGCCGAAACGATCCGGCAGGCGGGTTCGCTCCTGAAGGGGGCGAAACCGGACGACACGTTCGTCCTGTTCATCTCCGGCCACGGGATGCACGACGGCGACGCGGCGGCCACCTACTACTACCTCACCTACGACACGGACCTGAAGAACCTCAAGGGGACGGCGGCCGATTACGACCTGATCGAGGGCCTCCTGCAGGGCATCGCGCCCCGGCACAAGCTCTTCCTGATGGACACCTGCGAATCCGGCGAGATCGAGGACTCCACCGTGGCCCGCTACGACGCCGCGGCGGGCGGCAAAGGCCTGCGCCCGCGCACGGCCAGGGCGCTGGAGGCGAAGGGGCTGAACGTGGCCGCCCGGAGCGCCCCGGCGGAACGGCGCTGGTACCTGCTGGACAGGCAGCGGTTCATCTACAATGACCTCGTCCGCAGGAGCGGCGCGATCGTCTTCTCCTCGTGCAGGGGCGGGGAGTTCTCCTACGAGGGGGACGCCGCGGTGAACGGGTATTTCACCCGGGCGCTGATCGACGCCCTGAAGACGGGGAAGACGGACGGGAACGGCGACGGGACCGTGCAGGTGGAGGAGTGGAAGAGCCAGGTCGCGGCTTCCGTGGCGGCCATGACCTCGGACCTGCAGCATCCCACGGTGGACCGGGACAACATCCATCAAGGCTTCGGCTTCCCGCTGATGGCGGGCAGGTGAACCGGCCGCGCTCGTTCTCGCGGCGGACCTCTTGCCGCCAGCCGTGGCCATGGTCCATCCTTCCGTCATGGCCATCGAAGGCGACCGCGTCCTGTTGCGGGAATACGAAGAGGAGGACTTCGGGGCGTTCCAGGCCCTGATCTCGGACTCGGAGCTGCGGGCGCTCTCGGTGCTGCGCACCCCGGAAACGGAGGCCGAAGCGCGCCTGGAATTCAATGAACTCCTCGCGGACCGTAACCGCGGCGACCGATGGCGCTTCATCTTCGCCGCGTTCCTCAAGGAGGACGGAACCTTCCTCGCGGATGCCGGGTTCGAGGTGCTCAAGCGGAACGCGACCGGGGGCGTGGCCGAGATCGGCTACTTCCTGGACAGGAGATTCCGTGGCAGGGGCTACGCGACGGAGATCGCCTCCCTCCTCATTGCGCATTGTTTCACCGCAATGCGCTTCCACAAGGTCATCGCCTGCTGCGACGGCAGGAATGCGGCCTCCGAGAAGGTGATGCTGCGGTGCGGCATGAGGAAGGAAGGGGAGTTCGCCAGGCAGCGGTTCAAGGGCGACGGGTGGTTCGATGAGCTGAGGTATGGGATCCTGAAGGAGGAGTGGATGGCGCGGAATCCGTGAAGGCGGCGCCAGGCTCCGCCGCATCCCGTACGCCGTCTTGCCCCTCCGCCCGATTCCGTTATATTGAAGACGTCGACTTGCCTCCAACTCCACCTCGGCTCGCTTCATGGCAGGGGTGTCCAATCGCCAGCAAGCTGAGGTTCCATGGGTACGATCCGGGAAGAAATACGCGACATTGCCATCATTGCGCACGTCGATCACGGCAAGACCTCGCTGGTCGACGCGATGCTCAAGCAGAGCCGCGTCTTCCGCGACAACCAGGTGATGATGGAACGCGTGATGGACAGCAACTGCCCGGAGAGGGAGCGCGGCATCACGATCCTGGCCAAGAACGTGGCCGTGACCTACAAGGGCATGAAGATCAACATCGTGGACACCCCCGGACACGCCGACTTCGGCGGCGAGGTGGAGCGCGTCATGAACATGGCGGACGGCGTGCTGCTCCTCGTCGACGCCGTCGACGGCCCGATGCCGCAGGCGCGCTTCGTGCTGCGCAAGGCGGCGGAAGTGCGGACGGTGGGGTTCGCGTCCGCCTCAGGAAGCCATGCGGTCGATCTTGGCGGCCAGGTACCCGGCACCGAAGCCGTTGTCGATGTTGACCACCGAGACGCCGGCGGCGCAGCTGTTGAGCATCGTGAGCAGCGCGGAGAGCCCCTGGAAGCTCGCCCCGTAGCCGACGCTGGTCGGGACGGCGATCACGGGCGCCTCGACGAGGCCTCCCAGGACGCTGGGCAGGGCGCCCTCCATGCCGGCCACGGCCACCACGACCCGGGCGCCGCGGATCAGGTCCAGCCTGTGGAACAGCCTGTGGATCCCCGCGACCCCGACGTCGAACACCCTCTCCACGCGCCGGCCGAAGGTTTCCGCCGTCACGGCCGCCTCCTCCGCGACGGGAATGTCCGATGTGCCCGCCGTGACAACGGCGATATACGAGGCGGGAGCGTCCGGTTGCCCCTGGCGACGCCGCGTGATGGTGCGGGAGACCGGATCGTAGCGCAGCTCCGGGGACAGGCCGCGCACGGCGTCGAAGTGGGCCGGCGTGGCGCGGGTGGCGAGTATTTCCGAACCCTCCTTCACCAGGTGTTCCAGGATGCCGCGGAGCTGTTCCGCGCTCTTCCCGGCGCAATAGACCACCTCGGGATATCCCACGCGCAGCTCCCTCTGGGTATCCAGCTGCGCGAAGGACAGATCCAGGGACGGGAACCCCTTGAGTTCCTCCAGGGCCTGGGGAAGCGTGGTCCCGCCCGCCTTGTACCGTTCCAGGATGTCGCGGATCTTCTCGGGATTCAACGTCTCACCTCGTCTCCCGCAGCACGGTCTGGTAGACCTCCCGCAGCGGCATCCGGCGCTCCTCCGCGATCCTGCGGCAATCCTCGTATTCGGGTTTCGATTTCAGCAACCGTCCGTCCAGGAAGGCGCTCTTCAGACGGACCTCCCCCAGGCTCGTGGCCACGGTGCGGACCTCGCGGTCCAGGCTGGTCTTCTCCACGGAGAAGCGCCGGAGGCCGAAGGTGGTGGTCTCACGCAGCAGGACGTCCGCGATCCGCGGCTCCGCCTCGGAAGCGCAGAGCACGGACACCTTCACGGCCGGCCGGTTCTTCTTCATGAAGATGGGCGTGCAGTAGACGTCGGAGGCGCCCGCGGCCAGAAGCAGGTCGAAGAGGTATCCCGTGATCTCCGAACTCATGTCGTCCAGGTTGCATTCCAGTACGCGCCCGGTCGCGGGCGCTTCCGCGGCGGACGCCGCCTCCCCCAGGAAGACGCGCAGCAGGTTGGGGATCTCCGTGTCGCGGTGGCCCACGCCGTAGGCGGTCTTCCCCACGGTGAAGCGCTTGTCGTCGGTGAACCGGTCCACGCAGGCGGAAAGGATGGCGGCCCCCGTCGGCGTCGTGGTCTCGAAAGGCACGGCCCCGCTCTTCACGGGAACCCCGGAAAGGATCTCCGCAGTGGCCGGCGCGGGCACGGGCAGCAGCCCGTGCTGCGTTTTCACGAATCCGCCTCCGAGCTCCACGGTGGAAGCCAGGATCAGGTCCGGCTTCAGCCAGTCGAGGCAGATGGCGGCGCCCACGATATCCACGATGGAATCCACCGCGCCCACCTCGTGGAAATGGACCTCCTACACCGGACGGTCGTGGACCTTGGCCTCGGCCCTGGCCAGCACGCGGAAGATGTCCTGGCTGCGCTTCTTCACGGCGGGGGACAGGGCGCTTGTCTCGATGAGCCGCACGATATCCGCGTAGGAACGGTGCCCATGGGCATGTTCATGGCCGTGATCATGGTCGTGACCGTGCTCATGGACATCCTCCAGTTCAACGTCCGCCCGGGTTCCGTGGATGCTCTTGCGCGAGTCAGGCAGGAAATGCAGGGAGTAGCCCTTCAGGTCCAGCTTGCGCAGTTCCGAGGCCAGGTGCCCTTCCGGCACGCCCAGGTCGACCATGGCGGCCAGGTTCATGTCCCCGCTGATGCCCGAAAAACAATCATAATAGAGGACTTTCCTACCCATTCGCCCCGCCTTCCGCGATCGCGCGATTCAAGCTTCCCATCGTATAGCCCTCCAGTTCCATGCAGACGTAGAGGAAGCCGAAGGATTTCAGCCTCGCGGAAACCTCGTCCAGGACCTCGACGTGGAGCAGTTTTCCGCGCTCTTCCGGCGCCGCCTCGATCCTGGCCATCCGGTCATGGATCCTGACGCGCACCTGCCGCAGGCCAAGGCTCCGCAGGTATTCCTCCGCCCGGTCCACCATCCGCAGCTTCTCCGCCGTGATCGGCTCCCCATAGGGGACCCGGGAGGCCAGGCATGCGAATGCGGGCTTGTCCCAGGTGGGAAGGCCCAGACGCCGTGAAAGCTCCCGGATCTCCGCCTTGCGGAGACCCGCGTCCCGCAGGGGGCTCGCGATGCCCAGTTCCCTGCCGGCCGCGGCCCCCGGCCTGTAATCGGAGGCGTCGTCCGCGTTGGATCCGTCCAGCACGTGAGTGATGCCCTGATCCGCCGCCGCACGGACGACGGCGGCGAACTCGATCTTCTTGCAATGGTAGCAGCGGTCCTTGGGATTCGCCGCAACCTTCCCTTCGATGACGGGATCCTCCAGCAGGACGTGCCGGATGCCGATGGCTCCGGCCAGTTCCCGCGCCTCACGGAGTTCGCCTTGCGGAAACATTGGGGAAACCACGGTGACGGCCAGGGCGCCTTGCCCAAGGACGTCATGAGCCACCCTGCAGAGGAACGTGCTGTCCACCCCTCCGGAAAATGCCACGGCGGCCTTGCCCAGCGGGCGGATCCCTTCCCGCAGCGAACGGTCCTTCTCTTCCAGCGTCACGATGCACAGAGACTACCGGCGTGGGGAACACCTGTCAACGCGCGCGGCGGGACCGGAGGCGTTCCGCCACGAGGGTCCGATCCGACTGGAACGCCTCGGATAGCCTACCGGCCGTTGCCTCGCGCCGCCGGCGGGTATAACCTGGATCCCATGCTGAAACGATTCGGTGTGGCCGTGGAGGACGACCTCCTCGTGCAGTTCGACGGCCTGGTGGCCTCCCGCGGATACGCCAACCGGTCCGAGGCCATCCGGGACCTCATCCGGGACGCCCTGGTGCAGCGCGCCTGGCAGTCGGGAAAACAGGAGGCGGCCGGCGCCGTGGTCCTGGTCTACGACCACCGCAAGAGGGACCTGCAGGCCAGGCTGACCGACGCGCAGCATGACGCGCACCGCCACATCATCTCCACGATGCACGCGCACCTGGACCATGACAACTGCATGGAAGTGGTGCTTCTGCGGGGCAGGCCGAAGGAACTCAACGCCATCGCGGACAGCCTGCTCTCCGTGCGGGGCGTGAAGCACGGCCGCATGGTATCCACGACGTTGGGGGAGCGGCTGCCCTGAGAAGCCGCTACGGCCCTTCCCGGATCCTTCCGCCCTCCAGCGTCACGGCGCGGCCGCAGAGGAAACGGACCACGTCCCTGTCGTGGGCGATGAGGAGGTAGGTGAGCCCGCGGCCGCGGCGCAGGTCGCGCAGCAGGTGCAGGACCAGGGCCTGCACGGAGGCGTCCAGCCCGGAGGTGGGCTCGTCCAGCACGATCAGGCGCGGCTCGAGCAGCAGGATGCGGGCCAGGGCCGCGCGCTGGTTCTGCCCGCCGGAAAGCTGGGTGGGCAGGCGCGGCAGGACGTCCGCGGACAGGCCCACGGAGCCGAGGATCCCCGCCACCTTTCCCGCGCGGTCCGCGCGGGAAAGGCCCGCCAGGCGTCCCACCTCGTCCAGCGACCTGCCGATCGTCTTGAGGGGGTTCAGGGCCCCTTCCGGGTCCTGGTGGAGGAACTGCACTTCGCGCCGGAAGGCGGCGCGTTCGGCGCCCGAAAGCCCGGCGATCGGCCTCCCGCGGTACAGCACCTCTCCGCCCGTGGGCTTCTCCAGGCCGGAGAGGATCCTGCCCAGCGTGGTCTTCCCGGCGCCGCTTTCCCCCACGAGGCCCAGGGCCTCCCCTTCCGCGACGGACAGGTCCACGCCGCGCAGCACCTCCACGGACCGGAAGCGCATGTGGACGCCGCGCGCCCCTAGAATCGCCGCAGGCACCGTACCGTCCTTTCCCCCGATGCTCCCGGGTCCACGCGTCCCCGGCGGCATTCCTCCCCGGCCTCGGGGCATCGGGGATGGAAACGGCAGCCGTCGGGCGGGTCCGTCATCTCCAGCGGCGGTCCGGGGATGGGCCGGAAGCCGTTCTGCGGAAGGCTCGCCATGAGGGCCGCCGCGTAGGGATGCAGGGGCGCGCGGAAGAGATCCTCCGCCGGTCCCGTCTCCATGACCTGGCCGCCGTACATCACGACGACGCGGTCCGAGATCCCCCGCGCGAGGCCCAGGTCATGCGTGATGAGGAGGAGGGAGGAACCGGCGACGGAGCGGATGCGCTCCAGCTCCGCGCGGACCGTCCCACGCAGGGCCTCATCGAGGCCCTTGGTAGGCTCGTCGGCGATGAGCAGGCGCGGGGAAAGGATCATGGCGGCCGCGATCAGCGCGCGCTGGCCCATGCCCCCGGAAAGCTGGAAAGGGAATGCGTCCAGGTGCCGCTCCACGTCGCTGAAGCCGAGGCGCCGCAGCCATTGCGCCACGGGCCCCCGGGTCTCCCGGCGCTTCATGCCGCGGTGGATCTCCAGAGGCTCCCCGATCTGGGCTCCGACGCGCCGCACGGGATTCAGCGCCAGGGCGGGGTTCTGCAGGATCAGGCCGATCTCGCGGCCCCGCACGCCCGCCATCTGGCGGTCGGAGAGCGCCAGGAGGTCCCGGCCCAGGAACTCCACGCGTCCGCCGACGATGGCGTTCGGCGGCAGCAGTCCCATGACCGCGGAGGCCACGACGGACTTGCCGCAGCCCGTCTCCCCGATCAGGGAAAGGACCTCCCCGGCCCGGTGGTCGAGGTCCACCCCGTCGACGGCCCGCAGGAGGCCGGTGGGAGTGGGGAAGTCGACGGTGAGGCCGCGCACGTGAAGGCAGGACATGCGCTACTCCGTGGGCCCAGCGGCCAGGGGCTCCTCCCCTCCCGCGGAGGAACCGATCAGGACCAGGGACAGCACGCAGAGCGTGGTGGCCAGGCCGGGGGCCAGGTACCACCACCAGAGGCCGCGCACGAATCCGCCCCGCTCGAAGGCGTAATGGATCATCATGCCCCAGCTTTTCGCTGATGGATCCCCCAGGCCGAGGAAGGAAAGCGACGCCTCCGTGATCATGGCGGAGGCCACGGTGAGGAGGAACTTGGGGACCAGGACGGAAAGGAGGTGGGGAAGGACGTCCGTGCGGAGGATATGAAGGTCCCCGAATCCCAGCGCCCTGGCCGCGGCCACGAAGGGCATCTGGCGCACCTGCATCGCCCTGGAACGCACCACGCGCGCCGTGGAGGCCCACCAGAGCAGGCCCAGCACGGGAACCATCACCGCGGCGCCCGGCCGGAGGAAGAAGCCGACGATGATCACCATGGGGATGCGGGGCACCATCAGCGTCACGTCGGTGAGGGTCATCAGAACCTCGTCCACGGCACCGCGGTAGTAGCCGGCGGCCATGCCGACGAGGAGCCCCAGGGCGGTGGCCAGGATCCCGGTGCCAAGGCCGACGACGAGGGAGGCCCGGGCTCCGTGGATCAGCTCGGCCAGGACGTCATTGCCCAGGTCATTGGTGCCGAGCCAATGCGCGGGCCCCGGGGGTTCATAGGGGTCGAAGCGCTTCCAGGGATCGCACGGGGAGACGAGGCCGGGAAACAGGGCCATCAGCAGGAAGAGGGAAAACAGGCAGGTCCCCGCGCGCCTCACTGGCGGACCCTCACGCGGGGGTCCAGGACCGCGTAGAGCGCGTCGGCCAGTACGTTGCCCGCCAGGACAGTGAGGGAGACGGCCAGGAAGGCGCCCTGGAGGACGGGGTAGTCGCGCGCCTTCACCGCCTCGTAGATCAGGGTGCCCATGCCGTTCATGGAGAAGGCGATCTCGACGAACAGGGCGCCGCCGAAGAGGAACCCCAGGTCCATGGCCGCCATCGTGGCCAGGGGCAGGGAGGCATTGCGCAGCGCGTGGCGCAGGAGGGCCCGCCCGTCGGCGGCGCCCTTGGCGCGGGCGAACGTGACGTAGGGCCTTCCCTTCTCCCGGATCATGCTCCCCCGCATGACTGTCAGGTCGCGGGCCGTGGAAAAGAGGGAGAGCACGGTCACGGGGAGGGCCAGGTGATGGAGCACGTCCGGGAAGCCGCCCGAGGAGTAGAAGCCCTTGAGCGGGAACAGGCCCAGGCGGAAGGAAAGCAGGTAGAGCAGCAGGAGGGCCAGGAAATAGGGAGGCGTGGAGGAGACCGCCAGGGCCGCGGCGTAGGAAATGCGGCTTCCCGCCCGGCGCGGATTCCAGCCCGAACGGGCGCCCAGGAAGGCCCCCAGCGCGGCGCCGATCAGCACGGATGGCCCAACCAGGAGCAGGGTCCAGCCGATGCGGGAAAGGATCAGGGATGCCACGCCGGCGTGGAAATGGTAGGAGGTCCCGAAATCCCCGCGCAGGAGGGCGCCCAAGTAGAGGGCATACTGGCGCAGGGGCGGGAGGTCCAGGCCGAGCTGCGCGCGGATGGCCGCCAGTTGCGCCTCCTCCAGGCCCGCCTCCGCCCCCACGATGTTGGCCACCGGGTCCCCCGGCATGGCCCGCGGAACGGCGAAGGCGAGCGTGACGACGGCGAGCACGGCCAGGAGGTAGCGGACCGCCTTGCGGAGGATCAGCCTTTGTTCCTTTCCACGGCGGTGAGGGTCTCGATGTTGTAGATCCCGTACAGGGGGTCCGGCCTCCAGCCGCTGAACGCCTTGTTGTACGGAGTGACCGCCATGTTCCAGTACAGGGCGATGCCGGGAAGCTCCCTGGCATAGTAGTCCTGCACTTCGGCGGCGAAGGATTCCCGTTTGACGGGATCCGCCACCGCGAGGATCCGGTCCGCGAGGTCGAGAAAGACCGGATCGTCCAGCACGTGCAGGACCCCCTGCCCCGTGCGCCGGGAGTCGAAGTAGCCGGTGCCCCAGCCCGCGTGCATGAGCATGCCCCAGGGCGTGGTGCGGGCGATCGTGAGGCCGTAATCGTACCTGTCCTTGGCCGCCACCCAGGCGTTCATGTCCAGGGATCGGATTTCCGCGCGGATGCCGACCTTGGAGAGATAATCCTTCACCAGTTCCGCCACGCGGGACTGTTCCGCGCGGATCAGGATGGAAAGGGTCATCTCCTTCCCGGCGCGGTCCTCGAGCCATCCATTGCCGTTTCCGTCGCGGTACCCGGCGGCGGAGAGAAGCTCCCTGGCGCGCACGGGATCATGGACCAGCGCGGGCTTCTCCGCGTATCCGCCCATGCCGGGGGGCACGAAGCCGCGCGTGGCCGTCTTCCCGTAGCCAAGGGCGTCCAGCTTCGCGATCTCCGCGTAATCCAGCGCGTAGGAGAAGGCGTCCCGGAAGTCGCGGTCGTCAAACGGCGCCTTCTTCAGGTTGAAGGCCAGGAGCGGCAGGCCCAGGTTGGCCTTTTCCACGAACTCGAAACGTCCCGTGGATTTCAGGCGTTCGATGCCGGCGTAGGGGTAGGAAGCGGCATACGCATAGTAGGTGTCCACGTCCCCCTTCTCCAGGGCCAGGGCCAGCACTTCCGCGTTCTTGTAGCACTGCACCTCGTATCCGTCGATCTTCGGCCTGGCGCCCTTCCAATACGGGTTCCGCCCGAAGCGGACCGCCCCGGAGGCCGTGTCCACCCTCTCCACCACGAAAGGTCCGCACCCGACGTTCCCGTCCGGGTTGGAGTACCTGGCGGGATCCTTCACGCCTTCCCACACGTGCTTGGGCAGGATGATGTAGGTGGCGAACTCGAGGGCCAGCGCGGCGTACGGCTTCGTGAAGGCGAACACCGCGTTGCGCCCCTCCACCCTGGACTCCTTCAGGGTGTCCTTGATCCACCGGGCGGCCGCATTGTTGGTCCCCGTATATTCGACGGAGAACCTCACGTCCTCAGCCGTGAGCTTCATCCCGTCGCTCCAGTACAGGTCGTCCCGGACGGTGAAGGTCCAGACGGTGTTGTCCGCGGAAACCGCCCAGCTCTCCGCCACGAGTCCCGTAAGCGTGCCGTCCGACGTCATCCTCATGAGCGGCGGGTTGGAGACGTGAGCGAAGAGGCCCAGGTAGTAGTCGGTGAAGATGTTGGGGACCTTCACCTCATTGGGGGTCCCGATGCGCAGGACGGCGGGTGCCGCCTTGGCCTCCCCCTGCGCGCGGGCCCAGGAGGCGGGGCACGTAAGAACCAGCGCCAGGGACGCCGCGATGAAGATCAACCGCCGTTGCCGCAAGGTCCAACCCTCCCTGCCACGCGATGTGTGACACGTTTGTGAAATACGTGTTACGCACCGTAGCGGATCGGGCCGGAAAGGTCAAGACAGCGGCGCGCGCCACCAGAGCACGGCCGTGACGGAAGCGCCCCGCGCGCGGAGACGGCCGTCCGGGGCGTGCGCTCCGAGCGTCGATGCAATCTTCCGTTCCACCGCCGCGCCACCATGGCCGAAAATCGCGAAATAGGCGGCGTAGAAGCGGACCGCCCCCTCCAGCCTCACGTCCAGTCGCGCGGGAATCGTCACATGGATCAGGTTGGGCCGCCTTCCCGAGTGGAGCAGCCAGTTGAAGAGGAAGGGAAGCGCCGGACTGCGGGAGGGAAGCGGGTCTTCCATGATCCGTTCCCACAGCATGCGGCGGAACGGGAACGGATCCCCGCCCACTCCCACGGTCAGGCAGCAATGACCGCCGGAGAGCGATTCCAGGCGTTCCAGGCCTTCCGGACTCCAGGCCGCGGGAAAGGAGGCGGCCGTGACGAGGTCGAAGCGCCGCCTGGGACGGAACTCCGTCCAGGGGCAACGCTGCTGGCGGATGCCTTGGATCCCGTTGCGGCGGGCCCTCCGCGCCAGTTCCCCCTGCATCCCCTCCGAGTCGTCCAGAGCGGTCACGCGCAGGCCTCGGCGCGCCAGCTCCAGGCTCAGGCTTCCCGGCCCGCTTCCCACCTCCAGGGCCGTGCCCTTCCCTCGGACCGGTCCCCCGGGTCCCGTCAGGATCTCCGCCACGGCCCGGTACGCGCCGCCGCGGGTGCCGGACATGGCGTCCCAGAGGCCCGCCACGGCGTCATAGAACTCACGCCAACGCTGCGGGGACTCTTCCTGCGTACGGCGCAGGACGGAAGCGGCCCGCGACGCGGCCCATTGGGAAGCCCAGAACTGCGGGGTCATGCATGGCACGCCGCCATCGTATGGAATCGACGCCGAGGGGTCAACGCTTCAATCCCCGTCACGGCATCCTCGACGGATGGGCTTGCACGGAAGGCGCGTGAGATGCTGGATCGGGATCGGCCCGATGAAAAAAAAGGCCCCGGAAAGGAGGAAAACCGGGGCCAGTTGGATAGAATCTAACCCGGAACAAAGCATAATTGGTATATGTCTTCGTCCTTGGCAAGGAACAAGGAACTGAAATCCACGGCGGAAATCAACAATATTTAAGGGAAATTAACAGGAATGCGTGAAATATTACGATCGCCTGCCGCCGGCTTCCTGATGTCGCGCATTTATTACACGATCTCCGCGGCGTGCCGTCGCGGTTTTCCCGGCGCGTTTCATGCGGCGCCCCGAAGCCGGGCTCAAGGGAGGATCCGCTCCCGCTGCAGAATCGCCTTGTCGTACGAGAGGCGCACCTCCTTCAGGCGAAGGAGGATCCGGACACCCGGGGCGGGCGCGTCGAGGCGCACGGTGAAGCCGGCGAAAGCGAGGCTGTATTGCCGCGGCGGGTAGAGGGCGTCGATTTCGGTCTCGCGGCGGCGGACCTCGTCGACGTAGAGGGGGTTCTCCTGCACGAGCGTGCGCAGCCCCTCCCCATCCTCCCGCCGCAGGCGAAACTCGTAGAGCGTATCCCGGCCGTCCTCCGAGCGCAGCGCCACGCCGAGGAGCGCATCGACGCCCTCGAGCTCCGCGACGAGCGTCAGGGACCGGATCGCCCCCA
>Ga0153915_10000821_pt1 | contig 28712 bp, 23 predicted proteins | sample Opewatmetagenome_2_FD_107003 | JGI IMG/M metagenome (GOLD analysis project Ga0153915, IMG submission 107003) | Freshwater wetland microbial communities from Ohio, USA - Open water 3 Core 3 Depth 3 metaG | ecosystem: Environmental > Aquatic > Freshwater > Wetlands | place: USA: Ohio, Lake Erie...
CGGTTCTTCGCGCTCGACCACCGGGCCTACGAGCCCGGCGCCCTCGGCACCAGGACGAAGGAAATGCTCGGGCTGGTGGCGTCCCTGGTGCTGCGCTGCGACGACTGCATCACCTACCACCTCATCCGGTGCGCGGAGGAAGGGGTGACCAACGAGGAGTTCCAGGAGATCTTCTCGGTCGGCCTCGTGGTGGGCGGGAGCATCGTCATCCCTCACCTGCGGCGGGCGATGGCAAGGCTGGAAGAAGTGAGAAGCAGGCCGTGAGCGCGGGCGGAAGCCGAGGGAGGGGGGACGCGAGGACAGGCCGAGAGGGGCTTCCGTCGTCTCGATTCTCGCGTCTCACTTCCCAACGCCCGCGGCTATATTCCCCCGCATGTCGCAAGCCCGCATCCGGAATTTCTGCATTGTCGCCCACATCGATCACGGGAAGTCCACCCTCGCCGATCGCCTGATCGAGGCCACCGGCGCGGTCGAGAAGCGCCTCATGCGCGAGCAGCTGCTCGACACCATGGACCTCGAGCGGGAGCGCGGCATCACGATCAAGCTCAACGCCGTCCGGATGACCTACATCGCGAAGGGCGGCGTCCCTTACGAACTGAACCTGATCGACACCCCGGGACACGTGGACTTCACCTACGAGGTGTCGCGTTCCCTGGCGGCCTGCGAAGGCGCGATCCTCGTGGTGGATGCCTCCCAGGGCGTCCAGGCCCAGACGCTCAGCAATCTCTTCCTCGCGATGGACGCCGGCCTGGAGATCATCCCCGTCCTCAACAAGATCGATCTGCCGGGCGCCGAGCCGGAGCGCCGCGCCCGGGAGATCGTGGACCTCATCGGCGCGCGGCCCGAGGAGATCCTCTGCGTATCCGCCAAGGAGGGCACCGGCATCCCGGAGCTGCTCGAGGCGATCGTCAGGCGGGTGCCTCCGCCACGCGGCAGCGAGGATGCGCCGCTCCGGGCCCTGATCTTCGACTCGTACTTCGACCGCTACCGGGGCGCGATCCCCAGCATCCGGGTCGTCGACGGCACCCTGCGGAAGGGGATGGACATCGCCTTCGGGTCCCATCCGGACGATGTCTACAACGTGGCCGAGGTGGGCTACCTGCAGCTGGGTCAGCGGCCCACCGATGTCCTGGAGGCCGGCGAGGTCGGCTACGTGATCGCGAACGTGCGGGGGGTGGGGGACACCCGGGTCGGCGACACCATTCTCGATGCGGCCGACCGTGCGCCCGAGCTGCTGCCGGGCTACCGCGACGTGAAGTCGATGGTGTTCGCCGGGATGTACCCCACCGACTCGGATCAGTACGAGGGGCTGCGGGACGCGCTGGAAAAGCTGCAGCTGAACGACGCGAGCCTGCATTACGAGCCGGAGTCCTCGACCGCGCTGGGCTTCGGGTTCCGCTGCGGCTTCCTCGGGCTGCTGCACATGGAAATCGTGCAGGAGCGGCTGGAGCGCGAATTCAACCTCGACCTGATCACCACCGTCCCCACGGTGGAGTACCACGTGTTCCTGACCCGCGGCGAGACGCTGATCCTCGAGAGCCCGAACCGGCTGCCCGACCCTGCGAACATCGAGCGGATCGAGGAGCCGTACGTCAAGGCGCGCATCATGGCGCCGGTCGATTACATCGGCGCGATCATGAAGCTGGGCCAGGACCGGCGCGGCGTGTATCTCGGCATGAAGTACCTCGATGCGGTCCGGGTCGAGTTCGACTGGGAGTTCCCGCTCGGCGAGATCGTGCTGGATTTCTACGACAAGCTGAAGGGCCTGAGCCGGGGCTACGCCTCGCTCGACTACGAGATGGCGGGCTACCGGGCCTCCGACCTCGTTCGCCTCGACATGCTGATCAACGGCGACCCGGTCGACGCCTTCAGCGTGATCATCCACCGCGACAAGGCCTACGAGTATGGTCGCAAGGTGGCGGAAAAGCTGAAGGAGCTGATCCCGCGCCAGCTGTTCCAGGTCGTGCTCCAGGCGGCGATCGGCCAGAAGATCATCGCCCGCGAAACGATCTCCGCGCTCAGGAAGGACGTGCTGGCCAAGTGCTACGGCGGCGACATCACGCGGAAGCGCAAGCTCCTCGAGAAGCAGAAGGAGGGGAAGAAGCGCATGAAGCAGCTGGGATCGGTGGAGATTCCCCAGGAGGCCTTCCTGGCGGTGTTGCAGGTGGATGACTGACGGAGAGCCGCGTTCTCCCACCCTGGTCGTCCAGACCGCATTCCTGGGCGACGTCGTCCTCACCACCCCGCTGCTCAGTGCGCTGGCGGCACGGCACGGACCGGTGGACGTCGTCACCACGCCGGGGGCGGCCGCGCTGCTGCACGGACATCCTGCCGTGGGGAGCGTATTCTCCTACGACAAGCATGGCGCCGACCGGGGAATCCGGGGATTCTGGCGGCTCGCCCGCCTCCTGAAGCGGGCGAAGTACGAGCGGGCCTATCTTCCGCACCGCTCGTGGAGGTCCGGAGCGCTCGCCTGGGTGGCGGGGGTGCCGGAGCGGATCGGATTCGCCGACGGAGCCCGCCCGCTCTATACTCGACGCGTCCCCCGGCCAACCGGGGGCCACGAGGTCGAACGATTGCTGGCGCTGGCGGGCACGGCGGACGGCGTCCCGCCAGTCTCCCTGGCGCTCCCCGACGAGGAGCGGCAGGCGGCCGAGGCCTGGCTGGCGGCCGCAGCCGTGGCACCGGGGTTCGTCGCGGTGGCTCCCGGATCCATCTGGGGTACCAAGCGCTGGCCATATTATGGAGAACTGGCGGCGCGACTCTCCCGGCCCATCGTGGTCGTGGGCGGCCCCGACGACCGGCACCTCGGCGAGGAGATCGGGGCCGGGCGCGGCCACGTTCATAACGCGGCCGGTGCGTTGAGCCTCAGAGCATCCGCCGCGCTCATCGCCCGCGCCGCGGTCCTGGTCACGAACGACTCGGCGCCGCTGCACCTGGCAACGGCGGTCGGTACCCCTGTCGTCGCGATATTCGGTCCGACGGTGCCCGCGTTCGGCTTCGGGCCCCGCGGGCCGCGCGACGAGGTCATCGAGCGGTCGGGTCTCGCGTGCCGGCCATGTTCGCTCCATGGCCCCCGGGTCTGCCCGCTGGGCCACCATCACTGCATGCGCGAGGTGACGGTGGACCAGGTCCTCAAGGCGGTCGCGGCGGTCATCGAAGGACGCTAGAACCGGTCCGGCCGGTCGACTCGGTGCAGTCCTCACTGTGAACGCGGAACTTACCTCCGGAGCCCCCGTGCGCTACATCGTCGGCATCGACCTCGGCGGCACCAACATCGTGGCGGGTTGCGTGGCGGAGGATGGATCGGCGCTCCACGGCGCACATACCGAGCCCACCCGCGCGGAGGAGGGGTCCGACGCGGTCGTGCAACGCATCATTGCCTTGGCGAAGCGCGCGGTCGACCAGACCCGCCGCGCAGTGTCCGGGGCCACGGTGCTCGGTATCGGGATCGGCGCGCCGGGCCCGATGAATACCCGCAGCGGCATCGTACTGCTGACGCCGAATCTCGGCTGGGTCAACATGCCCCTGCGTCAGCGGGTGCAGGACGGGGTCGGCCTCCCCGCCGCACTCGACAACGACGCCAATTGTGCCGTGCTCGGCGAATGGTGGCGCGGTGCCGCGCGCAACACCCAGATCGCGATCGGGATGACGATCGGCACGGGCATCGGCGGCGGCATCATCATCGACGGCCGGCTGTTCCACGGTGCATCGGACATTGCCGGCGAGATCGGCCACATGACGATCGACGCCAACGGGAGGCGCTGCAAGTGCGGCAATTACGGCTGTCTCGAGGCATACGCCTCGGGGCCCGCAATCGCACTCCGCGCGGTGGAGGCCATCGAATCCGGCCATCAGACGATCCTGCGGGAACTGGTTGGCGGCGATCTCGCCCGAATCACCGCGCAGACCGTCTACGAGGCGGCGCGCCGGGGTGACGACCTGGCCAACGAGGTCGTCCGGGACACCGCCGGGTTCCTGGGCGCCGGGGTCGCCAACCTGGTGAACATCTTCAATCCCGAGGTGGTCGTGGTCTGCGGCGGAGTGACTCACGCCGGCGAGCGGCTGTTCGATCCGCTGCGCCGCGAAGTGGCGCGCCGGGCGTTCAAGCCCGCGGTCCAGGTGTGCCGAATCCTGCCCGGCGAACTCACGGGCATGGCCGGCGTGTACGGTGCGGCGCGGGCGTTCCAGGAGCAGGTGGAGAAGGGCATCGTGAGGCTGTAGAGGATGAAAGTCGGCATCCTCGGGTCGCTCGTCTGGGACATCATCCACGGCCGGGACGCCCGGTCGGCGCCGATCGAGGAGTGGGGCGGGATCGCCTACGCGCTCGCCGGATTCGATGCCAGCCTGGACCCCGACTGGCAGATCGTTCCGCTGATCAAGGTCGGCCGCGATCTGGCCCGCGAGGCCCAGGCGTTTCTCCGGACCCTCGAGCACATCCGGAGGGGCACCCGCTGCGTCGAGGTGCCGGTCCCCAACAACCGGGTCACGCTCCGCTACGTCTCCGAAGGCCGGCGCTGCGAGCGGATGTCCGGCGGCGTCCCCGGCTGGACCTGGGCCGAACTCGGTCCGATGGTCCAGGATCTGGACGCGGTGTACGTGAACTTCATCTCGGGCTTCGAGCTCTCCCTCGGCACCGCGCGCGCCCTGCGGCAGGGCTTCCGGGGCCCCCTTTACGCCGACCTCCACAGCCTCTTTCTCGGCATGCCGCAGGACGGAATGCGCGAACTCCGCCCGCTGGCCGACGCCGGGGATTGGTTTTCCTGCTTCGATGCGGTCCAGATGAACGAGGAAGAAATGCAGGAGCTGGGCGGAGATCCCCTGAACCTGTCGGCCGCAGTCCTGCGCGCCGGGGTTTCGCTGCTGGTCGTCACGCTGGGGCCGCGGGGCGCCGTGTACTTCGAGGACCCGCGGCGGACCAGGTTCGCCGTGAGCGCCGCGGGCGCACCGCAGGCTGCCGGGACGGTCCGCACCGCCCTCGTCGAGGCACCCCGGGTCGAGGGCCTCGACCCGACGGGATGCGGCGACGTACTGGGCGCCAGCGTATTCAGCCGGCTGCTCGCCGGGGAGCCGGTCGAGAGTGCGCTGGGCCATGGCGTCAGGATGGCTTCCCGGAACGCCGCGTTCCGGGGTGCCGCCGGACTCGCCCGGCATCTCCGCGGCGAACTGCAGACCGCCGGTACCGGGGGAGACGGGTGACGCGCATCGTCGAGATCCCACCGTCCCTGGACGACCGCACGTTCGAGCAGTTCGCCCAGGCCTTCGCGACGGGAGACCCCGGAGCGCGCGTGCTGTTCGACGCCCGGCAGGCCCAGTGGGCCTCGCCGTTCGGCCTGATCGGCCTGCTCACGGCAGGCCAGGCCCTCCAGGAGGCGAAGCGCGAACGACCGCTGTTCACGGTGCCCGCCAGCGAGGACGTCCGGCGCTACTGGGCGCGGGCGGGGTTCTTCCGGTACGCCGAAGAGCTGTTCGAGCTGCATGGCAGAGTCCCCGCCGTGAAACCGGACACACACTCCGACGTGCTGCTCGGCGTGACGCCGGTTCGCGCGTCGGAGGATGTCCATGCGGTGGTGGGCATGATCCAGGAGCGCGCGTCCCGGCTGCTCACCGAGAATCTCGGGCTCGAGGCGAAAGCGACGATGGGATTCGCTATGGCGCTTTCGGAAGCGTGTCAGAATATTGTGGAGCACGCCGGGACCGCGGGCTGGGTCGCCGTGCACGCTTATACTTATCGCAAGCGACTGGGACGCCGCGTGGTCGTGATCGCCGTCAGCGACGCCGGGGTCGGGTTCCGCCGTTCGCTCGAGGGTAGCCAGGCCAAGCGCTTCGGCGACCGGTGGGGCGACGGCGCGGCGCTCGAGGCGGCCGTGATCCAGGGGGTCAGCCGGTTCCGCGATCCCGGGCGCGGCCAGGGCCTCGCCGGCATCAAGCGATACCTCACGAGGTGGGAGGGCAAGCTGTCCATTCGAAGCGGGACGGCCCGCATCGCGATCGTCCCCGCGTGGGACGAGGACGTGCCGCTCACCGAACACCTCGCGCCGTTTCCGGGCGCCCAGGTCCAGATCGTCATCCCCGCACACGGCGAGACGCCGGCATGATCCACACCATCAGGATCGACCACATCCTGCGCGAGGCCGTGACCACACCGTATCGCGATCTGGTCACCCGGACGACGGGAGCCGCGGTCCGCAGCCGGATCGAACGGTCCATCGATGGTGCCGGCGGCGCGACCATGATGCTCGATTTCTCCGAGGTCGGCCTGGTGGACTTCAGCTGCGCCGACGAGGTCGTGGCCAAGCTGATCATGGGCGCGGGCGAGAGCGGGGCCCGCTACGTCGTGCTCTGGGGTCTGCGGGAGGACCACCGCGAGGCGATCGAGCACGTCCTCACCCATCACCGGCTCGCCGTACTGGTCGCCGGTCCGGATGACGAGGAACCGCGGGTCCTGGGCGAACTCGACTCCGATCTCCGCACCCTGCTGGACCTGGTGCAGGATCGGAGCGCGGGCGACGCCACCGACTACGCCGCCGACCTGTGCTGGCCGCTCGAGCGGACCGCAGCGGCCCTCCATCGGCTCGCCCTGCTCCGCCTGATTCGTACCGACGGTTGCACCTACTGCCCGGTTCACCGCCAATGACGGCACGCAAGCCCGGCCTGTCCACCATCGCGATCCACGGAACGCCGTAGCGCCGACCCGACTGGACGCCGGTGATGACTCCCATCTACCAGAGCAGCACCTTCACGAACCCGATCGGCTCGGGCGAAGAGGTGATGTACACCCGATACGGCAATAACCCGAACCAGCTCGAGCTGGCCAGGAAGTACGCGCTGCTCGAGCAGGCGGAGTCCGCGGTCTTCGTCTCCAGCGGGATGGCAGCCACCGCCCTCGCCCACCTCGCGGTGCTCCGCCCGGGCGATCACCTGGTGTCCAGCTCCTGGATCTACGGCGGCACGCGCCGGCTGTTCGATGAGGAATTCGGCCGGTTCGGCATCGAGATCACCTACGTGAATCCGGACCAGCCACGCCTCTGGCGGCGCTCCTGCCGGAAGTCCACCCGCGCGTTCTTCGTCGAGACGCCCACCAACCCGACGATGCGGCTGCTCGATCTCACGCCGATGTCCCGCATCGCGGAGGAGTACGGACTCGCCCTGCTGGTCGATGCCACCTTCGCCAGCCCGATCAACTTCCGCCCGATCGAGCACGGGGCCGATGTCGTGATCACGAGCGCGACCAAGTACCTCAACGGTCACAGCGACGTGATCGCCGGCGCGGTGGCCGGATCGACCTCGATCATCGAGGAGGTCACCCGGCTGATGACGCTGTGGGGACAGTCGATCGATCCCCACGCCGCCTGGCTCGTCGATCGCGGGATGCGCACCCTTGCGGTGCGCATGGCACGCCACAACGCCAACGGCCTGGCCGTGGCGCAGTGGGCCGAGCAGCATCCCGCGATCAGCGGGGTCCACTATCCCGGTCTCCCCTCGCATCCGGAACACCGGTACGCCGGCAAGGCCCTCGACGGTTACGGCGGCATGGTCGGGCTCGAGATCAAGGGCGGCGTCAAGGCCGTGGAGCGTTTCCTGAAGAAACTGAAGGTCATCACCCATGCACCGAGCCTGGCAGGAGTCGAGAGCCTGATCTCGGAGCCGAGACTCACCTCGCACCGCCGGTTGACGGAAGAACAGCGGGCCAAGATGGGCGTCCCGGACGGCTTCGTGCGTCTCAGCTGCGGACTGGAGGATGCCGAGGACCTGATCGCAGACCTGGAACAGGCGCTGGGATGATCCGATTCACCAATGTCTCCAAGATGTGGCCGAAAGGGGGGACGGCGCTCCGCAACGTCTCCCTCCACGTACCGAAGGGCGAGTTCATCTTCCTCACCGGGCACAGCGGAGCCGGCAAGTCCACCATGCTCAAGCTGATGTACGCGGACGCCCGTCCCACCGAGGGCGAGGTCCGCGTGTCCGGCTTCCAGGTCTCGACCCTCACGGCCGCGGAAGTGCCGAGGCTCCGCCGGCGGCTCGGCGTCGTCTTCCAGGACTTCCGGCTGCTGGAGGATCGGACCGCGGAGGAGAACGTGGCCTTCGCGCTGGAGGTGACCGGCGCCCGGGCCGATGCCATCCCCTCCCGCGTCATGCGAGCGCTGAGCCAGGTCGGCCTGTCGTCGAAGGCGCATGCCTACCCGCAGGAGCTCTCGGGCGGCGAACAGCAGCGCGTGGCGATCGCGCGGGCCCTGGTCAACGACCCCGCTATCCTGCTCGCCGACGAGCCGACCGGCAACCTCGACGAGCGCGCGACCCGCGGAATCTTCCAGTTGCTGCGCGACATCAACGCCGGAGGCACCTGCGTGGTGATGGCGACGCACGACCTCGACCTGGTCCGCCAGACGGAGTACCGGACCCTCGAGATGCGGGAGGGCGAAATCGTCTTCGACAGCCGGGTCGATGAGCGGGGCCAGGGCGAGGCGCCACAGTGAGGCTCCTCGTCCGCGAAGCGCTGCTCTCCTTCCGCAGGGCACCATTGCTCTCCGCGCTCTCCATCACCACCATCGCCTTCTCACTGTACGTCGTCGGCCTGTTCGGCCTGGTGGTCCTCAACCTGCGGCAGGCGCTCGAGAAGGTCGAGCAGCGGGTCGAGGTCGTCGCCTACCTGCTGCACGGCGTGCCCGCCGAGACCATCACGGTGACCGCGCAGGAGATCGCCGCCTTCCCCGAGGTGCAGAGCGTCAATTACGTCAGCGAGGACGACGCGCTGGAGCGGGCGCGCAAGGAACTCGTGGAGTTCAAGGACGCCTACAATGATCTGCAGATCAACCCGCTCCCCGCCTCGCTGGAGATCAGCCTCAAGCCGGGGTTCCGGGATGCGGCGAACGTCCGCGCGGTCGCCGACCGGCTGCGCGGCTACCGGTTCATCGACGACATCCGCTACGGCAGGGAGTGGGTCGAGAAGCTCGACCGGTTGAGGAACATCGCCGGGTTCGTCGGATTCATCATCGGCCTCGCCTTCGCGGTGGTCGCCGTCGTGATCATCGGAGTCACCATCCGGATCACGGTACTGCAGCGCAAGCGCGAGATCAGCATCATGCGTCTCGTCGGGGCCACCAACAACTTCATCCGCGGCCCGTTCCTGCTCGAGGGCGCCCTCAAGGGGATGCTGGGCGGCCTGCTCGCGGTGCTCATGTGCTACGGGAGCTATCTGCTGTTCCGCAGCCAGACGGAGCTTGCCACCTCCGGCCTCGTCTTCTTCCAGTTCGGCCACATGCTGGTGGGCACCCTCTTCGGCATCGCCATCGGCCTCGGCGGCAGCCTGGTGAGCGTGGGGAGACACCTGAAGAATGTGTAGGACGGCGGGGAGACCGCCGGGCGGATCCCCGGCTCGACGGCTCCGGACGGTTGCGCCCCGGCTTCCCGGCTTCCCCGCGCCCTCGCTTCTCCTGCTGCTCCTCCTGCTGCTGCCCACGGCGGCGGCGGCCCAAGCCACACCCGACCTCGAAGAGGGCCGCCGGCGGCTCGAGGAGATCCGCCGGGAGCGGGAGCGGCTGCAGGCTGACCGCGAACGGCTGCAGGGACAGGTCCACGACCTCAACCAGGAACTCGACAACCTCGAGCGGCAGCGCCAGGTCACCAATCGCATCGTCAACATGATTGACGGGCAGATCGGCGGCCTGAACACCCAGCTGGAACGCACCAGCGCCGGGCTGATCCTCGCCCAGGACAACCTCGCGGAGAAGCGGGCGGTGCTCGCCCGCCGCCTCGTGGACATCTACAAGCGGGGCTCGCTCTACTCCTTCGAGGTCATCGTTTCGGCCGAGTCGTTCGCCGATCTGCTCAATCGCTCGAAGTATCTCTACCTCACCAGCCGCCAGGATCAGATCCTGGTGACCGAAGTGGAGAAGCTGCGCGACCAGGTCCAGCAGCAGCGCGACGAGCTGCTGGGGGTACGCACTCAGCTCGGGCAGCGCCGGGAGGAGCGGGAGGCGGAGCTCCGCCGCTATGCCCAGCTCGTCGAGGAGCGGGGGAGGCGGCTCCGGGAGTCACGCAGCACCGCGCGCAGGACCGAGCAGCGGCTGAGCCAGCTCGAGAAGGACGAAGCCAAGCTGAACGACCTCCTGGCCAGCCTCGAGCGGGCCCGCCGCGAGAACGCCGCACGGGCTGGCCGGGCCGGCCCCGCGACCCCCGGCTCGATCACCACCGGAGACATCGGCAAGCTCAACTGGCCCGTCGATGGACAGATCGTCTACAACTTCGGACGCCAGACGCTTCCCAGCGGCGGTGTCATCCGGCGCAACGGCATCGCGATCGGCGCCCCGGTCGGCACGCCGGTCAGGGCGGTAGAGGCGGGCAAGGTGATTCTGGCCCAGGCGATGAGCACCTACGGACTCTCGGTGCTGCTCGACCACGGGAACGGCTACTACTCCTTCTACGCCCACCTCGAGACCGGTTCGGTCCGTCCCGGCACCGCGGTGACCAAGGGACAGACGATCGGCACCGTCGGGGGCCAGAACACCGACGAGGGGCCCCATCTCTATTTCGAGATCCGCGGCGAGAACGGCATCGCCCTCGACCCGGCGGAGTGGCTGAAGAAGCGACGGTAAACGAGACCGCACATCACCGATGGCCACCATCACTCCTGCTCCAGAGCTCCTCGGCGCCCACGTCTCGACCCAGGGCGGCGTCGAGACCGCGCCCGGGCGCGCCACCGACATCAGGGCCACGGCCATCCAGGTGTTCACCAAGACCCCGAACCAGTGGCGAGAGCCGGTGCTGGGCGCGGAGGCCTGCGAACGGTTCCGGGCCGGCGTCCGGGAGGCCGCGCTCCATTTCGTGGTGTCTCACGACTCGTACCTGATCAACCTCGCCTCCCCCGAACCGGCGCTGCAGGCCCGGTCGGAAGCCTCGTTCACCGCCGAGCTCCGCCGCTGCGTGGCGCTCGGCATCCGGTTCGTCGTCTCCCATCCCGGCAATTTCATGGATGATCGCGCCGCCGGGCTGCGCCGCAACGCCGCAGCCTATGCCCGCTGCCTCCGGGCGGTTCCCGGCGAAGTCACCGTTCTCCTCGAGACGACCGCCGGAACCGGCACTGCGCTGGGAAGCAGCTTCGAGGAACTCGCCGGGCTTCGGGAGCTCATGCCGGCAGAGGTGCGGTCGCGGGTGGGCTTCTGCGCCGACACCTGCCACCTCTATGCCGCGGGCTATGACCTGGTGGGCGATTTCGACGGCGTCTGGGCCCGCTGGGACGCGATCGTCGGCCTGGAGCATCTGCGTTGCCTGCACCTGAACGACTCCAAGACCCCCTTCGGCTCCCACCGTGATCGTCACGAGCTGATTGCCGAAGGGAGCCTCGGAGCGCAGCCGTTCCGCCGGATCATGACCGACCCGCGATTCACCGGAGTGGCCAAGATCCTCGAGACGCCCAAGGGAGACGACATGGTGACGCTCGACCGGAAGATGCTCCGCCGGCTCAGGAGCTACGCCCGCCGCGGAGCCTCCCGTGCTCGTTGACCGGATGTCGCGGGGCTGCAATCTTCCCCGGATGCGATGCGCCTTTCGATTCGCGGCCTGGCTGGCGGCCGCCCTCCCGGTCCGCGCCGCAGCGCAGGACACCTATTATCTCGCCGTCGGCGCGGTCGGGGCGACGAAGCTGGTCCAGGACCAGATCATCGCCCCGATCGACGTCCGGCAGTCGCTCGCGCCCGCGATCATCGTCGGCGCCGCGCTGACCGCATTCCCCCGGTATCGGGCGGGCCTGGAACTCGAATTCGCCTCGGGCGGGTTCCATGCGACCGAAAGCGGGGTGACCACCCGACTCGGCACGGTCCGAACCCTCGCGGCCACGCTGGGGCTCGATGGTCCGGTGGTGTCCCGGGTCCGCTGGCGCCTCGGTACCGGACTGATCCACTACATGCCTTCGGACGACCAGGGGATATTCCTCCAGGGGGGCACGACCCGGTGGCTCGCGGGGCTCGGCGCCGAGTACCGTCATCCACTGAAGCCGGACCGGTGGGATCTGCTTGCCCTGCTCCGCTACGACATCCACCCATTCCTGACCGACCAGCTGCAGAGTCGTGGCTTCAGTCAGGCCCGTTATGTCCACCGCCTGACGCTGTCCGTCGGCATCGCCCGCGCCGCCCAATGACCCGCCCCCACGGTCTCCTCGCCGCCACCACGCTCGGCGTCCTCCTGCTCGCCTGCGGCGACGTGTCCTCGCCGTCTCGCGGCGGTCGGTACGACTGGCGGATCTTCATCCCCTACGACAGCGCCGGGCCGCGAGTGGATACGCTGACCTTCCACTGGACCGCGGCGCAGCTCCCGGTGCGAATCTGGGCCCAGGATACCCTGCAAACTCCGCAGCACATGAAGGATGCCATCGACCGATGGAAGGCCGCGTTCCTGTACGGCGAGTTCGACGCCGTGCTGGTCGCGGATTCGGGCAGCGCCGACCTGATCGTCAGGGTGCAGCCGCTCCCGGGTAACGGGCTTCCCGCGATGCCTGGCGCCTGCGAAGCCGAAACCGAAATCGATACCGTCGCCACCAGGCGGGAGCTGCGGATCCCGATCCACATTTCGCTCCACCCGAAGGCCGATCCATCGGTTGTCGATCCGGCGCCGTGCCTCGACGTCGTGGCCACTCATGAGCTCGGCCATGCGATGGGCATCTTCCAGCACAGCGACGACCCGCTCGACGTGATGTTCGCCCAACCCGACGCGAATACACCCAGCGCGCGCGACATCCACACCGTCGAAACGATGTACCATCTGCCCTCGGACATGGTTCCGGTGCGCCCGTAGGGAGTTGGCCGTGCTGAATCGGGAGCGGCGAACCGGCGACCTTTCTCTCGCGACACCGCCGACCGGCGCTCCGCACCCCCATACGCCCGGTGCCTGATCTCTCCCCTGCATAAAGATTCATTCACGCCCCACCGTTGCACCGCATTGGGCTCCTGTCGAGATTTACCCATCGGTCCGGGCCATGGTCGGGCCGGGCGGCGGCACGCGGTGCGGCCGCAAATCTTCACACAATCGCGCGCTGCGCGACAGGGACCAATGGCGACTCGCACGACTCCGCCGGAAGCCGCGACGCTGTCGGTGCCCGGACTCACCGCTGAACGCGTCCATCGATCGCTCTCACCCGCCGCGCTCTATGAGGTGGCGCTCCGCCGAGGCGAGGGGATGACCACCGATCATGGCGCGCTGACCGTCGTCACCGCGCCGCATACGGGCCGTTCCCCCAACGACAAGTTCATCGTTCACGAGCCGGGCTCGGCGGACCAGGTCTGGTGGGAGAGGAATCCCCGGCTCGATCCCGCCGCCTTCGACCGGCTCCACCAGCGAGTCCTGGAACACCTGTCCGGCCAGGAGCTGTTCGTTCAGGACCTGTTCGGCGGAGCCGACCCCGCCTACCGCCTGGGGGTGCGATTCGTGACTCCCAGCGCCTGGCACGCGCTGTTCGTGAACAACATGTTCATTCGCCCCGCCATGGCGGACCTGGCGGGCTTCGAGCCGGGCTTCACGGTGCTCCATGCGCCCGAAATGCACGCCGATCCGGCGCGCCACGGCACGCGGACCGGAGTGTTCATCGCCCTGCATTTCGGGCAGCGTCTGGTGCTGATCGGCGGGACCCGCTATGCCGGCGAGCTCAAGAAGTCGATCTTCACCGTCCTCAACTACCTGCTGCCGCAGCGGGGCGTCTTCCCGATGCACTGCTCGGCCAATATCGGCCCCGACGGGGACACCGCGATCTTCTTCGGTCTCTCGGGCACCGGCAAGACCACCCTTTCGGCCGACCCCAGCCGCCAACTCATCGGTGACGACGAACATGGATGGAGCGAGCAGGGCGTCTTCAACTTCGAAGGCGGCTGCTACGCGAAGATCATCCGCCTGAGCCGGGAGGGAGAGCCGGAGATCTACGCGGCATCTCAGACCTTCGGGACGGTGCTGGAGAATGCGGTGGTCGATCCGATGACCCGAGTGGTCGACTACGACAGCGAGGCCATCACCGAGAACACCCGGGCCTGCTACCCGATCCACTACATCCCCAATCACGTCAACGGCGGGCGTGGCGGGCACCCGAAGAACGTCGTGTTCCTGACGGCAGATGCGTTCGGGGTGCTTCCGCCGATCGCCAGGCTCTCGCCCGAGCAGGCGATGTACCACTTCCTTTCGGGGTACACGGCCAAGGTGGCCGGAACCGAACGCGGCGTGACCGAACCGACGGCGACGTTCTCCGCCTGTTTCGGCGCCCCGTTCCTGCCGATGCACCCCGGCGTCTATGCCAGGATGCTCGGTGAGAAGGTGGCCAGACACCAGGCACGGGTCTGGTTGGTGAACACCGGTTGGACCGGCGGTGCGTACGGAGTCGGAACCCGCGTGCGGCTGTCGCACACCCGCGCCATGGTTCGCGCCGCCCTCGCGGGTCAGCTCGACGCGGTCGAGCACCGGCCTGACCCCTGCTTCGGCTTCGAGGTCCCGGTCGAGGTGGCCGAGGTGCCCGCCGCCGTCCTCTGGCCGCGCGATACCTGGCCCGACCCGCCGGCCTTCGACGCCCAGGCCCGCAGGCTCGCCGCCATGTTCCGGGAGAACTTCGAACGGTACGCCCCGGGAGTACCCGCCTCGGTGAGGGCCGCCGGCCCGGCGGCCTGAGGATGGCTCTCCGGGGCGGGGACTTCGAGGTCGTTCGCGATCCGCTCTGGGACAACATCCGCCTCGAGGGGGCCGCGGTCGGGGTGCTGGACACGCCCACCGTTCAGCGGCTGCGATACATCCGCCAGCTCGGCCACGCCTTCCTGGTCTATCCCGGCGCCACCCATACCCGCTTCGAGCACGCCCTCGGCGCGTACCACCTCACCCGCACAGCCCTCTCGGCGCTCGGCGAGCGCGGCGAACTCGACGCGGTCCCCGACGAGGATCGACTCGCCGCCCGGCTGGCCGCCCTGCTCCACGATATCGGGCACTATCCGTTCTCGCACACGCTGGAGGAAGCGGGCTTCCCGCACCACGAGACCCTCGGGGTACGCAAGCTGTCGGTCGGACTGCTGGCGGCGCGCCTGGAAGAGCTCGGGGTGCCCGGTCTCGCCGAACGGATCGGCCGCTTCATCACCGGCGTCAGCGAGAGCCCGCTGCGCGGGCTCATCTCGGGCTCGCTCGACCTCGACAAGATCGACTACCTGAGCCGCGACGCGAGGATGTGCGGCGTACCCTATGGCGCGGTCGATGTCGACCGGCTGCTGTCCACCATCACCATGGTGGAGACACCTTCGGGCGGGCTCGAGATGGGAGTGCTGGAGAAGGGGATCAGCGCGCTTGAGTCCCTGCTGTTCGCGAAATACCAGATGTACCGCAACGTCTACTGGCACCACGCCGTGCGCTCCGCCGGCTCGATGTTCAAGCGCGCGGTGCGCGCGGCGGTCGCCGCCCGCGGCATGGACAACGACCGCCTGGCCGAATGCACCGATGAGGGCCTGATGGAGCAGTTGATCGCCCAGGATCCGAGCGGACTCGCCGCCGCCGTGAGGGAGCGCCGTCTGTACAAGCGCGCGCTGGACCTGCCGGCCACCGAGGTCCCCAGCGAGACAGAGCCCTGGGTCACCCGCGATCCCGACCTGGTTGCCGCCGTGGAGGACGCCGTCGCGCGCGAGGCGGGGCTGGAGCCGGGACAGCTCCTGCTCGATTTTCCCGCGAACCCCTCCATGATGACCGTGGATCTGCCGCTGCGGACCCGGTCGGGCCACGTCGAGCGGCTCACCAACGAAGGGCGCGCGGGCGAATTCGGCCTGCCGAGAGTGGCGGGTGAGCTCTACCGGAGTGCGCGCCGTTTCCGGGTATTCACGGCGCGGAGGTCGCACCGGTCGCTCGCCGGGCTGCTGCACGTGATCGCGCTACCGGCCGAGGCGGTGCGGCAGAAGCTGGCGATCGGCGAACCGCTGCTGGAGCGGCATCTCTGAGAGGAGCAGGACCCCGCCGCCACGCTGGTGACGGCGGCCAGGCCGGAAACTACGGGGTACGGTACTCCCCGGAGGGGGAATCGACGGACTCGATGCGGATGATGATCGCCGTGATGTTGTCCAGCCCGCCCCGCCGATTCGCCTCGCTCACCATCCGGTCAACCCACTGGTTCGGGCCGCCTTCCGAGGACAGAATCGCCACCAGCTGCTGATCTTCCAGCATCCCGGTGAGACCGTCAGAGGCGAGCAGGAGGATGTCCCCGGGCCGGAGGCCGCCGAAGTAGAGGTCCGGAACGACTTCGGCGTTGGCGCCGATGCAGCGGGTGATGACGTTGCTGTAGGGATGGACCCGCGCCTGCTCGGGGGTGAGCAGTCCGAGATCGACCTGCTCCTGGACATAGGAGTGGTCCTTGGTCAGCTGCAGGAACTCCCCATCCCGCAGCAGGTAGGCGCGGCTGTCACCGACCTGCCCGATCAGGTACCGGCGAGGCATCAGCACCATCGCGGTCGTCGTGGTACCCATGCCGCGCTTGTCATGCTCGGTGAGGGTGCGCTCGAAGATCGCGTTGTTCGCGTTGATGATGGCCGCGCGCATCCGCTCGCCGACCTGCTCGTCGGTCAGCCCGCGCAGCGCGCCGAGTTCCTTCGAGATCAGCCGCACCGCCATCTCGCTGGCGACTTCGCCGGCCGCGTGCCCCCCCATGCCGTCCGCGACGATGAAAACGCCGCGTTCCGACAGCATGAGATAATTATCCTCGTTCCCCGAGCGAACGATCCCGGTGTCGGTGCGCGCAGCGCAGGTGAAATGCACGCGTCTACCGGCGGAAGAAGAAGGCTGCGGCGACCGCCGCCACGGCGACGAGCACCGTCAGAACGATCACCCAACCGGGCAGCCCGCGGCGGCCCTCGCCGGAGGCGGCGGACGCAGGCTTGCGCGCCGGCGCGGCCCTCGGGGCGGCCGAAGCCGGAGGCGGCACCTGGAGGGCGCCGAGCACCTTGGTGCCGCCGCCCTTCGCGCCATCGGCTTCGCCGGCGGCCGGCTCGAACAGGAGGGCGACCTCGCCAAACCGTATCGTTGCGCCGGGGCTGAGAACGGACTCGCCCTCGATCCGCTCGCCATCGACGAAGGTTCCGTTGGTCGAGCCGAGGTCGGACAGGACCCAGACCTCCTCACGGCGCTGCAGCTTGGCGTGCGAGGTACTGACGCTGTCGTCTGCGATCACGAGATCGTTGAAATCGGCGCGGCCGATGTTGATGACCGGGACCTTGATCGGATATCTGGTGCCCTTGAGCGAACCGCTCCGCACCAGCATCGACGCCAGCACGGGCGCGGCCGCCGCCGTGGAACGCGCGGCCGCCGGAACCGGCGGCAGGCCGCCGGGCATCGGCGCGCCGTGCATGGTGTCGGTCAGGCGGTGACGCGCGGCCGCCGGGGGCGGTCCGGTCGGCCGCTCGATCACGGGCGGCGGGGTGGCTGGTGTAGGGACGGTCCTGAACTGCGGTGGAGCTGCCGGCACCGCGGCGGCTGGTGCCGGGGGAGCCGGAGGCGGCGGGGGCGGGGGCGCCGACTCGGCGACCGCGGGCGCGGGGGCAGCGTCCGCGTAGAATCTGAACTCGTGGTCGCCGATCCGGATGACGTCCGCCCGGCTCAACACCCGCTGGCCCTGGACCCGTTCCCGGTTCACGAAGGTGCCGTTGGTGCTGCTGTCAACCATCACGTAGCCCCGCGGCGTCGCCATGATTTCGGCGTGATGGCGGGAGACATCCTTGTTCGGGATCACGACATCGGAACCCGCCTCTCGCCCGAACGTCAGCGGAGCGATCCCGATGGTGTATTCTCGTCCATCAGTCAGGCAGACGAGCCGTCCGCCCGTGGCCGCGGTGGGCGTTGCCGGCTTGGCGGCTCCGCCTGGCCGGACCCCTGCAGCGGCCATCTTCGCGACATCGGCGGCGCTGACGAACTGAGTCGACCCGCTGCGCCGCGGATCGACGCACAGCGCTTCAAGGCCGCCCAGCTGCAGCTTGTCACCATGAAGTAGCGGCGAAGGCTCGTTGCCCAGGTGGACGCCGTTGAGGAGGACCTCGGCATCCGGCGCGGCGGGACGTACGGCCACCGAACCATCAGCGGCCCCGCTCATGATGGCGTGCCGTGGCTTGATGTCGTGCCCGGTCAGCCGGATGCCGCAGCCGGCGTCGGAACCGACGACTGTGTCACCCGAGCCCACCGGGAATCGCTGTCCCGCGATTTCGAGTTCGAGCATTTCGCGCCGTCCCCGGCCGGAAAATGATGATTGGACAAACGTACCCGGCGCTGGCTAACCGCGCAAGCGATCAGACCTTACGCCCCGCCGGAGGAGGGCGACATCTGCAGCCTGTAGAGCCGTTCATAGAGCCCCCCACGGGCCAGCAGGTCACGGTGGGTACCCTGCTCCCGGATCTGGCCATGGTGCAGGACCAGGATCTCATCGGCGTGGAGCACGGTGCTCAGCCGGTGGGCCACCACCAGGCTGGTCCTTCCCTGCATGAGCTCCGCGAGCGCGCGCTGAATCTGGGCCTCCGCCTCGGCATCGACGGAACTCGTCGCCTCGTCGAGAACCAGGATCCGGGGGTCGAGCGCCAGCGCCCGGGCGAAGCTCAGCAACTGCCGCTCGCCCACGCTGAGACTCTGCCCCCGCTCACCCAACACATGCGCGTATCCGGCCGGGAGCCGGGCAATGAAGCGATCCGCGCCAACCCGGGCCGCGGCAGCCCACGCCTGTTCCGGGGTGATCGGCGCATCGAGGGTGAGATTTCGCAGAATGTCGCCGGTGAACAGGAAGAGATCCTGCTGCACGAAGCCGATGGCGGCTCGCAGTTCGTCGGTGGACAGCTCACGGATGTCGACGCCGTCGAGCGTGATGTGCCCGCGCTGCGGCTCGTAGAAGCGGAGCAGGAGACTGATGATCGTCGTCTTCCCCGCCCCGGTGTGGCCGACGAGCGCGACGGTCTGGCCTGGGCGGGCCGTGAAGGAGACGTCCCTGAGTACCCAGCCGTCCGCCGGGACGGCGGCGAGTGGGCTCCCGGGCGGCGAAGCCGCGCTGGCCGTGGGAGCCGCTCCGCCACCACCGTATCGAAACCAGACCCCCTCGAACCTCACTTCGCCCCGCACCGGGCGTGGCAGCCCGCGCGGCTTCAGCGGCTCCAGCACCGTGACGGGCTCGTCGAGCAATCGGAAGACCCGCTCGGAGGAGGCCATCGCGCTCTGCAGCAGGTTGTACTTCTCCGAGAGGTCCTGCAGCGGCTGGAAGAAGCGGCGGGTGAGCTGGATGAACGCCGCGAGCACCCCGACTGTCAGGGTCCCGTGCAGCGAGCGCAACCCGCCGTAGAAGAGAATCGCTGCGAGCGCGACCGAAGTGAGCAGCTCGACGACCGGGAAGAAGACGGCATAGATCGTGATGGAGCGGAGATGGGCTTCCAGGTGGTCGCGATTGATCCCGGCAAACCGCTTAGCCGAGGCCTCCTGCCGCCCGAACAGCTGCACCACGCGCATCCCCGACAGCTGCTCCTGCAGGTATGAATTGAGGCGGGCCAGCCGGGTCCTGATGTCTCGGAAGGCATCCCGGACCCGGATCCGGAATACCGAGGCGGTGAGCAGTACCAGCGGGATCACGCCGAACGCGACCAGTGCGAGCTGCCAGTCCATCACCAGCAGCATGGCCATGATGGCGACCAGCGTGAACACATCCCCGAACACGGTCACGATGCCCGAGGAGAACAGCTCGTTCAGCGTCTCGACGTCCGACGTCACCCTCGTCATGAGGCGGCCGACCGGGTTACGGTCGAAGAACGGGATGCTCAGCCTCTGGAGATGCACGAAGATCTGGAGCCGGAGATCGCCCATGACCCGCTGGCCGATCCAGGAGGTGAGGACCGCCTGCCCGTACTCGCAGGCGAATTCCAGCAGCAGGGCGACCAGATAGGCCGCCGCGAGCGTGGTGAGAAGGCCGGCGTCCCGCTTCGGGATCGCCACATCGAGTGCGTACTGGGTGAGTCGGGGCCCGACCAGCGCCAGTCCGGACATGGCGAGCAGGAGCAGGACGGCGAGGATCGCGAACCACCGGTAGGGTCGAAGGTACGCCAGAAGGCGCCGCATCAGGGCGGCGTCGTATCCGGCCTCGAGAGGTTCCTCGTCCGTGCTCATCGGTCGGCGGGAGGCCCGGCTTCTCCCGCTCCTCAGCCGGCCGTGTCTTCGGCCAGCTCATCCACGCCCTTGAGCCGGTGGCGGATCCAGTTCGAGAACACGAAGAAGCCGAAGACGAGGGTGAAATAGCTGAGGATGCAGCGCCAGATGATGGTGTAGAGCGGAGCGATCCCGGGCGGCAGGTAGACCGAGGACATGACGGCCGCCGACAGGACCTCCGCGATGCCCGAGCCACCGGGAGTCGGCGCGAAATACAGCAGGAAGGTGATCAGGGTCTGCAGCAGGAGCACGTCGACGAAGTTCGCGTGGATCCCGACCGCCCGGAGGGCGACGTACCCCGCGAGCAGCTTGTTCGCGTGCGAAGGACCGGACAGGATCGTCGCCCAGAGCAGGCTGAGCCAGCCACGGGAGCTGTTGAACGCCACGAAACTCCCGTGCGCCTGGTCGATGCCGGCCCGCAGCCCCTCGAGCCGCCGGGCCACCCGCTCGCTCCGCCGCCCGATACGCTCGGCGAGCGCGTGGAGCAGATTGCGCGCGTAGCGCGGAAAGACGATCACGATCACCATCACGATCCCGATTCCGGCGAAGATCCCGAGGCTGCCGAGGAAGAGATCGTAGAGGCTCAGCCCCAGCACGTTGCCGTGGTGGCCGAGCGAACGGCCCGCCCCCATCAGGATCGCGAACGGACCCGCGAGGGCGAAGAACACGACCGTGGCGATGAAGGTGACGAGCGTTGAGGTGAGGGCGACGGGGACCGGAACGCCGGCGCGCTTCATTCCGTAGACCATCATCGGCCCCGCACCGGAATTGAGCGGCGTGAGGTAGCCGGCCCACGCCCCCATGCCCCCGGCGAGGATCATCCCGCCCAGCGGAGGACGGGGATGAACGTGGTTGACGACGACCCAGTTCCGGAGGCCACCCCCGATCCAGTCCATCGAGGCCAGGCCGAGACCGACCAGGATCCAGCCCCAGTGCACCTGCTCCGCGGCTGCAATGAATGCGGGGAGGTCGTTGCCGTAGACGAGAACGGCGCCGAAGCCCAGCAGCGAGATGGCGACGAAGACCAGGAAGCCGCGGCGGAGAACCTTTGGCGAGAGCAGGTTGGCCATGTGGCCGAAACGTAACGGACGCCACGGCGCGGGCGGTAGGGCGCCGGCCCGACCGACCGCTCCCCACTCCACCAGCCTTATCTTCCCATCCGAATGTCCGCTTCCGTCATCCGTATCGTCAACGCCCGGCAGCACAACCTGCGGGGCATCACGGTGGACCTCCCCCGCCGGGCACTCATCGTCATCACCGGCCCGTCCGGGTCCGGCAAGAGCTCGCTCGCGTTCGATACCCTGTACGCCGAGGGGCAGCGGCGCTACATCGAGTCGCTTTCGACGTATGCCCAGCAGTTCCTGGAACGGATGCCGAAGCCGCTCGTGGACCGTCTCGAAGGCCTCGCTCCCGCGGTCGCGATCGAGCAGCGGAGCCCCGCGGTGTCCAGCCGGTCCACCGTCGGCACGGCCACCGAAATCCACGACTTTCTCAGGCTCCTCTGGGCCCGGATCGGCCGGAGTTTCTGCCGGGCCTGTGGCGCCGAAGTGCGCCGTGATACCCCGCAGTCGGCCGCGGAGGCGACGCTGGCGGTCGCCACCGGGCGCCTTCAGGTCGCGTTCCCGCTGCCCGGAGCCGCCCGCACCGATCATCAACTCGTCGTCGAGAGCCTGCGAGCGCTGGGCTTTGTCCGCCTGCTGGTGGAGAACTCGCCGCTTCATCTCGAGGAGCTCCCGCCCGGTCTCGACCTCACCCGCGCGGCCGAAGTGCTCGTGATCGCGGACCGCCTGAGCGCCGAGCCCGCGCAGGCGGGGCGCATCGCCGAAGCCGTGGCGGCGGCATTCGACGAAGGCGAGGGCATCGCGCTGGTCCTGCACGAGGGCGGGCGGCTCCGTTTCACCGAGTTCCCCTCCTGCAGCGCATGTGACACGGCCGCCGTGGCGGTCACCCCGGCACTCTTCTCGTTCAACAACCCCCGAGGGGCCTGCCCGGCGTGCAACGGCTTCGGGGCGGTCCTCGAGTACGACGAGTCGCTGATCGTCCCTGACCCCGGTCGCACCCTTGCCGAGGGCGCCGTCGATCCGTGGACCAAGCCGCGGTATGAGTCCCGGCGCCGGATTCTCGCCGAGACCGCCCGTCGGCTCGGGATACCCATGGACCGGCCCTGGCAGCGTCTCAAGCCGGCCGACCGCCGGGAACTGTTGCATGGCCGGAGCGGCCGGTACGTCGGGATCTTCCCGTTTCTCGTGAACCTCGAGGAGAAGCGTTACAAGCAGTACATTCGCGTCTTCCTCCGGCAGTATCAGCTCGCGAAGACATGCCCCCGCTGCGGCGGCTCCCGCCTGAACGAGGACGCGCTCGCCGTCCGGATCTCGGGCGAGACGATCGCCCGGGCGTCCGCGCGCACCGTCGACGACCTGGATCACTGGCTGACCGGTCTGCAGCTCGGCGACTTCGAGCGCCAGGTGGCGACCCTGATCCTCGAGCAGCTCCGGCAGCGGGTGGAGTATCTGCGGGACGTCGGCCTGGGTTACCTCACGCTCGACCGGCTGACCCGGACCCTGTCGGGCGGCGAGGCCCAGCGGATCGCGCTCGCCAATGCGCTGGGCGCGAGGCTGGTGGATTCGCTCTACGTCCTCGACGAGCCGTCCATCGGGCTCCATCCCCGCGACATCGACCGCCTCCTCGGGCTCCTCCGGCGCCTGCGCGACGGGGGCAACACCGTGATCGTGGTCGAGCACGATCCCGCGGCCATCCGCCAGGCCGACTTCATGCTTGAACTCGGCCCGGGCGCTGGGGAGCAGGGCGGGACCGTCGTGTACGCCGGCCCGTTGTCCGGCGTCGGCGACACCCTCACCGGGCAGTACCTCGCCGGCACCCGCCGGATCGGCGTGCCGAGCGGGCGCCGCCGGATCGGCCCCCGGATTGCGATCCGGGGCGCGACCCTGCACAACCTCCGCGGGGTGGACGTGGACATTCCGATCGGCTGCCTGACAGCCGTCACCGGTGTCTCCGGCTCGGGCAAGAGCACGCTGGTGCACGACATCCTGTACCGCCAGCTCGAGGCCCGGCTCCATGGCGGCCACAGCGCCAAGACCCATCTGGGCGAGGCCGTCGGGGAAGTCCGCGAGCTCACGGGCTGGCAGCAGATCCAGGATCTCCTGCTGATCGATCAATCGCCGATCGGCCGCTCCCCCCGCTCCAACCCGATCACGTACATCAAGGGGTTCGACGAGATCCGCGAGCTGTTCGCCGCCCAGCCGCTCGCACGGAGCCGGCGCTACACCGCCGCGACCTTCTCGTTCAACATGGCCGGAGGGCGTTGCGAGGCCTGTGACGGCGCGGGTCACGTGCAGGTCGAGATGGTATTCCTCGCGGATGTGTTCGTGCCCTGTGAGGTGTGCAACGCGACCCGCTACCGGCGCGAAGTGCTCGAGGTGAAGATCCACGGGCACTCGATCCACGACGTCCTGCAGTTCACGGTCGACGAGGCGATCAACCGGTTTCGCCATCAGCCGAAGCTGGGCCAGGCGCTCTGGCACCTGCAGCAGGTCGGGCTGGGCTACCTCCGCCTGGGCCAGCCGGCGACCACGCTCTCCGGGGGCGAGGCGCAGCGACTGAAGATCGCCCGCGAACTGGCGCAATCGTCCCGCCGCGGAGGGCGGAAGCTCTACCTGCTCGATGAGCCCACCACCGGGCTGCACCTCGAGGACGTCCGGGTGCTGATCTCCGTGATCGACCGGCTCGTGGATGCCGGACACACCGTCGTGGTCATCGAGCACCATCTCGACGTCGTGAAGCGCGCCGATTGGGTCATCGACATGGGGCCGGGAGCCGGCCCCGAAGGGGGCCGGCTCGTGGCGCAGGGGACGCCGGAACTCATCGCAGACACCGGCGAATCATGGACCGGCCGCTACCTGCGCGACGTTCTGGCCGCGACGGGGCCGGGGGCGAGGTGAGCCGCCGGAGCGCCATTGCCTCTCTGGTCACCGCCTGCCTGATCTGGGCGCTCACATTTCCACTGATCAAGGCGGTCCTGCCGTCGATCTCGCCGCTTTCCTTCAACGCCCTCCGTTTCGTGCTGGCGACCCCGTTTGTTGCTCCGGCCCTGCGCCGCGCACGGCGGCAGGAATGGCTCGCCGGCGGCATGATCGGGATCTTCCTCGCGGCGGGATTCGCGGTGCAGACGATCGGACTGCAGTACACCTCGGCGAGTCGCTCGGCGTTCATCACGGCCCTCTACGTCCCGCTCACGCCGATAGTCGCCTTCCTGGGCTACCGCGCCCGACCGGCAGCCCTCGAGTTGGCCGGACTGCTGCTCGCGGTCGCCGGGATGTTCCTGCTCACCCGTCCCGACCAGGCCGCCGGCGGCATCAACTCCGGGGACCTCCTGACGCTCGCCTGCGCAGTGATGTTCGCCTGCCAGCTGGTGGCAGTCGGGCATTTCGCCCGGCGGTTCCCGCTCGAGCGGCTGCTCGCCGTCCAGATCGCCGTCGCGGCCGCCGTCTCGACGCTGCTCGTCCCCCTGTTCGAATCCGTCCGCGTCGTTCCGTCACCCTTTCTGTACTTCGCCATCGCGTTCGAGGTCCTCGCGGCGACCGTGCTCGCCCTCCGGCTGCAGCTCGGGGGCCAGAAGGAACTCGGCGAAACCGAGGCGGCGATAATCTTCGCGACGGAACCGCTCCTGGCCGCGCTCGCGAGCATGGTCGCCCTCGGCGAGCAGCTCTCGACCGCGCAATGGATGGGTGGAGTGCTGATCCTGGCTGGGATGCTGGTTCCGGCGCGAGGGCGGAGCGCGACGCGCGGCAGCAGCACAAACGACGGGCGGTGAACGGGGACTCCCCCGTTCACCGCCCGCTTCGCCCCCGCCACACCCTCAGACCGCCTTGCGTTCCTCCGACTTGGCGAGCAAGCCACCCAGTGCCGTTGCGGCCTCCCCGAGCAGCGACTCGGTCGTTTCCCAATCGATGCAGGCATCGGTGATGGAGACCCCGTACCGCAGCCGGGCGGGATCGCCCTCGAGCCGCTGGTTCCCGGCGAGCAGATGGCTCTCGAGCATCACACCCATGATCCGGGAGCCTCCACCCCGCACCTGCTGGATGACGTCGCGCAGAACCGACGACTGGCGGGTGTAGTCCTTGTTCGAGTTGCCGTGGCTGCAATCGACCATGAGCCGGTCGGGCTGGCCGCTCCGGCGCAGCAGCTCGACCGCCTGGGCCACCGACCCGGCATCGTAGTTGGTCTTCCCCGCACCGCCCCGCAGCACCAGATGCCGGTCCGCGTTCCCGGTCGTGTGGACGATCGCCGTCCGGCCCTCGTCGTCGACACCCAGGAAGCTGTGCGGGGCGACGGTCGCCTGCATCGCATCGAGGGCGATTTGCAGGTTGCCGTCCGTCGTGTTCTTGAATCCCACCGGCATCGAGAGGCCGCTGGCCATCTCCCGGTGCGTCTGACTCTCGGCTGTCCGTGCGCCGATCGCCGTCCACGTCACCAGGTCGGCAATGTACTGGGGCACCACCGGCCCGACCATTTCGGTCGCGGCCGGGAGACCAAGCGCATTGATGTCCATCAGGAGCCGGCGTGCGATCCGCAGCCCCGTCTCCATGTCCCGGCTGCCGTCGAGATGGGGATCGCTGATGAGCCCCTTCCATCCCACGGTCGTGCGCGGCTTTTCGAAATACACCCGCATGACGATGCACAGCGACCCGGACAGGCGCCCGCGCAGGGCCGCGAGGCGGCCCGCGTATTCCAGGGCAGCGGCGGGATCGTGGATGGAACAGGGTCCGACGACGACCAGGAGCCGGGGGTCCCGCCCGGAGAGGATGTCACGCACCTCCTGCCGCCCTCGCAGGACCGTTTCGGCAACCGCGCGGGGGACCGGAATTTCCGCCCGCAGTGCGGCCGGCCCCACGAGCGGGGAGATGCCCGCCACGTGGAGGTTGCTGGTCTCGGGAACGAACGGGGTGGAGTCGGTCATGGGCGAACACATAGTATATCCCGGTCGCCCCGGTTCGCGTCAGGTCCCCGGACCCCGGGACCCCTATATTTCCCCGTCCCCCGATCGCCACCCGGAGCCGGCATGACCCCGTCGCCATACCCGCTGCTGTTCCACCCGATCCTGAAGGAAAAGGTATGGGGCGGCCGGCGACTGGAACGGTGGGGAAAGTCGCTTCCGCCGGGGATTAACGTGGGGGAAAGCTGGGAACTCGCCGATCTCGACACGACCTCCCCCTCCGGTGGAGGGGGCGACGCCGCGCACTCGCTGATAGCGAACGGCCCCCTCGAAGGGCGCTCGATTCGTGACGCGATGAGCCTGTGGGGAGGTTCCCTCCTCGGGGCGGTCAGCCCCGGACCCCACGGGAGCTTCCCGCTGCTGGTGAAGTACCTCGACGCCCGGCAGAATCTGTCGGTCCAGGTCCATCCCAGTCCGTCCCATGCGCTCGCCCATCCGCAGTCCCATCTGAAGACGGAGTCGTGGTACGTCCTCGAGGCCGAGCCGGGTGCCGTCATCTACAAGGGCATCCGGGCGGGAGTCACCCGGGAGCTGTTCGTCCGCCACGTCGGTGAAGGGACCGTCGCAAACGACCTGGTCTCGGTGCCCGCCATTGCCGGAGACTGCCATACTCTGCCGAGTGGGACCTGCCATGCCCTTGGCGCCGGGGTCCTCGTCGCCGAAATCCAGACTCCGAGTGATACCACTTTCCGCGTCTTCGATTGGGGTCGAACCGGACGGGAACTGCACCTCGCCCAGGCGCTCGAATGCATCGATTTCGGTGACGCTCCGGGCGCCACTCATCTAAGGCCAGGCGAGACGGAGGGCCGCCTGGCCAGCACTCCCCACTTCGCGATCGACGAGCGCCGCATCGGGCCCGGAACCCAGGTCTCGATCGGGTCCGGGGAGCTGTGCATGCTGCTCCTGCTGATCGCTGCTCCCGGCGCGATCACCTGGGGGAGGGGAGCAACGAGCACGCTCTCCCTTTCCAGAGGCGCCACCTGCCTGGTTCCGGCGGAAATTGTCCGCCACGTCCGGTTCAGGACCGACGCCCCCACCACGATTCTGTTGGTGACGCCTGCCGGGGTCTAACCGTGTGAGGCCCAGGAAACAAAGCGAGCCGCCCGGTTGGGCGGCTCGCTTCGTTTCGGTTCTGGTCATCTCACAGCTCCCGAGGAGGGACTCGAACCCCCGACCCGGTGATTAACAGTCACCTGCTCTACCAACTGAGCTACTCGGGAAGGCACGATTGCGCCGAGATCGCGCAACGGCGCAGCAATCTCGCCGTCCGCCTGGTGCTGGTCAAGGCGCTGAGCGGTGCGCTCGCTCAGGGGACGCATGCCCGGCCACGGTTCCGTGAGCCCGCCCTACGGGTGCGCTCTCTCCCCGCCGAAATGTCCGGCTGTTGGAGGCCTCGGTCACCGGTTCCGGGTGGGAGGTCGAATGCGGCTCAACCCGACTGGTGTCACGTTAGCGACATCATCTCATCATCATAGCGGCATTTCATGCCAATTCGGACTGGCAGCCAGCGGGCCTGGAGGTGAGCCGGCGCAATCGATGAGCGGGATGGCGCCACCGTAGGCACGCAGGTACGGACGTACGTATGTATCAACAACTAGCAGCTGCGATACGACTTAGATCGTGGCGTGAGGATCTGCTCACATCAAACTTAAGGATGTGAGCAATCGCTATCATAAAGTCGCTCGCTTTTGTTCTGTTCCGGCCTGCCAGCAGGACACGCGAAGTGGCATAAGTCGTTGGGGAAAAATATGTTACAAAAGCCGGACTACCTTCGATGGTCATCAAGATTTAGCTTCTGCCCATGCAATTGCATCCACTCTACGGGCACACCGTGGCGAGGCGGCGGATTAGCCGGGCGGTTTCCTCGGGGAAACTGCCGCAGCTGCTGCTCCTGGTTGGGCCCGCAGGAGTAGGGAAGCAACGGCTCGCGCTCTGGGTAGCGCAGCTCTTGGCGTGCCAGAATCGGTCCGAGGAGCCGTGTGGTTCCTGCGGGCCCTGCCGCATGGTCTTGGGCCTCGCCCACCCGGATGTCCATTGGATCGTCCCGGTTCCTCGCCCCAAGGCGTCAGACCCGGAAAAGCAGGTCGAGGAGCTGGAAGCGAGCATCGGGGAAGTCATCGCCGAACGGCGTGCACAACCCTTCTACGGGCTCATTGACGGAATGGCGAGTCATTTCGTCGCAACCGCACATCTGATCCAGCGGCGGGCCGCCTTGACCCCGGTACTGGGCCGCCAGAAGGTCTTCATTGTCGCGGAAGCGGAGCGACTGGTGCCGCAGGAGTCCACCCCCGAGGCAGCCAACGCACTGCTCAAGCTCCTCGAGGAACCGCCGGCCGATACCTATTTCCTGTTGACGGCCACCGAGCTCGACGCCCTGCTGCCGACTATCCGGTCGCGCGGCATTCCGGTGCGGCTGGGCCGGCTCGCGGATGCCGAGGTCCGCGGCTTCCTGGGCGAGCGGATCACTCCCGCGGCCTCGGGGCCGACGCTGGAGGAGCGGGTGGCACGCGCCGAGGGCTCGATCGGGGCTGCCCTGAGC
>Ga0153915_10000822_pt1 | contig 28677 bp, 26 predicted proteins | sample Opewatmetagenome_2_FD_107003 | JGI IMG/M metagenome (GOLD analysis project Ga0153915, IMG submission 107003) | Freshwater wetland microbial communities from Ohio, USA - Open water 3 Core 3 Depth 3 metaG | ecosystem: Environmental > Aquatic > Freshwater > Wetlands | place: USA: Ohio, Lake Erie...
AGTCCTTCCTTGCCAAGCGTCTCAGAGGTGACATTCTCGTCGAATCGTCATCGGTCAAGTCAAGGGAGCTGCGTCCAATGTGGCTGGTCTCAGTCATGAGTTGTCTTCCAGTTATCGCCAGAAACGCTCTTGCACGAACGGCATTCACAAAATGCATTAGGTCGCTCGGCTGCATTGCGGCCTCTGTCCTGATTCTGCGTGCTCCCGTGAAAGTATCAACCAGCCTGTCGATTATTCTCATCTTCCTCGCCTCAAGTGTAATTCCTTTGCTACGCACAAAAGCCTTTGCAAGCTGGCATCTCACACAGCCAAAGTGCTAAATACTGTGTCAAGAGTCGCACTCCTAGTTTCTCTGCAGGTGTTGATAAACCAATATGCGTGTCGCCGTACTAGATAGGGACCGCTGCAGGCCCAAGGATTGTACCCACGAATGCCAGAGGTTCTGTCCGAGGGTCAGGACCGGCGACGAGACCGTTGTTTTTCCTGACGGGCTCGACAAACCGCCTGTGATCGTTGAGTCTCTCTGTTCGGGAGAGGCAATCTGCGTAAAGAAGTGCCCCTATCACGTCATCAGCATCGTCAACCTACCTGAGGAACTCGAGACTGATACAAGTCACAGGTACGGAGTCAACGCATTCAAGCTATTCCGTCTGCCAATCCCTAAGGAGGGGAAGGTTCTGGGGCTTATCGGTCCCAACGGAGTGGGAAAGACCACAGCAGTCCGGATACTGTCGGGTGAGTTACAGCCCAACCTTGGCCGTATCGAGTCCCCGCCCACGTGGGATGAGATCATTCTCCAATACAGGGGTTCTGAACTCCAGCCGTTCTTCGAGAGGATGCGTGCTGGTTCAATCAAGGCGATTCTCAAGCCTCAGAACATCACTGACCTACCAAAGGTCAAGTCATACGCTGAGCGTCCCGTGAGTGAACTGCTTGAGAGCGCAGATACATCTGGTCGGCTCAAAGAGCTCAAGGAGGATTTGAGCTTGACAGGTATCTGGAATCGTCCAATCAAGTTTCTCAGTGGAGGAGAACTTCAGCGCGTGGCAATTAGTGCTGCGATAGTGCGTGATGGAGACGTATACTTTTTCGACGAGCCTACTGCCTACCTTGACGTGAGAGAGCGTCTGCGCGTTGCTCGTGCGATAAGACATCTCTCAGATAATGGGAAGACGGTGGTCGTTGTCGAGCATGACCTTTCGATACTCGATTATGTATCCGACTTAGTTTGTCTATTCTACGGAAGCCCCGGGGTATACGGTATCGTGTCGCATCCACATGGAACCAGAGTCGGTGTAAACATATTCTTGGACGGGTATATTCCGGACGAAAACATGCGATTCCGGGATACTGAGATTTCGTTCAAGGGACAAACCACGCAGGACGAACAGTGGGCCGGTGCAGAGACGCTTTTGGAATATGGTGACATGACCAAGAAGTTTGAGGATTTCGAGCTCCGAGTTGCCGGAGGTCGTGTTGCAAAGGCGCAGGTAATCGGCATTCTTGGACCCAATGGTATCGGAAAGACGACGTTTGTGCGTCTGCTCGCCGGTGAGCTTGAACCGGACGAGGGAGAAGCACCAAAGAAGACAGTCTTGGGCGCGGATTTGAAGGTGAGCTACAAGCCCCAGTACATTAGTGCGAATTTCGATGGTTCTGTCCGTCTGTATCTTCGTGAAGCCGGACACGACTTTGTCGAGACAGCCGAATACAAGACAACAGTCGTAAAGAAGCTCGAACTAGAGCATCTCATGGATCATGCGGTCTCCGAGTTAAGTGGTGGCGAACTACAGCGTGCGGCAATTGCTGCCTGTCTCGCACGAGAAGCAGACATCTATCTTCTAGACGAGCCATCAGCGTTCCTCGATATTGAACAGCGATTGGCAGGTTCGCGTGCCATTCGCAGAATGATGCAGACTAAAATGAAGACTGCCTTTGTCGTCGAACATTCCCTTCTCATGGCTGACTATCTGAGTGACAGTCTCGTCGTGTTTGATGGGATTCCCGGGAAATCCGGACGGGCATCGCCAGTCACCACATTAAGAGTAGGAATGAATATGTTCCTGAAGCAGATGGGAGTGACGTTCAGGCGCGATCCACAGACAGGGCGTCCGAGGGTAAATAAGGATGGATCTCAGCTTGATTCGCAACAGAAAGCCATGGGCGAATACTACTATGTTGGTAAGATGTAGTGGAACTTGACCACGGCTATCGTGTAACTGCCCTTGACCAGAACCTCTTGCCTTTGCTCCCCTTTTCGGTATCCATTTCTGCAAGAATCTTGGCTGCTTCATTGCCGCAGTCAATCGCAGCATCTTCGCCCTTCACTGCGAATTCGTCTCGCACTCTATTCGCGTAGACGGCACAGACTGCTCCGGCTCTGAATCCGTATATATTCGCGAGAGTGAACAACGTGGCAGCCTCCATCTCGAAGTTTGTAACGTTCGCTCTCTGCAGTTCCTCGATTAGGCCGGTGGTCCAGCTTTGTTCATATCCACCGAACCCGGGTCTGGATTGGCCAAGATAGAACGAGTCAGTTGATGCCGAAATCCCGAGATGGTATCTCGCGCCCAGGCCCTCTGCAGCCTCAACTAGTGCCAGCAATACCTCGTAAGACGGCATTGCTGGATACTCTGGCCTGATGTACTGCTTGCTTGTGCCCTCAAGTCTTACTGCGCCAGTTGAAATGATGAGGTCTCCAATCTCAATTTCCTTCTTGAGAGTAGCACAGGAACCAACTCGAATGAAGTCCCGAGCACCTACATTGGCCAGTTCCTCGATCACGATTGCAGTCCCCGGTCCTCCGATTCCGGTTGAGCAGGCTGACAGAGATGCTCCCTTGTAGGTACCCGTATGTGTCACGAACTGCCTATGCGTCCCTATCTTCCTGACAGATTCCCATCGGGAACTTATTTTCTCCACTCGTTGCGGGTCACCTGGCAGAATGACGGTTCGAGCCACGTCACCCTCTCGAACTTCTATGTGGTACTGCTTGCGGTCTGGTGTTTCCGGTCTGCGTGCTGACACCTTAGCTGAGGGCATCTTTCTTCATCCACTTGAAGGCATTACTGAAACGCCCTATTCTTGTTTTTGGGATACCTTGGTGCGAGCTAACAAACCTGGTCCTTGAACCGCCAAGACGAGTCTGAAACAAGGTCTACACTATTATACGTCCATAAAACTCATATGGGCGCGCGTTTTCTCAAAAAACGAGGCCTAACTCTCTTTGCGGGCTCGAAAGAATTAATACAAAGTGCAATGGAGGTCGTTCCTCCGCTGTGTAGAATGCAAGGAATTGAGCCCATAGAGAAAAAGGAGGAAGAGCGATGGTTGAAACTACTCTTAGCGTCATCAAAGCAGATGTCGGTTCTTTGGCTGGCCATGTGATAGTACCCGATTTCGTAATGGAGCTTGCTCGGAAGTGTATGAAAGATGGCGTGGATAAGAAAATCATCAAAGACTTTCGAGTAGTGAATGCGGGCGACGATCTCGAGCTGATTATGACTCACCATCGCGGGGAGGGCGCCGAAGAAGTGCACAAGCTCGCTTGGGACACTTTCATGAAGTGCACTGAGAAAGCGCGTGAAATGAAGATCTACGCTGCCGGTCAGGACATGCTTTCTGACACGTTCAGTGGCAACGTGAAGGGGATGGGACCTGGGACTGCTGAGATGACTGTAGAGGAGAGAAAGTCAGAGCCCTTTGCAGTGTTCTGTGCCGACAAGACCGAACCAGGTGCTTACAACCTGCCTCTGTTCAAGATATATGCAGATCCTTTCAACACGGCGGGCTTGGTAATTGATCCTAATCTTCACGATGGTTTCAAGTTCGTCGTGCAAGACATAGAGAAGCAAGTTCCCTCCTATGTGGAACTGCAATGTCCAGAAGAGATGTACGACCTGCTGGCTCTGATTGGGAGCACTGGTCGTTACGTGATTAAGAGAATCTTCAGACGTGACGGCATGGTAACGGCCTCAGTCAGCACCGACAAACTGTCGCATATTGCAGGGAAGTATGTCGGGAAAGACGACCCTGTCGCAATCGTAAGAGCACACTCTGGTCTGCCAGCAATGGGCGAGGTTTTGGAGGCCTTTACTCTTCCGCACCTAGTAGCAGGATGGATGCGCGGTTCTCATACAGGACCGCTGCTGCCAGTCGGTCTGAAAGACTCGAGGTGTACCAGGTTTGACGGACCTCCGCGCATAATCGCACTTGGTCTACAGGTCAGCAACGGCATGCTTGTAGGAATGGTGGATCTGTTCGAGGACGTGGCCTTTGACATTACCAGACGCAGAGGAATGGAAGTCGCTGATTACCTAAGAAGGCACGGACCCTTTATGCCACACAGACTCAATGAGCATGACATGGAATACACAACCCTGCCTAGTGTGATGACTAGGCTTGAGGGTCGTTTCACTGAGGATGATGGCTCGGTCGGGAAATCCGCAAGCTCCAAGAGTGCAAAGAAGCTTCGCGCAGATTCTGCCGAGTGATATCTCACCAAATGAAATGTGCATTGCAGGCACAAGCCGCCATTTTGCAACCGAATGTCGTGTTCGAAAAGAGAGTAGCTGAGCAAAATCTCAGTTCCGGTGACTCCGGGGGATTTGCTCAGCCTGTTCGCTTGATTATATGATATCCGAACTTAGTCTTGACTGGCTCAGTGGTCATCTGACCAGGATTCAAAGCAAATGCAGCTTGCTCGAACTCGGGGATCATCTTTCCTCTCCCAAACCAACCCAAGTCTCCGCCCTTGTTCTTCGACGGACACGTGCTAAACTGTTTGGCCATATCTGCAAAGCTAGCGCCCTCATTGATCTTTCTGATTATATCCAATGCTTGGCTCTGTTTCTCAACCAAGATATGGCTAGCTTTCACTTTTCCTGCAGTGCTTTTGCTCACAGGTATTCACCTCAACTCGAAAGTCCATGTTACCAGGGCGCGCTTGGCATCACCGTGATGCATACCCGGGTTCCATGTCATCTACCGCAGGAGCAATGGGACTTGGTTATTAGAGTATTCCTTTCGAGACCGTACGACAGACTACCACATAGCGTTGTAAGCAATCAGGTGGATATTACGCAGATGCGCATCAGGGAATGACACCGGTTCTTTAGGACCTACATGTCAACTATTAATCGGTGCAGAATGAGAGTAGTAACCATATGCTTGCCGGAGTCCTATGTTGAAGGCATGGACGCCCTGATAAAGAAGGACATGTACCCAAGCCGATCAGAGGTAATCCGTATTGCCATAAGGGACCTCTTGATTGCAGAGCTCTGGAGTGAGAAAAGCCCGACTGGTTTGCGTCCGATTCCCACAGCCGCCGAGCGGACTTCTCCAGTTCCACTGGACCGGATATCCCCCGTCGAACAATATCGATAGTCTGTACAACTCAATTACCTTTTTCTTGGAGAGATTCGCCTATCACCACCTGATATCTAGAGGCGGAGAACGCCGAACATGGTGCGTAAGATATTCGGGCGCGGCAAGAAAGACACCAAAGAGGAAAAAGAGGAAGAAGAGGAGTCCATAGAAGAGCAGTTGGGCCCTCGAGAGATAGAAGCACCCTACACACCCCCATCTCCAAACACTCCCATCGAAGTTGCTCCAAGTGTAGCTGAGAAGTTGTCAGTTGACAAGTTGCCGACAGTTGGTGCAAAGGAATCAAAGTCCTCTGAACGAGGAGGAACCGTCCCTTACCATAATTCGTTGCCGGACCGTCTGAAGTATTTCTCTGACGACCAATCTGCAGTCAAAGGACTGGAAAGCACAGACTCGTTCACACTCGGTTTCTTAGCCATGGGCGACAGATTCAAGGTCGAAAAGGAACCGATGGGGCCCATCAAAGTGGAGCCCGGAATGACGCATGAGGAGGATGCTTTCATCCGAGTCTCTAACGAGGCTGTTGCCGAGCTTCTTTCTGCGGCCTCATTCAAAGAGTTTTCAGATGTGTACATGCATTACTACAGAAATGCAGGACCGGGGAAGTTCGTCAAGATTGAGCTCCGCGAAGACATTAGTTCCCTGAACAAGCGAGGATTCGCCAGAGTCCCCATTCTCAAACTTCTGATTGGAACTGCACGCTAGAAGAGAATCGGCACCTGTTTTCGAGTCGTGTTCTCTGCCCCGTATCGCAGGCAATTTGGAGCGCCATGTTAATAGGTGACTACTCACGTGCAGGCTTTGTGGGTGGCTGAATCACCGAGGAGAGTATGTGATGACTGAACTACGAATGCCAGTAGTTGTAGTGAATTTCAAGACCTATCCTCAGGCTACAGGTGACAAGGCAGTGAGCTTAGCCAAGATATGTGAGAAGGTTGCACGAGAATACAATGTATCGATGGTCGTCGCACCTCAGATTGCGGACCTCTACAGGGTGACCACAGTCGTCACAATACCCGTCTTTTCCCAACATATGGATCCCGGAGAACCGGGCCGATACACAGGGCATACCCTAGGCGAAGCTCTTGTCGCTTCCGGATGCAAGGGCACATTGTTGAACCACTCTGAGAATAGGATGCAGCTGGCTGATATCGAAGAGGCGGTGAGAATTGCAGAGAAGCTTAAGCTCTACACGATTGTGTGCACGAATAATCCCTTTGTCAGCGTTGCTGCCGCATCCGTCCGTCCTTCTGCGATAGCCGTTGAACCCCCCGAGTTGATATCTTCAGGTATTTCAGTTTCTAAAGCTCAGCCCGAGATTATCACGGGTACAGTTGAAAAGATACGGGCTGTCAACCGGGAAGTGGCAATTCTCTGCGGGGCCGGTATCACAACTGGCGAAGATGTGAGTGCCGCCATCAAGCTCGGCTCGCAAGGGGTCTTGCTAGCTTCAGCTGTTGCCAAGTCGGACAAACCCGAGACCGCGCTAAGAAACCTTGTAGGTCCCCTGAGAAAATAGCAGCTTCCGTTTATCTTTTCAGAGCAGGAACAAGGCGACAAGACGGCAATCCAAGTTGAAAGTCACTCCCATTTGTGCCCAGTGCTTGCTGGAACGGGCAGTAAAGCAAGTCCATTTGGCGACAACCGATAAGGATCTCCAGTCAAGGGTAGTCGCCTCCATGATGGAGCTTCTTGAGAGAGAGTTTACAGTCGACTCTGTACCATGCTACATTGGAACGGACCGGGACCTGCTCGTACAAAGGATGACAGGAGTGGATCCGTACAAGGATCTAAAAGCAAGATCGAATGAGATGGCCCTCCGCATTCTGCCCGAACTCCAGATGTCAATAGATATGATGAGAAGCCCGGTCCAGAAGTTCAGGAGGGCAGCGCTGATAGCGGCTGCAGCCAACGCCATTGAATTCGATGTTGCAGGCCGAGACTTTTGCCTTGCCGACTTCAAAGAGATAGTGGACCGTGTAGAATCCGACTTGGTAGTAGACGATATCGAGCCATTCCGACGTCTCTGCAAACAAGTCCGTAATGTAACGTATTTGGTTGATAACGCGGGAGAAGTCGCACTTGATACCATACTGATTTCTCAAATCAAGCGCTTGGGTCCTCGTGTGACTGCAGTTGTGAAAAAGGGGCCGATCCTGAACGATGCAACACTCGAAGACGCCAAAGAGGTCGGTCTTAATAGTATCGCAGACCAGGTGATGGACATGGGTGCTCCAACAATCGGTATCATTCTGAACCGGGCATCGGAGGAGTTCAAGCAGGTCCTCTTCTCCTCCCAACTCATTGTCGCCAAGGGCATGGGTCATTACGAATCCATCACTGAGCTCAAACTTCCTTGTCCCGTGGTTCACATATTGCGGACTAAATGCAGCCCTGTTGCTGATCACATCGGCGTGCCACGCAACAAGAATGTGGTACTGCTCAGACGACCCGAGCATGCATAGGTACTCCGAGCTTTACTAGGCCATATCCTGTGAGTACGGTCTGAGAGTCTTAGAGAGGGGAGGGGAGTCGATGAAATCCAATTTGAGTTCGGCAAACTCGAGGCTTAGTTGATACTTGAGACGCTTCATACCCGGCTCCTCGCTGAAGAATGCCCCGAGCTCGACGGTGTTGATTCCTTCTTCGACGGCGATTGTTCTTGTTTCGGGGAGCAGCTCCCCAGTGACGATTGTTTCTATATCTTGCTTCTTCGCTTCGGATATTTCCAGTAGATCAGTCAAGTCGCCTGCGATGACCAAGATTGGACCCAGTTCGTCGTCCAGTTCTCCCCCGAATTCAACCCCTTCGAGTCCCATCTTGCCAGCAACATAGTTGGCAAAGCCGGAATGGTTCATGACTCCGGGTGGCTCACATATTCTGCCCAGTGGAACCGTTTCCGAATACGTGCCGAGAGTTCTGAATTCCTTGAGCGCTTTCAGTCCCAATGTTTCGACTAAGGCATCAGTAAGTCCGCCGTTGGCGCTTGCCCATGCACTGCCAATTGTGTATGCAGAGATGTAGTTCTTTGTCAGGAGTCTCACACGAATGAGGTCGAAACCATACAATCTATCAAGAGCAAATGGAAAAATCGGCCGGTATGTGATGAGAAGGTTGGCCTTATCTTGGGATGCCTTTGTCACTGCCCTCGCTGAGGGGTATGTCGCCACGAGTATCCGGTTGACTGTTGTCTTTGCCTGCTCACTTTCTGTTTGCGGACCGATTTCGACCCGCGCTTCAATGTCTCTAACCGACAGTTCGCGTGGGGCGATACTCTGAAGGAACTTGGTTATGTCATGAAGAGTCGTCATGATGCACTATCTCGCATGAAGGGATTGCGTCCAGGCCGAGCCTTGGCATTCAACCTGTGCCTGTGAAATCTGTACGCGAGCCATCCATCGAAGTCTATCTTATGCTTTTTTGTTGATTGAATATGGCTGGACCGGTGCTCTAGGAGACTCGAACAAGTGGTGGCTCGCCGTTCATGTTCTCTTTCTGAGGAATACAAAGACAACCAAGACTGCAAGAATCGCTCCGGCCCCTGCAATTCCAAGAATCAATGGCCATGAGTCAGCTGGCGTGGTGGATGTAATCGCATTACTTACGATGTGGTAGGTTCCCCCATTGATTACGAAGGAATTCCCGAGCACGTCGTTCAGCAGGATTTGGAAGGTCACATTGACACCCGGCGAATACGGACCGAGCGTTATGCCGTATCCCTCACCATCGTAGGCAAGGTTTGCTGTATGCGCCGTGCCGTTGTTATAGCTGATCTTGGCGCTAGCGATCATTAGGTTGTCTCTAGAACGAACCAACAGCTTGATGGCAAGAGCTGATCCTTCGGTGCTGTTGATAGCCTGTACTGTCATGCTTGAGATAATGCCGCCCATTTGGATGACCACAGGGTTCGGCTTTTCTGTTGTGTTGAAATCATGGAGGTTCAACATCACTTTGGTGTATCCGAAAGAGGAAGCAGTGCCCGTCAGATCAGTAACATGTGTTGAATTCGGACCTGCTATGACTTCGGTTGATGGATCGTCAAATGCGAGGGCGGTGTTTACAAAGGGGGTCGCATTCAGCTCCACACCATAACCGAGCCTATTCTCAAGCTTAATTGAAAGTGCAACGCTGCTGCTAGGAGTCATGACACCCAAGTTAGGCGCTGTTGTGTTGAGGTCGAGCCCTGTTACCGACGGCAATAGAGCATCGTGTGTTGCTTCGAGTGCAGCTGACGGGTTCCACCAGTCCATCGCCGACTCTGCTTTCTGCAGATACATCCTTGAAAGCCCGAGTTTCAAGCCTCCGCTTTCAAGCGACTCGATTTGGTTTCGAGTGTCGGTGATTGCGGTTTCCGCTTGGTCCCAAATGTCAAGGAATCTGTCGACCCAGACTCCTTGTCCGAATATCATGTTGTTACGTAGGTCGAGTACCACTATTCTCCGGTTGACTAGTGCATCAGCCACATCTGCGCCAGATACGGTGCCATTCGGTCCAGTTGGATTCTGGACGAACACGACGTCTCTGATATATCCCACTCCATTCGCAGAATGGCTATCTGAAGCTCCATAGAAAGACCTGAAATAACAGTACTCCCCGGATGCCTGGAAGTATCCATCATTGGTGACCTCGAAGGCGTCATATCCGTACGTATCGAATGCTAGCCACACGGGTATGTACGCGGAGTCCATCGTGGGATGTGACAGTCCTGCGATTCCTCCTTGCGCATGAATCGCATTGACTCCCGTCTGCTGGTCAGTTGTGTAGATGTCTTCGGTTAGAGGAAAGCCTATCGTGTGCAAGATGCTGGATAGTTCCGCACCGATAATAATCGGGCAATCCAATTCATATGTCTGAGCATAACTTCTGGCTGCAAGAGCGCCGAGTGTGCCCTCGTAGCCTACGACCATGTGGCTATGATCGGTCAGAACAAAATAGTCGAGGCTGGTGCGCAGGGCAGCCACAGTCATGGCGTCTGGAGTGTCTCCGCCATCGCTGTAAGTAGTATGTTCGTGAATTGCCCCGTTGAATAGAGTGTAATTGCTCAGCTCCGAGCTATTCATGGAAGGTCCTGAGCCGATTCTGAATATGGCTATCTCAGGTGGCTCTACGATTCTGTGTGGGTTGCCCACTAGCCAATCGATCATATTCAGAGTGAGCTGGAAATGATCATTCGGGTTCAGCTGCCAACCGCCATCGTGGCGATATTGGACGACTGGTGCAGGAGAGCCTACGGCGACCACCTTTCCGCTGCCGGACTGCGCCACTGCCAAAGCGCTCGCACCGTTTATGATGCCTATAGTAGTTGCGGGGCTAGTCACAGTGAGAGAGCAACCCCAGACTTCATCACATTTGGAGTGAAATGACTGGACATCCTCTGTCACCGGGTGGTCTAGGATTTGACCGCTACTACGGTATGCTCTTCCCACCACCCTGTTTAGGTTGAAGGTGATGTTGTAGGCTTGGGAGACCGGGTTTAGATTCGCGGGCGTATACTTCCAGCCGGAGGTTGTGTATTCAATACCCACTAGGAGGAGTCCGCCGCCGCTGTCCACGAAATTGTGAACTGCGGTCACTTCACCTTCCGTTAGAGCTATCATTGGGAAGACCAAGCAAAGAACTTGATAATTGAGCAGAATGCCGCTATCGAGCGAGTAATCCCAGTTCGTAGTCACATTGTATCCATACTCTGCTAGAATCCAACCGAACATGGATGCATTGCCCGGAGTCCACATATCAGAGCCGCGGTCAATGTGAGACTCATCACAGAGCACTTTCGCACTCGCGAAGTCGACAGCGACTTGGTTTGCTGCCTGCGGTGCCCCACATGATGAGGGAATACCCAATGGCGTAACCGGCCAAAGACTCAGCGATGATACCAGAAACAAAACGACGATAGGGACTCCGATTTTGATCATCTACGATACCCTTCGGCCGTTAAGGGATGAATAACCAAATGATAAGGAATTCGCCCTGAGGCGTACTAGCTGTCCTTGAGAAGACTAGGTATAGTAAGCTGGGTCAGAGGGACGCACTCCAATTCCTTTCTCTAAGATTCCTCTTCCTGCTCTGTCTCTTCTTCGAGCTCTTCGGGTTCTGGCTTCTCAGCCCTCTTGGGCTTCTGCTTCGCATCTTCCTGTGGAGCCTCTGCCGCGGCAGCGACGGTCTTTCTCTTCATCGCCCAGAACTCTGTCTTAGCATCGCGAAGCTTCCGCTTACGTCTCATATCGGCTTGCTGTGGGTTCTGTGTCTTCCTGAGCCGAGACATGTCGCGTTTCACGGCTTTCAGCTTGTTTACCATGACCTCGTCACCGTCGTCATTATCTGCGATGCGGCTGGGGTCACCTGTTATAACTATGTCGGAGATTTCAGGGTGACAGCTGGGGGGCAAGCCTTTTTCTCTGAGACCTCGTAGTCAGAGCAGAGATTCCCCTTTGGATACGAGACTCGAGGTGCCAATTGATACATGAACAAGACTGGAAAACTGGAGGAGGTCAGCATCCGGGTCCGCCTAGGAAAGGAGATTCTCGAACGGATTGACGTGCTCGTGGGCAGCAATGGACGCCAGAAGTTCATCAGAGATGCTGTCGTGTCAAGGCTTGACGAGGATATCCCACCTGTCATGCTTGAGATGATCGATGACATCGACGGTCTGAAGGCGCGAGTCGCCCATCTTGAGAGAATCCAATCCACAAGCTATTACCTTGGCAAGCTCAGTGATGAAGTCAAGAGTAAGGTTTGTCGTGATGATCTTGATAGAAAGCTGCTGGCATATCTTCTCCAGCACGAAGGAGCCACCACACCAGAACTTGCCCAGTCACTCTTGAGTAGCAATGGAAAGCGCCGGACGATTCTCGGTAGGATAGACAAGCTGAATCAGCGGGCTCGCACCATCCTTGGTGTACGCATACTGGAGCATGAGAGACGGCTGGTGAAGGGGAAGCGCGGCGCCTGGTGGATAATCCATTCAGAAAAGCTAGTCCAGGTCCGAGATGTATAGTGTCAAAGAGGTGCTCGTCATTCGCAGGGGAGAGGAATAAAAGTCCTTAAGGAACAGAATCAATCCCGGTCCTCAACGGGCGCGTAGTCTAGCTTGGACAAGGCACCAGCCTCCGGAGTTGGATGTCGTCGGTTCGAATCCGACCGCGCCCGCCATGTCTCCTTGTCGGCGAGTCACTGCTCTTTTCTCTCGGACTTTATATTGCATACAAAGGCTGACATTATCTTGAACTGAGAGGTATTGACTATGAGTGCAGTTCAAGAAACCCTCAATCCTGATGAAGTGCTGGTCAGGAGATTCACACGATATCTAAATGGGCCGATGGGCAAGGCAGTTCTGCAAGCTTTGAATGAGGGTGAAAGCTTCTTGCTGCAGACGTCTAATCATACATTCAAGGTGACCAAGAGCAGGGGTCGTGCAGTGGTAGACCTTCTCAGTTCACGCGAATTCTCATAGATTGCAGGTAGTCATGCTAAACTCATCCACTATCTACTACGAAGAGTCTATAAGTCAGACTCATCCCGACTGTCTTTGGGGCGCGTAGTCTAGCTTGGACAAGGCACCAGCCTGCGGAGTTGGATGTCGTCGGTTCTCATGAGCCGAGTTGCAGCTCATGGCCGAGAAATCCGACCGCGCCCGCCATCTCGTCACCAATGGGACCATTGTCTTTTCGAGAAGCTTAAATGGAGCACAGCTAAAAGGTGAGAAAAGACCCCTGACAGGTCCTGTCCCATATGCGTCCGCCTTACTGACCCGCTTCTGGTGAAACATCCTATGCAGTCCACATCACAGAGAATCGAAAGGATTCATCGTACTATGCAGCGGGAAGGTGTCGACGCAATACTTGTAACGCGAAGAACTGATGTACACTACCTCACTGGCTATGAAAGCGTCTCAGAGAGTCTTCCTGTAGGATCCGTGATTGTCGAAGGCCAGCTTCCATACCTGATCATGCCCGAACTTCAACGTGAAGCCATGGGCCAAGATTCGACCATGGCAAAGTTGCGTTCTTTCGCTGACGCGCCCTCTGAACACTGGTATCCTAATCATGGGCCGGGCTTCTGGGATTGTATTGACGATATTCTGCGTGAAGCAGGGGTTCACAGGGGGATGATCGGGCTACAGCACGACTGCCTCTCAATAAGAGAATTCGAATCCCTCAAGTCTGCTTTTCCTGATGCTGGTTTCAAAGACTTCTCAAGGGCCCTATGGCGTCTCAGGCAGATTAAGGACGCGGCGGAGATTGATGCTATAAGACAAGCAGTGAAAATCGCAGAAATAGGTGTCAGGACTGCGCTTGAGACAGTAAAGGCAGGCAAGACAGAAGCTCAATGCTCGGTAGATATTGAGGCTGCGATGAGAGGCGCAGGCGGGGAGCTTAGAGGAATCAGGGCTGCTGTTTTGGCAGGCGGTCACGCACGCTTTCCGTTTGCACAGCCAACGACCGCTAGGGTTAGCAACAGTGAGCTAGTTTTGGTTGATGTCACCGTAAGCCATTCCGGATACTTGGCCGAGGTGGCTCGAACCGTGCATGCCGGAAGTCCGTCGACAGTTCAGCGGAAGCTATTCGGCTCAGTATTGGCCACAAATGACGCTCTGCAAAGCGTGATGGCGCCGGAGACCAAGATATCCGAAGCGGCTACCCAAGCGCTCAAGATTGCTGGAAATGGGTCGCCCGTTCGCGGAGTCATACAGCCATTGGGCAGTTCAATAGGTCTTGACATAAGGGAGCCACCTTACATATACCAAGAGAGTAAGTCCACTTTCCGGGAGGGTATGGTGTTCTCGGTTCACCCCACGATATACGAACCGGAAGCAGGGTGCGCGAAGATTGCAGACGTTCTCATGATCACCGGCGAAGGCTGCGAGAGCCTGACTACGATTTCAAAGGAGACGCTTTAGTTCAGGGTCCTACCTGCCACTTTCTGAGTTTCTGAAATACTTGAGCGATAGTCTCTGCTCTCGTTGTGTGCTTGCTTACTTCCTCCCTTGAAACCTCTCGTATCTGAGCGGCCGGGGCACCAGAGTTCATACTTCGCGGGGGAATTACCACGTGTGCTGGTACGATGCTTCCAGGAGCAAGCATGACTCCTTCTCCTAGAGTAGCTCCATCGAAGATAACGCAGCCATCTCCGATGTTTGTATTGTCCCCGATGTACACACCGTGGACTACTGACGCAGTGCCGATGATGGTGAAGTTGCCGATTATGGTCGGATTGTCTTTCGTGTGAGCATGGATTACGACGCTGTCTTGAACACAAGTGCTCTCCCCTATTCTGACCGAAGCCTGATCACCACGGATGACAGCGCCAGGCCAGACGCTTGCCCGTGCTCCTATCTCCACATTTCCTACGATGGTAGCTTGATGGCTCACAAAAGCTGTTGAGTCGATTTTCGGGAGGCGATCTCCAGAAGGAAGGATGGGCATAACCTCACCTCGTTTATTCTGCCCAAGTGAGGTTCAAGATTCTAATAAACAAAGCTCAGGTTGTCAGACGGTTTAGTGTTATCCGAGGAGAGCGCGAATCACTTCTTCGTAGTGCCCAGCGGGCCGAAGTCCTATCAGCCTGTCCATCATGATTGCTTTCTTGCCTTTCGGCCCCGGTGACTCGAACCGAGCAGGTTTGCCCTCGAAATAGACAAGCACGCAGGGTATCGCATTAATGCCATGTTTCATGGCGAACTGGGGATAGTCTTGAGTGTTAATCTTGACGAATTTCACATCCGGGTTGTCCGCATACTTCTCGGCGAGTCCTTCAAGTATTGGCGCCAAGGCAACGCACGGGCCGCACCAAGGTGCCCAAGAATCGACAAAGAGGAGTTTCGATTCCTGTATTTCATCCTCAAGGGTCTCCGGGTTTACTTCCTTAACCACCCTGCATCACTTAGTCCCAGTTTCGCCGGGTGGCACATTAAGAACGTTGCTGTCTAGGATAACCGACTGAGTGGTACTCGAAGACGATGAAGACCGTTGCCCTTTGTTGTCCGACGACATCGTCTTTCTCCCGAGGCGTGGCCAATGCAGGGCCTATATCCTCTCGGTCTTTACGGCTAGAGTTGCTCCACAATGAGGGCATCGGACCGAGTCGGGTCCGACCCATTCCATCTCTTTCGGATTGATGCTCGCACCACACTTGTAGCATTTCTCAGGCGCCTTCCTGGTGACCATCACCTCCCGCTCTACAGCGACGCCTCCTTTGGTGGGTGCTGCCCTCATGAAAGTGTTACCCTGAATGGTGCCTGCCAAGTCTCCAGATGCTATCGCCGCGTATAGAACATCGTTAACGAGGGACGCAGGCCTGCTGCTCATTCGGCTCATCTCGTCTAAGGTCACTCTGTCATAGCCTCTGGCTATTCCGATGATCTTGACTCTCGATATCTCAAGCCGATACTTTCTCCAAGTGAAGAAAAGGACCGGAACGGAAGCGAGATACATGACGGCAACGACGACGTAGGCCTCCAATCCATAGTACCCATGACCCGTGAGTGTGACATATATGAAATTACCCAACAGCAAGGTCGCAAAGGCAAGACCTGCCAAAGAAACTAGGATTAGTGGCAAGAACAGGCAGTAGATTTTCGTACTGCTTGACATTTCCATCCTCCACCGAAATCGAATCAAACGTTGCACATATGATTAAACCATCTAATAACCATAGCGGGATGGTGCAAGCAACGCCGCGACTTGGTCAGCATGAGCATTCATGTAGAATACTGCAGCTGAGCTGCCTGCCGGTCCAAACTCTATCCAATGATTCGCCAATCGAGTGAGACGGTGCAAGTCGCACTCTGACAGCACCCTTATGTAGTTCGCAGGGGAAGGGCTTACGGGAATGCGTTGGTGAGTGAGATTAGCAGAATTCCATTGAGATACATGTTCTGGGCTATTCTCTACTCATTCATAATCAATCTTCTTGACGAAACGATGATGAATGGTGGCTTCGTCGAAGGGGTGAAGACGCATTTCTGGGCAGATTTCTCTTCTGACAAGTTCTTCTTAATGAACGGTCTGTTCATTCTTTTCATCACGGTGAGCATTCTAATCTATGAAAGAAGAGGCGGCCGCTGGGTTGTGTTCCCGCTTTTCTGGTCGATGGAACGCACGTTCAATGGATTTTGGCATGTCTGGTGGACTCTTGCATTCCTCAGTTACTCTCCTGGTTTGGTGACCAGTGGCCTCTTCTGGATCATCACATACTTGCTGGTCAAGGAGAACTACAGACAGGGCGATTTCACAAGAAGACAACTACTGACAGCAACTGCGACTGCGTTGGTCTTTGAGTCACTATTCCTAGGACTGTTTCTGGTTGTTCCTCTGTTAGGAGCATAGTGCACACGGCATAAAGAGTGAAGTGGATGCTACGCGTCTCCGCCCAAGAGACTCTCGACGAGTTCGGCATAGATTTCCTCCGGCATGACACCGACGAGTCTGTCCATTTTCTTACCGCTTCCATCATCGAATACTACACGCCTGCCTTCGCTGAACACGAAGACCGAAGGTACACCACTCACTCTGTTCTTCATACTGAATTCCCGGTTATTGTCAACGTCTATCTTTACGACCTTAAGCCCTCTATCGCCATACTTCTCAACTAGTCCCTCAAGAATCGGGCTCAGGACTTTGCAGGGGTGACACCAAGTGGCAAAACAGTCCACAAACACCAGCTTGTTGTCGCTGACGACTTTTTCAAGCTGGTCAGACATGATTTCATCAACCATCGATTACTTTCTCCACTCATCGGTTGTGCACGATTACCGCACAACCCTTTTAATGTTTACGATAGAACACCAAGAAGGTGTTCTGCTATCTGCTTTTCAGTTTTCATCGGCTGTGCACTGCCAAACTTTGATAAGCGCCAGACCGACGTGCTGTCAAGTCCTAGGTGATTGCCATGCCTGTGCTCCATTGCCCCACGTGTGGTTCCAAGCTTGACATCTACAAGGGCGGCCAGGTATGGACAGTTCGATGTCCTACATGCAACACGCAGGTAGACGTCGGAGGCCGGAACAAGGATCTTCTTGATGCTTACGAAGCGTACATTCAAGCTGTTCAGAGCGGCACGGCCCGGACAAGCACTGGCCCACGATTGGCCAAGACTGAGGTGCCCCTAAGCACTATCGTCGAGGAAGAGGGAATCGGCAAGAGGACAGTCCATCGCGGCGGCGAGAAGAAACAGTCCCGGGAAGAAGTTGCCAAGACTGTGGCAGCTGGTGGCTCAAGCATCGATGAATTGCCGCACGCCTTGAGACCTCTGATTGAGAGCGGTAGGGACTACTTGGTGACCTATCGCTACAATACCGCCACGGATGCTGAATATGGCTGCAGCATAGATGATCTGAAGATACCGTCGAGGCTGAAGTCATTACTCCTGAAGAGGGGCATATCTCGTCTGTACAAGTTTCAGGAACAGGCCCTTGAAGAGATTCAGGCGGGAAAGGACGTCGTGCTAGTAGCTCCCACAGGACAGGGCAAGACAGAGGCTTTTGTCCTGCCGATTATCAACAGACTTCTGGCGACCACACAAGACGCATTTGCCGAAAGGGGTATCAGAGCTCTCCTAGTATATCCCACCAAAGCGCTCGCAAGAGATCAGTATGACAAACTCGAACAGATGTGCTCAGCATCCAGTTTGAGACTTGGAGTCTTCGATGGCGACGTTCCGGCTAATCAGCGGGAGAAAATCTATGCGAACCCACCCGACATTCTGCTGACCAACCCAGACGTGCTACACTATCACCTAGGGTGGGACCGGTCACGTTTGGTACCTCTGCTGCGATCGGTCAAACATGTTGTACTTGATGAGATTCATCTCTACACGGGGTCCATGGGCGCGAACGTCTACTACATTCTAAAACGTCTGGAGATGGAGTCGGGTAAGCTTCAGGTTGTGGGCGCCTCAGCAACGGTATCCAATCCGGTAGAGTTCGCTGAGCAACTCTTCGACAGACCTGTCCAACTTATTGAGTCGACATCTGCACGCCGGGGTCCGTTTCACTTCTGCATGTACTTTCCAGCTGAACGCAGCAAATATAGCATGATAGTTGACTTGGTCCGGATGCTCCAGCGGGGCCAGTACAAGACTTTGGTCTTTGGCAATACCCACTCCGAAGCTGAGTTGCTGAACCTCCTGCTCAGGAATGCCGGCGTGAAATCCGAGATTCATAGGGCAGGTTTGTCAAAGGCGCACAGGACTCAGGTAGAGAACGAGTTCAAGTCGGGGCAATTGCCAGTGCTTGTATCCACACCCACGCTTGAACTGGGCATAGACATCGGAGACCTTGACAGCGTAGTGAGCATGATTGTTTCAATCACGAGACTGACTCAGAGAATCGGGAGAGCCGGACGCAAAGGGCAGGAAAGCGTCGCGATTCTTGCTCTTCGTGAGAATGATCCGATTTCAGCCTACTATCGGCTTAGACCTGACAAGTATTTCACTGACATAGACTCAGCCTACATGGAACCGGAGAACGAAGTCGTCGGACGATATCAGCTCATGGCCGCAGCCTTGAGTGGAAAGCTGGACGTATCTCAGTTTCCAAGGCAACGGAAGATAATCGACTCGTTGGTTGCAGAGGGCCTTCTCAAGGTGCTTGCTACCGGACAGGTCAGAGTGGCCGAAGCTAATAAAGTTCGCAAGGAATTGCGAGACTACAACGTTCGTGGGATAGGTGCGACAATCGAAATCAAGAGCGGAATGAAAACACTCGGCGAACGTTCGATGCCTATGGCCGCTCAAGAGCTTCACCCAGGAGCAATCTACCTACATGGCGGCAAGAACTACCAATGTGTCGATTTCAAGTACATTCCTCCCATCGGAAGAGCGACCGTAGCTCCTATGCAAGATCGTAGCTATTACACCCGTCCGTTGTACATGACCATGCCTAGGATAGTCGAGTCGCACGAAGAACGACAGGTCTTGGGTCTCAAGGTCCTCTACTGCAGTCTAGAGATGACGCAGACTGTAACAGGCTTTGTCAAGAAGGAAACACTCTCCGGCAGAAACGTGAGCAAAGCAGAACTTCCTCAGCCGCTGGAGTACAAGTATCCGACCCGTGGCTTCGTGTTTTCAATGCCGGAACCTAAATCTGCAATCGACGATTATACTCATGGCAAGTTCGCCAGTCTGGGTGGTCCGAAGATGAGCCCAGTTGAGCTCTATGGAGGCACATTTCATGCAGTGGAGCATGTCATAATCGAGTCGAGTGACATGCTGACCGGCGGAGGGACCAGAGAGATAGGCGGCGTGTCGATGGGTGACTCCGGTATCATATTCGTCTACGATGGTAGTCCGGGCGGCAATGGAGCATCTAAGCTGCTCTTTGGTAGACTCGATGAAGCGTTTCAAAGGGCCGAGACCATGCTTGCAAAGTGTGACTGCAAGACTATCGACGGATGCCCACTCTGCACATATTCCTATCAATGCGGCAATAACAACCAACCGCTGTTCAAGCTCGGTGCTCTAGAGAGCATAAGAGCGGTCCTGAACAGAGCTGAGACAAAGGTCGATGTGGTCGGATACTCAACCTATGAGCCTGTCGTATAGGAGCGTGAAGTTGTGACTGAGTTCCTTATCAATCGTGGTCATGATGGTCCTGCTCGCTCTGGTACGCTCAGGCTGAAATCCTCAACTACATCCACACCCGCCTTGATTGGAGGAACTAGTTCTACTGATTCTATTCTAGGGATCTGGACCTTAGGACGTGATTCTCGGCCATTGTCGGTCCCCTGCATTCTCGCCCTGCCTCCTCTCTCAGACTACACCGATTCGATGCTGGAATTGATCCGAGATGATGATCCGATTCTCTTGCCATCGCTGCCATCCTCATCGACCTTGGGCCCGGACTTTGCAGCGGCTCTTCTCAATCGACAGCTGGTTCTTCTACAGAATTCAGGAGATATGATTGAACCGTCGAGAGTGATAGTTAGAATACCTCCTCAAGTAAAACATGAGCTTCTTGACTCCATAGTCCCTCGGTTCGACGAGCTAGGCGTTCGCGGTGCGGCGTTCGTATTCAACGGCGAGCTTGGTCCGAACGACCGAGACTCGCTAGCGCTTCGGTCAAGGCTTCCTCGCAATTGGCTAACATTGGCGCTCGGAAGAATAGAGCCGTATGCCATTCCAGTATTCTACTATCTGGGTCTTGACTTGATTGATGCTGGTAGAGCATTGGGTGCGGCGGCTCAGGGAATCCGTCTGTGGCCCAGAGGATACGAGAGCATTCCACATTCCGAGGAGATACGCTATTGTTCTTGTCACGCATGTTCGTCGCAGACGAATCTAGCAGATATTGACAGAGAAGCCCTTCAGACAGTTCTCGTGGCACACAACATGGGTCTCTGCAGGACGTTTCTCTCAGAGAGTGTGAACGCGGCACATTTGGGGCAGCTGCGGTCTCTTGTCGAATCTATGACCCACTCAAGCCCGGCATCTGCAGCTTTCCTGAGAACCGTCGATAAGGAACTCTACACTTTTACCGAAGAGTTCACCAACACAACGGGGAGTGGTGCTCTGCCGCTCATTGGTCCGGAGTCGTACAATTCCCCTGTTGTGAGACGATTCCGTGAATATGTCGCATCAAGATATGTGCCACCTAGTTACAAGAAGCTCATACTAATCCTGCCATGTTCTGCCCGCAAGCCGTATTCAGACTCAAAGTCACACAAGCTGTTCCGGGAGGTCACCGATGCAGGCTTGGGAGCATCGAGATTCGCAGTCGCGGAAACCATACTGACATCGCCACTAGGGGTTATTCCCAGAGAGCTTGAACGAAGTTACCCGGCATCCTTCTACGATCTTCCTGTGACCGGTGATTGGGACGCAGAGGAAACCGCGATTGCTGCTGACGCACTTTCTGTGCACCTGGCAAAATTCGACAAATCGGCTGTGGTTATTGCACACGTTTCGGGAGGGTATGAAGATGCTGTCAAGGCTGCTGAATCCAGAATTCAGCAGAGCATAATTTACACCACGAGTGGTCAACCAGCTACCAGCAGGGAGTCGCTAGAATCTCTGGGGGAGACTCTCAAAGAACTGGTGGATGTTCTCTCCCTGAAGTCCGGCCGTAGCCTTGAGAACAAGGAGATACTTCGGGCAACTGCTGACTTCCAGTTCGGATCCGGTTCGGGCGAAGTTCTGATTCCCGAGAATGCATCGGTATGGGGCAAGCCTTATGGTATGATTGTTAGTCGGATTGAGAAAGAGCAGACCTGCGCCTATGTGGCTGCTTCGGGTGCTCTCTCTCTTACGCTTGTGGGCGGGCGGCTAGTAGCTCCTCTTGAACGATACTGGGTACGATTCGATGGGCGCCGGATAAAGGGGGGTTCGGTCTTTGCTGTTGGCGTCCTTGACGCAGACCCGAAGATACGACCGGGCGACGAGGTTATTGTGATTGGGACTGATGATGAGGTCATAGGAGTAGGCCGCAGTGAAATGTCTGGCATTGAGATGTGTGAGTTCGAGAAGGGCTGCGCAGTGTCCGTGCGGCACAAGGTGGATTGAGAGTAAGCCATGGATGATTTTACGGATGAACTGCACAGGCTTGTTGTCGAGGAAACAAGGAGTGCAAGAGGAGCCTCAATTCGCAAACGTCCTGCTAGACCTGCCATCATGCCAGCTTCTGCATGGACGACAGAGACCCGAATTTCGTCCGAGACCGGAAGGGCTCTGTCCATTGTGTTTTCCACGATAGGATGTGCTCACGCGCGCGATGCCTCCGGAGGTTGCACTATGTGCAGTTACCTTCTGGATGGCACTCAAAGGTCACCGTCGTCCGAAGAGCTTCAACAGCAGTTCACGAACGCAATGTCAAAGCTAGAGGGGGCACCTAGCCCGGTCTCTGTGAAGCTCTACACCAGTGGTAGCTTCTTGGACCCGGGCGAGGTGCCGGTCTCTGCTAGGACTGCCATATTGGAGATGCTTGCTGCTGACAGCCGAGTACGTGAGGTAGTGCTGGAATCGCGCCCTGAGTATGTGTCTCAGGAGGTCATGGCGGAGCTGAGAAAGTCTCTTGGAGACAAAGAGATAGAACTCGGCATTGGTCTGGAGAGCAGTAATGATCTGATTAGGTCAATATGCATCAACAAGGGGTTCTCAGCTGAGGACTTTCACAATGCCATCGAGATAGCAAGGTCAGAAGGAATTGGTGTGCGTGCCTATGTCTTGGTGAAGCCTCCCTTCCTGACTGAAAGGGATGCTCTTCTTGATGGCATACAGACGATTCGTGATGTAGCCGCCATGGGTGCCACAACAATCTCAGTCAATCCTGTCAACGTCCAGAGCTATACTCTCGTGGAGCGGCTGTGGTCCAGAGGCGAGTATCGGCCCCCGTGGCTGTGGACTGTGCTTGAGATTCTGCGACAGTCGAGTAGTTCCTCGGGCGATTCAGTCAGAATTGTGTGCGACCCCGTGGCGGCGGGAAGAATACGAGGAACGCACAACTGTGGGGTTTGTGACGAGGCTGTCTCGCAAGCCATTCATGAGTTTTCCTTAGTTCAGGATGCATCCGTTCTGGAGGGTCTCGACTGCAGCTGCTTGTCTGAGTGGGAACATGTGCTGGAACACGAAGACTCGTCGCTGTTAGTGCACGATCATACGTTAACGGGCAAATAGCACGGAAAGTGTTATAGGAGCAGAAGGAGAAGGTCACCCGTTCTTGATAAGCGAGGTCTTCGAAATGGCAAGATACGTCACTCGAGTTTCTGTTTGGTTCAATAGTGAGGGTGCAAGCCCTTCCACAGTCATAAGGAAGCTTGTCAGTCTTGGATTCATACCAGTGCGGGGTGCATACGATTTCATCTACAAACATGAATCTCCGCAAGACATGACAGAATCAGAACTCAGCACTGCTATTATTGAGATTTCCAACGCGCTTCACAAGACTCTTGCCGGGTTCAAGGTTCTCTATACACTAGACACGCACACACTAGATGACGAATCTGATTACGTCCCTCTCGAGGACATAGACGCAGAGCTTGAAGCAACAAGGAAGGAAATCCAAGAACTGGAGAGAGAGACTTCGGAATTCAGCTAGGATGAGCGAAGGGGCGAGAATGCCCCTGTCACTCATCTTGATAGGACTGGAGCTTTAGTCAGAGGCCACTTCGGGTTCGCGACGCTGGTACTCGCCCTCTCCTTTGACCACAATACGGAGTGACTTCTTGTCGCTTGGATTCATGCGAGCCCAGGTCCAGACCATGTCAGTGCCGTCTTTCGCAGGATTCCGCTTTGGTTCGTCCTCTCGAGGATCTGTTGATACATAAGTGAAACCGCTAGGGATCCAGTCTACAAGTTTCACGTTCTCGACAGTGACTTCACCTTTGTTCTCGACGACCAGTGTTATCACATACTCACCAGCCTTCGAGCCCTTGCTAATCGCCTTCTTTGCTGCGATACGACGCTTCCGATATACTACACCAAGCTTATGGGCAAAAGGTGTGGATACAGCTTCTGCAGCAAATCCAGCGGGGTGGGTATAAGCCCAACAATGGATTGGACTGGGGTACTCTTTCTCTGGCCTATTGCGCCAAGCCATTATGGCGTAGCTAACCTTCAAGCTATCACCGGGCTTCAGCTCACCCATGCTATCCCTCATGCCAGAGATCTTGATTCTAACCTTGTGCGGCGTCTCCGGGTTCTGGTCGTCAGGGGTTATTGTGACGCCGTAGGTTCCTGTATACTCCTTTCCCGCGACCGAGACCGTCACATGTTCCTTCTTAGGAGGCATCACATCATCAGGAAGACTATCTTCTACCTCAATCTGGTCAAGGCGCGCCGAACCGCTGTTCTTAATGTCGATTGTCACCTCGACCGGCGTCTTGTCAAGGCTGCTAACTTCTGAGGGATCGAATGACTTCGCATAGGTAATCTGGCACACTGGCAGGATCTGTGGCACTTTGGTTGCTGTTCCGAGCACTCTTCTCTTGACAACCCTTACCGGGGTGTAGACGACATCAGGTGTGCACTTGGGCGGGGCTTTGCTGTCAACTTCAAATGATGACCTCCAAGTCTCACCTGGCTTCATCTCGACGCGGGGCGCAACTTCCACCATCTTCTTTTTCTCGCCACCCCCTTCTGGTGTGAGGAATACCACTGCCTTGTCAAGGCGAACTATCAAGTCGGTTTCGTTTGAGCACTCAAGAGTACACTCCCAGTGGTTGGGCTCGGTCTCAGCAGTCTCAATGCCGCTGAGGAACTCCGTGAGCGCGGTCATGTCAGGGTCCAAGCACGATCTCTGTTGACCCTGAGACTTGTAGCTGATGACAACTTCACCCGCATTTTTCTCGCTTACATCATCAACATGAGCTAGACCCGAGAGCGTTAGTGTGGACTCTTCCTTGGGGTAGATGACGAAGTCTTTCCATACAACTTGTCGGGTTCCCTCATCGAACTTTGCCGTACCCGATTTCGCACTGTCGACTTTGACCTTCGTCAGTTCAGGAGGAATCGTCTTGTTGACAATGATGTTGTCAATCTGGCCATCCGTCTCATTCTTGAGGTGCAGTGTAATCCTGACTGGGTTCTCCTTACCATGCACGTATGCCCAATGCGGGCTCTCTGCAGTGATGCTGCTACAGGTGTCATATGTCTCGGTGAGCGTAAGGATAGGCCCATCAATAGTGATACCATATTTCGTGCTCCACTCTCCGCCTGCTTCAACCTCACCGGCTGACAGCGTCGAGTCTTTGATGGTTGTACCGCTTCTGCTGTCTCCAAGGTTCACTCTGACATTCCATATGCGAGCTTGGGCCGAAACATTTTTGACAGTCATAACGCCTGTCGCTTCGGCAGACTCAATCTCACTCAGTTCACCAAAGCGGTTCTTCTCGCTTTCCTCCAAGTCTATAATCACATTCTTGCGCTCACTCATCGATATCTCACCCGCCTGCGTGCTCATGACACTTTATACCTGAATTCATTACCTGCGGCCCACTGAATCTCGAGAACCTGCTTAGGTTCCATTAGAATCGCGACGGTACCGCTTGCGAACTGCTCCAAGTACTTCCGGAATTTCGCACTCTGTTCCGGTGCGGTCCATCTGATGGGAATCCCTATTCTCGGCTTTGCATCTATGCAGAGGCTAACTGCATCCTTGACCGCGAAAACCTCGCCATCCCCTACTGGAACAATCATGACATCTGCCTCGATTTTTCCAAATGCACCCCGGACCACAGTGTCACCAAGGTACGCGACCTTCATTCCAGACATTTCCAAGTACAAACCCAGATTCTGGGATTTCTCTCCCGACTTTGGGTCTGCTCTCTGAAGAGAGTAGGGAACAAGCTTGAGACCTGGTATCTGATAGACTTCTTCTGGTCTCAATATGTGGAGAAGCCAAGGCTTCCCTCCTTGGGATTTTGCCTTCTCGATTGTCTGCTCATTTCCCAAGATCCATGCCTTGGACTTCGAGGCAATAGCTGTAGCGTTACCAATCGCATCATCGAAGTGGTTAGTTGCCACTATGACTCTCACATCGCAGTCATCAGGCACTACGGGTTTTCCGTCCCATATGCCAGGATTCAGGAGGACTGACATGTCTTTGGAATCCAGCCTGAACGAAGTGTGACCGAAGTATGTAATCTTTAGCAACTGGCCACTTCCATTAGTACCGTTAGTCGCCGCTGGGTTGGAACTCCTGCAGCTGAAGGTAATCTAGGTCCCATTCCTTAAAAACAAAATTCGCATTGGTGCTTACTTTGAAGCACCAGCGGCATACTGTGAGATTACTCGACAGTCCTGTGCAAAGGTTATTGAGTCCCGCAGATTGCGAAACGACAAGTACTACACTAGTATGAGCACACAGAACGGGCTCCGGAGACCGCAGCATGTACGAATACAAATCGCAGCAACGGACACTAGAATTCGGTGGTGTGAAGATCGGAGGAACACCGGGGCTTGCGCCGACAGTCCTCATAGGTTCCATTTTCTATTCGAAAGATAAGTTAGTGCTTGACCCGAAGGCTGGTGATATAGACAAGCCTCAGACGGACAGAGTTCTGACTGAAGTCGCAGATATGTCAGAAAGAACGGGGTTACCCAGCATGCTGGACGTAGTTGCATCCTCGTCACCCGCAATGAGGCGATACATCACCTACCTCGCCGACAAGACGAGTATGCCGCTGCTAATCGACGGGTCTGGCTCTCAAGACGTGAATCTCGCCGGCATAGAGATGGCGCGTGAGAATGGCATGCTGGACAGAGTAATGCTCAATTCATTGACCCCGGAGACTAGTAATGAAATGTACAGGAAGATGCAGGAGGCAGGTCTCAAGAGTGCAGTTATCCTTACATTCTCCAAGGATGCTATGTCTTCTGTAGCAAAAAGAACCGAACTCGCTGATCAAATCCTTGCAAAAGCCACAGACTCTGGATTGACCAACCTGATAATCGACACTGGGGTTGTAGATATGCTCACTCTTGGACTTGCCTGCAAAGCCATGCAATCAATCAAGGACAAGCTTGGCTACCCGGTAGGATGCGGTGCCCATAATGCGGTGAACATGTGGGCCGGCTTGGTTCCAAAATTCGGGAAGGACGCGAAGAATCCGGCTCTTGTTGGATCGAGTCTCATGCCCGTTGTTCTTGGGGCCGACTTCGTGCTTTATGGTCCCGTGAAGCATGCAGGTATTGTATTTCCTTCTGTGGCCATGATTGACACGGCTCTCTCAGGCGTGCTGCTAGAGAAGAGAATCCGACCGGACCGACAGCATCCTCGCTTCAGAATCGGCTAGGTGATTCTGACTTGTCAGGACCTATGCTTGTGTTTGAACCATCTGGCCAGAGGATTTACGTGTCTCATGCTACAACGGTGCTTGACGCAGCTCGCAGTCTTGGTCTTCCCATTCCTACAGACTGTGGAGGCCATGGCACATGCGGAAAGTGCAGGATTAAGTTTCAACCAGCGCCATTCCCGACTCAACGGGATTTGCAGCATCTATCCAAGGACGAACTGGCAGAAGGTATACGTCTGGCCTGCGAGCACGTGATTGAAACAGACACGAGGGTTGTTCTTCCATTTCCTGAAGAGCAGGCCAAGATTCTGGTCTGGGGATCTTCGAAGGCTGCTGTGCAGAAACTGGACAAAGGCCTTGTCGGACAGTTGGGAGTCGCAATAGACCTAGGCACGACAACCATAGTAGCTTACCTCATGGACCTGGGGACAGGTAGTCAGATTGAACAACAGGCAATGCTCAACCCAGAGGTTGCCTATGGGGAGGACATCATGACGCGCATGGCCTATGTCATGAACGCGCATGAGGGCGGTGAGGAGCTCCGTCAATGTGTGCTTCGCGGCATTGATGTGCTTCTCACGCGTCTTATTAGCGCAGCAGGAGTACTTCCCGACACTGTCTCTCGCATCTCGCTTGTGGGCAACACTGCCATGCACCATCTCTTTTTGGGATTGGACATCCACGGTCTGAGTCTTGCACCGTACAGACCAGCCATGTTGAAGTCACTCACGAAATCATCTGACGAAATCGGGCTCAAGTCCGTTCCAAAGGCTCAGGTATATGTTGCTCCGAATATTGAAGGTTTCATAGGCAGTGATACGGTAGGTCTTATTGTCTCACAAGGGCTTGGCTCTGTCAAGGGCACAGTGATGGGGATTGACATAGGAACCAACGCAGAGATAGTCCTCTCGGTTCGCGGGCGCCTCATATGTTGTTCAGCAGCAGCAGGTCCTGCGTTCGAAGGAGCAAGAATCAGGCTTGGCATGAGGGGCGAAGAGGGTGCGATAGAACACGTGCGTATCAACAATCCCTCAGAGCCGGCAGAATTGTCTGTGATAGGACAGGCTTCTCCTCGAGGCATTTGCGGCTCAGCTATCGTCGACATAGTCGCCGAGCTGTTGAGAACAGGTCTTGTAGACCGTACTGGACGGATGCGAGACTCGAAGAGGATTGTTCATGAAGGCGGGTACGGTCTCTGCTACATCGTAGCAGAACCAGGCGAGTCTGACGCGGGCCGACGCATAGTGTTCACTCAGGAAGACGTAAGACAGGTCCAGCTTGCAAAGGCAGCAATTGCTACGGGTGCCGGGGTCCTAATGGATGAATGCGGCGTTACCTCTTATGATATTGATGCGCTTCTTCTAGCCGGCGCATTTGGAAACTACATCCGCCCTGAGAGTGCCTTAGCGATTGGTCTTCTTCCTGCGATCCCACTGGACAGAATCGTTCCGGTTGGAAACGCAGCAGGTGAGGGTGCCAAGAGGTTTCTTCTGTCCTTGAAAGAGAGGGCGGTTGCTGAGACGCTTAGCAGGAGCGTCAAGTACGTCAATCTTGCTGCTCATCCAGC
>Ga0153915_10000823_pt1 | contig 28604 bp, 27 predicted proteins | sample Opewatmetagenome_2_FD_107003 | JGI IMG/M metagenome (GOLD analysis project Ga0153915, IMG submission 107003) | Freshwater wetland microbial communities from Ohio, USA - Open water 3 Core 3 Depth 3 metaG | ecosystem: Environmental > Aquatic > Freshwater > Wetlands | place: USA: Ohio, Lake Erie...
CACGGTTGGCTCCACCACATCCCGCAGCCGGGCGACCTCGCCCGGCACGCTGGCGCCGCATTCGACCACCAGCGCTTCCACGTCGTCCGCCGCTTCCAGCACGGTGAGCGGCACGCCCACCAGATTGTTGAGGTTCTCCCGGGTGGCGTGGGTCCGCCACCGCGTGCCCAGCGCCGCGGCCAGCATGGCTCTGGTGGCCGTCTTCCCGTTGCTGCCGGTTACGGCGACCACGGGGCCGGGCACCCCGCGGCGCCGCGCGCGGGCCAGCCGCCCCAGCGCGCTCAAGGTATCGTCCACCGGGAGCAGGGCCAGCCCCGGGACCGGCGGCGTGCCTCGCCGCACCACAGCCGCGCGGGCTCCGGCCTGCGCCGCCTGGGGAAGGAACTGGTGGGCGTCGAAGCGCTCGCCCGCCAGCGCCACGAACAACTCACCGGGCCGCACCGCCCGGGTGTCGGTGGAGATGCCGCTGAACGCCAGGTCCGGCGGAACGGCGGTCTCCAGCGCGGCCGCCACCTGGGCCCCGGTCCAACGGCTCACGCTGGCGTCCGCTGGGCCAGGGCCTCGTGCACGATCTCTCGTTCGTCCAGATGCAGCCGCTGGTCGCCGACGATCTGATAGGTCTCATGGCCCTTTCCCGCCAGCAGCAGGCAGTCGCCGGGCTGCAGCAGGTGGATCGCGCGGATCACGGCTTCCCGGCGGTCACTGATGCGCAGGTGGGCGACTCCATCCATGCCGTCCTCGATCTCGTCGATGATCCGGTCGGGATCCTCGCTGCGGGGATTGTCCGAGCTGACGATGGCCAGATCCGCTCCCCGGGCCGCAATCCGGCCCATCACCGGCCGCTTGCGCCGATCGCGATCCCCGCCGCACCCGAACAGCACGATGAGCCGCCCGGTGGTGAGGGGCCGGAGCGCTCGGATGGCTCGCTCCAGCGCGTCCGGCGTGTGGGCGTAGTCGCGCAGCACCACGAAGCCCTGGCTCGCGATCTGCTCCATGCGGCCCAGCACCTGTGGCGCGCTGGCCAGCCGCGGCGCGATCTCCTTGGGCGGCATCCCCAGACCCCAGACGGCGGCCGCCGCTCCCAGCGCGTTGCTCACGTTGAACTCGCCGAGCAGCGGCAAGCGCACCGGATGGCGTTCCTCGCCGAAGCGCATGGCCAGCGTGGTTCCCGCGGCCCCCAGGCGCACGTCCTCGGCCCTGACGTCCGCCTTGGGCCCCACGCTGTAGCTGAGCCGCTTGAGCCGGGGATCCCGCCGCAGCGCCTCCCAGGCGGTGTCGTCGGCGTTCACCACCTCCACGCCGCCCTCCGCCAGCTGGGCCGACAACAGCATCTTGGCGACCAGGTAGGACTGAAGATCCTTGTGGTAGTCCAGGTGGTCGTGGGTCAGATTGGTGTACACGGCGGCGGCCATGCGGATGCCATGGAGCCGGTGCTGGTCCAACGCGTGCGACGACGCCTCCGCCACCACCGTGGTCACGCCCCGGTCCCGGAGCGCGGCCAGCACCGCCTGCAGCTGCACGGCCCCCGGGGTGGTGAGGGAGATCTCGGGCCCTGCCGGGGCCCCCGTGCCGTCGAAGGCGCCCAGAGTGCCCACGCTGCCCACGGCGCCGTCGGTGTTGAGCAGGTGCCGAATGAGGGCCACCGTAGTGGACTTGCCGTTGGTGCCCGTCACGCCCACGAACCGGAGCCGCTCCGCCGGGCGCCCAAACCACACCGCCGCGGCCACCGCCGCGGCGACCCGCGAGTCCCGGACCACCACGCCGGGAATCCCCAGCGTCACCGGCCGGGCCACCAGCACCGCCGCGGCTCCGCGCCGGACCGCGTCGCCCAGGTACTCATGCCCGTCGCCGCTGGTCCCCACCACCGCGCAGAACAGCCCCCGCGGCACCACCTGGCGGGAATCGTCCGCCACGCCGGCGAGCTCGGGAAACGCAGCCGGCGCCTGGACCAGCTGGCCCTCGGTCTCCAGCGCCCGGACCACCTCACGCAGCGTGATCACGGACGGGCCGTCCCCGCCACCACCGTCACCACCGTGCCGGCCGCGGCGCTGGTGCCCGGCTGTGGCGTGGCCGACGTCACCATTCCCCACCCCCGCACCCGCACCTGGAAACCGCTGCGGTGCAGCGCGCCCGCGGCCTTTCGCAGCGTGAGGCCCAGCACGTTGGGCACCAGCCGCGCCGCCGCGGCGGCGGAATCGCGCGGCAGCGGCCAGGACAGGACATACGGCACCGATCCGGCGCCCAGAGGCGGCGACGCCACCAGCGGGGAGGCGCGCGTCCCCAGCCGCCACGCGTCAAGAGCGCTGCTGCGGGAGGCCAGCACTTGCTCGATGACGGACCGGGTGACCGGAGCGGCGGTGAGCCGGGCGTAGGCGCCCTGCGGATCGTCCAGCTTCACGACCATCACCAGCTGCGGGTCCTCCGCCGGAAAGAGCGACGCGAAGGTGGCGGTATAGGCCCCCGGGATGTACCCCCGGCCGGTGGCCCGACGGGCCGTGCCGGTCTTGCCAGCAAGCTCGTAGGTGGAGAGCGCGGCGGTGGATCCGGTGCCGCCCTCGTACACCACGCCCCGCAGCATGCTGCGCAGCTCGGCCGCGACCTCCGGACGGACCACGCGCCGCACCGGCATGGGGCTCTGCCGGAAACGGACCGTGCCGTCCGGGGCGCGCGCCTCGCGGACCAGCGTGGGGCTGAGCAGCAGCCCACCGTTGGCGATGGCGGCATAGGCCGCCGCCAGCTGCAAGGGCGTCACCGCCACCTCGTACCCCATGCCTAGCTGCCCGGCGCTGATGCCGCTCCAGCGGTCGGGCCGCTCCAACGTCCCTCGCGACTCCGCGGGGAATTCGATGCCCGTGGGGGTGCCGAAGCCGAAATCCCGGAGCGTCTGGTACTCGACGTCCGCGGGAAGGCGCTCCACGAACTTCACGATGCCGATGTTGCTGGAAACCTGAATGACCCCGCGCAGCGTGAGCCATTCCTCGGGCTCGTCGTCGTGGATGGTCCGGTACTTCTGGACCCACACGCCGCGCTCGGCGTAGACCGAGTCGAGCGGAGAGGCCAGGTTCGCCTGCAGCAGGGCGGCCGCGATGAAGATCTTGGCGGTGGAGCCCGGCTCGAACACGCTGGTGAAGGCGGTGGGCGGCGTGGAGCCGTCGGCGCGGCGGGACGCCACCGCCAAAACCTCGCCGCTCCGCGGATCGAGCACCACCACGTCGCCCCCCTGGGCGTCGTAGCGGTCCAGCGCGTCGGCCAGGGCACGCTCCACGATGTCCTGGAGCGCCGCGTCCATGGTGAGCATCACGTCGCTGCCGGCTACCGGGAACGAGCGGAGCCGGGCCGGCGACTCGAAGCGCCGGCCATGGCTGTCCCGCAGCACCACCGCGCTCCCGGGTGTGCCCGCCAGGAGGGTGTCCAGCACCCGCTCCAGGCCGCTGGCCGGACGGCCCTCGTCCGCCGGGTGCCCGATCAGCGCGCGGGCAAAGTCCCCGCTGGGATAGAACCGCACCAGCTCGCTGGTGAGATGCACGCCCCGCACCGCGCGCAGCGGCGCCACCTGGGTCGCACCGTAGGGTCCGCCGAAGTAGGCATAGTCCCGCTGCAACGCGCGCTCCACCGCCTGGCGCGAAAGGCGCAGCGCCGTGGCGATGCTACGGGCGTCCTGAGCGCGATGCCGCAGCTCCCGCGGGGCCACGCCCACGTGATAGACCTCGCGGGTCAGGGCCAGCGGCACGCCGTTGCGATCGTAGATGGTCCCCCGGCGGGCCGGCAGCACCACGTGCTCGGTGCGCTGCTGGCGGGCCGTCTCGCGGTAGGCGGCGCCCCGCACCACCTGCACCTGGGCCGCCCGCACCACCACGGCCACCACCGCCAGCCCAAAGGCCACCTGCACCACGCGCAGGCGAACGACCGGCTTGGCCACTCAGCGCTTCTCCGTCCCGGGAACCTGCAGAATGACAATCTCCGAGTCTGCTGGCAAGCGCAGACCCAGCGCCGCCGCCCGCGGAATCAGGACCTTGCGGCTGCGGGCCGCCCGGATCCGGGCCAGCAGCTCCGCCTGCCGGGCCTCCAGCGAGGCCCGCTCGTCCCGCAGGTCGCTCAGCTCGCTGGCCGCGACCACGGCGGAGGTCTGCCGGGCCACCACCCAGGCCAGTACCACCAGCCCGAAGAGCAGCCAGCCGGCCACCCACACCCGGCCCCTAGGACGCATCGTCCACCAGGAACCCGCGCAACCTGGCGCTTCGGGCGCGCGGGTTGGCCGCGATTTCCTGGGCCGCAGGCTGGGCGGCGCGCCGAGGCTCCCGGCGGCCCAGCGGCTTGCCCCGGCAGGTGCATACCGGCTGGGCCGGGGGGCAAACGCAGGCCATGGCCCATTGGGCGAACGCACGCTTCACGATGCGATCCTCTCCCGAATGGTAGCTGATCACCACCAGCGCGCCGCCCGGGATCAGGGCTTCCCGCAGCGCCGGCAGGGCCCGCTCCAGCTCGCCCCGCTCGTCATTGACCTCCATCCGCACCGCCTGGAAAATCCGGGCGAAGTCTCCCGGTCCGGAGCGGGGCCCCAGCACCTCCCGGATGGCGTTCACCAGATCGTCGCTGACCGCCAGGGGACGTTCCTGGCGCCGGCGGACCACCGCGCGGGCCAGGCGCCTCGCCCGCCGCTCGTCCCCGTACTCCCGGAACACGCACTCGAGGTCCGCCTCCGAATAGCCGTTCAGCACCTCCGCGGCGGTGTCCTGGGCCTCCGGGTCCATGCGCATGTCGAGCGCGACTCCCGGGCGGAAGGAAAACCCCCGCTCGTCGCTATCGATCTGGTAGGACGACACGCCGAGATCGAGCAGGATGAGATCGGGCTGGAACGCCCGGATGGCCGAGAGAATCTGGGGGTGGGAAAAGCGGCCCTGGCGAATGGTGACCCGCTGGGGATCGAGCCGGGTGCGAGCCGCGGCCACCGCGGCCGGGTCGGCGTCCACCGCCAGCACCCGGGCGCCGGCCTCGAGCAGGATCGCGGCGTGGCCGCCGGCACCCAGCGTGCCGTCCACCGCGCGCTGGCGCCCGCTGGCCAGGCGCGCCACCTCGCCGGCCAGCACCGGTACGTGCCGCACCTCTACGGCGCTCACCCCGACACCGGCGTCAACAGAACAGCGGTCCCGCGCCGCAACGCGCGAGACCGCTGTCCGGGAAGATCGCTGAAGGTCAAGCGGGGCTGACGGGGCTCGAACCCGCGACCTCCGGTGTGACAGACCGGCACTCTAACCAGCTGAGCTACAGCCCCTCAACGAGACGAGCCGTAAGGTAGACGGCTCATCCCGCTCCAACAAGCTCCGTCACCGGGGCATGTGCCGCCCGGCCCTCACGGGCACTTCCAGGCCTTGCCGGCGTCCGTGACGAACTTCTCGATGCCCCCGACATTCTGAAGCACCTGGGTGGCCGTGGCCTGCTGCACGCTGGCGCCCGCCGTAATGGCCGACCGGAGACGCTGCACGTACTGCCGCAGGCCGCCCAGATCGCGGCAGCTCTTGGACTTCTGGAGCGCCGCGAAATCGAAGGCATTGGACAGGTTGAAGGTGTAGGCCAGGCCGATGAAGAATTCCGACTGGGTGGTGAGCTGCTTGCGCACGTCGTACTTCTCGGACTTCTCCAGCCAGTCCATGGCCAGGGGCAAGGCTACCCGCTTCTGTACCATCTCAGTCGCAGGCTTGAAGTACATCAACGCCACGTTGAGCCACACGGTGGTGTCGGCGGGCTGCCCGGCCGGCGTGCTCTTGAGCCTGATCACCTGCTGCAACAGCGAGTCCACCGGCTTAAGCTGGGTCTCCAGCACGCGGTCGTACTCCTGCTTGCGGAAGACCTGCATCAGGGAGTCCCGCTTCGCCGCGGGTGCCGCGCGGCGGCGGATGAGGGAGTCCACCCGGGCCCCGACCCGGTTGAGTGCGTCAGCGTCGAGCGGCGCCGCCGAGTCGATCTTGGCGGCATCCTGGTAGGCCTGGACCATGCCCAGCAGGGGGCGGATATCGGTCTTGTCCAGCGCCGCGATGCGGCGGTTAATAGCCAGCGCGGAGTCGGTCATGTGGGCCGCGTTGACCGCGGCCAGCCTGGCGCGCAGCATGGTGACGTCGTTGGGCAGGCGCTTGACGGCTTCGCCCGACCACTTGAGCATGGCGGCCGTGTCGGCGGAGCGCTGGGCGGCGCTGAAGATCTTCCCGTAGAAATCCAGCTTACCGGCCATGGTGGAATCCAGCGCGTATTGGGCGTCGAGCGCGTTCACCAGGCATCCCCACATGTCGGTGGCCTGAGCCCGTACCGGAGCGAGGGCGGCGCTGTCCGCGTGCGCGGTGGCCAGGCTGTCCGCCCGCCGCTCGTAGTTGCCCGCGCCGTCCTCGCAGGCCCGGGCTTTCAGCTGCAGGGTCTGGAGGTCGTTGGGATTCTCTTTGAGGCCGGCGTTGAGAACGTCCCGCGAGCGCTGGTATTCCTTCAACGTGATGAGCAGCGCCGCCACTCCGGTCCGCAGTTTCGCGTCCGAGGGATCCGCCTGCAGCTGGTGCAGGAAGGCGTCGGCGGCCTTGAGGCTGTCCTGGTGCGTGGCCTTGGCCTGATACTGCCGCCCCAGCATTTCCCAGGTGCGGGTGTTGAGCGAATCGCCCTTCACCGCCTTCTCCAGCACCGGGATCTCGCTGTCCGGCGGAGCCTGCATGGCCTCGAACACCACGGCGAGGCACATCGCCGCCGCGGTGTGGTTGGGGACGAAATCGAAGGCCCGGCGGGCCCGCTCCTTGGCGCCGTTGAAGTCGCGGCGGTCGCGACGGTCCAGGCACTCCCGGGTTGACGCGGCGGCCCGGGTCTGGCTCTCGGCGGAGTCCGCGGCGACCCCGGCCAGGGTCTTGGCCGGCGTGCCCTTGGGGGCGGACGCGTGGACCCATCCGGCCAGGCCGGAACGGCGGATGTCTACAAAATGAATGTCGACCCTGGGGCTCGGATTAGTCGCCAGGCGCCCGATGACGTAGGCGTCGGACTGCAGGAAGCGGGCGAGCTGATTGGCGGCGTTGTCGTCCAGCAGGGCGTCCCGGCTGAACCCGGAGGCTTCCAGCGCCTCGCCGATCTTGTCCTTGGTAATGACGTTCAGCTCGCGGCGGGTCTTGCCTTCCAGCCGGCTGCGGAACTCATCACCGAACGCAACGGCATAGGCCGAGTCCGCCGGATCCGCCGGCAGGGGCGCGAGCACCAGGACGCGCTCGGTCTGCACCGGCGGCCGATTCACCTGCGCTCCGGCCGGCACCGCGGCGCCCAGCACTCCCAGCGCCCAGCCCAGCGTTACGATGCGTCGCGCGTTGCGACTCGTGTGCTCCACCTTTTGCTCCTCCGCGTTGTGCGGTGCCCGCCTCCCTCCAGCGAGCCGGACCGGACCGGACATGGGCGAAGAGGGATTCGAACCCCCGACTTCCTGCGTGTAAGGCAGGCGCTCTAGACCAGCTGAGCTATTCGCCCGAGCACCGGGCTCCTACAGCGCCAGCCCCAGCGGGAACAGCACACAGTAGCCCAACACCAGCAGCACCGGGGCGAGTGTCGTCGATCCCTGCGCTAAGAGGAAGTACCCCGCAGCCAGGGAAACGATAGCTGAGCCAAGCAGGATCGCATTGGCTCGGCGGAACGTTAAGCGACCGGACGTCGAAGTCTTTTCGGGCACGGCCTTGGAGGCTAACGCGTATCGGCGCAAGCGTCAAGGATTTGGCCCATCAGAATCTGGCGGGATGACCCAACCCTCGTCCAGGGCGGAGCGGCGCGACCGATCGCGGCGGCGGCGATAGTACCAGGCCACCCCCACGATCAGGAACACCAGCACCCACAACAGGGCAAACGAGGCGAACAACAACAGCCAGCCGTAGCGCCCTTTCAGGTCCCCGCGCCAGGCCGCCTCGAACTGCACCAGCGTCATGCCGTAGGTGATCCGTAGCGCCTGATCCAGGTCCGGCTGGGCGGCCAGGTTGCCCAGAAGCGGGGCGAGGCCGCGCGCTCCTCCCAGCCGCTCCAGGTACAGCACCGCGGTCGTGGCAAAGGCATACGCCGCCTCGGCTTCCTGCCGGCCCTGGCGCAGGCCCATGGTGACCTCATCCAGGGTGGGTGGCGCCCCCGCCAGGAGGCGCCAGTTCATCAACAGGCCGTCCAGCCGGCCCCATTCGCCGGCGGCGCGCGCCGCGTACCCCTCGTCCAACCACAGCGGCACCCGGCGCAGGTACTGGTGCAGCGCCAGGTGGGCCAGCTCGTGCCGCAGGATCCTCGTGGGGTCGCCGTCCAGCCGGATGAGGATGGTGCGGGCCGCTGGGAAGGCCGCGCCCGCGCCCCAGGCGGGCAAGCGCCGAGCTGTGACCGAATCGAAGCGGCGGGTGGTTTCCACGATGATGAGCCGGAGGGGCATGGAGGGAGCGGGAGGCAGCCCGGGCCAGGACCAGGGCTGATCCGCCAGGGTGGCCAACGCGGTCGCGACGGCCTCATGACCAGGCCAATAGACGGCGGTGACCTGACCGACCTGAACTTCCTGTTGCGCTTGGACCGGCAGAAGAGGCAGAAGAGGCAGAAGGGGCAGAAGGGCCAGATGGGCTGCTCTGCCTCTTCTGCCCCTTCTACCTCTTTTGTCCCTTACGAACGTGGCGGCTCCTGTCCCTGCGCTACCAGGTCGAGCGTTTCCTTGCAGCGCTTGCCCCAGGGATTGAACTTGTTGGCTTTGAAGCCCTCCTCCCAGGTGCGCTTGGCCTCGGCCTGGTCGCCGGCAAACCAGAACGCCCGTCCCAGCTCGTAGTAGGCCTCCAGCAGGTTGGGGCCCAGCTGGAGGGTTTTCCGGAAGAAGGTCTGCGCGTCCTCGAACATTTCCCGCTCGAGGTACACCAGCCCGAGGTAGTAATGGGCGTACAGCGTGGCCTTCTTGTCGTTGTCCAGACGGATAGCCTTGGACAGGTGCTCGATGGCCTCGCCGAAGATGCGCTTCTTCAGGCAGATGTAGCCCACGTTGATGCGCGCTAGCGAGTTGGCGGGCTCTTTGGTCAGCACCTTCTGGAAAGTCTGAAGCGCGTCGTCGTACTCCTCGTTCAGCATCTGCGCCCAGCCCAGCAGGGACTCCGCCTGGACGTCGCCGGGCGAGAGGGTGAGCGCCTTGCTCAGGGCCTGCACCGCGCCGGGGTAGTCGCCCAGCGAGATGAGGCTCCATCCCTTCTGGATGTAGGTGGACGCACCGATGTGGTCCGCCATGACCGGCACGGTGCCGGTAAACTGCGGCGCCTGGCTGCCGCCGTCGCCCTGCGCGATTTGCTTGTAGCGATCCACCAGCACCCGGATCTCTTCCTTGAGGCCGCTGAGATCCGTGATCGCCTGATCCACGGTCTTGAAAAGGGCGATGATCTCCTTCTTGAGCTGATCCTTCTGCTCGGCGGCCTGGGCGCCGTCGAGCTGCCTGGCGATCTGGTCGTAGGTCGCTCGCAGCGGCCCAACGATCCCATCACTCATGGCTTCGTCTCCACCTGCAGATCCTTCAAGGCGACGCGTTCCGTCGTCGTCAACAGTTTTTGGGGAGCCAGCACGATGACCGTGCGTTGCTCCAGGCGTACCACCCCGGAGATGTAGGACGCCGCGAGGCCCTTCACCAGGGGCGACGGGGGCGCCACACGCTCCGCTGGCACCCGCAGCACTTCTTTCACCGCGTCCACGACCACGCCCACCCGCTCCTGCTCCAGCTCCACCACCACGATCCGGGTCTCCTCCGCCACGGGAGCCGGAATGCCCACCCGTTTACGAAGATCCACCACCGGGACCACGCCGTCGGCGTAGGCCAGGATGCCTTCCAGAAACGGGGGCGCCTTGGGCAGGGGCTCGGGGACCTGGTGACGCAGGACCCGCTCAACCTGGAAGATGTTGAACGCGAACTCGGCTTCACCCAGTCGAAACGTCACCAGTTGGACTTCGTCGCTGCTCTCCGCCATTGGCTATGCCGTCATGCCGTTACGCCGTGACGCTCCACCACATCCCTCGCCGCCCCCGGCCGTCCCGCCTCCAGCCGGGCCACCAGCGCCCGCACGTCGAGCACGGGCACCATGCCGCCCTCGTGCCGGGCCACGCCCACCGCGCTGGGACCTTCCCATTCGGGCGGCACCGGCAACACTTCACCGTGGGTCTCGAGGTCCACTTCGTCCACCTCGAACGCCACCCGCCGCTCCGCCGGACCGGCAACGATCACCGTGCTGGGGCGCTCGGGCGGTCCGGCCTGGCCTCGCAGCAATCCGTCGAGGTGCACCCGCGGCAGGAGCCGGCCCCGCACCGGAGAAACACCACGCAACGCGGGGTGGGCGCCGGGGACCCGCACCACTTCGTCCACGTCCGCGACTTCCACCACGTCCGCCAGCGGCACGCCGTAGCGGCCTCGCCCCGATCGCACCAGGAGATAGGCGGTCACGCCGCTAGGCCGTGAGGCGGGGGGCGGTCATCGCGCCGCCTGCGCGCGGACCAGTTGGTTGAGGCGCCCGGCCAGGTCCCCCAGGCGAACCGTTTCCTCCGCGCCCCCAGCCGCGAACGCCGCCTGCGGCATCCCGAAGACCACGGCGCTGGCCCGGTCCTGCGCCAGGCCGCGGCCGCCGGCCCTTCGCATCACCGCGAGCCCCGCCGCGCCGTCGTGCCCCATACCGGTGAGCACCACCCCGATGGCGCGCGGCCCGAACGCGGTTGCCACCGACTCGAACAACAGGTCCGCCGCCGGGCGCACGCCCCAGACCGGAGGGCCCACGTCGAGCTGGATTCTGGCCGCACCTCCCACGAGGGTCACCCGCATATGATAACCTCCCGGTGCTACGTACGCCGTGTCGGCCAGCACCACGGCACCGTGCTCCGCCTCGGTGACCGCGAAGACGCTGAGCTCGTTGAGGCGATCGGCCAGGCTCCGGGTGAACCCCGGAGGCATGTGCTGCACGATCAACGCCGCGGCCCCGCCGCCCGGGGCCAGGCGCGGCACCAGTTCCGCCAGCGCCCTGGGGCCGCCGGTGGACGCCGCGATGGCCACCGCCACCCGCGCCGGCGTCCGCGCGGCGCCGCCCGGGGGACGGATGGGCCGCAACCGCGGGGAAAGCGCCGGCACTCGGGTCGGATCGGCCGCCGCGGCGGCCGCCAGCGCCGCGAGCAGCGCGGGTCCCATGGCCCCCAGGCCGGCGACGTCCTCCAGCGACGGCTTGGCCACGATCTCCACCGCGCCCAGCTCCAACGCGCGGATGGCCTGCGACGACCCGGGCGCGGCGTGCGCGCTGACCACCACGATGGGCCGCGGCGCCTCCTGCATGATGGCCGAGATCGCCCCCAGGCCATCCAGCACCGGCATTTCCACGTCCATGGTGACCAGGTCGGGAGCGGCCTGCCGCACGGCGGCGACGGCCTCCCGCCCGTCTTGCGCGGTGGCCACCACGCGGAAGCGGCCCGAGCTTTCGATGAGGTCGGTCAACACCCGACGCATGAACGCGCTGTCGTCGGCGATGAGCACGCCGGGGCGGCCGTCAGAGGACATGGTCCTCGCTTCCCACCGACCGCACCAGGGCGGTTCCCCGCCGCACGTCGAACCAGACCGAACGGCCCGACGTCCCACCCACCTCTTCCGCCACGGTCGCCAGGCCGGCGCCCCGGAGTGCCGCCCGCACCGCCAGCACGTTCCGTTCGCCCATGGCAACGGTCCCCGCCGCCAGCAGGTTGGCGAACATGCTGGCGCCGCCCACCAGCCGTGCCACCACCCGCGCCACGTCGGCACCTTCGGCCTTCATGTCGCCCAGCAGCAGCGGCACCGCGGTGTTGGCGAACCGGGCGGGCCGGTCGTGGGTGCGGCTCAACGAGGCGGAGGGCAACACCACGTGGGCGAGGCCCGCCACCCGGGCGTGCCGGTCATGCAGGATGATGGCGACGCAGCTCCCCAGCCCCAGCGCCGCCAGCACGCCGTCTCCCCGCACCACCCGGTGCTCGCCCATCCGCACCACGATCTCCGGGGGTGCGCTCACGGCCGCCGGTAGAGGCGCTCGCGCGGGTTCTCCAGCACCAGGCGGCGCCGCGCCTCGCCCCGCACCGTCTCCACCTTGCCCAGCACCAGACAGCCGCCGGGCTCCAGCGCGTCGGCCAGCTCAGACCCGATCCGCTCCTGGGTGGGAGCGTCGAAGTAGATGACCACGTTGCGGCACAGGATGAGGTCGTAGGGCGGCGCCGGCGGGCCCTGGTGCGTGAGGTCGTGCTGGGCCGGGCGGATCAAGCGGCGGAGCTCGGGAGTGGGGGACACCGGATCCGTTCCCTGGAGGTAGCGCCGGGCCAGGTCCAGGGGGAGATCCTTGACCACCGCCCGCGGATAGCTGGCCTCCGCCAGCCGGGCCAGACTGGGCCGGTCGTAGTCGGTGGCGTCGATCAGCGCGGGCGGCAGGGGCTGCCCCTCGCGGCGGGCCTGCTCCGCCAGCAGCATGGCCAGCGTGTAGGGCTCTTCCCCGGCCGCGCAGCCGGCGCACCAGCAGTGAGGGGGGCGCCCGCGGCGCCGCCACAGGTCCGGGACCACGGTGGCGGCCAGCAGGTCCCAGGTCTCCGGATTGCGGTAGAAGCGCGAGACGTGAATGGTGAGGGCATCCAGCAGGCGTTGGGATTCGACCGGGTCCTGGCGCAGCAGGGCGGCGTAGGCGTCGTACCCGGCCGCGCCCCGGGCGCGCATCCGCGCCGAAATCCGCCGCCGGATGCAGCCCTTCTTGTACGCATCGCAGCGGAACCCGTGCGTTCGAGCGATCTGGTCCATGAGGGCCTCGAGGGCAGGGTCGCGGCCCTCGCGGCTCATTTGAGCGCGCTCATGGTATCCAGGTTCGCACGGGCCAGCTCGTGCTTGGGATTGAGCTCCAGCGCCTGGCGCCACATCCGCGTCGCCGATTCCCGATCGAGGCGCTTGTAGGCGATGTTGCCCAGCTTGAAGTACACGTCGTCCCCCAGGCGCGGGGCCAGCTTGATGGCGCGCTGAAAGGCGTTCCACGCGCCGTCGTAGTCGGCCCGGTGGTACAGCACGTCGCCCAGGTTCTTCGACAGCTGCGGCAGCGAGGGCTCGTCGGCGAGCGCGGTGCGCAGCGTCTCCTCCGCCTGCTCCAGCTGACCCATCAGCTCCAGCACCGCCGCCAGGTTGTTGCGCAGCACCACGTGTTGGGGGTAGCGCTCCACGCCTTCGCGCAGGGTCCGCTCCCCCAGATCGAGCTGGCCATCCGCCGCGGCCGCCAGAGCGCGGGCCCAGTACCACACCGCGGGGAGACGCTTGTCGCCCGCCACTTCCCGCGCGCGGTCCAGCCGCCCGGCGGCCACCTGGGCGTCGCCCCGCAGCAGCGCGGCCACGCCCCACCCGACCAGCGGCCGCGGGTCGTGCCGGGCGCGCGACGCCGCCTCGCCGTAGTGGGTCTCCGCCTGCTCCAACTGCCCGGTCTGCTCATACGCGTACGCCAGATTGTGCAGCACCGCGGCCTGTCCCCCGCCCCGCTCCACCGCCTGCGTCAGGTGCTCCACCGCCTCCGCCCATTTCGCCTGCCTCAGCGCCACCAGTCCCAGGTAGAAGTAGGCGCCGCCGTCGGTGGCGCGCAGCTCCGCCACCCGCCGGAATTCCCGCGCCGCCTCGTCCAGCATGCCGGTGCGGTAGAACGCGACCCCCAGGTTGCGGTGCTCGTCGACCCGGGCGTCCGCCCCACCGCCGGCGCCCGACTGGCTGCGCCCGGCCCGCTGCGCGAACCCCGCGCTGATCAGGCCGTACAGCGCCTTGCCCACGTCGAACTCCACCAGCCCCGAATCCTCGATGACCCGGATGACGTCCCGGACGCCATCCAGCAGCGGCACGATCCGCTCCTGCTCCGGCGTGAGCTCCACTTCCGCGGCTTTGAGCCGCTCCCGATCCACCGTGAAGATCAGGTCGAAGGAGGGCACCTTCTTCTCGATCAGGCTCCATTCATCCACCCGCCGGGCGCCTTCCAACAGCAGCGACTCCGGGTTGATGGACACCAGGAAGTCCTGGCGCTCCGGGCGCAGGTCCGCCTCGAAGTTGAAGGTCCCGCGGGTCCAGGTGAACAGGAAGTAGACGGCCTCCTGAATCTGCATCCGCATGTAGTGCTCGAGATCGTCCTTGGACAGGGCTCCCTGCTCAATCAACAGTTCGCCCAGCCGCTTGTCCCGATCGCGCGTCTGGCGGCTGATGGCATCGTCCAGCTGCTCCTGCGCGATCTTGCCGTTCTTGACCAGGATGTCGCCCAGCCGGTCGCGCCGGTTCACGATGGACGCGTAGGTGATCCGCCCCCGCTCGAAGTAGACGTGCGCCACGTTGTTGCGGTCCACGATGGACAGGCAGCCGGTCTTCTGCCCCAGCGCCAGCAGCTGGAGCACGTCCGGCAGGGAGGCTTCCTTGAGGCTTCCGCGGATGGCCATCAGGCCAGGTCCTCCACCAGCCGCTCCGAGGGATCCGGCCAGTGCCAGACGAACTTCTCACGGCTCTTGACCGCGCCCAGGGGCGAGGCCACCAGGCCGCTGGTGCGCACCGAGACCGAGGTGCGCGACACCCGGGGCGCCACACCTTCCAGGACCTCGCGCGCCAGCGACGCGGAGAGCGGGACCCCCTGGGCCTCGGCCCGGCTGACCACCCGCTGCACCAACCCGAGCACGGTGCGGACCGATTCGCCCGGGCGCGCGGCGAGATAGTCCACCAGATCGGCGTCCGGCTCCCCGGCCTGCGCCAGCTGCCGGGCGATCAAGGCGTGCCGCAGCTCGCGATCGGGCGGCGTCAACTCGGCCACCAGGCCGCCGTCGAGGCGGGACATCAGCCGGTCATCCAATCCGCGCAGTTCACGCGGGGCGGCGTTGGCGGTGAAGGCCAGCTGGCGTTGCCCGCTCACCAGATGGTTGAACAGGTGGAACAGCTCCTCCTGCGACCGCTCCTTGCCGGCCAGCAGGTGCACGTCGTCCAGCAGGAAGGCCGTCACCCGGCGATAGCGGGCCCGCCAGGACTCCACCCGGTCCCGCTCGATCGCCTGCACCAGCTCTTCCAGAAAATCCTGGGCCGACAGGCAGGCCACGACGGCGCCCGACGCCTGGCCCACCACGTTGCCGATGGCATGCAGCAGGTGGGTCTTGCCCACGCCGGCGGGTCCCACCAGGACCAGCGGACTGTAGCGCCGCCCCGGCTGCTCCGCCGCCGCGCGGGCGGCCGTCAGGGCGACCTTGTTGGATTCGCCCCCCACGTACTCCTGGAAGGTCCACAGCGGCGAGGGGCCCGGGGGCGGCGACGCCCCATCCCGCGCCCGCTGGACCAGGGCCTCGGCCTCGGCCAGGCAGTCCGGGTCGTGGAATACGGCGTCCCCCGCGCCGGAGGGATCCAGGCTGCTCATCTCCGCTTCGAGCTGGTGCAGGCGCTCCACGTCCCGCTCGAAGTCCCGGATGGCCGTCTCGGGCGCCACCGGCGCGGTGGCGTTGAGCAAACCCTCCAGGCGCATCGTCCGGTAGCCCTCGCCCTCCCACCGCAGGACCGCCTCCGCCACGCGCCGCCGCCATTCCTCCACCTGCCGCGCCAGCACCGTGCTCACGTCGCTCAGGAAGTCGGTGAACTCATCCGGGGGTGGCGTCGGGGGCGGCGGCGCCGCGGGTTCCGGCGCCTGCCCCTCCCAGCCCAGCAGCGCCGTGGCCGACTCGGGCGTGAGCGGCGCCTCGTTGACCGCCTGGAAGGCAACCAGCCGATTCAGAGTGCCCAGCAGCTCGCGCACGTTGGCGGCGTCGAACGCGGCCACCGCCTCCAGCACGCCCGCCCCGAAGTCCGCCCCGCGCTCCTCCGCGCGGCGCCGCAGGATCGCCAGGCGGGTCTCGAAGTCCGGGCGACTGATGTCCACGATTAATCCGCCCGCGAACCCGGACACCAGCCGCTCGTCCAGGCCTTCGATCTCCGACGGGGGGCGGTCGCTGCTCAGGACGATCTGCTTGTCCGCCGCCTGCAGCTGGCCGATCAGCCGCAGCAGCTCGGCCTGCATCTCGCGCCGGTGGGTGAGGAACTGCACGTCGTCAATCAGCAGCACGTCCACGTTGACGAAGCGGTTGCGGAAGGCCTCGCTCTGCCCGGCGGCCACCGCCGCGTGGAAGGCCTCGACGAACTCCTCCAGCGTCAGGTACTCCACCGAGACTTGGGGAGAAGCCTCCCGGGCCTGCTGCCCAATGGCCATCAGCAGGTGGGTCTTGCCCAGGCCGGTGGCGCTATAGATGAACAGCGGGTTATACGCCGTGCCCGGCGTCTGGGCCACGGTCTTCGCGGCGGTGACGGCCAGGCGGTTGCTGGGACCCACCAGGAACGAGTCGAAGCGGAAAAGCTGGTTCAGCTCCACCGGCTACGCTCCCTCCTGGCTGAGCTTCCGCAGCACCGCCTCCGAGATCGCCTTGAGCGTCTCGAAGACCCCGCGGCCGTTGATCGCATCCGCCGGCAGGCTGGGCCAGGCGCGGAAATTGATGGCCTCATCCAGCTCGGCGGGCGTGAGAATCAGCTCCTGGGGAAGGTCTTGCTTGTTGTACTGCAGCACCGCAGGCACGGCGCGGATGTCGAGCCCCTGCTCCAGCAGATTGACCTGGAGGTTCTGCATGCTCTCGATGTTTTCATCCAGCTGGCGGGCCTGGCTGTCGGCCACGAACACCACGCCGTCGGCTCCCTGGAGCACCAGCTTGCGCGTGGCATTGTAGTAGACCTGCCCGGGCACGGTATACAGCTGGAAGCGGGTCTTGAAGCCCGAGATGGACCCCAGCTCCAGGGGCAGAAAATCGAAAAACAGGGTCCGGTCGGTCTGGGTGGCCAGGGAGACCATGCGTCCTCTCCGGTCCTCCGGCACGCGGCCATAGACGTACTGGAGGTTGGTGGTCTTCCCGGAACGTCCTGGCCCATAGTAGACGATCTTGCAGGTGATCTCACGGGTCGTGAAGTTGACCAGCGACATGGCGCTACCGCCCGAACAGAGTCGCGAGACTCTGATTGAGATCTCGCTCGAAGTCCGCCGCCAGGACCGGCTTCGCCGGGGTGGGCGTCGGACAGGCCAGCACCAGCTCGCGCGCGAACTCTTCGAAGAATAACTGCACCAGACCGATCGACGAGTCGGCGCCGTACACCACCAAAGCCAGCATGGGCCCCCGGGGCGTGCCAAAATGGGCCAGGAAGATGCCGTGCTGCTGCCCCTGGTGCGCCAGCATCCGGAACTCGGGCTCGTCCAGCATCCGGATGATCTCGGCCGTGGAGGCCGCGATCGCCGCTCCCAGGGCGGCGGCGCTCATCACGTCCACGGCTCGGGTGAAGCCGTGCTGGGCGATCACCTGCCCCGAGTTGGTCGTGAGCAGCGCGAGCCGCGCCGCCGACTCCGCCACGAAGCGCTTGAGCGGCTCCAGGGTCCACGGCTCCACGGCGCGCGTGATCGTCACGCCAGCACTTCCGCCGCTTTGAGCATCTCCAGCCGGGCCAGCCCCACGTTGATGTCGGCGTCGGCCACGATCACCAGCAGCATGCCCGACGGGGCCGGCGCCGCCAGCAACGACCCCTCGCTCGCCTGGAGGTGAATGAACTGGGGCAACCCGCACGCCGCCGTCTCGCTGGCCCGGCGGAACCGCTGGGCCAGGTTCGCCGCCAGGGCGGCCACCGCGTTCCCCCGAATCCCCTCCATGAGCGACTCGGCCACCACCAGCCCATCCTCGCGCGCGACCACCATCGCCCCGCGCACGCCCCGCACCCGGGTCATGGCGTCGAGCGCCGAGCGGAGCTTGTCGCTCACAGGACCTGGGACTCCAGCCAGCGGCGCGCCACTTCCGCTACCCGCGCCGCGAGAATGGCCAGGCGGCCCGAGGGCACGCTCCGATCCCGCACCATGAGCAACAGCGAGCCGGCCGTGGGCGCGCTGATGTGCAGGTGCCCCTGCTCGCCCTCGGCCATGATCCAGCGCCACTCGCCCAGATCGAGCAGCCGCGCGGTGCGCTCCGCCTCCTGCGAGACCCCGGCCAGGTAGGCCGCCACCTCCTCGGCCACGTCACGCCGGTCGCCGGTACGAAGGCCGCCGGCCAACACCCGGCCCTGCGGATCCACCAGGAGCAGGCCGTCGTCCGCCCCCTCCAGGCCCGCGAACACGGCCGGCCGAGGAGGCGCTCCGGCCGGAGCCGAGGCCGCCTGGTCAACGGCCTGCCGCACCATCTTCCACGCCCGAACCGTGGAGGGGTCGGTGGGATCGGCCGCCAGGGCCAGCTCCAGGTGCTCCAGCGCGCCATCCAGGTCCCCCTGCTGGTAGGCGACGAAACCCATGCCCTTGTGCGCGCCCGCGTGGCGCGGCTCCACCGCCAGCGCGATGCTCCATTCGTCGGCCGCCCGTTCCACCTCTCCCGTGTCGGCCAGGATCCGGGCGTAGAGGTCGTGGCCGTCGGCCAGGTTGGGGTGGTGCTCCAGCCCGGCCAACACCACCCTGGCGGCGGCGTCCAGCTGCCCCCGCAGGCGCAACGCCTCGCCCAGCGGCACGAACCCCAGGCTGGCCGGATCGCGGGCCAGCTCGTCGCTCAGGGCGCGGACGTCGTCAGGCATGCCGTCCCCGCAGCAGCAGGTCCAGGGTCTGCGCGGCGTGCACCGTCTCCTGGACCCGATCCACCTCCGCGGCATCGCCGGGCGCCTGGGCGCCGAGCTTGAGCCAGCGCTGCCACGACTCCACCGCCTCCGCGAACCGCCCCAACAGGGCCAGCGCGTCGCCCAGCAGGCGGTGCGCCTCCCGCAACCCCGCGTCCAGCTTCAGCGCGCGGCGCAGGTGCTCCTCGGCTTCGGCCTCGCGCCGCGCGGCCAGCGCCACCCGCCCCAGCAGCAGGTGCACCGAGGGGTCCTGCGGGCTTCGCTCCAGTGCCGCCAGGGCGGCCGCCCGGGCCCGATCCAGATCCTGCTCGGCGAGGGCACCCCCTCCCTGCCGTACCAGCTCCACCACGTCGCGCAGCTGAGCCAGGTCCCCCGGCGGCTGCCGCCGCTCGGTCAGGGTCACGGTCCCGGCGGTGGACAGGCCGAACATGATCTTGGCGACTTCGAACTCGGATTGGCCCAGCTGCGCCGCGATGGTCCGGATGGAGCGCTCCCCGTCAATGGCCGCCAGCACCTCCCACTCGCTGGGCAACAGGTCCAACACCCCGTCGGTTGCCTGGTCTTCGGGCGGCAGGGCCGGCACCACGTCCAGGTGGGGAATCTTGCTCTCGATGCGAGACCATTCGTCGATGCGGCGGGCTCCCTCCATCAGCAGAGCCTCGGTGGGGAGCCGCAGGGTGCTCTCCCCCGCCACGGCGGGGAGCGGGCCTTCCACGAACGAGAAATAGCCCTCCCGCCAGCTCATCATTTCGAAGACCACTTCCTCCACCTGCTGGCGGACCTGCCGCTCCAGCTCCCGCGCGGTGATGCTCCCGATCTCGACCAGGATCTCCCCCAGGCGCCGCCGGTCCCCATGCTGCTGCATCTCCTGCGCCCGGCTCAGGTCGGCTTCGCCGATCTTGCCCGAGCGCACCAGCAGATCGCCCAGCCGGTGGGGATTGCTCTGGATGTCGGCGTAGAGCACCGCCCCGCCGTCGAAGTACACGGTCCCCTGGTTGTGCCGGATCTTGGAGGTGATGCGGAGCACTCCGGTCTTCCGGCTCACGTCCAACAGCTGGAAGACATCGTGGATGCCCAGCTCCTTGAGCGGCCCTTCGATCGCCATGGGCTACGCCGCCTCGCTCTGGAAGATGTGCTGCAGGTCGAGGGCGGTCCGGGTGTGCTTGCGCGCCTCCTGCGCGAAGGGACCGCCCGGATCCAGTGCGATCACCCGTTCCCAGAGGCCCACGGCTTCGCGGTAGCGCTTGAGCTGGGCCAGCACCACACCGGCGAAGAAATGCGCCCCCACGTGCTGGTCGTCGAACGCCAGCACCCGCTGCAGCGCCTGCAACGCGGCCTCCAGCCGGCCGTCCTCCATGAGGGCCCGCCCCAGGCTCAACAGCGCCTCCACGTCCGAAGGCGACTCCGTCAGCAGGTCCACCAGCAGATTGACCGCTCCGCGGGGGGCGCCGGTGCGCCGGTACAGGCCGGCCAGCGCCAGCACCGCGGCCGAGTGCGTCGGCAGGATGTCCAGCGCCGCGCGGTAGCTGGCCTCGGCGCCCCGCTGATCGTCCCGGGCCTCCTGGACCTTGCCCAGCTCCACTCGCGCCTGCACGTAGCGGGGATCCAGGGCCAGGGCGGCCTGGTAGGCGTCCTGCGCGGCCTGCAGGTTCCCCAGGTGTTGCGCGATGTCCCCTTCCAGCTTCAGCACGTCCGCCCGCTGAGGCGCCCGCTCGCGCGCCACCCGCAGGGCGTCGAACGCGCCGGCCGGGTTGCCCGCCGCCAGCCGCGCGGAGGCCAGCGACAGCTGCACATCCACGTCCTCGGGCGTTTCCGCCGCCAAACGCTCGGCGCCCGGCAACGCCTCCGCGCCTCGCCCCAGCGCCAGCAGCGAGCCGACCTCCCCTACCCGGGCGTCCCGGTGGTCGGCGTGCGCCGCCAGCGCGGTGCGGAACCGCTCCAGGGCCTCGCCGTGCAGGCCGCGACGCGAGAAGATCTGGCCCGCCAGCGCATTCCCCTCCACCGGATCGCCGCCCCGTCCCAGCGCCCGGCTCACCTCCGCCGCCGCCAGCTCCAGCAGCCCCTTGGCCAGATAATCGCGCGCCAGCGCGAAGGGGTCCTCCACCGGCCGCGATTTCCGGCGCTTGGGCCCCGGCTCCAACCCCCGAAACAGCTGATCCACCGCGCCCTGCTCGAGCTTGAAGGTCTGGGGAGCCAGCTCGGTGGTCACGTCGCCAGAAATCTCCGGAACCACCGGGATGGTGGGCGATTCGAACTGCAGGTCAATGACCAGCTGGAATTTCTGGGGGGTGTAGTAGGGATCAATTCCCTGCGCCCGGGTCACCTCCCGCAGCGCGCCGTCGTAGTCCCCCAGCGCCGACAGCGCGAAGCTGAGATGGTAGTGCCCCTCGGCGCTGTCGGGGTCGGCCTCCACCGCGCGGGCGAACGCGTTGCGCGCGTCGGTGACCCGGCCCAGATCGTTGAGGATCAGCCCTAAGCCGTTCCACGCCGCGGCCTCCGTGGGGTCCAGCTCCAGGACCTTACGGTACGCCTGCAGCGCCAGCTGCACCTTGCCGGAGCGGAACAGCAGCAGTCCCAGGTTCACTCCCGGGACCACCAGCGAGGGCTGGTGGATCAGCGCCCCCCGCACCGTGTCCACCGCCTCGTCGTAGCGGCCCTGCACCGCGTACGCCACCGCCAGATTGTTGAGCGCCAGCGCATAGCTGGGCCCGCATTCCACGGCGCGCTGATACGACTCGGTGGCCTCGGGCAGCCGCCCCAGCTGATGCAGGACCACGCCGCGCTCATTCCACAGCTTGGGCGAGTCCGGCGTCTCCTCCAGCAGCCGCTCGTACAGCTCCAGCGCCACCGGGAAGTCCCGCCGCAGCAGGTGCACCTCGGCAATGGCCTGGAGCACCAGGCGGCGATCCTCGCCCTGGTCCAGCGCCACGCGGTACTCGCGCAGCGCCTCCAGGTAGTAGCCCTTCTGCCGGAAGGCGATGCCCAGGTTGTAGTGCGCCAGGGTCCCCTCGGGCGAGACCTCCGGCGCTACCGGCGGGGGCTCCTTGGCCGCCCCGCCCCCACCCGGACGATCCAGGGAGAGGTTGGTCTGGGCGCGGGCGAAGTTGGGATTCAGCTGGATGGCGCGCTTGGCGGCCGCGCGAGCTTCCTCGTGGCGGCCGGCGTCGCCCAGCACGAAGGCCAGCAGGTAGTGGGCGTCGGCGTGGTCGGGATTGAGCTGGGTAGCCCGGGTCAGGGCCTCACGCGCCTCCTGGTTCAGGCCCCGGTTGTAGTAGGTCTCGCCCAGATAGAAATGCACCACGCTGCTGTTGGGCTCGAGCTCCAGCGCCCGGGTGAACCACTCGGTGGCTGGCTCCAGGGCGCCCTTGGCCTTCTCCGCCAGGCCCAGCTGGGTGAGGACCGCGACGTCCTTGGGATCCTGGGACAGCAGCGCCTCGAACTCCTGGATCGCGGCGTCGTACTGGCCCAACGAGGCATAGGTGCGGCCCAGGTCCCAGCGCGCCTCGCGATCGTCGGGCTTGATCCGCAGCCGCTCCGACAGCTCCGCCACCCGGCGGTCGTAGTAGCCGGTCTGGTGGTAGGCGATCTCCAGGTTGCGCTGGGCCACCTGCATCTTGGGGTCCAGCTCCAGGGCCCGGGTGAAGGCCCGGATGGCGTCGTCGATCAACCCTTTCTGGACGTAGAGCACGCCCAGGTTGTTGTGGGCCCCGGCGTCCGAGGGATCGATGCGGCGGGCGAAAGAGCGAAGGACCGCCAGGTCCCGTTCCGAAAGGACCGAGCCGGCCATGCCTCAGCCCAGGCCGATGGCGTCGAGGATGGTCCGGAGGGATACCAGGTCGGGAAGGAGGAGGAAGTAGCCCGGGAGTACCCGGCCCTCCTCGTCGAACTCGAACCGCGTCTCGATGCAGAACACGTAGTCGCGCTCGCGCCCGAAGTTGATGTAGGCGCTGGTCAGGACGGCGGCCGCGGTGTCGATGACCAGGCTGGGCACCGAGGGCAGCAGCATCATCTTCATGAAGTCGGAGAGCGCGTTGAGGTAGGCGGCGCCCAGGATGTTCCCCGCCTCCTTGAGCGCGGACTGCTCCAGCACCCCCAGCCCCTGCGTGGTGCCCACGGCGCGGCTCAACAGCAGATCGCACAGGACCCGGCCGTTGGCCTCCGGCACCAGCAGCAGGGTGCGCCCGGTCAGGTCGCCCATCATGTGCATGAGCACGCCCACCACCGGGGTCTGCGGATCGCCCAGCTGCTCGGAGATCTCGTCCAGATGCGAGACGAAGATCTTGGGCACGCTGATCATGATGCGCCGGTTGGTCATCTGCGACAGCGCCGTAGCGGCGTGCCCGCCGCCGATATTGGCGACTTCGCGGAGCGCGTCCAGCTGCAGCTCTTTCAGATCCCGCACGTCGTCCATCAGCGACTCCCTTCGCCACCGCGCGGCGTCACATCAGGCTCGCCGCGTCGAGGATGAGCACCGGCGCGCCATCGCCCAGGATGGTGGCGCCGCTGAAGACGGGCAACATCCCGGCGGGTCGCCCGAACGGCTTGACCATGATCTCCTGCTGCCCCAGCATCGCGTCCACCACCAGGCCGGAGGAGCGCTCGCCGATCTCCACCACCACCACCGGACGCCGGGCCGGCGGCTCGCCGCCCACCTGGAGCACCTGCCGCAGGTGCACCAGCGGAATCAGCCGGTCGTGGAAGGCGAGGGCGTCCCGCCCTTCCACCGCGCTCACCAGGCGGGGGTCCAGATCTACCGTCTCGGCCACGTGGGTGAGCGGCACCGCGTAGCGCTCCTCGCCCACCCGGGTCACCAGCGCCCGCACGATGGCCAGGCTGGTGGGGAGCCGCAACGTGAAGGTGGAACCGGCGCCCGGGGAGGTCCTGAGCTCCACCGCACCTCCCAGCGCCCGCATCCTGGTCATCACCACGTCGATCCCGACGCCGCGGCCCGAGACGTCGGACACCTGGGCCGCGGTGGTGAACCCGGGACGGGCCAGGATCCGCAGCAGCGCCTCGTCGCTGATCGCCTCGGCCTCGGGAGGAATCCCCCCTCTGGCCTTGGCCTCACGCAGCACCCCCGTCCGGTCAATGCCCCGCCCGTCGTCGCTGACCCGGAGCCCCACCGTCTCCCGCTCCCGCGCCGCGGCCAGCGTGATCCGGCCGATGGCCGGCTTGCCGGCGGACCGCCGCCGCTCCGGCGACTCCAGTCCGTGATCCACCGCGTTCCGCAGCAGGTGGACCAGGGGATCGCTGATCTCCTCCAGCAGCGCGCGATCCAGCTCGATCTCCTTGCCCTCCACCACGAACTCCACCTGCTTCCCCAGCCGCCGCGCCAGGTCCCGCACCAGCCGCGGAAACCGGTCGAACACCTGCCAGACCGGCGTCATCCGCGCCTGCAGGATCTCGTTCTGCAGATCCGAGGTGAGCTGCGACACGCGGTGGCTGATCTCCTCCAGCGCGGGATCCTCCTGCCGCGCCGCGGCCGCCGCCACCAGCTGGCCGCGGGTGGTCACCAGCTCCCCGATCAGGTTCATCAAGCCGTCCAGCCGCCGCAGGTCGATGCGCACGTGGCGGGCCCCGGTGGCGGCTTCCGCCCGGTGCTCGGCCTCGCCCTGCACGCCGACGGCGACCTGCGCCACGTCGCCCGCTTCCCGCAGCTTGCTCTCGATCGCCGGCGCGGGGAGCTCGCTGTCCAGCCGGAAACTGAGCTCGCCGTCGAAATCCTCCCGTTCGAACGCCTCCGGAGCGGGGCGGACGTCATCCACCGCGCCCAGCTCGCGGGCGCGGGCCAGCACCACCAGCGCGCGCGGCCCCTTGAGGGGAGCCTCCGGCTGCAGCCCCACCCGCACCCGGACCCCGGGCGCCGCCTCCCGGGGCGGCTCCGCTACCGGCTCTGGCGCCCGCGCCGCGGCGGGGGCGGCCGGCTGGAATTCCGCCGCCACCCGGTCCAGCGCCGCCACCAGCGTGGCGTCGGCGACCACCGCGCGACCGCCCACCGCGGCGTTGACCCCGGCCTCCAGCGCGTCGGTGGCGTGGAACAGCAGCTCCAGCGTCTCGCCCGAGGGCGGCCGTTGTGCCCGGCGCAGGCCGTCCAGCAGGTTCTCCATCCGGTGGGCCAGGGCCGCAACCTCCCCGTATCCCATGGTGGCGGACATGCCTTTGATGGTGTGCACCGCGCGGAAGATGCCGCTCACCGGCTCGGCGGACTGGGGCTCCCGCTCCCAGGCCAGGAGCAGGTCGTTCACCGCAGCCAGATGTTCGCGGGTTTCGGCGAGAAAGAGCTCGGCGTACTGGGCCAGGTCCATGCTACCCCAGCACGCGCTGCACCGCCTCCAGCACGCGGGACGGCTGGAAGGGCTTGACCACGAAGTCCTTGGCTCCCGCCTGGATGGCCTCGATCACCAGCGCCTGCTGGCCCATGGCGCTGCACATCAGGATCTTGGCGGACGGATCGATCTTCATGATCTCCCGCACCGCGTCGATGCCGCCCATGTCGGGCATGACGATGTCCATGGTCACCAGGTCCGGCTTCAGCTGCTGGTAACGGTCCACCGCCTGGGTGCCGCTCTCCGCCTCGCCCACCACCTCGTAGCCGGCCTGGCTCAGGATGTCGCTGATCATGGTGCGCATGAAGATCGCGTCGTCGCACACGAGCACGGAGTGACTCACACTACCTCCTGAGGAACAGAACGCCGGGCAACCGGTCGCCGGCAAATGCCGGCCGCGACATCGGCCCCGGCCCTGACGCTAGGTGCCGAGAAGGGGTGCGAGCAGCGCGCTGAGATCGAGCAGGATGAACGCCATGCCGTTGCTGCGACCCACGGCCTTGACGACTCCCGCGTCCACGCCGGGCAACGTCCCTCGCTCGGCCCATTCGCCATCGCCCACCGTCACCAGGTCGAGCACCTCGTCCACCAGCAGCCCGACCACCCGATCCGCCGCCTCGAGCAACACCATCGACCCGCCATCGCCCGGCGGCTGCCCCAGAGCGCGGCGCCCGTCCAGCAACAAGTCCAGCGCGCCGCGCACATTCACCACGCCCGCCACCGCGGGCGGTGCGCCCGGCACCCGGGTGGCCGCCTGCGCGGGCAAGACCTCCCGCACCGAGCGCAGCTCCACGGCGCACAAGAGCTCGCCCACCCGAAATATCAGGAGCCGAAGCCCCGCCGGACCGCGCCCGTCAGACAAAGAAGCCAATGTACTGCAAGGGGTTAGGGCCAGCAAGCAGCGCAGAATCACCACTCGCCCATGCCAGCGCGGCACGCAGATCCTGGGGCCATTCCGAGTGAAACTCCATGAGCTGGTGGGTGGTGGGATGCTGAAAGCGCAGCAGCGCGGCATGCAGCGCCTGCCGCGGAACCAGCCGCTCCAGCTCCGCCGCGCGCCCCCGGAGCGTGCCGGAGACCCGCCGGGCCCCACCGCCGCCGTAGACCCCGTCTCCCACCACCGGATGACCCACGTGCGCTAGGTGGACCCGCACCTGGTGGGTGCGGCCGGTGTGCAGCCGGACCCGGACCAGGTCGCCCACGTCGAAGCGGGCCACTTGCTCCGCGCTGGTGCGGGCCGCGCGTCCCTCCGCCGTCACGGTCATGCGCTTGCGATCGGTGCGATGCCGCGCGATGGGCGCGTCGATATCCAGGGGCTGGGGCAGATGCCCCCACACCAGGGCCGCGTAGCGGCGCTCCACCCGGCGGCCGGCCAGGGCGCGCGCCAGCACGCTGTGCGCCTGGTCGGTCTTGGCCACGATCAGGAGTCCCGAGGTGTCCTTGTCCAGCCGGTGCACGATACCCGGGCGGCCGCCGGCCAGGCTGGACAGAGACGTCCCCCGAGCCACCAGGGCGTTGAGCAGGGTATCGTCCCAATGCCCCGGCGCGGGATGCACCACCAGGCCCGCCGGCTTGTCCAGCACCAGCAGGGCATCGTCCTCAAAGACGACGGTAAGAGGTACCGGGTGAGGGGCGAGGAGGCGCGGTCCCTCTTCCCGGGATAGCGTGACGCGCACCAGGTCGCCCTGGGCCAGCGAGCGGGAGGCCCGCGTGGGCGCGTCGTTCACCAGGACGCAGCCGGTGGCGATCAGGCGAGCCGATTGGGTGCGGGAGAGACTGAGCTGGTCGGCCAGAAAGCGGTCGAGCCGCTCGGTGGTGGGAACGACTACCTGGAATGTGCAGACAACAGAGTCGTGACTCACCGGACCGAAACGGCGTGAGCGGTGAGGCGCGAGACGTGGGCAAGGCGGACAACCTTCTCACGTCTCACCTCTCACCCCTCACCGTTCAGGAGGCTGCGACGTCGGCCTGTTCCCCGGAGGCATGTTCCCCGCGCCGGCCCTCGTTCCACAGGATCAGGGCGAGCAACACGGCGCCGCAAGAGACGGCCATATCGGCCACGTTGAACGTGGGCCAGTGAAAGGGGCCGATCCAGACGTCGATGAAGTCCACCACGCCCCGGGCGCTGGTGATGCGGTCGATCAGGTTGCCCACCGCGCCGCCGCAGACCAGGCCCAGGGCGGACAGCCGGCCCGGGTGCGACCCGTCGGTCTGGCGCACCATCGAGCCCAGGACCACCAGGGCCACGATGGCCAGCAACATGAAGACCCAGCGGGAGTACTCACCCACGTGCAACCCGAAGGCGGCGCCGGTGTTGTAGACCAGCTGGAAGCTCAGCCAGTCGCCCAGCAAGGGAACCTGGCGGTGCGACAGCACGGCCACAGCCATCTGCTTGGTGATCACGTCGGCGATCACCACGCCCCCGCCCAGCGCCCAGAACAGCCCGCGCCTACCGCCGCTTGCCATCTTCTTCTTTGGCCTTGCACTTGATGCAGAGCCGCGCGTGGGGGAGCGCGTCCAGCCGCTCGAAGTCAATCTCCTCACCGCACTCGTGGCACTTGCCGAACTTCTCGGGGGTGAAATACAGGCGACGCAGGGCCTCGTTCACGTGCCAGAGGTAGCGCCCTTCCTGGGAGGCGAACAGGAACTGCTTTTCGCGCTCCATGGCGTCGGTGCCCTGGTCCGCCATATGGAAGGAATAGGACGAGAGGTCGCCGTCGGCGCCCTGCAGCGTGGCGCTGAAGGACTCCTCATAATGGCCCAGTTCCTTCATCACCCTGGCGCGTTCTTCCAGCAGCCGCTTCTCCAGGTGGGCGATTTGCTTCTTGTTCATTCGGCGTCCTCTCGATTCACGCAGTCGCTCCGCGGCGATCGGCACCGTCATGCCGCTTCAGCGAGATGGCCACTTCGCGCCCGTCGATGTCCACCCGTTGCGAGACGTCCGCCCCGGGCAGATGGGCATCAATCTCCAGGCTGCGGGCCAAGGTCTCGCCCGCGATGAAGCTCCTGTGGTCCGAGACCGCAGCCAGGACGTCTGAAGGGCCGGAGATGCTCACCACAATCCGAGTAGAATAATCATATCCGGCCTCTTTTCGTAGTCTCTGGATCCGATTCACGACTTCCCGCGCCAGGCCCTCCCGTCGCAGCGCGTCCGACAGGGACGGATCCAGGGCCACTACGCAGGGGCCATCCGACTGGATCAGCCAGTCGCTGATCACCTGCCGCTCCACCGTCACGTCCTCGGGCCGGAAGGTGAACGTTCCAGCTTCCCGGGTCACGGTCACCGGGCGCCCTGCCTCCAGCTCCCGCAGCATCTCCGGCGCAAGGGCCCGCGCGGCCTCGGCGGCGGCCGGAGTCTGCTTCCCGTACACCTTGCCCAGGGCCGCGAAGTTGGGCTTAGGCCGGAGCCGCACCAGCTCTTCGTCCGAGGCCACCACGTCCACCTGCTTCACGTTGACTTCCTCGGTCAACAGGGGCAGCAGCCCACCGAAGGTGACGGGGTCCACCGCGGCGGGAACAGCCACCCGGAGCCGGGCCAGCGGCTGGCGTACCCGGATCCCCGCCGCTTCACGCGCCGAGCGGGCCAGCGATGCCAGGACGCGGATGGCCTGCATCGCGGCAGCCAGCCTGGCGTCCTGGCGTCCGCGGTCCTC
>Ga0153915_10000824_pt1 | contig 28574 bp, 22 predicted proteins | sample Opewatmetagenome_2_FD_107003 | JGI IMG/M metagenome (GOLD analysis project Ga0153915, IMG submission 107003) | Freshwater wetland microbial communities from Ohio, USA - Open water 3 Core 3 Depth 3 metaG | ecosystem: Environmental > Aquatic > Freshwater > Wetlands | place: USA: Ohio, Lake Erie...
CCAAACGCAGGGACCTGCTGTGCGTGCTTTTCACTATAATTACTCTTTGCCTTTATGTATATTATACGGAAAAACCGGTTATAAGAAGATATCTGCCTGCCCTGTTTTGCTTTGTACTGGCACTCATGAGCAAACCCATGGCGGTCACTCTGCCTGTTATTATGATTCTTCTGGATTACTGGCCGCTGAAACGTTTCGGGTTGCAAAAAGGCAATCAGATTTTATGGCAGATTAAAGAAAAGACTCCTTTTTTCGCAATCTCCGCGGTCTTTTCCGTAATCACGATTTATGCCCGCGATTTTTCTGTCTTAAGTCGTTTTTCATTTTCCTCCCGGCTCTCCAACTCTCTGGTTTCTTTTGTAACTTATCTGGAGAAAATGTTCTGGCCTTATGACCTGTCTGTTTCACAGTTATTTCCCGATAATTTTCCCCTCTGGCAGATTTGGGGATCGGCAATACTGATTATTGCCGTTACTGCCGCCGTCATCTTTGTAATGAAACGCTTTCCATATCTCTTTGCCGGATGGCTGTGGTATGCAATAACCATTATGCCTACGCTTGGATTTATTCAGTACGGTAATCTTTCAATGTCCGACCACCATACTTATTTACCCTCCATCGGTATTTCCATCATGCTGGCCTGGGGCATCCCTCTTTTGTTTCCAAACGAAGACACGCGAAGAAAAATTTTATTTCCGGCGGGAGCGGCCGCTGTGGCTTTATTCGCGGTTCTGGCATGGCAGCAGTGCGGTTACTGGAGGAACAGCATTGAACTTTTCAGCCATACACTGAAAGTAACAAAAGATAATTACACGGCACATTACCGTATTGCCGACGCTTATGCCGGGAGGGGCCGGATCGATGAGTCTCTTTTTCATTACAAAGAGGCGATCCGCATAAATCCTTCCTATGCCAGAGCCTACAACAGCAGAGGGAATTTTTATTCCAAAATGGGCATGTACGAAAGCGCCGTCAAAGATTATAATGAAACAATACGGCTTAACCCGAAGCACGCCGACGCCTACAGCAACAGGGGCAATGCCTATGCAGGAATGGGAATGTACGGCCGGGCCATTGAGGATTATGACAAAGCGATGCAGATCAAGCCGGATCACGTCGACGCCTATAACAACAGGGGAATTGTTTATACCCGTACAGGGCGTTATCAGAACGCCCTCGAAGACTTTAACGAAGCTGTCCGCATTGAACAGACTTTAGCGAGCCCCTACAACAACAGGGGGATTGTTTACGTTAAACTCGGCCAGTACAACAAAGCTGTTGACGATTTCAGCAAATCAATAAGCATTAATGGAAACCGCTTCGAAGTTTACTTCAACAGAGGAAGCGCTTATTTTTATCTGGGCCGATACGGCCGGGCCATCGCGGATTTCAATAAAGCGATCGCTCTGAACCCCGGCAAGGCCGAAGTTTACAAAAGCATGGGGATTATTTATTTTAAACAGGGCGACAATAAATCAGGCTGCCTTGCCGCGCAGAATGCCTGCACATCGGGAGACTGCCGGATGCTGGAATCGGCCAGGAAGAAAGAATACTGCCGGTAAAAAAGTAAAATATGAAAGGGTGAAATGTAAAGGACTTCACTTTTCACCCTTCACTATTCACCCTTTATTCATATTGCTTTTTGTGTCTATTTTTATTATTAGTCTGTATCTCTTAACTATAAGAATACTCAAACAATGTTGAATAAATCCAATATCAGTTCCGACAACCAGAAGCTTATCGTTTACGTTTTTCTGACGCTTGCCGTGCTTGCCGTTTTCTGGCAGGTGAATCACTACGATTTTCTCATTCTGGATGACAACACCTACGTTACAGGAAACAGCTCCCTCAAATCGGGATTTACCCCGGAAGGTTTGAGCTGGGCTTTCACGACGAATCATGCCGATTTCTGGCATCCCGTAACATGGCTCTCGCTGATGCTGGATTATAAACTCTTCGGCCTGAATGCGGGCGGGTATCACGCGACCAACGTCCTGCTGCATCTGTTGAGTGTTTTGCTGCTCTTTGCGCTGTTTAGCCGCATGACCGTAGAAATATGGAAAAGCGCCTTCGTCGCCGCTCTTTTCGCGCTTCATCCGCTTGGCGTGGAATCGGTCGCGTGGATTGCGTTGCGCAAAGATCTCCTCTCTGCCCTCTTTTCCATACTTACTCTCTGCCTGTATGTCTATTATATAGAGAAGCCTGTTATGAAAAGATATCTGGCCGCTCTTTTTTGCTTTGCCCTGGCGCTGATGAGCAAGCCAATGGCCGTCACTCTGCCTCTGGTCATGATTCTGCTGGATTACTGGCCGTTGAAACGGTTCGGGTCGCAAAAAGGGAATCAGGTTTTATGGCAGATTAAAGAAAAAACGCCTTTCCTTGTTTTATCCGCTGTTTTTTCCGTAATCACCCTGTATGCTCACGCGGATTCAGCCATGACGCATTTTTCTCTGACCTCACGGATCGCCAACGCGCCTGTTTCGTTTATAATGTATCCGGGAAAAATATTCTGGCCTTATGACATGGCTGTTTTGCAGATACTTTCGGATAAACTTCCCCTGTGGCAGGTTCCGGTAGCGGTCATGCTTATCATTGCCGTCAGTGTTGCCGTCATCACTGTGATGAAACGCTTTCCATATCTTTTTGCCGGATGGCTGTGGTACGCGATAACCATCGGGCCGGTTCTCGGAATCATCCAGATCAACTCGCAGGCAATAACCTACCACTATGCCTATCTGCCTTCTATCGGCATTTACGTGATGATGGCATGGGGCGTTCCTCTTTTTTTCCCGCACGTAAATACGCGCAGAAATATTTTATTCCCGGCGGCAATTGTTTTAGTGTGTCTTCTTGCGGTTCTTGCGTGGAAGCAATGCGGTCACTGGAAAAACGACATTGAAGTTCTCAAGCATGCTCTGCGGGTATCGAAAGATAATTACACGGCGCATAATATGATCGCAACACTTACGCATAATACCGTGGCAAACTATCTGGTCCGGGAAGGCAGAATCCATGAAGCTCTTAATCATTACAACGAGGCAATACGCATAAGTCCTTCCAGCGCGGAAGTCTACACAAACAGGGGAAATGTTTATTCCTCAATGGGCAGATATCAACGCGCCATCGAGGATTATAACGAAACAATACGGTTGAAGCCGGATTATGCCGACGCTTACAACAACAGGGGCAATGCCTGCGCCGGAATGGGCCTGTACTACCAGGCCATCGAGGATTACGGTAAAGCAATACGGCTTAAACCCGATCTTGCCGACGCCTACAGCAACAGGGGCAATGTTTATACCAGAATCGGCCTGTCTCAAAATGCGCTTCAGGATTTCAATGAATCCATTCGCCTGAATCAGACTTCCACAGGCGCCTACAACAGCAGAGGGATTCTTTATGTTAAACTCGGCCGGTATCAGCAGGCCGTCAATGATTTCAGCAAAGCGATAGGCCTGCAGAAAGATTGCTTCGAAGCATTCTATAACAGGGGCCGCGCTTATTCCCGGATGGAACGGTATGATCAGGCAATCGCGGATTACAATAAAGCAATCATCCTGAAACCGGGTAATGCCGAGGTCCAGAAAAGCCTGGAATATATTTATTCCAAACAGGGAAAAGATAAATCAGGCTGTTCACCCGCGCAAAAAGCCTGTTCATCGGAGAATCCGGGATACTACGAATAAAAGTTTTAAGTATGGAGTCAATTATTGAACAAGGATATTTATTTTGAATAATCTTAATATCAGTTCCGGCAACAGGAAGCTCGTCGTTTGCGTTTTTCTGACTCTTGCCGTGCTTGCCGTTTTCTGGCAGGTGAATCACTATGACTTTGTCACTTTGGATGATGATGTCTACGTTACCGGGAACAGCCATCTTCAGTCCGGATTCACTCCGGACGGTCTGCGCTGGGCGTTCACAACAATCATCGGCCAGTACTGGCATCCCGTAACATGGCTCTCCCTGATGCTGGACTATAAACTTTTCGGCCTGAACGCGGGCGGTTATCACGCGACCAATGTCCTGCTGCATCTGATGAGTGTTTTACTGCTCTTTACGCTTTTTAGCCGCATGACCGGAGAAATATGGAAAAGCGCCTTCGTCGCCGCTGTTTTCGCGCTTCATCCGCTTCGCGTGGAATCTGTCGCGTGGATTGCCAAACGCAGGGACCTGCTGTGCGTACTCTTCTCTATATTTACTCTTCTTCTTTATGTTTATTATGTGGAGAAACCAGCCGTAAAAAGGTATCTGGCATCCCTGTTTTGCTTTGTACTGGCACTCATGAGCAAACCCATGGCGGTCACTCTGCCTGTTATTATGATTCTTCTGGATTACTGGCCGCTGAAACGTTTCGGGTCGCAAAAAGGCAATCAGATTTTATGGCAGATTAAAGAAAAAACGCCTTTCCTTGTTTTATCCGCTGTTTTTTCCGTCATCACCCTTTATGCTCACGCGGATTCAGCCATGACGCATTTTTCTCTGACCTCACGGATCGCCAACGCTCTTGTTTCTTTTGTAACTTATCCGGGAAAGATTTTCTGGCCTTTCGATCTGTCCGTCCTGTATCTCTTTCCGGACAATCTGCCTGTATGGCAGGTTTGGGGATCGGCAATGCTGATTATTGCCGTCACTGCCGCCGTCCTCGCGGCAGTGAAACGATTTGAATTTCTCTTTACAGGATGGCTGTGGTACGCGGTAACCATCGCGCCTACGATCGGCATTATCCAGTTCGGTCATCTTTCCATGTCGGACCATCATGCTTATCTGCCTTCCATCGGCATTTCGGTAATGCTTGCCTGGGGCATGCCTGTATTGTTCCCGCACGAAAACATCCGCAGATATGTTCTGTTTCCCGCGGGTATTGCCGTGGCGGTTTTTCTGGCATTTTTAACATGGCAGCAGTGCGGTTATTGGAAGAACACCTTTGAACTTTTAAGCCACGCCGTGAAAGTAACAAAGGATAATTACATCGCGCATAATAATCTGGCGAACTGGCTGGCTAAAGAAGGCAATAGCAATGATGCCCTTTCCAATTACAATGAATCAATCCGCATAAATCCGCACTTTGCCGAAGTTTACAACAACAGGGGAAATGTTTACGTTAAAACGGCTCAGTATAAAAACGCCATGGCTGATTTTAACGAGGCAATCCGCCTGAAACCGGATTACATCCAGGCATACAGCAACAGGGGAATTCTTTACACGGAAACAGGCCTGTATCAGAAGGCTCTTGAAGACTTTAATCAGGCTCTTCGCCTGGCGGATATCTCCAACAGCAGTTCAAAGTCTTCCACCGGCGCCGTCTTATATAACAAATCACTTAAAGACTTTAATGAAACTATTCACTTGAAAGATACTTTCTCAAGCACATTCAACAACAGAGGGATTGTTTACGTTAAACTCGGTGAGTACAATAGAGCCGTCGAGGATTTCAGCAAAGCAGTGAGTCTGAAGGAAGACTGCTTCGAAGCATACTACAACAGGGGGCGTGCTTTCTCTCAGACGGAACAGTACAACCGGGCAATCGCGGATTACAATAAAGCAATCGCCCTGGAACCCGGCAATGCGGAAGTTTACCAAAGCCTTGGTGTTGTTTATTTTAAACAGGGCGACAATAAGTCCGCCTGCTATTGTGCTCAAAAAGCGTGTAAGCTGGAAGACTGCAAATTGCTGGAATCTTCCATGAAGAAGGGATTCTGCATTTGATTTTTTAAAGAAAATATACGCTGGGGGATTTATGAAATCTTTACTTTCAATCGTTGCCGCATGTATTTTGCTGATTCCGGCTGGAATCAACGCGGGACAATGGGTTGAGTCAAATAAAGCCAACTGCAAAATATTCAGCACGGAATCTTATTCAGACAGCCGTGCGACATGGTCTGGAAAATGCGCGTCCGGTTTCGCGTCCGGCCCCGGAACCATGATTCTATACCGCGGCGGCAGGGAAACAGGACGTTATGAAGGCTCTTTTAAGAGCGGCAGTCAAAACGGCAGGGGAACTTTCAAATGGGCAGATGGCGACAAATACACGGGAGGCTTTTTTAACGGGCGTTTCCACGGCAAAGGAACCTACACTTACTTAAACGGCGATAAATACACGGGAGACTTTTTTAACGGGTTTTTCCACGGTAAGGGAACTTTTACTTACTTAAACGGCGATAAGTACGAAGGAGACTTTGTCAAAGACGCGCGTACAGGAAAGGGAACTTTCACCTTTGCCAACGGCGATAAATACGAAGGCGACTTTGTCAATGGACAACGCAGCGGCAAGGGGACATGGACTTCCTCCGGTGATCAATATACAGGCGATTTTGTTGACGGGATTTTTCACGGCAAAGGGACTTACACTTATGCCAACGGTGATAAGTACGAAGGCGACTTTGTCAAAGGACAACGCACAGGCAAGGGTATTTTAAGCTTTGCCAGAGGCGATATATATGAAGGCGACTTCCTCAACGACGCGCGTACGGGAAAGGGAACTTTAATATTTTCCGACGGCGATAAATACATCGGCGACTTCCTCAACAACCTGCGTCATGGCAAGGGAACTTTAATCGCTGCCAATGGCGACAAATACACGGGCGACTTTCTCAATGGCAAGCGCACAGGCAAGGGAACTTACACCTGCAAAAACGGCAAAAGGTTCTCCGGCAGTTTCAAAAACAACAAGCTGATCGGATTAGATATAAAGTGTAATGAATAACGGTTTGCGGCGTTCATCCGTCACTATCCGCCGCCCTTCCCTTTCAGTCTTATGACTGCCACACAGGCGCTGATTAATGCCGCGACTACAAAAATAACCGCGGCAACGGGCATACGATGCGTTACGGATGCAATAGCGGAAGCAAACATTAGAAGTGAAAATGTAAAATACAGGACTGCCGCAAATATTCCGAATATTTTTTTTGCCGCCATTATTTATTCCAGGTTTTTCTAATCAAAATAAAGAACCGGCCAAAATAACCAGATCAACACAAAACATTCCGATAACGGCAAACATTGCCATGCCGTTCACCAGTGCTGCCAGCCAGCCGAGATACTGAAACCACAGACCCGCCGCGATGCCGATAAAGTATCCGGCGATAATTCCCGCCGCGCCGATAACGATGCCCTGCAATAGTGAGTGATTGAGCGATCCGGCAAATATTCCGGCGCTCAGTCCCAGAAACACAAAAAAGAAAAACACGCCCCGGAGAAATTGTTCATAGTCCGGCTTATTTTCGCGCGAAAGGATGCTGTTGATAATCAGTGCGATAATTCCCGCAGAACCTGTTGCTGCTGCGATCCAGCCGATGACTGAATGGCGCAATACCGCACCGGGAATTCCAAGAACAATGAATATCAGGCAGAGGATAAACAGGAAATATTTTTCTGCGGATGAGGTAAAGCCATTTGACTCCATCTCGCGCGGAGTCAGACGGCTCCGCAGCAAAGCGGGAAAAAAACGTGTATGGAATTCAAGAGACCGGAATCGAGGCGTCATATCTGCGTTAACCGGGGAAACTTTCAGTAATATGCTAATCCGCATCAGGATCGTCAGTTTTCAGTTTCCACGAAATATAATCCGCAAGTTTGGTGGTAGCTTCCCGCGGCGAACTGACAAACTGCACCCCTGCTTCATAAGATTCATCCTCAACGATGACCTTAATCCACTTTACTTTTCCCACAGCCTTTATCTTTTGCTGTAGATATTTTAATTTTATATCCATCATAAGAAGGGCATCCATCGGTAAAAAGATATTTGTTCTGATTTTAATGCCGGAAGTGGATATATCCCTGCCGCGATTATTCGGTACAGTTTTTTCCTGATACTTTTCACCGGGAACACCGACAGTTATAACAACCTCGCTTTCTTCGTCAATTCGGGGTGATTTTCTTTTTTCTTCCATTTTTTAATTACCTTTAAGTAATATTTCCCCGTTAGCCTCCCATGGGAGAAGTTTAAAAAAGACCGGCATCATTTTCAGCTAAAAAGGATTTCTGATAATAACAAAATTATAAAAATAATCAATCCCTCAAAAGAGGGATTTTTGTCGATTAGCGAATGAAAGATTGAGATCATGTTTTTACATAAACCCGTTTTCCTTATACCAGTCATAGGCTTCGTCGATGATCCGAGCAAGCGGGATAATCCTGAAATCAAGCTCTTTAACGGCTTTTGAGGAATCGTAGTAAGGATAGACCGTCATGTAACGCGCCTGCCCCGGATTCATCTCCGGCGGTTTTTTGGTAAATTCAGAAATCAGTTCCATGATATGGCCGTAGAGCACAAAGCCCCATTGGGGAATGTCCAGGCCCGGCGCCGGTTTGCCGAACTTTGCGGCAATGGCCTCAAACAGCTGCCTGTAGGTGATATTGAGACCGCCGCAGATGTAGCCCTCTCCCGGACGTCCCTTACGGGCCGCGGCTATGTGAGCGCGGGCGACTTCCCGCACATGGGCAAAAGGCGCTCCGCCCTTCGGAACACCCGGCACCTTGCCGTCGCGCAGGTCGAAGAACAGCCGGCCGAACTGAAGCGTATAATCGAAGGGGCCCATCATGCTTCCGGGATTAATCACCACCACTTCGAGTTCTTTGGAATTGAAGCTGCGTACGCGCATTTCCCCCTCGCGCTTCGTATCGCCGTAGTTGTAGCCGGTATTGGCATAATTGTAGTCCGGCCATTTTTCGTCGGCGAGGCCCTTCGGGTTATACCCCAGGGCGTCGACCGTGCTTGTATGAACAAGCCGCCTCACACCGTGTTTCAGGCAGGCTCTCGCGACATTTACCGGACCTTCGCAGTTGATGACGCGCTGACGCGCGAAGTTGCGTTTCCAGAACGAGGTGTCGCCGGCGACATGGAAAACCACCTCCATGCCCTTCACGACCTTCTCCACATCAGCCGGTTCGGTGACGTCGCCGAATTCTATCTCGACCGGGAGGTCCTTGATATACTTTATTTCCGAACCGGGCAGTCCGAAGGCCCATACCTCCCAACCGTCCTTTACCAGTTCATGAACAAGATTTGTTCCCAGAAAACCCGTGGCTCCCGTAACCAGGCATCGCATAGCTGACATTCCTCCTTTGGATATTTTGAGTATAGGAGACAGGGAGCTTGTGTGTCAAGGATATTAAGAGGGGGTCATAAAAAATACCGGGAGAGCTTCAATTGCAGCTTATGCCTGCTAATCTATAGTTAATCTGTCTTTAGTCTAAAAACAGGTTTTGTTATTCTCCATAATTCCTTCATTGGAATTTTAATTTTTCTACAAATGTATACAGGAAGATTTTTTTCATTGTCCATGCAATAATCGCATGTATGGATAATGCCGGATTCCTCGACTTTTTCAAACAACGCATTCAGTATTTTTTTATCAACGCCAATTGAAATCATTAAATCACCTGTCGCGTCATGGAATCCCCACAACCAGTAATTATAATGTGTCGAAATCACCACGGGCAGATTATAACGGGTGCCATAAAATTCGATTGCGCTGGCCTCTCCATAATTGCCCGCAAGAATCACTGCTTCTTTCTTGTCTTTATCCGGCATTTTATTATATACGGCAGCCACATCTCCGGCCATTGATTCCCAGCCTAATCTATCAAAAAACATCTGATGGTAAATTTGTTGACTTATAATTGACATAGGTCGCATTCCTTCATCGCCGATTTCCTGATTGCTTAATCCTATGGCCCGGTTATATCCGGATAACATTTCAGGCGGCAATATCGGCAGAGACAGCGAAAAAGAAATTATTCCTCCAATTATCAAGATTGAAATAATAAATTGTTTTATCCAATTTTTGTTGAGCTTATTGATCCAGAGTTCAATCATGACAGACCCACCGGATATTAATATCGGATAAACCGGAGCAAGCCTGTCCGGCCTGTTAATCTTCATAAAAAGGAAATAAAGAAAAGGTATAAGAAACATCCAGCCAAACACACGATAAGGTTTCCCTTCTGTTTTAAGGAATAAAAAAATTATTCCTGATAAAAAGACGGGAAACACCAGCGGATTTAATGCAATCATCTGAATGGTTATAAAAGCAAGTGGACGTGTGGTTGAATAATATGTGATAATATCTTTATAATAGGCGGCGGATATAAAGTCGTTTTGAATCTGCCAAATGACGTTTGGTAAAACAATAACAATGCTTATTGAAATTCCCGACCAGAAATATTTATCAAAGAAATATTTTCTTAACGGTGTAAATGTCATCCCGATAAGAATAGCGAATTCAAATACGGCAAAAGTGTGTTTATTAATTAATCCAATCCCTGTAATGAACCCCCAGAGCAGCCAGTAATGATTTTTATCCTCCTGAATAATTATGATCAATATTAAGACACAACAGGTTAGTAATAATGACTCAAAAGAATTCATTGAATAAAAACTATTCACCATAAGATAAAACGGACAAATCAAAACCGAGAGACAGGCAATCCCCTGAGCAAATTTTTTACCTCCTGATTTTTTTGTTATGACACCTGTAATAAATATTAACAGGCTGTTTACAAGTGCCGGTAAAAAACGTACTGCTAATATGGAATCTCCGAAAAAAAGGCGAATTATACTCAACAGGAATGTAGCAAAAGGAGGATGATCATAATAACCGAAAGCGAGCCTTTTTGAACACGCAATGTAATACAATTCATCTCTGAAGAATCCATAATACCCGAAGAAATTCGGGATTAAAGTAATGATAAAACCGAATAGTGAAATTAATAAGATTATCCAATGATTCCTTACAAATTTTATTAAAGAATTTTCTTTAATATTCATCCAGATATTCTCTTGATTAAATAATTTATGATAAGATTCAGTAGCATGTTTAATCAGTCAATTCAATTTCTTTATCGTTTTTCAATCCGGAATTTGCTCTAAGAGAAAAGACAAAACGTCATGCATTGAGGAAGGCATGTTAAGCTGGAGTTCAGTAGTTTTCAATTATTTACGATTGAAACACACATGACAGTATTCCGTCACATAAGGCGCTCATAAAAAAACCCCGGGATGTTTTTAATCATCTCCGGGGTTAATCTTAAAGTCAAGCAAACGCTCTCTTAGAAATTAAGAGTAAGTTTGTTGATTACAATAAAGTCGTCCTTGACGATTCCGTTGTCGCATTCACCCTTGAAGTAATCGCCGGTGAACAGATAACCCGCGCCGATCATGTAGGAAAGGTTGTTGGTGATCTTGTATGTCGCGGTAAGATCAACTTCGGTGCCGTAGGTGCCGCCGACATAATCTTCCGGTTTCTTATCGGCCTGGGCGTAGGAAAGCGACAGCAAAACATCCCATTGAGGCGTGGGTTTTACGCCGATTCTTCCCTGCAGGAACAGGGCATTGTTCATGGGGCCGCCGACGTTATCATCGTTATGATTACTGTTGATACCGCCCACCCAGTAATTGACTACATCGCTGTTGAACATAATCAGGCAGGGATTCCAGTCAAGGCCGCCGCCGTAAACCGCGCTGTAGTAATTGGCATAGTAGCCGCCTTCCTTTTTGTCATCAGTGGCAGGATTATCGCCTGTAAGGTAAGCAACCGTACCGCCGACATTGAACATGCCGAAATTGGCCGCGGCGTCAACGAATACATTGAAGGCCTCGTATTTTGCGTTATACGTAGTCCCTGAGTCTTCGCCTTTTTCATAACCCCAGAAATAATTCACTTCCGCCTGAACAGTAACAGGGCCAATCTTAGTCTTGACATAAGGATTCAGGGAGAGGACATCAATCAGGGAACCGTTGGGATAGCCGTCTGCCTTCCAGGTTGCACTGCGGACAAATGATAAACGCGCTCCGGCTTCTCCACCCTTCCATCCGTAAATCAGACCGGCAATATATTTGTCGTAATCAAGGTCTGTAGTGGTAACACCGGTGTTTACGGCCGACGCGCTTTCGTCACTTACTTTGACAAACTGGGCAAGGTAGGTGAACGCGCCCTTCTGCAGCGACCAGCCGATCATTCCCTGAGGCATTGAACTGTCGCCGAACACCGTTCCCCATGTTCCGTCAATCTGATAACCGACATTAAATGTGCCAACGGGAGAAGCATACTGAACATATGCCAGATCGAAAGCGATGTTTTCAGCCTCCGCTCTTCTACCGGCTGATACAGCGTAATTATAGCCACTATCATCAGCGTTATAATAATAACCGTTATAGCTTGGGTTGCTTCTCGCGCCGCCCCAGATTCTTTGCATGGCGTCGAAACGGGTGACCAGTTTCAGGCCGGGAGACACGATAAAGTCGGTGCCTACGCGCAGTCTCTGAAAAAAGAAAGCTGTGCTCTGATGATCGAAATTGTCCGCGTCATCGTAACCGTTGTGGCCGCCCGATACATCTATTCTGTTTAAATACACTCCGCCGGCGTAATATTCGGCGCCTACTTTCACGTCAACCGCGAAGGCTGATGCACTGAGGATCATAACAAACCCCAGCGACAACAAAACCAACATCAATCTCTTCATTCTTCGCTCCTTAACAACAATTTATTTTTAAAAACGGGTATTTTCCAAAATCTTTTTCAACTTCATCATCAATTGAAGCTCTCCGCAGCAGGCGAAGGTGTTTTCGCTGCCGAATTCAATTTCCATTGACAAACAACTGATGTTAAATACATAAAAAGAAACGTTTTTGTCAAGTAATAATCCAATATGTAATGCCTCAATATTTCAGAGACGAATGGTATTGATTACATCTGCAAAGGTGCCATTTTCCCGCCTAATAAACCAAGTTACAAAGAATTATATATATACATCCGGTCAGGAAAAAGGATACCATGCCTGCAATAAATGAAGATTTGCTGTCAGTATAGTAACGACACAATTTTCTTCTTATAAAAAAATATATTAATAGTAAAATTAAATAACTCTGAGTCATAAAAACATTTGCCCACAGGGTATTATATTTTCCCCCTTGTATAAAACTGGTAATATACATGTATATTACTAACAATATAATCCATCCCCACCCCCATTTTCTTCTTGGTTTAGCAACAGGAGGTGATAACTGTTCTTCTTTGATATCCTTATCTGCTCCTTCATTCTTTGCGGTAATTTCAGAGGTATTAACTTTAACTGACGATAATGAATCATCTTTGATTTCTTTTCCAAATTCAGAACAAAACATTCTTATCCTCCTGATAATTTATTTACCATGACCTTATGGAATATTCGATGTTTCAACTTAAATTTTTTTGTAATTTTTTGTCAATATATATTCCATTTTAGCAATATGTTTATTTCACTTTTAACATATTATCCCCTCGAACGGGATGAAAATAAAATGCAAATTGTTAATAGTGGATAGCGGGCATGAAAGCCCGGACTACACATTTTGTAAATAGCGAACGGGGAAAAGTTTTATGTGTTAAGTAATTAAGAGTAAAAATACCGGATTCATGATCAGGTCAGAAATGACAGAGGCGTAGGCGATTCAAAAAGACTGAAACCAAACATATGTTTTATAACGGAACGGTTTGAAACTTTTCCCTGCGTAAATATCAGATTGCCACACAAGCCGGGGGCTGATTCGCAATTACAGGGAGTAAAAGTTTTACGTTTTAGGTAAAAGGGAGATAAATTGCCGTTCAGAATAATGTTTTTTTACCTTGAAAAAGTGATGCTTTGAGCTTATCTTAAAGTAATAAAGGAGGACGATATGGAAACCGTTCAAACTCCGAAAAGTTTAATCAAGGAACCGAAAGGTTTATCGCGCCGCATCAAGTGGCTGCGCGATTATTATTTCCGCGGCAATGACCGCGCCTGGAACAATGAACACACGTCATGGACAACAGGCGCCCCATGGGACATCATCTTCAATGAGATGACCTTTTATATCGTGCCGGAAACATACACGCTTATCAACACCCTGGGAGCTTCCTATCTTCAGGCGGCAAGGCCTGTTAAACTCCATCCCGATTTCTGGAAATGGAGGCGGGTGGAGCGTCGCGCGTGGTTTGTCCGCGAGGCGATTGTCAATTACGTGCCGCAGGAGATTTTGCCGGGCGATCTGCTGGCCGGGGCCAGATTCAACATTCAGACATCCATGTGCTTTACGGAAGAGGAAAGCAAACAGTGGCTGCGCGAGGTCAAGGGAAAAAACGGCGCCAGGGACAAAATGAAATGGTTTCACGATCACGGCTACGGCAACGCGGGAGCCACGAGCGGCCATCTTGTTCCGGGATATGAGCACTTACTCAAAACAGGATGGAAAGGCGTTTACGGTGAACTGCTTTCTCTTTACAACACGCTGGAAGCAGGCGAACGCAAGGGACCCAGGGGAGCCCAGCTCCGCGCCATGATTACGGCATCCACAATGGCGCGTGACCTTGCCTTTAAATACAGGGATCTCTGCCTGGAACTGGCGGAAAATGAAAAAGACAAAACGCGGAAAAACGAGCTTACCATAATGGCTCAAAGCTTAAGTAAAGTTCCCTGGGAGCCGCCGCATACATTCTGGGAGGCTGTGCAGGCGCTGTGGATAAATCACATGCTGGTCATGACCGATGAAAATTATCCCGGCCCCGGAGTTTCCTTCGGCAGAGTCGACCAGTATCTTTGGCCTTATTATCAACGCTCCACCATCGAAGGGATGGACAGGGAGTTTGCCAAGGAAATCCTGAAATGCTTCTGGGTTCACGCCAACACCGCCTACGACGCGATGATCCGCAACGGCAATCAGGGAATCACCGCCGGTTTCGGCCAGCTCATTACTTTGTCCGGCCTGGGAAAAGACGGCAGGGACATGACCAACGATCTCACCTTTTTAATTCTGGAGGTCATTGACGAAATGTCGCCCATTCTGGAACCCAAACCCAATGTGCGTCTGCACCGCAACACCCCCGAAGCGCTGCTGGACAGGGTTGTCGATATGATCGAGGGCAGCCAGGGAGCTCCATTTCTGCTTAATTTCGATGAACGCTCAATGGCCGGCATGATGCTGGAGGCAAAAAAGGCGGGGCTGACAAATCTTATCAACGAAAGCAACGTTCATGAATACGCGCCGGTCGGCTGTCTGGAAAATACGATGGTCGGCAACGACCGTTCGGGAACCGTTGACAATAACATCAACCTGCTCAAGGCTGTGGAACTGGCAATGACCGGAGGAAAAGACCTTCTCCCCTTCCATGACCCTCTCACGGGAAAGACCGAAGCAGTCCGGCAGGACGGCCCCCAGACCGGGGATTCAACGGCCTTCCAAACATGGGAAGAGTTCTGGGAAGCCTACGCGCTGCAGACGCGCTACATTCTTCAGAAGTGCGTTGATCTTTACGAGGTCTCGGAATCCATACGCTCGCGCTTTTTCTCCACGCCGTACCTTTCCTGTATGGTGAAAGGATGCGCGGAAAAAGGCATCGACATCACTCAGGGCGGAGCACAAATAAACTTGACCACCATGGAAGCGGTAACCTACGCCACAACGGTGGATTCGCTGCTGGCAATAAAATATCTCGTCTTCGACGAAAAATTCTGCACCATGCAGGAACTGTTAAACGCCCTTAAAGCCAACTGGCAGGGTTACGAAATTCTTCAGGCACGGGCGAAAAACCGCGCTCCCAAATACGGCCGCGACGATAACGAGGCCGACGCGATGGCAGTCAAAGTGATGGAGCTGTGGTGCGATGAAACATGGAAGCACTCCACAAAATCCACGCGCCGCCAATACCGTCCGGGAATGCTCAGCTGGAACTACTTGGCGGGCGACGGATATATCATGGCGGCGAGCGCCGACGGCAGGACGAAAGGCCAGTTTCTTTCCAACGCCATCTGCCCGTCAAACGGCGCGGATATCAACGGACCCACGGCAAACGCTAACTCCGTAGGCAAGGCGCTGGGCGGCAAAGCCCCGGATTCACACGGCGACTGGATGGATTACCTGAATGTTCTGCCCAACGGGGCAAGCCATACCATAACCTTCAATCCTTCGATTCTGAAGAACCCCGAGCACAAGGATAAATTCAAGGCATTCCTGAAAGGCTATACCGAAAACGGCGGCACCGCGTTGCAGATAAACATGCTCGACCCCGCGATGCTCATAGACGCGCAGCAGCATCCGCAGAATTACCGCCATCTGCTGGTACGCATTACCGGTTACAACGCCTACTTCACCTCGGTGGGAAGAGAGCTGCAGAACGAAGTTATCAAACGGTTGAGCCACAATAAGTTTTAGGAAATAGTTTTAAGTTTTAAGTAATTAAGTGTTAAGTAGTTAAGGGAAAAAGATTCCTCACGCGCCTTCGGCGGATTCGGAATGACAATTTAAAGAATGTCACTTCGAACGAATGTGAGAAGTCAAGTACCGCATGTCCCCCTTTGGCAGGGAGACAAGAGGTACGATATGACAATTTTTTGGACGTTATGACGAAAAGCCATACAGATACGAAAACCGAAGGAACCATTCTGGAAATAATCCGCATGTCCACGGAGGACGGCCCCGGACTAAGAACAACCGTCTTTTTCAAAGGCTGTCCGCTTGCCTGCGCCTGGTGCCACAATCCCGAAAGCATAAGCGCAAAGCCCCAGATTCACTGGCTGCACGCAAACTGCATCGGCTGCGGCATCTGCGTGGAGAGCTGCCCGAAAAAGGCGCTGGAGAAAACAAAAGAAGGCATCAGGATAAAGAGGTCTCTCTGCGACGGCTGCGGCTTATGCGCGAAGGAATGCCCCACAACGGCGATGGAACTTCTGGGCAAAAAATGGAATGTGCGGGATCTGGCCGACGAACTGGTCAAGGACCGCGTATATTTCGAACAGTCGGGCGGCGGCGTAACGCTTTCCGGCGGAGAAGCCGCCCTGCAGCATGATTTCTGCCTCGCGCTCCTGAAGGAACTCAAAGAGAGGGGGATTCAGACAGCCCTCGATACCTGCGGACAGATACCAAAGACGACACTCGCGGAACTTCTGCCATATGTAGATATTCTGCTCTACGACATCAAAGAAATCGATACGGGAAAGCACAAACAGTTTACCGGCTCCTCCAACGAAAGGATTCTGGAGAATGCCGCATTCGCGGCGGACTACATAAAAAACAGCATCCCAAAAAAAACATTATGGATACGGACCCCGGTTATTCCGGGAGCAACAGACACGCTGGAGAACATCCGGGGCATCGGCGATTTTATCAATTCCCGCCTGCAAAAAACGGTCAGCCGCTGGGAACTGTGTTCCTTCAACAATCTGTGCCGCGATAAGTACAGGCGGCTGGACATTGAATGGCCTTACGCCCGGACGGAGCTTCAGGATAAATCGCAAATGGAAGAACTCTGCTCGATAGCAAAAAGCGCCGCGGCTTCTGTTGCGGCTTCTGTTGGAGCTTCAGGGGCGGCTTCTATAGTCGTCTGCTGGAGCGGAGCGACAAGACTCGAACAAAACACAGGCGGCAAACCGGCGGCGAAACAAAGCCCGTCGGTTTCCGGATGCTGAAAACCGCCGAAAGGAATAAATTATGGATACAAACAGTTTTTCCCAGGAGGACATGAAAGCCTTCGAGCCAGCCGAGAAAGTCGGAATCATCGCCACCGTAACTCCTGAAGGCCTGCCCCACATTTCACTTATCACATCTGTTATGGCGGCAAATCCCCGTCAGCTTACCATCGGGGAATTCAGCCGGGGCAAAAGCAAGGAATTCATGCAGATCACCAGAAAAACCGGTTTTGCCGTTCTGACGATGGATAAAAAAATATGGCGCGGCAAAGCCCGCTGGATGCAGTTAAAAAAAGAAGGCCCTGAATACGAGACATACAACAGGCAGCCCATGTTCCGTTACAACACATATTTCGGCATCAACACCGTGCATTACTTCGACCTGATTAAAACTTCCCACGGGGATTCCCTGCCGCTTTTGTCCATCGTAACTTCGGCGGTTAAGACAACTCTGGCAAAAAGCGCCGCCGCAAAAAAAAGAAGTGATCGCGTGCTTTCGCTCTTCGGAGAGAAACTGTTCAACGGACTCGATTCCATTAAATTTTTATCATTCATCGATGATGACGGATACCCCGCGATCATTCCCGTTATTCAATGCCAGGCGGCGGACAGCAGCCGTCTCGCGTTTAATCCCGGAGCTTTCGGTGATGAGTTAAAAGCCCTCAAACCGGGCATGACTGTGGCTGTTTTCTGCATGTCCATGCAGATGGAGAATGTTCTGGTGAGGGGAAAATTCAACGGCTACTCCCGCTTCAGGGGCATCCGTCTGGGAACCATAGACATAGACTGGGTTTATAATTCCATGCCTCCCAATCACGGACAGATTTATCCGCCCCTGCCGCTGAAGAGAGTGGTCAACTTCTAGGGTAGTGTCTCCATAACAGATTTACAATTTATCATTGAGAAGTCCCGCATATGCGGGATCATCCTCCGCGAGAAATCTTATTAATTATTAAAAAAAGCAAGATATCTCCCGCTGGCCGATATGACAAACCTTAGTTATAAATTAAAAAACCCGAATGATGTTTTTCGGGATTAAGAATTGCCTGATTAAATGCTTCAGAATTTTTTTAGTGCAAAAGACTTATCGGTTTTTTTCTTTTGTATCTTTTCAACCATTTTCTCGCCTTATCGATATCGGTAAACCATTTTACCGGCAATCCATTGCTTCTCAGCAGACATTCATGAAAAGAACCTAAACGGGAATCGTCGAGGGCATGTAAAATGGCCGTGGGGATTGTGTCAAAACAGGAAGGATTTTTTATGGCAAGTAAATATGTTTCCGCATGTCCGAAATGCGACTTTACATTGCGGACATCGACCAACACTTTTTGGGCTTTTGATGAAATTACAGAATCATTGAGTTCGTTCATCAGGGTTTGAATAGAATCTGATGGAAGTTCTCCATTAATGACAATTTCAAAGATGCCCTCATTTACGGACGCAGATACTCTATACGCCGCATCATCTTTCTTTTGCGAATCCATAAAAAAATAACCGTAAAAAACAACTACAAGTTCTTCAAATTTACTTAAAATTTACCCGACAAAATGCTTGCATATTCTTTAACATTTTGTCATTTTGCCGCTTTATATCAGAAAAAAATAATTTGTAAAGAAAATCTTTAGAAATGAACAATTTTCAATTAACTTTGTTCAATTTTTGAATGCTTTCCGCAGCTTCCTGCGGAAAGCATTCAATGCATAACTCCGTTTATCTTTTCCTGCTTTTTAGATTATTTTGCGAAATATTTGTTAAAAACCAGCAATACGCCGCTCATTGATAAAATATTTCTCACAATTCGTGAAAATATTCTTGAATTAATTTTTAAAAAAGACCATATGAAATTTCTGATTGTATTATTGCAATAAATATTTCAGGACTCGTTTAATGCGTCTTTTCCATATAAACAATAATTTGCACATAAACTGCACCTTTGGGGGCATAGCATTATTGTCTTGTTTGAAAAAATAAAATCGTCCGGCCTGACTGAATCAGGCATGCGGCCATTTTTACAAATCAGCAGTAAAATTTAATAAGAATATTTGAGGATTAATTATGAAGGAATTTACTCAAGTGATTTGCAGGTATTTATTTCTTACTCTCGTTTTTACAATCATACTGCCGGCTTTTTCTGTAAAGGCGATGCCACAGGAAAACGTATTCGTAGATTTCGAAGATATGCGTCTTTTTTTTAATATGGAAAATGGCACATCAAGCTTACAGTCAATATTCATGACTGGTTATAACATTTCAACAACTAATGATTTCGAGATAATACAAGTTAAAAACAAGCCCGGATATTTTCATTTAAGAAAAAAAACGTGGAAAGACTTCTTCTGGCAAATTGATGCTATTGATAATTATAATATAAAAAAAGTAACCGGTAATTCATTTGGAATATTTTCACCCGAAAGCGCAGTGATCCCCGGCTTAAAGATAGGCGTTTATGGTAAACCCGGAAATATAACTAATATTAGTATTAATTTTAAAAAGGCGTTTCTTAGCTACAACACGAAAAATGATAATATTCAGCTTATAGCAGACGATATGGTACTTTTTGATAAAAATGAATTGGAATGTACGCGTAGTGGTTCTTATTACGATATACGCTATAGACACGCGGATACGAATTTTTTCCGGATTGATACCAATTCAAATACCCTATTCTGGCAAACAGGAAAGTCAGGACATAGCGGCAAAAAAATAATGAATGTAAAAGTAAGAATTGAATCGTATGAAACGGCCGCAGGCATATTTGAAGATCTGGCATTTACAGAAAACAATGAAACCCGCCACCCTAAATCAGCATGGATTGAGTCACAAAAAGAATTATATAAAAATATTCTTAAGCGGAATAAGTATGATGTCCTGGTTGTGCCTTTTCAGATACAGGGCTACGCAATAGATCGTGTCGGACGGTCGTTAATGACCAGATATATTACCGACTACCTCTCCAAAACGACAGATTTGAGAATACCGGACCCAACGCTTGTTGCCCGTGCTTTCGGAGAAAATTCAAGGAACATTGATGAGAATGAAATATACCATCTTGCCAATGAGCTAAAAGTAAAACTGTTAATCAGATGCTCAGTCGGCCATAGACGTGATGAAAAAATGAAAATCACTTTGCTTATTGATGAGGCAAGAGACGGAAAAGAATTTTCATTCGATGTAAATACGCCGCATCATGACTGGCAGGATATTCCGTTTTCCGATGAATATCTTCCGGAAGAAGTTTTTAAAAATGACCTGCTGGCAAAAGTAATTCAAAAGCTGCCTGTTAACATCACAAAAAAAACGCCAAAATTAATATATGAAAAAAAAGAAGGACTTGCCGCTTCCCGAAGCGCCGGTAAATATGTTCGCTTCAAAAAATATTTCTCCTGTCACGGCGGCTTATAATTTGCAGTTTCTGGCAATGCTCTATCCCGACAAAGTAACGGCAATGGAACATCTTTTTGAACGCTCTTTGATTGCCTTATTAAATATTGACCCCAAATCTCCTGACTATTCCATTTTAAAGGCCAGGGCATTGCTATACCTGCATCGCCGTCCGGCGGCACTGGTCGCGCTGGGCACTCCAAATAATCCTGAAAGCAAAGCCCTTCTGGCCGTACTTAACGGAAATCTTCCCGAACTTAAAAAATGGACAACGCAAATACAATCACCGTTTAACAGGGCAATGGCAGAAATTGAATTAAATGATCTGCGCCGTTTGTATAAAGAATCAATAACCGAAAAAGAAATTAATGCCGCGGCCGCTGAATATCCTAACTGGTCAACACTTATGACTCAAAGATTGATGCACGGCGATTCATGGTACAATCAATCCAATGCCGAGATTAAACTGATTATGGATGATGTCTTCCCCATCGAGAATTTTACCGCCGCAGACATTGCAAAAAGCAGAATGGCTTTGGGAAAATACCAATTAGAAGATACGGAAATGAAACTATCCCCCTGTCGTCATTATTTGCGCCTGATGGAGAATAAAGGTGAAGCTTTTTTTGATTACAAAGACAATCCTTTTTTAACGCAGCGGGATTATCTTGATATGCTTTACGCTGTCAGTGAAAACAATCTTTTTAAAGGAATACTTATTGAGCTGCATAACATAGGCTTGGAGAAAAATGCTCTGGTAATGATTGATGATTACGAATCAGTTTATCACGATCATCCAGGGATGGTTTATCTGCGTGGTTCCGCTCTTATAAGGAAATGGAAAGTGGATAAAAAAGACGAATATTTAATAAACGAAAAGGATGATTTGCGTTACAAGGTTTATTACTGGGCCGGTGGACAGGTAGATTATTCTTATATGAAATATTCTGCTTCCTTCCCCTTCTACGATGCGGATTATCCTAGCCGGTATTTCTGGACTGTGAATCTGGGTGACAGAAAGGACATAAAAGGAAGTGATTTCTATAAGACAACCTATGATCAATATATAGCACTGATGAAAGATTTTCCATCAAATAAAGGCTCTATTCTTTATGTAAAGAATCTTATAATCGCATTGAAATATACAACCACCTCATTCAGCGCTCTGAGAAGATATCATAAACAGTTGTTCTCCGCAATTAACTCGTCTGATACGCGGCGAAACTATAAAGAACCACAAGCAAAGCATATAGAGCATGGCGAAGTCAATGATCTCATGGAATACAACAAGGATAGATTTATCGGACATCCTCAGCGTATAACTTTCGCAGTTGAAGAAAAGAAAGATAATCCTGAAACACAGAAGATTAAGACGCTTGAAGAAGCCATGACGCAGTCGCCTGATTTGTGGTTTTCCTATAATATGTTAGGTAATATATATATAAGAAGAGGAGATTTCAAAAAAGCACAGGAAACCTTTCTTAAATGGCCGATTTTCAAAAATGAAAATGAAAGCGATAGAGTTTACATATCGAACATTGCCTTTGAGGCAGCCCTTAATTTATGGACAGCCGGGGCAGTTGACGAATCCATTCCCCTGTTTCAAATCGCCATTGATACAAAAACCGGTTCGGGTTCTGAAATGATGAGTGATATCCTGCTAGCTATGATGCACGAAGATTATTATAGAGCCTCCATACGCAGCCTTGATATAATTAAACGTTACAAAAATAACAATGGATACCGTATTTACATTACTATTCTGCACATGTTCGGGTATCATGAAGAGGCATGGTCGATCTTCAACAATCTTAACATGCTGCACCGGGATATTTCACTCTGGACATCGGCTTATGTCGGTCAAAGAATGGAGTCAAAAACCAATGATGAAATTATTAAATGGCTGAGGCAGGACAATTTTAAGAAAGTACCTTCAAACTACATAAGCATTTTCCTTTTAAAGAGCATGCTAACAGACAGAATGCCGGACAAACGGGTGCCGGAGTTTCTTGAAAAAGCCGCACAGGATTATCCGCCGCCTGCAAATGCACCAGAACATACAAATTATCTGGCAAAATGCGCGGAAGGTTACTATTATCTGAGAAAAGGGGAATACGAAAAATCTTACAATATCCTGAAAACACCCGTAACCAAGTTATACAGTTTAAGCGGATTTGTGTTGCCGTATTATGTCTGGAGCGGGATAAAAGCCAATAGAATTTCTGAAATTGACACATTTTTACAAAAAGAGGAAAAAGATTATTTCCGCGACTTGGAAGAAGCTGATAAAATAATGTTTTATCTGTCAAAAGCCGTTTATTGCGGTCTCCAGGGGAAACATGAAGAAGCTGTTCGTTTTTTGAAACAATCGAGATATGTTTTTACGGGTACAGGAGACAATCCGCTGTTTCCCTTGTACCAGATGGTGGAATTATGCGAATGGCTTTACAAAGAAACCCTTCGTGAAGAATATAAAAATCTGGCTTTGGAATGGTCAAGGATTATTCAAAGAACTCAACCGTATTTTGCCTGGGCTTATGCTGTAGAAGCACGATATTCAAATTCTGAACCGGAAAAGACACGGGCACTGGCAATTACTCTTTATCTTGATAAAGATTCCGAACGTATCGCCGATTTCTCAAAAGCTGATAAAGAAAACGCTTTAAAATGGCTGGAAAAAAACAATCCATTTTTAAAAGGTTTTGACGAAAAAACATCAAAAAAGGAAATAATTAAATCAGTTATTTAATTAAGAGAGTTTTCTATTATTAAGTGAAAATATTTTTTAGTATTCGCGAGCTAACCCCGTATTAAAAATCCGAAGGGTTAGCTCGCTTATTGATTTTTATCGGAATAAATAATTACCGCATTAAATACCGCGTATCTTTTATATACGCCCTGCCCTGTTACTCGAAATATTTACTTTGAAATTTCAGGGCTACCGTGACCAGGCCGATCATCACCGGCACTTCCACCAGAGGACCGATTACCGCGGCGAAGGCCGCGCCGGAATTAATGCCGAAGACCGAAATCGCCACGGCAATAGCCAGTTCAAAATTATTGCTGGCTGCCGTAAATGCCAGCGTGGTTGTCCTGGAATAATCCGCGCCGAGCTTTTTGCCCATATAGAACGACACCAGAAACATGATAACAAAATAGATGAGCAGCGGAACGGCAATGCGCAGAACATCCAGCGGAAGCGTTATGATAAGATTGCCCTTCAGGCTGAACATGACCACGATGGTGAATAGAAGCGCTATCAGGGTGAGCGGACTGATCAGCGGCACAAAGCGCGAATGATATTTTTCCTTTCCCACAAGCCTGACGCCGATTAGCCTTGTCAACGCTCCGGCGATGCACGGAATGCCCAGATAGATGAAAACGCTTTCGGCAATCTGTCGGATGCTGACATTCACTATGCTTCCGGTAAATCCGAAATACGGCGGCAAAACGGTAATGAAAAACCAGGCAAAAGCGCTGTAAAAAAGAACCTGAAAAATGCTGTTGAAGGCAACGAGACCCGCGGCGTATTCCGTGTTGCCTTTGGCCAGTTCGTTCCAGACAATGACCATGGCGATACAACGCGCCAGGCCTATCATTATCAGGCCGACCATGTATTCGGGTTTATCGGGAAGAAAAACAATTGCCAGGATAAACATCAGGACCGGCCCGATAAGCCAGTTCTGCACAAGCGAAAGTCCCAGAACTTTTCCGTTGCTGAAAACCAGCGGCAGATCCTCGTATTTGACCTTGGCAAAAGGCGGATACATCATCAGAATCAGTCCCGCCGCGATGGGAATATTCGTAGTGCCTGCCTGAAATGAATTGATAAATGCTTCAACACCCGGAATGTAATAACCCAACCCCACCCCGAGAATCATAGCCCCGAAAATCCATACAGTCAGATAACGGTCCAGAAAAGATAATTTACCCGCAAGATGTTCAGACATAACACACTCCTCAATTAATTTTTTCAGACTGAATCTGTTTTAATAAATCATATTAAACAGGAATCCCACAATCATAATGCCTGTGGCGACAACGCTGATGAATATTGCAATCAGCGGCAGTTTGATAATTTTTCTTAAAATAATCATTTCGGGAAGCGAAAGGCCTATTACCGCCATCATAAATGCCAGAGCCGTGCCGAGTGCCGCGCCTTTTTCGAGAAGCGCCTGAAGAATCGGGATGATGCCTGCCGCGTTGGAATAAAGCGGAACGCCGATAAGCACAGCCAGAGGAACAGACCACCACGCATCTTTGCCCATTATCGAGGCCATAAAGTTTTCCGGCACATAGCCGTGAACGGCAGCGCCTACGGCAATACCTGCCACAATGTAAATCCAGACTTTGGAAACTATATCCACAACGGCGGTGTAACCCGCCTGAATTCTATCCTGGAAAGTAATCTTTCCTTCCGCCATCTGGAAATCACCGGATTTTATTTCATAAACCCATTCTTCAACGAAGCGCTCCACTTTAAGTCTGCTGATCACCCAGCCGGAAACGATAGCGATAAGCAGTCCGGTGGAAGCATAGAGCAGTGCCGTCTTCCAGCCGAACAGACCGAAAAGAAGAACAAGGGCGACTTCGTTAATCATCGGCGCGGCAACCAGAAAGGAAAAGGTGACGCCCAGCGGAATGCCGCTTTCCACAAAGCCGATAAAAAGAGGAATCGCCGAACAGGTGCAAAAAGGCGTAAATACGCCAAGCCCCGCGGCCATCACATTGCCGATAAACAACGGTTTGCCTTCCAATGCCTTTCTTGTTTTTTCCGGCGAGAAGTAAGAGCGGATTATTCCCACGACAAACACGATAACCGTGAGCAGGATAAGCACCTTGGGCGTGTCGTAAAGAAAAAACCGGATTGCTTCGGTCAAATGAGAACCTTTGTCCAGATTCAGTATTCCATAGACAAAATAATCAACGCCCCGCTCAAGATATATATAAATCACAACGACGAAAGGAATCAGCACAAAGGGAATATAAAAATTTATCTTTTTCCCGTCGCCCTTATCTGTATTACAGCACTCAGCCATTTTATTTGCCGCCGATCATTTTTTTAAGTTCCGCAAGGTTAGGCAGTTTGCCTGCCGCAACGACTTTGCCGTCAATTACCAGCGCGGGAGTCGTCATCACGCCATAGGCCATAATCTGCTTTATGTCCTTGACATGATCGATTTCCGCGTCAACGCCTGTTTCCATAACCGCGATTTGAACCATATCTTCAAGTTTGTTGCAGGTCGGGCAGCCCATGCCTAATATTGCTATTTTCATATTTTTCTCCTTTTATCTTTTACAGCATTTAAGTATATTCGCATTTTCTTTTGCGTTTTCCGATAAAACATCTTCCACGCATCCGATAAAATCCATAATGCAGGGACAGCGCAGAGAATAAAAAATGGAATTTGCTCTTTTATCATCGGTCACCAGACCGGCGTTTTTCAAAACGCTCAGATGCTTGGAAACAGTCGAGGCATCCGCGCCAATCATTTCCGTCAACTCTCCCACGCAGCGCTCTTTTTTGTTCAGTTCCTCGATGATAAACAGCCTGCTCGGATGAGCCATTGCCTTGATGATTTTTGCCCTCGCTTCATGCTGAGGCCTTATTTTGCTTTTCATTTTGATTTCTCCCGTTTCTGTTCTATTTGGCAATATAGCCATATTGCCATGCTATGTCAAGATGTATTTTTTTATTAATATTCTGCATATCTTTAAATTTGTCTGTTTTTCGTAATTTTATCAGGAATGAGTATCGGCACATTGGCGCTGGAGACAGATAGGGACGCCCTAAAAGTTTATTATACTATCTTTTAATCCGTAATCAACACCATCCTTGTCAGATGACAAGCATCCGGCCGAGCTGTCCATAACTAAAAGTACCCCTCAACATGCTGAGGCTCCACCGCATATTGAGGCCAAATAAATCATTTCATGCTTTTCTGATATTCTTTCCTATTCATCTAATTCTTTGTTCTGAAAGGACTAATACAATAATTTGGCTTTCCTTCAGATGTTGGCAGGTTATTTGCTGTCATATTATTAATGTTATAAAAAAAATCATAAAAAGGAGAAACAACCATGTCAAAAATCAATCTAACACACAAGGAAGAAGAAGAGCTGCTGGGAATTCTCGAAAGATATTTACCTGATCTGGAAAGAGAAATGGCGGATACTGACAGTAAGAAGTTCCTCCATGCACTGGAAGAAAGAGCTGTCATAATGAGGGATTTGATCAAACGCCTGAAAGTACAGTAGCAGGAAGGTCATTTCTGCGAATCCTTAAACACCAACGCTACAGAATTCAATCCATGGAGGTAACTGATCAATGGAAACTTATCCAGGTAAGACTCTTGACAAACTGGTAGAGGAACAAATCACAAGATGGCAATCCAACCGGAAAAGAAAATATAAAAAACCGATCAGGCCGGTCATTACCATTTCGAGGCTTCCCGGCTGTAACGCCTGGAATATAGCCAAACAAATATCGACAGATTTGGAAATTGATTTTTTCGATCAGGAAATTGTCGATGAAATAGCCAGGAATTCGGAAGTAAGCCGTCGTGTGGTGGAAACCGTCGATGAACAGGACAACTCCATCGTTCTTGACTGGCTGTCTATGCTTACTGCGGAACGCCATCTATGGCCGAATGAATACCTCAATCAGCTGACAAAATTAATAGGCGCCATTGGCGCTCATGGACACACCGTCATCCTGGGCAGAGGCGCCAGTTACATTCTACCGAAGGAGATCTGTCTTCGTATTCTGGTGATTGCTCCTCTGGAAAGAAGGATTGAAAACGTAAAAGAGACTTATAAGGTGTCTGAAAAAGAAGCCAGACATAATATTGTGGGCAAAGAGTCTGAGCGTGTAGCCTTCATCAGGCGGTATTTCCATGAGGACATGCTTAATCCGGTCAATTATGACCTGGTGTTCAATATGGAAATGAACGATCAGGATACGGTCGTGGAGATGATAAAGACGGCCTATAATACCAGGAAATGGTACAAATACAAAACCAATTAAAATCCGGAATAAATGAGATGATATATTTTCCACTTTTAAAATACAAATAGTGCGATTGCCTGTTGGTGAACACAACAAACATCTCTTAATATAACAGGAGCTTTTTCAAGGATGGTGTGTCTGCCTGCTAAAGTTTCCTGATAACCGGTTATAACTGACTGTATAAAAAGATAAGGAGACAGAGAGTATGTACGATAAAAATTGGGCGGAGGATTATAAGAAAAAGCTGGTTTCACTGGATGAAGCGGCAAAACTGATCAAATCCAATGATAACATAATGATGTCTGCCGGTCCGAGCACGCCTGTCGATCTTATGAACGCGATCGCCAGGCGATACAAAGAGCTGGATAATGTTACAGTAACTTCAGGGATTCTGATGAATCTCCTGAGTCATCTGAACGCAGAATACAAAGGTCACATTAATCATCACACCGTTTTTTTGGGTCCGTTGGAAAGAATGTTTCTGAACCAGGGGAACATCGAAGTGACGTCGTATCAATTTTCAAAGTCAGATGAAATCGCCGTTAACGGAAAGCCTACTGTCGCGCTTTTCGAGGTCTCGCCTCCCGACGAAAGAGGTTTCATGAGCTTCGGGCCGCTGGGGACCTTCAATAACGGCACCGTGTCGCGATGTGTGGAAAAGATTATCGTGCAGGTGAATAAAAAAACGCCGTTTGTGAATGGGATGGATGCTCATATTCACGTGAGCAAGGTTCACTGCATATGCGAGGCGGATCATGATCTC
>Ga0153915_10000825_pt1 | contig 28543 bp, 25 predicted proteins | sample Opewatmetagenome_2_FD_107003 | JGI IMG/M metagenome (GOLD analysis project Ga0153915, IMG submission 107003) | Freshwater wetland microbial communities from Ohio, USA - Open water 3 Core 3 Depth 3 metaG | ecosystem: Environmental > Aquatic > Freshwater > Wetlands | place: USA: Ohio, Lake Erie...
GCCCCCGCCGAAGCCGCGGAACCGGGCCTGGATGCCTTCGACATCCCCGAGGGCGAGAGTTTCGAGATCCCCTCCGAGGAAACAACAGAGCCGGGCGCAGCCCTGGAGGTGGCTACCGAAGCGGCAGCGGCCGAGGCCGTCGAAACCGCCCCCGCCGAAGCCGCGGAACCGGGCCTGGATGCCTTCGACATCCCCGAGGGCGAGAGCTTCGAGATCCCCTCCGAGGAAACCGCGGAGCCGGGCGCGGCCCTGGAGGCGGCTACCGAAGCGGCAGAGACCGAGGCCGTCGAAACCGCCCCCGCCGAAGCCGCGGAACCGGGCCTGGATGCCTTCGACATCCCCGAGGGCGAGAGTTTCGAGATCCCCTCCGAGGAAACCGCGGAGCCGGGCGCGGCCCTGGACACGTCTACCGAAGCGGCAGCGGCCGAGTCGACGCCTGGCGAGGCTGCTGACTCGGCCACAGGCGAGGCTACTGACTCGGCCACAGGCGAGGGGGATGCCTTCAGCATTCCCGAAGGGGAGAGTTTCGAGATCCCGACTGGAGAGGCCGAAGCCTCCAATGAGGCGCCTGGCGGCGAAGAGTCCGGCCCCCAGGAGGCCGAAGCCGCGTCGGAAGAGCCGTCCATCGACGACATGCAGCTGGACGAGTTCAGCCTCCCGGAGACCGTCGAACAATTCGGCGTCAGCGAGAAAAAGGAGAAGCCGGGCAAGACCCGCGAGGCGGCGGCCCGCGTCGAGGCGCCGGAGCCGGCGGAGGAGCTTGGCGGCGCGGAACTGGACCTGCGCATCAGCAATGAGAACTTCTCCGCGCTCCAGCAATGCCTCGCCTCCCTGCCCCGGAACCTCAAAATCGAGGTCGAGGAAGTCATCGCGGCCGCCAAGGGCTCCCCGGCCGACCTGAAACGCCTCGTCGGGATGCTGATCGCCGGCACGGGGGTCGAACAGATCGCGGGCCTCACGGGGAAGATCGCCGGCCACAAGATAAAGCTGCCCCCGCTCGCGGCCAAGATGACGGGCGTGGCCTTCGAGGCCCAAAAGCGGACCTTCGCCTACGCGTTCCGCGAGAACGTCCTGCCCATCCTGCGCATCGTCCTGCTCGCGGCCGTCGCCCTGGCGGGGCTCTCCTACCTCGGATTCCGTTTCGTCTACACGCCCGCCCTGGCGCAGTCCCGCTACCAGCGGGGCCTGGCCCACGCGGAGGCAGGCCGTTATCCCCAGGCGGAGCAGGACTTCACCTTCGCCACGAAACACTGGCGGATGAAGCCGTGGTTCTACAGGTTCGCCGAGGCCTACAGGAACCGTGAGGAATACGCAAGGGCCGAAGGTAAATACGAGGAACTCCTGAAATGGTGGCCGGGGGACAAGAAGGCCATCCTGGACTACGCCCGCATGAAGTCCGTCGACCAGAGGGACTTCCGCAAGGCCGACTCCCTGCTCAATCTCGTCCTCGAGGACTCCATGTACGATCCCGATGCGCTGCTCGCCGCGGGCGACAACCAGATGGAATGGGCCCTGGAGGACCGCAAGCACTACGAGAACGCGCGCAGCGCCTACGCCGACTATGTGGCCAAAAACGGGGAGGACGACGCGATCCTCCAGCGGATGCTGCGCTGGTTCATCCGGACCGACAATGCCGCGGAAGCGGACCGGCTCAGGGCCACGCTGATGGAACAGAAGGATCTGAAGATCCTCCCCGAAGTCTGGGCCGAACTCGGCGGGTTCCTGTTGGACAGGGGAATGGGCGAGTACGTGAAGGAAACCCTCTTCCGTGCCCTGGACGCGGACAAACGCCTGCCTGAGACCTACTGGAACCTGTCCCGCTATTTCCGCTCCGTGAAGGACATCGGGGAGGAGGAGAAGGCGGCGAAGGAGGCCGTACGGCTCCTCGACGAGATGGGCAAGGCGAAAAAGCCGGTCAGTGACGCGCGCTCCGTGATGAGCATCGAAGGCCGCACCCGCCTGGGGGAGATCCTGTTCCAGACCGAGCGCAAGATGGACGCGGAGAAGATGTACCAGGAGGCCATACGCCAGACGGAGGCCATACGCCGCGGCAGGCGTCTCGCGTCGCGGGAGGCCTTCGGCAGGCCCTACGCGGACCTTGGGGACTTCCATTTCTACGAAACCCGCAACCTGGACCAGGCGTTCAACCTGTACGAATCGGCCGTGGCCAACGGGTACGCCGCGGCGGACATGCGCTACCGGATGGCCACCATCCAGTACGGGCGCGGGGACTTCACCAACGCGCTCCTCGGGATCCTGCGCCTGGCCGACGAGGAGCCGCAGAACAACAATCTGCTGTACGCGGCCGGCAACGCCCTGTGGTTTAAGAACGACCTGTACGCGGCGCAGGGCTTCTATCTGCGCCTCAGGGACAGCCTGATGGCCCGCAAGAACGCCATCGCGCAGCTTTCCCCCCAGGAGCAGCCGGAGCACCGCGCCCTCCTGGAGTTCCTCATGCGGACCGAAAACAACCTGGGCGTCACCCTGTCCCGCCTCGCGGACAGGAACGCCGACCGCCGCAAGCGGTCCGAGGCGCTGGTCTATCTGGCGGAAGCGACCGAGATCTGGGACCTGCTGTCCAGGAACCCGGAGACCCTGAAGCGCAGCGAGGCGCAGAAGCTGCCCTTCCTCAACACGCAGGCCATCATCAAGCCGAGTTCTCGCTATGACGTGATGATCTACCGGGACATCCCCCAGGACCTGGATTCCAAGGAATTCTAGGGCGGGGCCCGCCGCGCCGGCGCGGCGCCCATGCCCCGCCCATGGAGATCAGTCCAGCGCCGGTACCATCCAGCCGTGGGCGTCCGGGACCGCGCCGTACTGGATGCCCTTGAGGGCTTTCAGCAGGGACCTCGTCACGTCCCCCGTCTTCCTGTTGCCGAAGACCGCTTCCTTGCCGTCATGCGTGATGGACTCGATATAGGAAACGCCTGCGGCCGTCCCCGACAGGAAGCATTCCTTGGCGTCGGAGAACACCTCCTCGACGGAGATGCGGCGTTCCGCGGTCTTCAGGCCCAGGTCCTTGGCCAGGACCAGGATGGACTTGCGGGTGATGCCCGGAAGGATGGTGTCCCCCAGGTCGGGAGTGACGACGGATCCGTCCTTCATGACGAAGAAGATGTTGCAGGAGGAGCCCTCCTCGAAGAAGCGGTGCTCCCGGGCGTCCAGGAAGATCGTTTCCATGAATCCGGCGTTCTCCGCGTCCTTCTTGGCCAGGGCGCTGGCGACGTAATTGGCGTCGCACTTGATCCATCCCGTCCCGCCCGGGTAGGCCCGCACCCGGTGCGTGGTGACGGCCTTGGCGCTGCCTTCCATGAAATAGGACCCTACGGGAGTGGCGATCACGACGACCCAGGGGAACTGGCTGATCCCGACCCCGATGCCCGGCTCCGCATAGCTGAACGGCCGGATGTACATGGCGGTGCCGCTCACGAAATCGCCCTTCTTCCAGGCCGGATCGTAGACGGGAGCGAATCCCAGGGCCTTGTTCTTCCCGGCGACCCCGCGCACGGCTTCCAGCAGTTCCTTCCAGGGAAGCGCGGGCATGTACAGGCCCTTCATGGAGGATTCCATGCGCTTGGCGTTCTCGTCCGGCCGGAACAGCTTGAGGCTCCCGTCGGGCTGCGGAAACGCCTTGAGGCCCTCGAAGCAGCCCATCCCGTACTGGGTCGTGTAGTTTACAAGGGGCATGTCCGGGAACGCGTTGCGTTTGCGCAGCAGTTCCGCCTTGGCCTCCGCGTCCAGCTTGGCTTCTTCCTTCGGGCCGAGGTGCGGCTGCTCGATGTACTCTTCCTTCCACCGGCCGTCGCCCTGATACTGGGTCCTGTAGGCCCAGGGGCACATATCCAGACTGAATCCCTTCGACATTGAAAACCTCCCGCTGAGGACCAGGAGAATATCCAATAACGGCGAAAATTCCAACTGGTATTATTGGCCAAAAGTGTCGATCATGAAACCGTAGTCATGGAGAGCACCAGAGACCACATCATATTCTTCCTCGCCCAGAAAATGTACTTCCTCGAGAAGGACGGGAACATGGAGGTGTTCAACCGGCTGGTGGAGCACTTCGGGCAGATCGACCTGGACCGTCTCCTGGAATACCTCACGCGCTACTATGCCGTGGACGTCGAACGGGAGCTGGACGACTTCTTCCTCTGCGAGGGGGAGCTGGTCTTCATCTCACGCAGCAGGGATTTCCGCTTCAAGCACATCTTCCGGGACGGCCATCTGCGCCTGGTGGGAATCGGCCCCAGGGACAAGGCGGGCTGAAGGGTCCCCGCGGAGGGGCCGGGATTCAGGTCTCCGTGCCGCGCGACTGCCGATCGCAAAGCGCGATCAGCTCGTCGCGGAACCCCAGGGGCGCCTCCCGGGCGCATGCACCCGGGGCGAGCTTCGGGGTATCGACGCACAGCCTCCCGTACTCCGACGTTTCCCGGTCCATCAGGGCGATCACTTCCTGGCGGCGGTCGTAGAGGCCCACCAGGATCTCCCGCATCTTCCACTTTTCGTCCCGCGCATGGGCCAGGCTGGAACGCAGGCGCGCCACTTCCCGCGCCTGGGAGAGGAGAAACGGCGCCAGGTCCTTCAGCGGCAGGTCCCGCAGGGAGAAGCGGTCCTTCCTTTCCGTCGCCAGGCGGCGCTCCTCCTCCTCCCGCAGGATGGTTTCGTAGTTCCTGCGGATGCTCGCCAGGGCCGTGGCGAAAGTCTTGTTGAAGTTCGCCATGAACGCCGTCTGCATCTCGGGGCGTATGGTCGCCTTCAGCTCGTTCATCTTGGCCGTTTCCCGGTTGTAGATCTGCACCTGCGCCATGATGTTCTTCACGGCCGCATGGGCGCGCAGCGCCGGGGCCTGGGCAAGGCGCGCCTTCAGATCGGCCAGGATGGCGTTCATGTTCATCTGCCCCACGGAGAAATCGGGCGCCTCCGCAGCTTCCGGGCGCCGCCACGGCAGGGCATCCAGCGCGATCAGCCGCTGCGCCAGGATGGCGAACTGGAGCATGGCAAGGGGCTTCTCCAGCGCCAGGATGTCATCCTGGCTCAAGGACTTGAAGCGGGCGCTCTCCAGCACGGTGAACACGGGGGCGAGCGCGGCGTGTTTGTACTCCACGATCCCGCCTTCCACCGCAAGGCGGAGTCGGGAAGCCAGGTCCTTCAGGTCCGCGGCCGTGATGCCCATGTATTCGATCAGGGCATGCGTGTCCCCCATCTTCTCCTTCGCGTCGATCCAATCTCCGGAAATCCTTTTATCCAAGTCAGACATGCGGTTTGAATGTAGCCCATTTCTCCGCCAAACACAATCAACGACCTCGCCGCAAGCGCCGGAAACGCAGACCCCGTCCTCATGGGTGACGGCGTGAAGCCGAATCGCTTCGATCCGATGGAGGAGGAAGACATGAACAATCTCAACTCGATCCTGGTCGAGGGCAACCTGGTCAGGGACCCGGAGCTCTCCTATACCGCCAAGGGCACCGCGGTCTGCAAGTTCTCCCTGGCGTCCAACAGGTCCTTCAAACAGGGCGAGGAGACGATCCGGGAGGTTTCGTTCTTCGACGTGACCACATGGGCCCGCCAGGCGGAGGTCTGCAACGAGTACCTGAAAAAGGGCCGGGGGGTTCGGGTCGTGGGCTACCTGAGGCAGGACCGGTGGACCGATACGGAGGGGAAGGCCCATTCCAGGGTGCTCATCGTGGCGGAGCACGTCGAGTTCAAGCCCCAGATGAAGCCGAAGGACGCTCCGGAGGGCGCCGGGAAGGATGGCGCCCAGGCCGAGACCGCCGATGCGGAGAGCATGACCGCGGCCGCATCGTTCTGAGGCGCCAAGGCAGATGCCGATTTCCGGGGGCGGTCAGCGGAGGGATCGCCGGCCGCCCCCACGGCTCCAGATGCGTCTACCGACGCAGTCCCAGATGCGTCTACCGACGCAGTCCCAGATGCGTCTACCGACGCAGTGCTTTTGATTGACACGCCGCCCTCGACGCCGCTATACATACGCTCATGGAACTGCGGAAACTGACGCCCGGAGAGATTCAGAGCGTCATCGCGAAGATCCGCAAAAAGTACGAGGAATACTCGGTAAAGTATTTCAAGTCGAAAAACCTCAAGGACGCATTCGAAGACCGGTATATCCAAGCCCTGGAAAGGCGGGTGGACGTCTCCTCCTTCCTCCTGGCGGAAATCAGCGCAATCGAGGAACTCATCCGACGGGAGGAGGAGAAGACGGCGGCCAGCACGGCCAAAAAGGCCGAAAGAAAGCCGGGCATCGCGGACAAGGTCCTGGAGGACCACAAGCGGAGAATCGAGAAATACGAGGCCATCGCCATCCATCCGGGGGCGCGCGAGGAAGTCTGCAAGCTCCTCGGGGCCCTGGTTGTCCTGGAGAAGGAGCACTGGCCCAATCTGGCGCCCGTGCTCCGCGATACGGCCTACTCCATGACCACCTACGAGATGATCAGCCTGGAGTCCCGTCTGCGCACCCTCGCGGACCGGGACCGCGAGGGCGTTCCCACCTACCTGGTACGCTACATCGCCCACCTGAAGCGGTTCCCGCGGTCCACCGCGGCCATTGAGCGCGAAGAGAACGAGTTCATCAAGGAAGCGGCCTTCTTCCTGCATGATTTCCTGACCATCCTCCGCAGGGTGCGGGAAAACTACAAGAATCTGGAGGAGGACAAGAAGGCGGCGCTCGTGACGGTGCTGGAAAACGTGGAGGGGATCATCGCGGATTTCCGCCTGAAGGACCTGAAGCGGTCCTGAGGCGCGACGGGCCGCCTGTTGCGGCTTGCCGGTAAATGCGGTACAACCCCTGCGTCGGGAGGGAATATGGCAGAGGAAATCACTGTCGGCAAGGACAACTTCGAATCGGAGGTCCTCAAGTCCGACGTTCCGGTCCTCGTGGATTTCTGGGCGGAATGGTGCGGCCCCTGCCGCATGATCGCCCCCATGCTGAAGGAGATCGCCAAGGACTACGGGGACAGGATCAAGGTGGCCAAGATCAACGTGGACCAGGAACAGGATCTGGCCGCCAAATACAATGTCCAGAGCATCCCGACCCTGCTTTTCTTCCAAAAGGGGCAGCTCGTAAAACAGCAGACGGGCGCCGTCCCGCGCCACGTCCTGGACAAGATGATCAAGGAGATCGTCCCGTAGACTCCGTCCGTTTCCGGGGAACATAGACGTCATCCATGTTCCCCGCGCCGAACGTGGCTCCCCGCAGGGGCGTGACGTGCCAGTCCGCCGCGGTTCCCGTATCCGCGGAAACCGAGTTCCGGGACAGCGAGCGGGTCCCCGAGCTCCCCTCCGGGTTCACCCCGTCCTCCGGCCGTATCGAAGTCTGCGCCGGAACCCAGCCCCCGTCCCGGGCCAATTCCTCCGCGCGGGCCAGGAGGGCGGCGCTTCCGAATCCCCCGTAGTCCTCGTCCGAGGCGGAGGTCCGCGTGCTGTACAGGGTCCCGTCCAGGAGGGCTCCTCCCGGGCTGGCATACAGGGACAGGACGCCGTTGTTGGCCGAAAGACCGCCGCACCCCTCCATCCAGAAATCGAACGCCGTCGGGCAGGCGCACGGACCGCGGGATGCCGTCTTGTCCGCCGTTTCATCCACCGCTCCCGCCTCGCGCACCTCCGTGAAGTGGATCAGGATGAAATCCCCGCGGTGTACGGGGAAGGACGGAAAGATCAGGCGCCCCTCGTGGTTTCCGGGCGTGCCGAGATGGAAGACCACGCCCCCCATGTCCCCGTCGGACAGGAGCACGAGCTCCACGAGGTCCGGATGGTTCCCGGCGCCCCGCGGCGTGAACTCATTGAGCAGGACGGCGGGGACGCGCGGATTGAAGCCGCGGAAATCGTCGGCGAACGTCACGGAGTTCCCCCGTGCGTCCCTGGCGGTCGCCTCGATGCAGTACTCCCTGCCGGGCACCTGTTCCCCGACGCGGAGCACGACCGTCCGGGCAGGCGCGGAGGACTGCAGCAGGTCGAGCGGCGGCTCGATGCGCGCCTTCTCCACGGCCACGGACGCCTCCTCGTCGAACGAGAGCTCCAATTCCTCGGGCCCCGTGGTGCGGATTCCCTCCACGATCGGGGGCCGCAGGTCCGTGTCCAGGGCCGCGCGCGGATCCGGCACGGGGGAACAGGCCGTCACGGCGAACAGCAGGACGGCGGCGGAAGACGCGAAATCGACCGGGCGCATGGGTGCCTCCCCGCGGAAGAGGACGGGGCGTCCCTGCGCGCCGCTTGCGGCAGCCTTAGCGCAACCGCGTCACGGGCAGACCGAGTCCGGCCGCTTCGCCGGCCACCTGCCCGGACGATCGGAAAAGAATCGTGCGGATCCCGATGCGATCTGCCGCTTCGACGTTCCGCGGCAGGTCGTCGAGGAAGAGGGTCTCGACGGGTTCCAGGCCGAGGCGGGCCAGACAGTGCCGGTAGATCCCCTCCTGCGGCTTGGCCATGGAGACGTCCGCGGAAAAGACGCGGACCTCGAAATCGGCCATCCAGGAGGCTTCCCGGTTGAGATATTCCACGCAATCGGCAGGCATGTTGGAGAGGATGGCCGTCCGCATCCCGGCGGCGCGCAACTCTCCCGCCCACCCCAGGATACGCGGGTTCATGCGCGTCCAGCTTGCTATGTCGAGCGCCGAGAGGCTCCGGATCGCCTCCCGGGTCGCCCGGACGCCGCTCAAAGAGAGGATGCGGGACCAGTAGGCGGCCGCATCGACCGTTCCCTGATCCAGTTCCTGCCGGCGGGCGAAGTATTCGCGGCCGAAGACCTCGACGGGCAGGCGGCAGATGGCCGCCATCGAAGCGATGGCGGCCTCGTCCTGAGGCAGGCTGAGGACCATGCCGAAGTCGAAGATCACCGCACGCAGTTCCTTGTCCATGGATGTGCAATCTATCGGGATCGAGTTCCCGGAGACAAGCCCCTCCCAAAGGCACCGTCGGATGGAAAGATCCGGTCCCCGTTTGACCGCGGGTCTGGTTCCCCTTATACTGTCCCCATGGCGGCCGACAGCCCGCTCTCGCAGAAATTCGGCAGGAAATTCGCTTCGGGACAGCTGATCTTCCGTGAGGGGGACGAGGGGTCCGAGATGTTCATCATCCAGAAGGGGCGCGTCCGCATCACCAAGGACTTCGGCGGCACGCCGCTCGTGGTCTCCGTGCTGGACAAGGGGGAGTTTTTCGGGGAGACGGCGATCGCAAGCAGGGTCCGCCGGACGGCCACGGTCACGGCGCTGGACGAGGTGGAAGTGCTCGGTTTCGACAGGGAAGGCCTTCTTGCCATGATCGCCAAGAATCCCATGATCGCCCTGTCCCTCATCGACAAGCTGTGCCGGAGGCTTCAGGAGGCGAACGGCAAGATCCGCCTCCTGGTCAGACGCAACGTGAAGGGACTCGTGGCCCTGCAACTCCGCTTTTCCTTTCAGGAGGCGGGCCATGGCGGCATCCCATACGGGAAGACCATGGAAGACCTCTCACGGACCGTCGATCTGTCCGCGGAGGACGCCAAAGCCGTGCTGGACGGCCTCCAGGAGGACGGGATCCTCGCCGTCCACGGGGAGACGATCGCCTGCATGGACGCTGAAAAGCTGTCCCGCCTCGCGGAGACGGCGGGTGGTTGAGGCGTGGCCGGACGTCATGGGCCGTAGCGCGTCCGGAACCGCGGTGAAACGCGGCATGCTGCTCGTCCTTCTGCTGGCCGTTTCCGTGGCGGCAGCAGCGGCGGAACCCGCATTCCTGCTCAAGGCGTCCGTCCCGGTCAGCGGCACGGGCATCCTGGGGTATCCGCGGCTGTTGTCCGGACAGAAGGCCGAATACTCCAGGCGCGAGGCTGCCGGGTTGCGCGGCCTTGCGGTCTCCCCGGCGATCCGCAGGCCCGCGGAGAAGGAACACAGGATCCTCGTGGTCTACAGCCGGACCGCGCTTCCCGCCGAGGCGGATTGGACGCCGTTTCCCGACAGTGACCTGCGTCTCCTGAGCGTTCCGGTCGAGGAGGGGATCAGCCTGCTGTACACCGACGCCTCGGGATTCTCCCTGTTGTTCTCCTTCGATGGCGATTTCGCCCCCATGGGCGCCTTCTGCGCATCCTTCGTCAAGGGGCTCAAGGGCTTCCTCCCCTACGCCACGCGCGGCGCGGAGGTTCCTTTTCCCGCCGTCGTGGAATGGGATTGATGGGACTTCGGGGACGAAGGATTACTGCTTGGGAGCCGGGGCAGGCGCGGGAGCCCGCTTGGCCTGGGATTCGATGATCTTTGCTTTCACCTTCTCGGCCAGGACCTTCGGGGCCTGGGGCAGGTCGGTCTCCTTGGCATAGCGGTCCAGAAGGCCGTTGATCATCTCGAGGGCCGTGTCGTATTTCTCCAGCTTGTATTGGAGGAAGGCCGTCTCATAGGTGGCCCACAGGTTGTGATCCCGGTCATTGGGGAATTCCGCCCGGAAAGCGTCGTAATAGGCGAGAGCCAGCAGATAATCGCCTTCCTCCGAAGCGTCCTGAGCTTTCTGGAAATACCCCGCCACCGTCAGTTTTTCCGTGATCACGGGAGGGGTGGTCCTGCAGGAAACGAGGGCCAGGGTCGCCAGAAGGACGGTAAAAATGGTTTTCTTCATGCCGATGGGGCCTCAGCCGTAGGTTTCATCCTTGATCGGAAGGTTCTTCTTCAGTTCCTTCAGGAAGAGTTCCGTCTCTCCCATGGGATTGTAGGTATCACATTGATCCACGGTCCTGCGGATCACGGTGAAGTACTTGTAGAGTTTCTCCTCTCCCAATTTCTTCTTCCACTTTCCCGCCTCGCAACGGACCCGCAGATTGTATTGACTTCCGTTTCCGACGGGCGCCTTCATCAGCTTGCAGTGGATGCAGTTGGCGCAATACACTTTGTCAGGCGAAAACTCGTCCTCAAGATCCGGAAACTCGCGGCTTTCAGCCATACACCCCTGTCCTGCTTGTGAGAATTTACATTACCATGGTCGGCCGACCGGGGTCAAGAGTTTAGGGTCAGAGCCAAGGATGGCTCAAAGGCGAGGCGTACAGGGATGTACAAGCCTGGAAAAATGCCGTTTCCACGGGTTGACTCTCGGGGGGCATGACCATATTATCTTTGCTTCGATGGCTATACCCGTTGTCCTACCCAAACAGGGCCAATCCGTGGAATCCTGTCTCATCGTTTCCTGGAAGAAAAAAACCGGCGATCAGGTCTCCGCGGGCGAGGTCCTTTGCGAGGTCGAAACCGACAAGGCCGCATTCGAAGTGGAATCCCCGGCTGCCGGCGTACTTCTCGCCATTTTCTTCGAAGCGGGCAGCGACGTGCCCGTGCTCACCAATATCGCGGCCGTGGGAACCCCCGGCGAGAACGCGGATGCGCTCCGCCCCGGTGGCGTGCCCAAGACCGCAGCCACGGGCGGCCCGGCGGTGACGCCCGCGGCGTCTCCCGCAATCAAGTCGGCACCGCCGCTGGCAGGCGGCCGGATCGCGGCTTCCCCACGCGCGCGCGCCCTGGCGGCTCGGATGGGCGTCACCCTTGCCGGCCTCAATGGTTCCGGTCCCGGCGGACGGATCATGGAACGGGACGTGAAGGAAGGGGCAGGATCGGCCGCTTCCGCAGCGGCGCCCGTCGCGTCCGCCTCCGCGCCCCGACTCCCTGGTGCGATCACGGAAATCCAGGTCAAGGGCGTGCGCAAGCTCATCGCGGAGCGGATGCATGCATCCCTTCAGGGCACGGCGCAGCTCACGCTGCACTCCTCCGCGGACGCGCGGTGCATCCAGCGGATGCGCAAGTCGTGCAAGGAAGCCCCGGAGGACTCCGGCCTGCGCAATGTCACGATCAACGACATGGTGCTCTTCGCCACGGCCCGGACGCTCGCCGCATTCCCCAATGTCAACGCGCTCTTCACGGGGGACAGGATCCAGCAGTATGCGGACGTCCACCTGGCGTTCGCCGTGGATACGCCCAAGGGGCTTCTGGTGCCCGTCATCCGGGGCGCCAACCTCCTGGGCCTGAAGGCCCTGGCGCGCGAGGCGGCCCGCCTGGCGGCAGCCTGCAAGGACGGTTCGGCGAAGCCGGACGAGCTATCCGGCGGCACCTTCACGGTGTCCAACCTGGGCAGCATGGGCGTGGAGCAGTTCACTCCCATCCTCAACGCGCCGCAGGTGGCCATCCTCGGAGTCGGTTCGATCGTCCTGCGGCCGGAGCTGGAGGGAGGCGCGGCGGAAGCCGCCTTCGTACCCCGCATCGGCCTGTCGCTCACGATCGACCACCAGGCCGTGGACGGGGCGCCTGGTGCCGTTTTCCTGCACGCCCTGGCGGATGCCATCGCCCGTTTCGATCTGTTGCTGATGCGCTAATTAGCGCCTTAGAAGGAAGAGAACATGCCCAAATCCATTCTCGTCGACCCCAGCGAAGTCCGGAAACCCGGAACCCTGAAGCTGAAGAGCATCCCGCTCAACCAGTACGTCCCCGACGCCAAGACGGAGGAGAAGAAGTACGGCCGCGAGGGCCTCCTGCGGATCTACCGCGACATGTGCGTCATCCGCGAGTTCGAGACCATGCTCAACACGATCAAGACCAAGGGCGAGTACCAGGGGATCCCCTACGACCACAAGGGTCCGGCCCACCTGTCCATCGGCCAGGAATCCTCCGCCGTGGGGCAGTGCTGGAACCTCGGCATCGAGGACTTCCACTTCGGGTCCCACAGGAGCCACGGGGAGATCCTGGCCAAGTGCCTCTCCGCCGCGGCCAAGCTGGAAGAGGCCCGCCTTTCCTCGATCATGGAGACCTACATGGACGGCGCGGCCCTGCGCGTCGTGGAAAAGGGCTTCTCCGGCGTCTCCGTGCGGGACCTCGCGGTGGACTACGTGCTCTACGGCACCCTGGCGGAGATCTTCGCCCGCGCCAACGGCTTCAACAAGGGCCTGGGCGGGTCCATGCACGCCTTCTTCGCCCCCTTCGGCAGCATGCCCAACAACGCCATCGTCGGCGGTTCCGCGGACATCTCGGTGGGCGCCGCCCTCTTCAAAAGGATCAACAGGAAGCCCGGCATCGTGGTCTGCAACATCGGCGACGGTTCCTCGGCCTGCGGGCCCGTCTGGGAAGCCATCATGCTTTCCGCCATGGACCAGTACCGCACGCTCTGGGGCAAGGACGCCGGCGGCGCGCCCCCCATCCTCTTCAATTTCTTCAACAACTTCTACGGCATGGGCGGCCAGACCATGGGGGAGACCATGGGATTCGGGGTGCTCGCGCGCCTGGGCGCCGGGGTCAATCCGGACGCCATGCACGCGGAGCGCGTGGACGGCTACAATCCCCTGGCCGTGGCCGACGCCGTCGAACGCAAAAGGAAGGTCCTCGAGGAGGGCCGGGGTCCCGTGCTCCTGGACACGGTCACCTACAGGATCTCCGGCCACTCGCCCTCGGACGCATCCTCCTACCGCACCAAGGAGGAAGTCGCCCTCTGGCAGGAGGCCGACTGCATCAAGAGCTTCGGGGAGTACCTCGCGTCCAACAAGCTGGCCACGGCCGCCGCGCTGGAGACGGTCCGGACGGACGTGCTCTCCCGCATCAAACGCGTCACGGAGATGGCCGTCTCCCTGGAGACCTCCCCGCGCGTGCCGGGAAGCCTCATCGGGGAGTTGATGTTCTCCAATGGAAACGTGGAGAAGATGGAGGAAGGCAAGGCGGAACTCCTGATCCCCGTGGAGCAGAACCCGCGGGTGATCTCCAACGCCAAGAAGTCCCGGACCGGCCGAGGGCCGGACGGGAAACCGCTGCCCAAGAGCCAGGTGATCTCCTACAGGGACGCCCTCTTCGAGGCGCTGCTGCACCGCTTCTCGATCGATCCCACCATGGTGGCCTTCGGCGAGGAGAACCGGGACTGGGGCGGAGCCTTCGCCGTGTACCGCGGCCTCACGGAGGCCCTGCCCTACCGGCGCCTGTTCAACTCCCCCATCGCGGAGGGCGCCATCGTGGGAGCCGCCACCGGCTATGCCCTGTGCGGCGGCCGCGTGTGCGCGGAGCTCATGTACTGCGACTTCCTGGGCCGCTCCGGGGACGAGGTGTTCAACCAGATGTCCAAGTGGCAGTCCATGTCCGCAGGCGTGCTGAAGATGACCTTCGTCCTGCGCGTCTCGGTGGGAAGCAAGTACGGCGCCCAGCACTCCCAGGACTGGTCCTCCCTGACGTCCCACATCCCGGGCCTCAAGGTCATGTTCCCCTCCACCCCCTACGATGCCAAGGGCATGCTGAACCTGGCCCTGCGCGGCACGGACCCCGTGGTCTTCTACGAGAGTCAGAGGATCTACGACATCGGGGAACTGTTCGAGCCCGGCGGCGTGCCGGAGGGCTACTACGAGGTGGAGGAAGGCAAGCCCGCCGTCCGGAGGGAGGGCACGGACCTCACCCTCGTCACCGTGGGCGCCACCCTCTACCGCGCCATCGAGGCGGCGGACATCCTACGGGAGAAGTACGGCCTCTCCACGGAGATCATCGACGCCCGCTTCATCAATCCGCTGGACTACGGTCCCATCGTCGAGTCCGTGAGGAAGACCGGCAAGTGCTTGATGGCCTCCGACGCCTGCGAGCGCGGCTCGTTCCTCCAAACGATGGCTTCCAACGTCTCGCAGATGGCCTTCGACTCCCTGGACGCTCCGGTGGCCGTGGTGGGCGCCCGCAACTGGATCACGCCGGCCGCGGAGATGGAAGAATCCTTCTTCCCGCAGAAGGAATGGATCGTGGATACCGTCCACGAACGCATCCTGCCGCTCCCGGGCCACGTGCCCAGCACGGAACAGACGGTACCGGAGATGCTTCGCAGGAACAGGCTGGGAGTGTAACAATGGCCTGACCGGCCAATTTACATTATCGCTTAGGTAGTATAGAGGAGCGGGATTGCCTGCTTTCCAGACAGGCAATCCCCCGGAAGAAGTAAAATTCATGCAATTTCAACCTTGAAGGTTGAAATTGCATGAATTTCCATAGCGGCAAGACCCCTTCACCCGCCAAATCTCAAGCGAACCGGTAGTACTTCCCGTAATCGATGCACAGGAGGTGCTTCGGCTCCTCGTCCTCCCGGATGTCCGGGAACCGGCCGACCGGCTCCAGGAAGCGGTTGTCCATCCTGTCGTCATTGACCCGGCTCACCTCCCCCACCAGGACCGTGCCCTTCCCCTTGGCGCCCCAGAACGAATGGTAGAGGCGGGGCGGCAGGCAGATGGACTCCCCCGGCTTCAGGGTCACGGTGCCGCCGGCCTTCACGGCCGTGCGCACCCCGTCCAGGCCGACGGTGACCGTGGTGTCGGCCGTCTTCTCGTCCGCCGTGGAGTTCCACAGGCGTACCACGAGCTCCCCTCCCCCGCGGTTGATGATGTCCTCCATCTTGCGGAAGTGGAAATGCGTCGGGGTGACCTGCTCCTCCCGCACGATCATGATCTTCTCGGCATAGGTCTTCCCGTCCTCCTTCAAAAGATCGGCCGTGGTGCCGTTGCGGACGGTGAAGAGGAAAAGGCCCACCCGGGAGAAATCCCCGCCGCCGAAGTCCGTGATGTCCCAACCCAATTGGTGTTCGGCGATCTCGCGGCACTCCTCCCCCCTGCCCTTCCAGTCCTCCGGCGTCCAGGAGGCGAAGGGGGGAAGGCGGAAGTTCATCCGATCGAGGAAGCGGAGGGCGTCCGCCATGATGGAGTTGATCTCGGACCGTTTCATTGACTGAAGGCTCCTTCCATGCAGCACTGTGCGGCGGGGCGGGAAACGTGTCAAGGAGAACCGGGGAACCGGCGCCCGGTTGATCCGGGACCGGCAGACGCCTATCATGGCGGCCATGGCATACATGAACGTGCACTGGCAGAGCCGCACGCTGGACCTCGCCGTTTCCATGAACGTGGTCCTTCCCCAACGGGAGAACTACGCGGACCGGACCCCCTACCGGACCCTTTTCCTGCTCCATGGCCTCTCCGACGATCATACGATCTGGATGCGCCGCACCTCGATCGAGCGCTATGCCGAGGAACGGGGCATAGCGGTGGTCATGCCCGCCGTGGAGCGCAGCTTCTATGCCGACATGAGGCACGGCCTGGCCTGGGAAACGTTCGTCAGGGAGGAAGTGCCCGCGGCCGCCCGGTCCTTCTTCCCCCTGTCGGCGCGGCGGGAAGACACCTGGGTGGCGGGGCTCTCCATGGGAGGATACGGGGACTTCAAGCTGGCGCTCTCCGCGCCGAAGGCGTTCTCCGCCGCGGGAAGCTTCTCGGGGGCCCTGGACATGGCCGATGACATGGAAACCCCGCGTCACAGGACGAACGGGCGTTGGCAGGCCGAGATGGAGAACATCTTCGGGGGGCCCGCGGGATTCAAGGATTCCCCGAACGACCTCTTCTCCCTGGCGAAGGGCCTTCCCGAGACGGAACGCCGGCGTCTGCGCCTCTACCAGTGCTGCGGAACCAGCGACTTCCTCCATGGCGCCAACCTCGCCTTCCGCGACCACGCGCTCGGCCTGGGCCTGGACCTCACCTACGAGGAGGATCCGGGGGAGGCGCACACGTGGGGCTACTGGGACCGGAAGGTGCAGGACTTCCTGCGCTGGCTCCTGGGCTGAGACGGCCCGGTACGCGCAGGAAGCCCCGCTTCAGACGATCGTCTATCCCTTGCGGACCGCTTCCTTGATGGGAAGCCCGAAATAGGCCATCGCATTGTCCCAGCAGATGTCCTTCACCATCTTGCCGACCAGGGCGAAGTCCATGGGCGCCTCGCCCCTCTCCATGTCGCCTCCCAGGAGGTTGCAGAGGATGCGGCGGAAGTATTCGTGGCGCGGGAAGGAGAGGAAGCTGCGGGAGTCGGTCAGCATGCCGACGAATCGGGAAAGCAGGCCCATGGAGGACAGGTAGCGCAGCTGGTCCTCCATCCCGTCCTTCTGGTCATTAAACCACCAGGCCGAGCCGAACTGCATCTTCCCGGCCACAGTGCCGTCCTGGAAATTGCCCGTCATCGAGGCGAGTACGGCATTGTCGGTCGGGTTGAGGCTGTAGAGGATGGTCTTCGGAAGCTTGCCCACGGCGTCCAGCCTGTCCAGGAAGCGCGCCAGGGGCACGGCGCAGCTCCAGTCCCCGATGGTGTCGAATCCCGTGTTGGGGCCCAGGAGCTTCAGGAAGCGGGAGTTGACGTTCCGCAGGGCCCCCAGATGCAGCTGCTGCGTCCATTTCCTCTCCGCGTCCATGCGGGCCAGCTCGAAGAGGATGGCGGACTTGAACTTGCGCGACTCCCCGGCGTCCGCCGGCGTGCCCTTGCGGACGGAGAGGAAGATCTTGCGGATCTCGGCGTCGCCGTATTCCTCCGCGTAGGGTTCCTCGATCCCGTGGTCGGACAGGCGGCAGCCGTGCTCGTGGAAGAAGTCGTGACGGCTCTGGAGGGCCTCCAGGAACGCGGGCCAACTCTTGGCGTCGACCCCGCTCGCCGCCGACAGGCTGTCCGTCCAGGCGTTGAAGGCTTCCGGGTTTTCCACTCCCATCGCGTTGTCGGGCCGGAAGGCGGGAATGACGGTGATCGGGAAGGTCAGGTCGTCGCGCAGCTTCTTGTGGTATTCCAGGGTGTCGGTGGGATCGTCCGTGGTGCAGACCACGCGGACATTGGCCGACATCAGGAGCTCCCGCACCCGGAAGCCGTCCGTCTTCAGTTTGGCGGAGCAGGCGTCGAAGATGCTCCGCGCGGTCTCCGGACAGAGGATCTTTCCCTTCACGCCGAAATACCGCTTCAACTCCAGATGGGTCCAATGGAAGAGGGGATTGCGGAGGGTGGCGGGGACCGTGGAGGCCCATGCCTCGAACTTTTCCCAGCTCGTGGCGTCTCCGGTGATGAAACGCTCCGCCACCCCATTGGCGCGCATGGCCCGCCATTTATAGTGGTCGCCGGCCAGCCACGCCTCCGTGAGATCGTTGAACTTCCGGTTCTCCGCGATGTCCCTCACGGAAAGGTGGCAGTGATAGTCGTAGATCGGCATGTCGCGGGCATACTCCTGGTACAGCCGCCGCGCCGTCTTGGTGGAAAGGAGAAAATCCTCACCCATGAATGGGGTCGTCATGTTTGCCTCCGGGTATGCGTCATGGTAGCACGGAGCGGCGTTTCTTGACCAGGGTGACGGTTTGGCCCTATCGTAGCCGGACGGTCGAAAGGAGCATCGGGATGAACGGGAAAATCCGCGTGACGGTCTGGAACGAGTACCGGCACGAAAAGAAGGATCAGAAGGTCGCCGACGTCTATCCGAACGGAATCCACGGGGCCATCGCGGAAGGCCTGCGCGCGGCGCCGGGCCTGGAAGTGGGGACCGCGACGCTGGACGAGCCGGAGCACGGCCTCACGGCCCGGGTCCTGGATTCCACGGACGTCCTGGTCTGGTGGGGCCACCAGGCCCACAAGGACGTGAGGGACGAGGTCGTCGACAGGGTCCAGGCGCGCGTCCTGGCGGGCATGGGGCTCATCGTGCTGCACTCCGGCCACTTTTCCAAGATCTTCAAGAGGCTGATGGGCAGCTCCTGCGCCCTGCGCTGGAGGGAGGCGGACGAGAAGGAACGCCTCTGGATCGTGGAGCAGGGCCACCCGATCGCCGACGGCCTGCCCCCCTACTTCGAACTGCCCAGGGAGGAGATGTACGGGGAACGCTTCGACATCCCCCAGCCGGAGGCCACCGTGCTCATCGGCTGGTTCGCGGGCGGCAACGTGTTCCGCTCCGGCTGTACCTGGACGAGGGGCAAGGGCCGTGTCTTCTACTTCCAGCCCGGCCACGAGAGCTATCCCACCTATTTCCAGCCCGAAGTGCGCAAGGTTCTCGCCAACGCGGTCCGCTGGGCGGCTCCGGGAGACGGCCCCTTCACCGCCGAGGTGGCCAAGGATCCGCCCCTCGAGAAGCTGTAGGCCATGGCTCAGGCAGGAGGCGCATCATGACGTCGAGGGAACGCGTGCGCATGGCCCTGGAGCACAGGGAGCCCGACAGGGTGCCGCTGGACCTGGGGGCCAGCGCGGTGACGGGCATGCACGTGAGCTCCGTGTACGCCCTGCGCCAGGCGCTGCGCCTGGACCCGCCGGGAAAGCCCGTGAAGGTGACGGACCCCTACCAGATGCTCGGCGAGACCGGAGGGGACCTCCTGGACGCCCTGGGCGCCGACGTGGCGGGCCTCGGAACCCGGCGCAACATGTTCGGCTTCGAGAACCGGGGCTGGAAGGAATGGCGGACGTTCGACGGCACGCCCGTGCTGGTGCCGGAGGCCTTCCCCACCGTCCCGGAGCCGGACGGCAGCCTCCTGATCTACCCCGAAGGGGACCGCTCCGCCCGGCCCAGCGGCCGCATGCCGAAGGACGGCTGGTATTTCGACGTCATCGTGCGCCAGCCGCCCATCGACGAAGGGCGCCTCGATCCGGCCGACAACATGGAGGAATTCCTCCCCGTGGAGGAGGAGGAACTCGCCCGGTATGCCTCCGAATCGCGCCGCCTGCGGGAGGAGTCGGACCGCGCCGTCCTGGCCAGCTTCGGAGGGACGGCCTTCGGCGACATCTCCATGGTGCCCGCCCCCTGGCTGAAGGAGCCCAAGGGCATCCGCGACATCGAGGAATGGTACGTGAGCACCCTCACGAGGCGCGACTACGTCCTGCGCGTGTTCGAGCGGCAGTGCTCCATGGGACTGGCCAACCTGGCGCGGATCGCGCAGGCCGTGGGGGACCGCGTCGACGTGGTCTTCCTCTCCGGCACCGACTTCGGCACGCAGACGGGTCCCTTCGTCTCCCCCGGGACCTACCGGGAGCTGTACATGCCCTTCCACAAGGAGCTCAACGACTGGGTCCACGCGCATACGAACTGGAAGACGTTCCTCCACTCCTGCGGCTCCATCGCCGCCCTGATCCCCCTGTTCCTGGAGGCGGGTTTCGACATCCTGAATCCCGTGCAATGCTCGGCGGCCGGCATGGACCCGCGCTCCCTGAAGGAGCGCTTCGGGGACCGCGCCTGCTTCTGGGGCGGCGGGGTGGACACGCAGCGCACCCTGCCCCTCGGAACGCCCGAGGAGGTGAGGCGGGAAGTGAGGGAGCGCATCGGAATCCTGGGCCGGGGAGGAGGCTTGGTCTTCAACACGGTCCACAACGTGCAGGCCAGGGTGCCCGTGGAGAACCTCCTCGCCCTCTACGAGGCCGTGCGGGAGTACGGGCGCTACCGGTAGGGGACCGCTCCCCTACAGCCAACCGGTGGCCCTGGCGAGCATTCCCACGTACTTCACGAAGTGGCCCCAGGGAACGTCCGGCGGCACCCCGTGGTCGCAGCCGGGGACGTATCCGCCGCCGCGGATGACCGGCAGCAGGCGCGCCATCTCCGCTTCCAGCGCGGCGCCCCCCTTGGCGATGGCGCGCTTGTCCACCCCGCCCCGGAAGGCGATCCCTTTGGCGAAACGGGCGCGGAAGTCCGCGATGTCGTTGCCGGCCGCCACCTCGATGGGATCCACCACGTTGATGCCGGCCTCCATCCAGATGGGGATGAGCTCCCCGATGAAGCCGTCGGAGTCCATGGAAAAAACGGGCACTCCGGCCTCCCTCACGAGCCGGCCCCACCGCCTGTAGGTCGGCAGCAGGAACTCCCGCGCCATGGCGGGGGAAATCATGGAGAAGCCCTTGAAGGCCATGTCCTCCGACAGGTACACCTCGTCGGGCACGAACAGGCCGAAGGCGCGCTCCAGGAGGGCGGCCACGAAGTCCTCCCAGAAACGGACCATCTCCCGCACGAAGCCGGGGTCGTCGTAGAACATCATGCAGAGCTTCTCGAAGCCCAGCCATTCGCGCAGCTGCCAGAACGGGCCGTTCACGGAAAGCTTCACGGGCCAGTCGCGGAAGCGCAGGCGGCCGGCCCTTTCCAGGGCGTCCGACGCGAGGCGGGCCGGGTCCGCGGGGTCGTAGCGGCGCGCCATGTCCCTCCAGTCCGCCCGCGTCTCCACGGGGCAGCGGATCCAGCGGCGCGTGACGAAGTCCACCGCCGTGCGCAGGTAGGTCACGTCGAAATCCGCGCCGATCTCGCAGACATTGCCCTTCCAGTCCCGCACGATCTGCGTCCGCTCCCCGCGCTCCAGCACCTTCTCCTCGAACCGGGGGATCATGCGGGAATCCAGCGGAAAATCCTCCCCCGACGGCGGCAGGGGCTCCCTGCCGCCGGAGGCGCGGTAGGCGTACTCGGTGATCTCCTCGGCCGTGTCGATCCACCGGGGCAGGCCCTGCTCATGCCAGGCTTGACGCGTGGACTTCCGCCCGGCCCCCGGAGACAGGGGGACGCGGTCGGGCTCCCGGAACAGGAGCGTGGCAAGATAGCGGTCACGGCTCGTCATGGCCCATGGTAGCGCGGCGGACGGCGGAGGGCAAGGCGGGTGTTCGACGGGCCGCCCCGGGCCGGTCGTCTCCCCAAGCCCGCGCGGATGGGCTATACTGCGGCCATGGACATCAAGACCATCGGTTGGATCGGAACGGGCGTCATGGGACGCTCCATGTGCTCCCACCTGATCAAGGCGGGCTACAAGGCCTGCGTGTACACGCGGACGCGGCAGAAGGCGGCGGACCTGCTCTCCGCGGGCGCCTCCTGGCGCGGGAGCCCCCGGGAAGCCGCCGCATCGAGCGACGCGGTCTTCACGATGGTGGGATTCCCCGCCGACGTGGAACAGGTGTACCTGGGACCGGACGGGATCCTTTCCGGCGCCAGGCCCGGGTCCGTCGTCGTCGACATGACCACCTCGGATCCCAGCCTCGCGGCGCGCATCCACGGGGAGGCGAAGAAACGGTCTGTCGCCTCGCTGGATGCCCCCGTGTCCGGCGGGGACGTCGGGGCCAGGGAGGCGAAGCTGGCCATCATGGTGGGCGGGGACCGCGACGCCTATGAGGCGCTCCTTCCCCTCTTCCGCCGCATGGGAGAGACGGTCAGCCTCATGGGCGGGCCCGGAGCCGGACAGCACACCAAGATGTGCAACCAGATCCTCATCGCCACCACCGTCACGGGCGTCGTGGAAAGCCTGCTGTACGCCCGGAAGGCGGGCCTGGGCCCCGATGCGGTCATCGACATCATCGGCAAGGGGGCGGCGTCCTCCTGGCAGATCAACAACCTGGGACGGCGCATGGTGAAGGGCGACTTCGCCCCCGGCTTCTACATCAAGCACTTCGTGAAGGACATGGGCATCGCTCTGGATGAGGCGAAGCGGATGCACCTCGCCCTTCCGGGCCTGGCGCTGGTGCATCAGCTCTACCAGTCCGCCATGGCCACCGGCCTCGAGGACCTGGGCACGCAGGGCCTCTACAAGGTGCTCGCGCGCATGAACGGGATGGAATGACCATGGCCGCGGGCAGGGGATACGAAGGACCCCGCGGCGCCACGGCGCGGGAGATCCCCGCCGTCGTGGCGCTGGCCGACCGGGTCTTCGGCGAGAAAAGGCCCCACGACATGGGCCGGTGGTTTCCCGTGCTCTTCCACCCCGACAACAGGGAGAACCTGCGGATCGTCCTGGCCGACGGGCGTCCCGTCTCCCTGGTGGCCTTCACCGTCGGGGACATGGAGCTTTCCGGCGTGCGCCTGCGCGCGGCCAGCCTCGGCTCCGTGGTCACCGACGCGCAGCACCGCGGCCGGGGCCTCGCTTCCGTGCTCCTGGCCGATGCGGTGAAGCGCGCCCGCGCCTGCGGCACGCAGCTCCTGCTGGTCTCCGGCGGAAGGGGCCTGTACCGGCGCTTCGGATGCGTGGATGCGGGCCTCTACCGCACCTTCTCCGTGTCTGCGGACCGGGACCTGCCCCGCCTGGAGGTGGAGGTCCGGCCCTGGACCGCGTCGGACCTTCCCGCCATGGCCGCGCTCCACCAGGCGGAGCCCGTCCGCTACCTGAGGGACCGCGACGGGATGCGCGCGCAGCTCGCCTCCGGCTTCCTCCACGGCCGACCTGCGCGCACCTGGGTGGTGCGGCTCGACGGGCGGAGGGTGGCCTACTTCTCGGCCCAGGACCCGCGGCCCGACATGGAGCGGCAGGCCGTGCCCGTCCTGGAGATGGCGGGCAGCCGGGCCGCCATCCTGGCCGCGGCGCGGTCCCTGTTCGGCGCCTACGGGACCGACTGCGTCGCATTGAGGTGCCTCGAGGGGGACCTGGAGATGGCCGCCCTGGCCGGGGAGTACCTCATTCCCTCCCGGCCCGAGGGCTTCAGCGGCACCGTGAAGGTCATCGACCGCAAGGGTCTGTTCGCCGCCCTGGCCGGGTCCAGGAGGGAACGGCTGGGCGCGGAAACGGATCGGGCCCTGCGGATTTCCGCGGGACCCACCGTGCGCTTCCGCCTGGAGGGAGAGGAGTTCTCCCTGGAGAAGGACGAGGACGTCGCCGCCCTGGTGTTCGGCTCCCGGGAATGGAAGACGCCCCGGGTGCCCAAGCCGGCCCTGCGCAGCGCCCTGGGCCGGCTGTTCCCCCTGCCGCTGGCCGACTACGGCCTGGACTACGTCTGAAGAAGGCCGTCCACGCCTCTCAGGCGCGCCAGTCCACAGTGTCGACCCACCGGCGCGGGACGCCGGAGCTCCAATCCCGGATTCCGTCCGAGGGATCGGCGAGGAAGAAATCCGCCCCGGCCGCCTCGGCCGGGTAGCGCGCCGCGTAGGCGTCGCGCCACCTCGGGAGGAAGGCATCCGCGGCCTCGCGGCTCGTCAGGGCGTAGACGCTGCCGCCGAAACCCGCCCCGAACCCGGAAGCCCCCGCCGCGCCCAGATCCAGCGCCGCCCCGGCCAGGAAGTCCACCTGGGGGACGATGTTCCACAGGAACCGCTTCGAGTCCCGGTGGGAGGCGCTCAGGATGGCGCCGAACTCTCCGATGTCGCGCCGCAGCAGCGCCTGGATCGCCCCGGGGACGTGCCGCCGGTCCTCGAGGGAGAACTGCAGGGCCCGGTCCGCCAGGGCCAGCCGCGGCTCCGTGCCCCCGAGGGCCCCGCGGATCCCGCGCTTCCAGGCCGCGGAAGGGGTCCCGTCCCCGAGGTCCGCCAGGTCCCGCAGCAGGCTGCAGCCCGATCCGCGCTCCGCATTGTGGGCCTCCACGGCCAGGCGGGCGCGGCGCGAGGCCAGGTTGTAGCGCTCCAGGGCCTCCCGGGTCTTCTCCGCGCGCACGCCGGAGAACGCCACGACGAAGCGCCACGCGGACGGGAAGGTGAAGTCAGCCTTGTGGACCGTGGGCGCGAACTGGTAGAGCGACAGGGCGCCGGAACGCCCATTGAGGATTTCCGTGTGGTCCTCCGACCCGCCGAACGTGCCCACCCCCTTGCCGCCCGGAAGGCCGCGGAAAGTCTGCCCGTTCTCCGCGCAGGCCAGGTACATGGCCAGGTCCACCCCGTCGTGGATGTCCCTGCGGAAGCGTTCCCGCGCGCAGAGGCCGGAGGCGGAGGCGACGGCCAGGAAGCTCATCATCATCAGGGCGGAGGAGCCGCTCATGCCGCTTCCCACGGGCAGATCGGCGCAAAAGGCGACGTCCACGCCCCTGAGGGGGGCCTCCGCGGCGAAGTTGGCGGCCAGGCGCGCGGCCATGGTCATGGGGTAGTTGGCCCAGTCGCCCACGCGGGGCGCGAGGTCCGGCCGCAGAGGGAATTCCACGGCCGGAAACTCGTCCCGGTCCTCCGCCATGCGGACCGTGCGGCGGTCATTCGGGCAGGCGACGGCGAGGAAGCCCCGGTCCAGGGACGCGAGGAGGCTGTGCCCGCCCGCGTAGTCCGTGTGCTTCCCGAGCACCTCGAGGCGGCCCGGAACCGAGAAGGCGAAGGCGGGCCGCCCGGGATCCCCCGGGAAGCGGGCCAGGAAGGACTCCAGGAGCGGCCGGAACCTTGGATCCGCGGCCGCGGAAAGCTCGGACAGGGTGCTCATGCCATGGTCTCCGCCGCCCTTCATCGCACGGCGGGCGGGTGACGGTCAAGGGAAGCGGGGCCTCCCTCCTCCGGGAACCGTTCCTTCAACACCGCGAGGACGGCCCGGGCCCTGTCCGCGGATTCCGCGTCCATGTAGGCGATCAGGAGGAAGTTCAGCTCCGGCCAGACCACCGTGCCCCGCTTCTGGGAACGCTTCCCGACGCCCTGGACCGGGGACACGACGGTGTACTGGAAATCGGGAATCACGGCGTTCAGGCCCTCGATGAGATCGTCCTGGACGGACTGGTTGGCGATCACCTCCAGGCGCCTCATGCCGCCTCCCCCTGCTTCCTGGCGTTGCGCCTGTTGAAAAGGTAGTAGATGACCGGAATGATGAGCAGCGTGATGAAGGTGCTGCTTGTCAGTCCTCCCATGACGCACAGGCCGATGGGCTGCATGATGGTGGAGTTCTCGGAGGGGAACAGGGCCATGGGCACCACGCCGAGGATGGCGCTGATGGCGGTCATGAGCACCGGCCTGAGGCGGTTGGCCCCACCCTGGATGCAGGCCTGCATCAGGGGAACGCCCCGCTTGCGCAGCAGGTTGGTGTAGTCCACAAGGATGATGCCGTTGTTCACCACGATGCCCACAAGCATGACCAGTCCCACGAGGGTGTACATGCTGAAGGCCTTCTTGGTGACGGCATGGATGGCCACGACGCCGATGGCCATGAGGGGGATGGTGAACAGGTTGATGAAGGGGTCCTTGAAGGACTCGTACTGGCCCGCCATGACGCCGAAGACCAGGAGGATGGCCAGCGCGATGATGGTGAGGAACGTGGCGCTCGTGGAGGAGATTTCCTGCCAGGAGCCCTTGTATTCCAGGCTCACGTTCTCGTCAAGCGCCACGTTTTCCGCGATGACCGCCTTGATCGCGGCCTCCACCGCGTCCGCCCGCATGCTTCCCGACAGCCCCGCCGTGAGGTGGACGGTACGGACCTGATTCTCCCGGGAGATGCTCACGGGTCCCAGGCCCTTCTTGATCGCGGCCACGTCGGAGAGGGGCACGCGGGCGCCGGAGGAGCCCATCACGAAGATCCTCTCCAGATCCGGCACCTTCTGCCGTTCGCTGTCCGCGAGGCGGAGGACCACGCTGTAGTCGTCGCCCCCCTGATGGAAGGAGGTGGCCGTGCTGCCGCCCATGTTGGCCTTGATCTCCCTGGCGATCTGGTTCACCGAAAGGCCGAAGGAATAGGCCCTTTCCCTGTCGATGACGATCTCCACGCGAGGCAGGCCTTCTTCCGTGTCCAGGGCAGGCTCCCGGGCCTCGGGGACCTTCTCCTTGATCAGGGAGCGGATCCGCTTGGCCGTGGCCATGGCCAGGGCGAAATCGGAGGAGCGCACGACGACGTCGATGTCCTGGTTCTGTCCCATCCTCATGCGGCCCCGGCCGAAGGAGAGGGTGGCCTGCGGGAAGTCGCTGAAGTGCGCCCGGAGCTTGGACTGCACGACCGCGGAGGAGTCGGGGTTCTCCTTCCCGTCCAGCATGGTGATGTTGATGCTTCCCGTGTAGCTCCTCGAGGAGCCGCCCCCGGCCTGGACGGTGATGTTCCTGAAGCCCTTCACCTCCTTCTGCGCGTGGGCGGCCAGCTGCTCCAGGACGTCGCGCGTTTCCGTGAGCGTGGTGCCCAGGGGCAGCGCCGCGCTCACCGTGATGGAATCGTCGTTCATGGGGGGGCTGAAGATGATGTTCATCTTCGGCGTGAACAGGAGGGTGAAGCCCAGGACGGCCAGAACCAGGAGGACCGTGGCGGCCCTGTGGCGGAGGGCCAGGCCGAGAAGGGCCTTGTATCCGGAGTTCAAGCCGTCCAGGGCCTTGGCCAGGAGCCAATCGAGGGCCTTGAAGACGGGAAAACGCAGCGGCTTCTCCTTACGGGAGACGACGGGGAGATAGCGGCTCGCCAGCACGGGCACCAGGAAGATGGCCACGATCCAGCTGGCCACCAGGGAGATGACGATGGTGAAGATGGCGCCCTTGAACATCTCCCCCACCCGCCCGATCCCGCCGCTGAACATGAGCATGGGGATGAACACGCAGATGGTGGTCAGGTTGGAGGCGCTGATGGGCGCCATCATCTCCTGCGTGCCGATGACGGCGGCCACTGTGACCTTGGTGCCGCGGTCCCGATAGGCCTGGATGTTGTCCAGGATGACGATCGAGGAGTCGATGATCATGCCCACCCCGAGGATGAGGCCCGTGAGGGTCATCATGTTCAGCGTGATGCCGCAGAAATACATGGCCAGGAGCGTCACGACGAGGGAGATGGGGATGGAAAGCCCGATGATGAGGGTCGGCTTGATGCTGCGGATGAACAGGAACACGAAGGCCATGGCAAGGCCCGCGCCCTCCAGGGCGGAGGTGATCAGGTCATTGATGGTGGCCCGGATCAGCGTGGTGTCGTCGGAGAGCACCTCCAGGCCGATGCCGGAGGGCAGCACCCGTTTCACCTCCTCGATCTTGGCGTAGACCGCGTCGGCGGTCTTCACCGAATTGGAACCGCTCTGCTTTTGGATGGAGATCTGGACCCTGTTCTCCCCGTTGATCGTGACGTAGCTGGTCACGTCGGCATAGCCGAACTTCACGTCGGCCACGTCCGCCAGCTTGACCCCGTAGCCTTTGCGGTACGCCACCACGGCATCGGAGATCTCCTCCAGGGAACCGAAGGCGCCCGTGGTGTTGATCGCGTAGTTGATGCCGCCTTCCACGATGGACCCCGCCCCCAGTTCCACGTTCTGCGTGGCCAGGGCCGCGGCCACGGTCCCGATGGTCAGGTTGTAGGCCTCCAGGCGGTTCTGGGACATGTCCACCTTGACGATGGGGGTGCGGCCTCCGCTCACGCTCACGTTGGCCACCCCGTCGGCCTGCGCCAGGCGGGTGGAGACGGCATTGTCGGCGATCTCCCGCAGCTCCTCCGCGGTCCGGTTGCCGCGCACCGCGATGCGCATGATGGGCATGGAGGAGGAATCGTAGCGGTTGATGCTCGGCGTGTCCGCGTCGTCGGGCAGCCTGCCCTTCACGGAGTCGATCTTGTCCCGGATGGAGTTGACGGCCGTGTCGAGGTCGGTCGAGGAGGCGAACGTCAGGCGGATCGAGCTGGATCCCGTCGAGGAGGTGGAGGTCATGCTGGAAAGGCCCGGCACGCCGGCCAGGCTGCTTTCCAGGATGCGGGTCACCAGATTCTCCACGGTCTCGGGACCATTGCCGGACCAGGACGTGCTCACCATGACAGTCTTGTTCTCGCTGGCGGGAAACAGGTCGACGGCCACGCCGTTCAGGACGAAAAGCCCGACGATGACCACCAGGGAAAAGACGATGAGGATCAGGACGGGACGGCCCACGATCTTGCGGGCCAGGCTCATGCGGCGCCCTCATCGCACGGTTCGAACGGCTCCGAGACGGCCATGGGGCAATGCCTCATGCTGCTTCCTCCCGCAGCGCATTATGGCAGCGGGGCCGCCGTTTTGGATAGAGCCGTCCGTGGAAGGGAAGCCGCGATGGCGGCCTCCCGCCTTCAGTCCCCCAGTTCGAAGAAGGAGATCCCCTCCTCCGGGAACCGCTCCTTCAACACCGCGAGGACGTTGCGGGCCTTGCCCGCGGATTCCGCGTCCATGTAGGCGATCAGGAGGAAGTTCAGCTCCGGCCAGACCAC
>Ga0153915_10000826_pt1 | contig 28513 bp, 25 predicted proteins | sample Opewatmetagenome_2_FD_107003 | JGI IMG/M metagenome (GOLD analysis project Ga0153915, IMG submission 107003) | Freshwater wetland microbial communities from Ohio, USA - Open water 3 Core 3 Depth 3 metaG | ecosystem: Environmental > Aquatic > Freshwater > Wetlands | place: USA: Ohio, Lake Erie...
GAGATAAGTCAGACGCTTGCCATAGTAAACATCAAACTCGATACCCTGCGAAGTTCGCCGCCATTCGAAGCGTCGGCTGCCGAGATTGCGGAAATAAGCTCTTCTGTTGAAAAAGTGATCCAGGAAACCAGAACGTTAACTTTCGAGCTTAGCAACCCCCTGCTTTATGAGCTGGGTCTTGAGGCGGCAGTCGCGGAATGGCTCAGCGAACAGGTACAGGAAAAACACGGCATCGCTACCGAGTTTCAGGACGACGGCAAAGCCAAACCCTTAGACGACGATGTTAAGATAATGCTTTTCAGGAATGCCCGCGAGCTGCTTATCAATTGCATTAAACACGCCAAAGCCGGCGTGGTCAGGGTCGGCATCCGCAGAACCAACGGCTCGATAGAGGTTGTCGTTGAGGACAACGGCATCGGCCTTGACCCGGCGGAAGTCAGGTTAACAGCAGGCAAAAAAGCCAAATTCGGGTTGTTCAGCGTCCGCGAGAGCTTGGAAAATTCGGGCGGACATTTTATAATTGAATCAAAACCAGGCGCCGGCTGCAAAGCCATAATGACAGCGCCGCTTAAAGACCAAAGTAACAAAAAGGAGGTCTAATCATGCCCACGAAAGTTTTGTTGGTTGACGACCAAGCGATTATTCGCCAGGGATTGTCCTCGCTGCTGGAAAAACAGCCGGATATCGAGGTGGTGGGAAGCGTCGAGGACGGACGAAAGGCAGTGGATATCGCTCGTAAACTGGCGCCGGACCTTGTGATTATGGATATCAGTATGCCAAATCTTAACGGCATTGACGCCACACGCAAGATACTCGGGGAAATTGGCGACATAAAGGTTATCGCGCTATCCATACACTCCAGCCGGCATTTCGTGGCGGAAATGCTCAAAGCAGGCGCCTCGGGCTACATATTGAAAGAGTGCCTGTTTGATGAGTTGGTTGAGGCCATAAAGACCGTATTAAACGGAGGGATTTATCTAAGCCCGAGGATAACAGGAGTTGTCATCGACGACTATGTCAAACGCCTCTCGACGCAATACCAGCCCGAAGGAACGGTCCTGACTGAGCGAGAACGGGAGGTTCTTCAGTTTTTATCCGAAGGCAAGAGCACCAAACAAATCGCCATGCAGCTCCACGTCAGCGCCAAAACCATCGAATCGAATCGGCGAAACATTATGGACAAACTCAGTATCAACAGCGTGGCGGAGCTTACCAAATATGCCGTCCGCGAGGGATTGACGCCCTTAGAATCATAGGCCGAACAATAAACACTGAGAACCTCCCGTCCTTCAGCTTTATCGCTGCACAGTGTCATTTCCTGGCACCGCTTTGGCCTATATCCCTACCAGATATTTAGGATTTGCGAAGTCGCTTTTCAGGAATTGCCTGGCTGGCTTTAGTCGCCGTTCCGGCCGATAATACCATCAGTTAAAAGCCTCGAAGGCCTGCCTGGGGGGTTAAGGGCAGGTTGAAGGAGAAGCTTGTAGATTTGGGGCTTGGTTGCCATTGATAATGCCAGCCAAGGATGTCTGGCAGCTGCTTCGCCGAGGATAACATTTCGAGTTAGCCGCCTGCACACCCAAAACAGTAAAAGGCGGCTTTCTGCGCAATAAAAACCTGTTAATGGTGCTCTTGCGTTTAACCTGTCTTGTTTGAATCGCAGGCCTGTTCTTTGTTTTTCTGAAACACCTTGCTTTCGGTACCCGCCAGCAGGCGCACAACGTTGTCCTTGTGGCGTAGAAAAACAAGAACAGGAATGACCATAGCAACTATCAGCAAGGGCCACAAATCCGAAAAACGCCAGCCGGGCATTATCGCTATCGCCGCGACCAGAATCACGGGAAAAGCAAACGCCGCGGCAAGTGAAGCGAGTGATATATATCGCCAAATAAGAACAAAGGCAATCCATATCACCAGGGTAACGCCCGCGCAAATCGTGTAATACGGCCACAAACCAATCGCAACGCCGAAACTCGTCGCGACGCCTTTACCGCCTTTGAACCTCAGATAAACGGGGAATACGTGACCTGTTATGGCCGCACAACCCACGGCAAGCTGGGCCAGCAGCCCATTTGTTCCAGCAAAACAATCGAGCCATATTCCCGCCGCGAATGTAGGCAAAAGTCCCTTGGCAAGGTCCAGCAGAAAACATAAGTATGCCCATCGCCTGCCCAATGCGCGGGAAAGATTTGTCGCACCGATATTACCGGAGCCGACTTTGCGCAGGTCAATCCCGTAAACAGCAGCTATGAGCATCCCGAAGGGAACCGAGCCAAGCAAATACGCACCAGCCAAAAATCCGGCAAATATCATCGCCGCCTCCGTTTCGCCAGTATATCGTCGTAAACCTTCTTCATCTGCCCGGCAACCCGCGATATCGAAACCTGCTGCTTTATGTTGTCCTCAACAATCGCCCGCGACGCATTTTCAATGTTTTTTGCGTCTATAAAATGCGACAGGGCACCGGCAAGTTTGTCAATATCATCGGGCCTGTCAATCACCCTGCCGTGCCGATTATCGGTAAACATCTCCGCGGCGCCGTTGAATTTTGTGGTTATCACGGGTTTTCCCGCCGCCAGCGCCTCCAATACAAAACGTGAGCAGGGGTCATAAAACGTAGGCAACACCGCGACATCAGCAGCCGCCAGGACGTCAGCAATGCGATCGACCTTGCCCAAAAACAGGATATTTTTGTCCACGCCGCAATTCTCAGCCAGACGCTCATAGCCGATTGTCCTGTCGCCGCCGACCACCATCAGAAAAACAGGCCGGGCAAAATTTCCCCGCAGGACTGACCGTATGGCTTTTATCAAACAACCGAGACCCTTGAGCCGAAAATTATTGGCGGCAAAAAGAAACAACACCGGCTTATCGGTTTCGCTGACGTTAAATCCGGCTAAAACCTGATTTCTAAAACGCTCCGCCTGTTCTTTGCCGACTGAATCGACCGGCCTGACACCATTGGGTATGACTGTAACCCGACTCGCCTCGACCCCATAGTGTCCGCCGAACTGCTCAGCGACATATTTCGAAATCGCTATAATGACGGGGCCATTTTGTATTTTGCACAGGTTTTTCTCCGCCCTGAGCAACTCCGCCCGGCGAAAATTCGTAAAAGCGGTCATCCTCTTCCACCATCCCACAAACCCGTTGCAGTAGCTGGCGGCGTTTTGACGAATCGCCTCCGCGTATGTGCCGCCCCTCGGCTGGTATATATCCGCGAAATCGAAAGGCAAAACGCTGTGTATAATATCGTAATGATTCTTCGAAAGATGGGACTTCAACACACGTGCAAAAGTCCCGCAGCCGGTCCGGCCGCCAGGACTGTCGGGGCACAAAATGCAAACGTTCCGCAACTGCGATTGACCGCCGGCGGCTATGATATGGGCTTCAAATCCTATCTCGGCAATCGCCTCGGTCAATTCGAAAACAGACCGCTCAGCCCCGCCCAGAGCCGCATCGGCCCGCTCAATTATAATTGCTATCTTTGGTTTCATCTGCCGGTATTATAGCCCGCCTAAGTTTCGAAAGGAACTGCTCTGCCATGCTTCGCGTCGTGCCTGACCATACGCTTTGCCTTGCCAGTGATTCGCCTGGCAAAATTCTTGTCACCGGCGCTCAGTTTTTCCCGACCAAGATACGCCAGAAGAAATCGCAGCCGGTCCGTTTTTGAAAAGTATTTCGCGGGAGCCGAATAATGGAGCTGGGCGATGTCCTTGACGCGGTATTGTTCGCCCAGCAGCATCGGTTTGAACGCCCTCGCCAAATCTATCAGGTAAAATCGACCGTCGGGAACCCTGAAGATGTGACACAGGTAAAGGTCGCGGTGGCGATAGCCGGTATCGTGAAATTTTCTGATAAATAACGCCAACTGCCTGATAAACTGCCGGCGTAAAACCAGGTTTTCCTTTGTCGCAGGACCATTAAAAAAATCGGGTAAACTCCGCTCAAGTGAAACCCCATCTTTTATTTTTTCGATAGCCGCGAAACTGCGCTTCTCGAAAAAACTACCCCGCGATTGTCCCCATGCCGTCATCCGCGGCGTATTGATTCCAATCGCAGCCAGTTTTTGCGCCGCCTCAACCTCCGCCAAAGCACAACTGACGGGTTTTTTCGCAGATAACCAGTTTTTTAACTGTGCCATTATTGGCGGATTTTCGTAACGCTTCAAAAAGAATGTTGTTGAAGGTAATTTTGTCTGAAACTCAATTCTGCTGCGATATGGAGCAAGATTAGCCTTGGTAAGATTCTGGTTTCCCTTAAAAGCAAAGACACTATCGATTGAGTTAAGCCCAAGTTGCTCAAAGGCGGCTTTGTATGCCGGGTCGATGAAAAACTCCGTCATATCACGCCCCGCTTCCCGAAACCGCCCGCATCCAAAGCTTTTGCCGACGCCTTGCAGACCATTTCGACGGTTATCGCTTCCATACAAAAATGCGACGATTCTCTGCAAACTGGTTTATCGCAGGGTGCGCAGGGAGCATCGCCTTTAACAAAGACCTCATCAGCATAACCAGGGTCCGTCCATGCCGGGTCATTCGGGCCGACCAGCGTGATGACTTTTCGCTTTAACCCGATTGCAATATGTCTCGGCCCAGTGTCATTACATACGACCAAATCCGCGACAGCGATAAGCGCCTTCAGCTCCCCAAGTCCGACAGGCGTATCGCCCAGGTTAATCGGCTTGTGTTTCGCGGCATTAACAATATGCTCCGCAATATGTTTTTCGTCAGCGTTAGGCGCAACCGACAGCACAACCATCGCGTTATATTTTTCGGCCAGCCAGTCGGCAACCCGGGCAAACCTTTCCGCAGGCCAGCGTTTGCTTGGGCCTGCCGCAGCGCCGGGGACAATAATCACCACAGGCCCCTTCGCATTGAAAACCGCCGGCAATTTTGCTTTCAATTTTTCAACATCTCGCGGCTCAACTGATAACTCGATGTATCTATCCCGCACATCAGCCCCAACTTTCGCCGCGACAGCCAGATAATAATCAACAATCGTTATCGGCTCAAAATCCCCCGACGGCAACCTGGGCGGATACAGCTTCTCGGTCAACAATATCCCGCGCCCGTCCCTGGCATAGCCGATGCGAACGGGTATCCCTGCAAGCCAACACGTCAACGCCGAACCAAATGAATTTTTGAACATAATCACGTGCGTAAAATTATGTTTCTTCAGCATCCGGGCAGCGGTGAATATGCCGCCCTTATTCTGTTCGAGCCAGGCGTCCGTGAAACCGCAAGGTGAAAAAACCTGTCGCACAACGGCACTGCCGAAAAATGTTATCTTTGCGGAATCGAACCGCTTGCGGATGGCCCTCAAAGCAGGCGTGCATAAAATAGCGTCCCCCATCGGAGAGGGAAGCCAAACAAGAATGTTATCCTTAGCATCAGACATTTTTTTTAATTCTAATGAATCGTCAAAGGGAGTGATTTCGGCGCAGCCCCGCTATCGCGGCCCGCGCATCATATAAAAAGTCAGCGCCATCAACTGCAAAAGTATGGCGAACCCTATGGAAATCAGCAGCGGGTTCGATTGTTTCGCGGGGGCCATCAAAAACCAGACGCTCACAAGCAAACACAAAAACACCAGTCCCTGTGCTACGCCGGCGATAAAACGGGTTATGGAAAATTCCCCGAACATGCTGTTCCGCTGCATCTTTTTAATCTGTTCGAGAATATTGCTCAATAGTTGTTCTGTAGTCAGCTTTTCGGTCGATTGCTGAGGGACCGGCTGCTCCGGCTCGGTTTCTTGCGGCGGCATTATTTGCTGCGGAGCAACAGGTTGCTGCGGCTGTTCCTGGCGCTGCTGAACCGGCTGCTCAAAAGGCAATGTGTTGGCAGGTTTCTGGACCGAGCGGACTCTCATCTTGATAATATTCACCACTTCTTTGAGATTAACTGCCCTGTAATCCGGGCCAAGTTCTCCAGGCGGAATCTTCTGCTCGTGAGTCCGTCCGGCAATCATCACCGTCTTACATCCGGCACGTCTTCCCGCCTCAACGTCCCTGATGCTGTTACCCACCATCCACGACTCCGCCAGGTCGATATCCAAATCTTTGCCGGCAGCAAACAGCATCCCCGGGTTCGGCTTGCGCAAATCGCTTTCTCTTCGATATTTCGGGATTACCCCTTCAGGATGATACGGGCAATAGTATATCCGGTCCAGAGACACGCCCTTTTCCGCCAGCAACTGCTCAAGACGCTTGTGAATCTGCCCAAGCGCCTCTTCCGTCACAATTCCCCTGGCCACACCCGATTGATTCGACACAACCACAAGCTTATAACCCATCGCCTTAAACGACGACAACGCCTCAGCAGCGCCGTCGAGCAGCTTCACCTGCTCAGGGTTATTCATGTACCCAGCGTCCTCTATTACAGTGTCGTCTCGGTCTAAAAATATCGCTTTATTGGACATAATCCTCTTCGCCTATGCAAAATTTTGCTCAACGAGTTTACAGATTATGTGGTAAGCAAGCTGATGGATTTCCTGGCTTCTCGCCGATGAAACACTATCCGCGCAAAAACAAATATCGGCCAGTCGTTCAATATGGCTGTTTTTTCGGCCCGTGAAGACAATGACCAAAGCGCCTTTGCGCCTGGCGACCTTTACGCCCGCTATAACGTTCGGCGACGAGCCGCTCGTCGATATCGCCCAGAAAATGTCGCCTTTTCTTACAAGCGCTTCCGCCTGCCTGGCAAATATATTCTCATAACAATCGTCGTTGGCAATCGAAGTTATTACCGAACTATCGGTCGTCAGGGCAACGGCAGGCAACGCCCTGCGATTGGACTCGAACCTGTTTACTAATTCCGCCGCGATATGCTGGGCGTCGGCGGCGGAACCGCCGTTGCCGCAGATATACACCGTCGCGCCTTTCTTTGTCGCTTTTACTATCGCCCCGGCGATACCGGAAATCGTCTCCAGTCCCGACTCTTCCAAATCGGTAACCATTTTCCTGTGCGCCCGGATGATTTCGAATACCTGCTTTTTGGGATTTTTACTCATTTAGCCGGCCTTTGTCTCACTGATTTGGTTTTTGCGCCCTGCAACTTCATTCTTTTGATGACAAGCGTCGAGCTTTTGCCCTTCACAAGAGGAGCCAGGATTAACCTGCCGCCGTACGATTTTACAAACTCTGCGCCGACAACGCCTTTTTTCTCCCAGTCCTGCCCCTTGACCTGGACATCAGGCCTGACCTTCTTAATAAGGTTCAGCGGGGTCGGCTCATTGAATATTGTAATGTAATCCACCGTCTCAAGCGCAGCCAAAACAGCGGCCCTGTCAAGCTGATTATGAATCGGCCGGTCGGGACCTTTGATGGCCCTGACGGAACTGTCGCTGTTTAGCCCCACGACCACGACGTCGCCATGCTCTTTGCAGAATTTCAGGTATTCGATGTGTCCCCTGTGTATGACGTCGAAACAGCCGTTGGTAAAAACGATTTTCTGATTTCTTTTGCGACGCCAGGCCAGCTCCGCCAAAAGCGAATCAACCGACCGGATTTTGCCTTCGCCGCCACGGTTAAGATAAGCGATTTCGGTAATCAATTCATCGATGCTGACCGTCGCTGAGCCGAATTTTTCCACCTCGATTCCGCCTGCGATATTCGACAACTGCACGGCTGTCCTGAAATCACAACCCGCCGCAAGCGTCAAAGCCAAAGTCGCCAGCACCGTGTCCCCTGCCCCCGTTACGTCATATACATTACGGGGCCTGGTCGGTATTTGCTCATTGAAGCCGGGCGATTTGAGATACGCACCTTCCTTATCCAGCGTAATGACGATAGCCTCAAGTTTAAGCTTTTGCACCAATCGCCGTGCCGCTCTTGCGGCATCGCCGATTGTTTTGACCTCAAAGCCAACGCCCTTACCGGTTTCATACCTGTTAGGCGTAATAAGCGATGCGCCGGCGTATTTCGAGTAATCGCTTATCGGCGACGGGTCAACCAAAACTCTTTTGTGCGCCTTCGCCGCAAGCCGTATAACCTTTTTGCAGAATAAATCCGCGAGGACGCCCTTGTTATAATCCTGTAAACAAACGTTATTTGCCTGGCGCAACTTCCCCTCAAAAATCTTCTCCAGCCGGGCATATTGCCGTTCAGTCAACGGCTCAGTCGATTCGTTATCCATCCTGAACAACTGCTGCTGGTGTCGGTGCTGTGCCAGACCTATCAATCGCTGCTTGGTCGTCGTGGGCCTGTCCGGAACGGTCATCAGCCCCGATATATCCGCCCCTTTTTCCTTCAATAGTTCTTTTAATTTTTTCCCGTTCGCGTCATCGCCTATGACGCCCACGCACAAGGGAACAGCCCCCAGCGCACACAAATTCGCCGCCACAAGTCCCGCCCCGCCGCAGCCATAATCGGTTCTGGTAACCTTCAGCACCGGCACAGGCGCCTCCGGGCTTATCCGCTCGGCATCGCCATAAATATACGCGTCGAGCATAAAATCGCCCACTAACAGCACTTTCGGCGTGCCAAGTTTTGTTACGGCTTTTAGAAGATTTTCATACATAGCGGTTTTCTGACATTAAACGGTTCTTTTCCGTGGGATTTTACCCGAAAGCGACCGTTCAATCAACTCTCTTATGCGGTCGGCCCCATCGACAAACTGCAGCCTGACCGCCAGATATGCCAATTCCAAAACCGGGGAACTGCCCGGCAAATCGATTTTGTTATAGTCCTTTTCCGTCGTAAGTATAATTTCAGCCCCTGACTGTGCCGCGTCCCGGTAAATCCCCTCTATGTCGCCGGCTGTATAATTGTGATGGTCGTCGTAAACCTTCGACCCCGTTATACTCGCGCCAGCCAAACCGACCGTCGCAAGAAATGCGTCCGGATTCGCTATGCCGCAAAAAATAAATGTCTTCTTGTTTTTTAATTCTTCAAGCGGAATCTGCCTTTTGCCAGACGTTGCGCAAACAGGGCTGTGAACCGTCTGGGCAACAATCATCCCGGGATTTATCCGGCTGATGGTCGCCGTCAACTCCATCAGATTATTTCTCGAAACAAGGTCGCACCTGGTAATTATTGCCGCCTGCGCCCTTTTCAAAGCCGAAACGGGCTCACGCAGCAGGCCGGCAGGCAGCAATCTGCCATAACCAAAGGGCAGCATCGCGTCGATAGTCACAATATCAATGTCCCTGTGAAGCCGACGATGCTGAAACCCGTCGTCCATAATCAAAACCTGTGCCCGGTATTTTTTTACCGCTTCAATCGCCCCGGCAAGCCGGTCAGGATTTACCACTACCGCCGTGCCCGGACAATTTTTAGCCAACATTCCCGGCTCATCGTTCTCGCCCGTTGCCGCCTTGTATCCACGGGTAAGTATCGCACAATTAATATTTTGCTCACGGAGCAAATTGCACAACCAGATTACCAAAGGCGTCTTGCCCGTCCCGCCGACAGTAATATTGCCAACGCTTATAACAGGAACCGCAACCTGTGTCCTGTCCGAGGTTACAAGTCCCGCAGTGGTTACTGCGTAAGATTTGGCCTGTCCCCCGTCAAACAGCCAATTTCGCAATGAGACACACGTCCCATAAAACACCGCGATAATATTCAATAACAACCTCGCAGCCGAGACGAACAGCCCTGAGTTCTTACCGCTAATCAACTTTTTATATGTTTCCTGATTCACTTACTTTACACCTTTTTTGGCTACCATGATGATATTACCCAAAACCCTATTTTTTGCCACAAAAAACCCGTAGGGCTATACTTCTATATTAATCTGTGGTATAATTTATTAATCATGCAATATTTAACCGATTCAACTCGTATGTATGTATGCGTATGGATGAGAATGAATGCCCAATTTATGCGTATCTTAAACTCACACCTCCCGTCTAACTATTCAAAGGAAAATAATGAAAAGCAGCTTTTATACCCCTGCAGAATTAAAAAAACTGAAATTTAAAGCCATAGGCAAAAATGTTTTAATCAGCCGGTATGCGCGTATCTACAGTATGAAGGATATTGAAATCAGCTCAAACGTAAGAATTGACGACTTTTGCCTCCTCAGCGGCAAGGTCAAAATAGGAAACCATGTACATGTATCGGCTTATTCTTCTCTATGCGGAGGAGATGCAGGTATTGTGCTTGAGGATTTCGTAAATATCTCCGAGAGGGTAGCAGTATTCGCAAAGACAGACGACTTTAGCGGGGCCACCCTGACAAATCCCACCATCCCGGATAAATATAAAAATGTCTTTGAGGCCACGGTAACCCTGAAAAAACATTCTATAATAGGCGTAGGCAGTTCCATAATGCCGGGAGTAACCCTAGGAGAAGGTTCGGTTGTAGGAGCGAAAAGTTTCGTTAAAAAGAGCACCGAACCCTGGAGCGTATACGCAGGTTTGCCCGCGAAAAAAATTAAGGACAGAAAGAAAGACCTGCTCAAGCTCGAAAAACTGTTTTTAGAAGAATATAACAGCAGGTAATTTCAGAAACTGTTCATCTGCACGTTGCAAAACAGGTTAACTTTTTATCTTCCTTATTATCGCGTCGGCCATTTCCTGTGTGCCTACCGCAGTCGGGTCGTTGCGGTCTGCCTTCATATCGTATGTAACATCTTTTCCCTCTGCTATAACCGCCGCAACCGCGTTCTCAAGTTTGAATGCCTCAGCAGTATTGCCAATGTGCCGCAAAAGCAACACGCCGCTAAGTATCAATGCCGTCGGATTGACCTTGTTAAGCCCCTTGTATTTCGGTGCGCTGCCGTGAGTCGCCTCAAAAATTGCTGCCTTGGCGCCAATATTGGCCCCCGGCGCAACACCCAATCCGCCCACCAAACCTGCGCATAAATCGCTGAGGATATCACCATAAAGATTAGGCAACACCAGAACATCGTACAACTCCGGCTTCTGCACCAACTGCATACACATATTATCAACAATGCGGTCCTCGAACTCGATATCTGAATTTTTTGCCGCCACCTGCCGGCTGACCTCCAGCCAAAGCCCGTCGGTGAACTTCATAATGTTCGCCTTATGGACGCTCGTTACCTTCATCCGCCCCATCTTGCGGGCGTAATCAAAAGCATACTGAACTATCCGTTCCGTGCCAGCGACTGAAATCGGCTTAATGCTTATCCCGGAGTCGGGCCTGATTTGCTTTTTGCTGTGTTTATTCAGCCAGTTGATAAGCTCCGCCGTATCATCTTTGCCCTTCTCAAATTCGATTCCCGCGTAGAGGTCCTCAGTATTCTCCCGGACTAAAACAAGGTCAATATCCGAGTATTTGCTGCGAACGCCCTTGTAACTTTTGCAGGGTCTTACGCAGGCGTACAAGTCGAATATCTGCCGCAGGTGAACGTTTATGCTGCGAAACCCCGTACCAACAGGCGTCGTTATCGGCGCCTTCAGGGCAAGAGCGTTTTTCTTTATCGATTCCAGCGTCGAATCAGGCAAAGGAGTCCCGGCTTTTGCCATTACATCAACTCCCGCCTCGCGAATTTCCCAGTTGATTTTCGCACCCGTAGCGTCAATACACCTTTGAGCGGCCTTCGCTATCTCAGGCCCGATGCCATCACCCGTTATCAGCGTAACATTGGTCATAATCTTTGGCTCCAGAATTAAATATGAGCGGATGATAGTATCGCTCAAAAGGGCTGATGTCAATAACGACCATTGACAAGGTATGGCCCAAACTGTTATCCTGCCTGCCTGAAATAACCGGGAGCGTAGCTCAGTAGGTAGAGCACCGCACTTTTAATGCGTAGGTCCTGGGTTCGAATCCCAGCACTCCCATTTTTGCGGAAGACAGATGACGGAGAACGGAGGACGGTTAAGCCATCTCGGGTTCAAGAACTTCTTCTTCGTTCAACTGGGAACCCGCCAGCTCGCCGGGTTTGAACGGAAGCGGGTCAAAAAACTTTATCGCTATGCGTCGCAGGCCGCTGTTGACCTGTTCTACCCGGCAAACCTGGCCGGAACGAATGAAGTCGCTGATATCAAAACTTTCATTCGCCCGGTAATATGGCACGCTAAAGCGGGTCGTTATGTTTTGGCCAGGATAAGGACATCCCCTCTCTGCATAGCAGGTAAAGGCCGCCCCTGAGCTGCTAACATCGACCATTTGTCCCTGAGAAAGTAAACCGGCAAAATCCTCGGCGAACCAGACGGGCCAGTGATATCTTAATCTCTGCTCTCTTCTTCGCTCGGATGTGTCTTGCATTGCCGGTCCCTCAAAAAAATATTAATGTGTTCGTACCGTGCGAATCGTCAATTTATGGGGACAGCTTAAGGGGTTGATAATTGATGATTGATACCTGATTATATAAAACCCCGTTCCGCTCTAAATAATCAATTATCAATTATCAATAAAAATTGAGGGTGGAGAGAAATGTTCCGATAATCACCGGATGACCTTATTTACCAGGTCGATAAATTGCTGTCCCCGCTGCTCGTAATTCTCGAACATATCGTAGCTGGCACAGGCAGGACTGAGCAAAACCGCGTCTCCCTTGACCGCAAGGGTATTGGCCGTTTGAACCGCCTCAGCAAGCGTCTTGGCATACTTGACCTGGGCCTTGTTCTGCGGATGATTCTGAATTATTTTTCCTATCACCTGCGCGGTCTGGCCTATGAGAATGGCTGCTTTTGCCTTTTGGGCAATTTTTGCGCCGAATTCATCGAACGGAATGTGCTTATCATACCCCCCCGCTATGATAATGGGGCTGTCGAACGCCTCAAGAGCGACAATCGAGCTGTCGGGCGTGGTCGCCTTGGAATCGTTATACCACCGAACCCCTTTTATCTCGGCAACAAGCTGCAACCTGTGGGGCAGAGCATTAAAGCCGGGTAAGCAATTCGTTATTTGCTTGTCGGTAGCGCCGAAACAACGAGCAACCGCAAGCGCGGAAGCAAGATTTGACAGGTTAGCTCTGCCCGGAAGATTGAACCTATAGCGGATATCATCGGAAACATCCTTGGGTGAGAATTTTACGCAACGCCGGCCTTTATCCTTACCGTATTTCTCAAACCACTCGCAACCCACTTTGTCCTCGCCGTTGAATATCGAAACCGCCGGAGGATTTGTACCCAGCTTTTGATTCTGGAAGATAAGCTCCTTGGCCTTGCAGTAATTCTCGAATGTCTTGTAGCGGTCAAGATGATTCGGCGTAAGATTCGTCAGTAGCGCCACGTGGGGCGCATATTTGCTCTGGGCCAACTGCTCAATCTGAAAACTCGAAAGCTCCAGCACAACCAGGTCGTCATATTTTATTCGGTCGACAATCGTCAGCATCGGCTCATTGCCTATATTACCGCCCAGCCATACTTTACTATTATCGAACCGGCTTCGCAGCAAATGTGCAATCAGCGACGTAGTTGTGCTCTTGCCATTGGCGCCCGTTATACCGATTATCATTGCGGGGCAAAGCTCGAAGAACAATTCGATTTGCGATGTAACTTTTCTCCCTGCCTTGCGTGCAATCTGCAAAAACTTGTTATCCAAAGGCACAGCGGGATTAGCCACAACCATATCCGCCTGCTCAAAATCGCCTCCCTCGTGCGAACCAAGATGATATTCGACATCGAGACCTTTTAATTGGGTAATTGATTCCGCGAGTGCTTCCGGCTTGGCCAAATCCGTGACTACAACCCTCGCCCCAACCTCGCAGGCGAATTTTACAACATCAACTCCGCCCCCGAACCTCCCGAGGCCCATCACCAAAATTATTTTGTCAGCGAAAAAATCTTTGTCCATCTACCAAACTTATTCATCTTATCTGTTGAACATTCTAAACCTGCTTCGGCGATCATCCTCACCCCCCGACGCTCTATCCTCCATTCTCATTTACTTCTAGAAAACCATCTTTTTGGCAAATTATCAATGAATCTCTTCAATTCCTTCAGCCCAAGCTTTATTTTCCCCGGTTCAAAGTTAATGATTTGATATCCACTAATGAGGTTCGGAAGCTCATCATAGCCAAAACCCGATACAAAGTTGAGCAATGGCGAGGTTTTAGGCTTACTACCCTGACGTATCATTGTGAGAAACGCCGACCATTCCAAAATAACCCCCTCCCTTTTCATGTGCGACGGTTGCGTTGCAATAATAATCATGCCATCCGAATCGCGAATTGCATTATGTATCTCATTAGAAAAATCCGTCCACATCGGTGTTTTTCCGGCACAAAACACTTCCAGTTTCTTATGTTTTGTCAGATAGTCATAGACAGCATAAGCATATTTCTTATCTGGTCTCGCCCAGCTCAGGAAGAGATCAAAATGCCGACGCTTAGCAACATGCTTCCCCTCTTGTTCAATGTATCTCTCTATAATACTACGAGTCACAGGGCAAAGATTAAATGCCAAACCCTTTGCGTAGGTCTTGCGCCAGAATTCTTCATCTGCCTTTGAGATTATCCCCTTTTCTCGAAGACGTGGAATGTAAACATCCCGGATTGTATTTATGAGTCCACCGGGAACATCATCACAGGACTTGGCATCGTAAAAAAAACTCTCGGGTAAGAACTTTTTCGCTTTGCCTCTAACAGACGCGTTCACCTCCTCCACAGGAAACAATCCTATAGGCGATCCAATGGACATGTTACTACTTATCTCCCCATCAAAGATGACCACACCCTTGTCCACCTTGATGTTAGCCACCCTGTCTACTTCGATACCAAAGTCCTCCGCATTAACATTGACAAAGCACCCTGTCACCAACCGTGTTTCTTCCCCCTTACATGTTACTCTGACCGCATCAGGACCATCAGTCCACTTCGGCTTGACCAAAAATTCATCACAGGCAGCAAGATTGAGATCCGGATACTCTTTGTGAAATACCTTGCGTACTACCCGAAAACCGGGCCAATCGACAATCTCGCCAACATCCCATTCGAATACATATCGCTTCTGCCGCTTGGGGTCAACTATCAAAAGTTCCTCCCCTAGTTCACGTTTGACGGCATCCATAGGATTTAGTAGCTCGTGAAAAGTATCCGCGCCGCCATTCGCGATATTCCAACCAATGGGATATACCTCACGGTAAAAAAAACAGTAATATCGACGCCGCCCTACCTTGAGAACAGGCAGGGTACCGCCGCTGACATACCGAAAAAGGAAGCTTTTATCAGGTTTATAATCATGTTTCTTACCAGATATGAAAGCAGCTATTTTTCTATCTTCTTTTCTCCAACGGTAATTGAAATTGCGCATACTCTCGCGAATCTTCTCTTTGGCACGCCAATTCCAAATTGCGTCTGTCTCGCGGTCGAACTCTACCTCAAGTTTCACACCACCTGTTTGCTTTAAACGCGTCAAACCAAAACGAGACGTGAGAATCTGCAAGAGGTAACTCTCGGCATAAGCAAGCGGCTGAATCAAACCTAGTTTCTTCAATGATCGGTTCATAGCTATCTCCCTAATTCATCCAAGAAACCAACGGGCTTGCGGGCGACCCCAAAGGAAAGCCACGTTTAACTCAAACTCAAATAACCTTTGTAACTCAACAGCCAGCTACAGCGCGTCTTGAACGGCTTTCGCGATATCCAGCTTGGCATCAATAACGGCCTGCTCGATGCATTTTTTCCAGTTGTCGCCGAACTGTTCCTTGTATTTCGGATTCTCGTACGCGTAGATAATCGAGCGAGACGCGTTAATCAGGGCGCCGTTGCCGTCGTGTTTGCAGAACCTGACACAATCCGCGGCCGATGCCCCTTGTGAGCCATAGCCGGGAATCAAAAACCACATATTGTCATATTTTTTCCGCAGGGCCGTCGTTTCTGCGGGGCTTGTGCCGCCCACGACCATACCGATATTGCTGTAGCCGGCCTTGCCGATTCTGCCTGGCTTATTCGCTATTTCACCGACAACCGCCGCGAGTTTCTCATACATTTTTTGCCCGTCCGTGCAAGCACAATCCTGTATTACAGCCGCGCCGGGGTTACTTGCGCGAACCCATACAAAGACACCCTTGCCCTGCTTGGTAGCGACATCCGCGAATGGCTCGATACCCTCGGCACCCGCGAAACCATTGACTGTTATCGCGTCCGGCGCGAGCGTATCCTCAAGACCCGTCAGTTCAGGGTTTTCCAGATGTGCCGTCGCGTATGCCTCCGCGGTGTGGCCAATATCGCCCCGCTTGACATCTCCAATTACCTCAACGCCAAGCTCATCTGCCTCTGAAATGAGGGAATAATAGCTTTCGACTCCCTGCCAGAGATATTTCTCAAAAAACGCTATGTTGATTTTCACCGCCGGCACCATCGGCGCGACAATCCGCAGCACCTGCGTGCAGTAATCGAATATCGCATCGACCGCCGAGTCCACGTCGAACTCGTCATTCATATCCTGCCTGTTCGTTATCGCGGCGGGAAGCCGGCTGTAAACCGGGTCCAAACCAACAATCAACGGTGTTCGCTTGCTCTTTATCGCTTCAACCAGCCGGTCGCCAAAATGATTAGCCATACTATTATAAATCCTTTCCTATTCGATTTTCATTTTTCACTTTAAGCTGCCTGTATTTTGCCTTACTATAACCGCTCGATTGATTTCTAACAAGCTTTCCGTGGCAATAAGATGAAAAAAGATTCAGAGAAAATGAAGAAACCGAAAGTTAAAATATACTTCTGGATTGCTATCCCTCTTGTGCTCGTGTTATTGGCGTTTGTTCTGATAACGCACAAACCCAAAAACTACATTCCGCTTCGAATCGCCGACCAGAACCAAATCAGTATATATCTAAGTAACTATCTGATACCGACAATTTACAACAACTCTCAGCTTGACGCCCCCTTTGAGGTCGTAATCACAGAAGAAGGCCTGAATGATATAATCGCACGCTGGCGCCAGCCGGTGAAATTCAATAACATCACCTTCTCGGAGCCGCAGGCAATTTTGACGCAGGAGCAAATTATACTTATGGCAACGGCCAAAACGCGTTTTGCCAATCTTGTTTTGACCATCAGGATAACTCCCGCGATAGATTTATTCGGCCAGTTAAATATTCACGTTGACAGCGTATCACTCGGCGCAGCAGGTGTTACAACCCTCACAAAATCAATAGGCAACAAGGCCTTTACTGACTGGCTTTCGTTCACAGGCACAGAGCCGAATAATATCGCCGCCCAGGCATGCAGGTCGCTGTTGAATGATGAATCGTTTGAGCCGGTCTTCAAAGTCGGCGACAAATCCCTGCGTATTTGCAAAATCAAGCTCGAAAAAAAGAAAATAACCGCCCTGCTGCTTCCACTTTCCGACGCACCACGACCTCCTTCCAAGACCAAAACCGACTGAATATCCGGTCGCTTTATAGGACCATAGCAAAACCGCCTGTATGAAAACCCGCGATTCCCCCATTCTGAGGCGGAAATACCGCACTATCCCCTAAAAGGCCGTCTAAATGCTCAATCCCTCGCAGTTTAACAACGATATAAAGAGCATAATTTTTAGATTTCAATGACTGGGGTGTTTTCTTAAACGAGGGCAACGTATGAGTACTTTATTGACGGAAAAACCAGGCGTTACGAATGTTGACGAACGCGAAAATCTGCTCAAACAGATTGAAAGCATCAACAAGGAATTCCAGGACTTCGTGTACATCATTTCACACGACCTGAAGGCCCCATTGCGCGCCATAAATGCGCTGACCGAATGGATTGCCACGGATTATGCCGACAAGTTCGACGACGACGGCAAAGAACAGCTCAAGATGCTCACTGCCCGCGTAAACAGGATGCAAAATCTCCTCGACGGTGTCCTGCAATACTCAAGAATCGGGCGAATTAAAGAAGACCCGGCCCTAATCGACCTCAACCAGCTTTTGCCCGAAATCATCAAGTCACTTGACGTGCCGGCGAAGATTCATATCGCCGTCGAAGACCGGCTGCCAGTTATCACCTCGGAACCAACTCGCATACAGCAGGTCTTTGGGCATCTGCTCAGCAATGCCGTAAGATTTATGGGTAAACCCGAAGGTTTTATAAAAGTCGGCTGCGCTGAGGAAAACGGTTTCTGGAAATTCAGCGTCACGGACAACGGCCCCGGCATCCCCGAACAGCACTTCGAGAAAATATTCCGGCTGTTTCAGACCCTTCAGGCCAAAGACCAGTTCGAAAGCACAGGCGTAGGCCTGACTCTCGCAAAAAAAATCGTCGAACTATACGGCGGCAAAATATGGCTAACCTCCACCGTCGGGCAGGGTTCAACGTTCTTCTTCACGCTGCCAAAAACTGATAACGAAACGAAAACCGATTAAAAAAAAGGGACACCCACATGAAAATCGAACAAAACACATGGATGCCAAAAACCGGCTGGCGGCCATCTGTGCCCGGCGCGCTGGGAAAATCCGCGCAATTAGTCCTGGTTTTCGGCTCGACCAACCTGCTTAAACAGGCGCCCCTGCCAAAAGAACTGACCAGCGCATATCCAGATGCACGTTTTGTCGGCTGCTCCACAGCAGGAGAAATTTGCGGAACAACAGTACATGATGACTCACTGACAACCGTGGCTGTGCATTTCGAAAAAACCACAATCAGAACGTATGAAGTGGAAGCCGACTCCGCAGAGGACAGTTTCCTGGCCGGTGAACGGCTCGCCGCACTTGTGAACCCGGCCAACCTGAGCCACCTCTTCGTGCTCTCAAAAGGTGTTAACATTAATGGAAATAAACTCGTCAAAGGACTTGTAAAAAATCTCCCGGAGAACATGATTATAACCGGAGGCCTGGGTGGAGACGGTCCGAGGTTTCAGGAAACATTAACATTCTCCGACAGCATTCCCAAAAATAACGTCGTATCGGCAATCGCTTTCTACGGCCACAAACTAAAAATCGGCTATGGCTCCGTCGGCGGATGGGACCCGTTCGGCCCGGAAAGAATTATCACACGCTCAAAAGGTAACGTCCTCTATGAGCTTGACGGGAAAAACGCACTGGAGCTTTACAAGCAGTATCTTGGCGAACACGCAAAAGGCCTGCCTGCCACCGGGCTGCTTTTCCCTCTGGGCATTCGAGATAACGAAGCAACAACCCGTTTGGTCCGCACCGTCCTGGCCACAAATGACGCAGAACAGAGCATAACGTTTGCAGGCGACGTCCCCGAGGGCTTCCACGCACGCCTGATGAAAGTTAATTACGAGAGAATGATTGATGCCGCCGCCCAGGCCGCGAAAAACTGCCAGGACACAATCGACTGCCCCAAAGTCGAGCTGGCAATTATCATTAGTTGTTGCGGAAGAAAGTGGATTCTCAAACAGCGAGTCGAAGAAGAAATTGAGGCGGTCCGCGAAGTATTCGGCAATGAAACTGTCCTTACCGGCTTCTACTCATACGGAGAAATTGCGCCGGTCGCGGGCAGCAAAAAATGTGCCCTTCATAACGAGACAATGACAATAACAGCGTTTTCCGAGGTCTGAAAATGGATAAAATGCACAGCTTACTCAGACGACAGCTAAAAAAAATATTCGGCTCTGCCGAAAAAATCCCCAAAGATTTTGGTGAAATAGTCAAAGTTGTTAACGAAGCATACTTCAATTTTGACACCGACCGGCTCCTGCTCGAACGTTCCATCGAAATCAGCTCGCATGAATTAGTCGAGGCCAACTCTCAGATGCGATCTATCTTTCAGACCATGCCTGATATGTTCCTGAGAATAGACACCGACGGGAAAATCCTTGAATGCAAACTGCCGGCAAATAATACTTTCAGCCCTGTCGAAGCCAATGACCTCGTCGGGAAAAGTATATATACGAGCTTCGGCCCCTTGGCCGCACGACAACTCGAGTGGGCTGTCAGAAGAGTGGTAAGGAACAAAACCGTCGAAATCGCGGAGTATTCAATCCAGAACCAGACGGAACAATTCCGTGAAGCGCGAGTGGTCTGGCTGAGCGATGAACAGCTTATTGTTGTTGTCCGCGATATAACCGAAAGAAAACTCGCCGAAGACGGCCTGCTTGAGAGCCGGCGAACGCTTCAAACGCTGATGGCCAACCTCCCCGGAATGGCATATCGCTGCCGGAATGACCGCGACTGGACTATGGAATTTGTCAGTGAAGGAAGCTTCAATCTCACCGGTTATAAGCCAGCCGAACTCATCAACAACGATAAAATAGCATATAACCAGTTGATTCATCCGGATGAGAGCGAAAAGGTATGGGATACTATCCAGGCCGCACTGAAAGAACACAAAACGTTCCAGGTAATCTACAGAATAAAAACCGCTGACGGTGAACAAAAATGGGTATGGGAGCAGGGGCAGGGCATATTCAGCCCAAAAGGCGAACTCTTGGCCGTCGAAGGGTTTATTTCAGACAACACTGATAAAATACAAATGCAGGAATCTATTAAAGAAAACGAATGCTTCCTTTCCGAAGTATTTGCCAGTATCCAGGACGGTATCAGCGTGCTTGATGCCAACCTCAACATTGTCAGGACAAATGCGGCTATGGAAAAGTGGTATGCGCATGCTATGCCTTTGATAGGAAAGAAATGTTACGAAGCTTACCACGGACGCAAAATACGCTGCGACGCCTGTCCTACTTGTCGAACCCTTGAAACCGGCAAAGCCGATTACGAGGTAGTCCCCAAAACAGGGCCGGGCGGGAAAGTTGTGGGCTGGATTGACCTCTACAGCTTCCCCCTGGTTGATGTAACAACAGGCAAACTAAAGGGTGCAATAGAGTATGTTCGTGAAATTACCGATATCAACGCACACAAGGCCGCCGAAAAAAAACACGCAGAATCGCCAAAAGAGTCCGCCGACAACGAAGCCCCTGCTGCGGCAATAACAACATCGGTAACCGATATATAATATGAAAAGCGAAAATCCAATAATAGCCGGGTCGGTGAAATAAGGATGGGGAAACAATCAAATCATCCTCTTACCACTATTTGCCTCAATTTTGCTGCGGCTAATAATTTTTGCCTTGGCTATCTATCGTCTCCAGCAAAAACACATCAACGATAACGGCAAAATCCGGCTCACCTCCACCGTCGGCATCGGCTCAACCTTCTTTTTCACACTCCCAAAGCAGCCGACAGCAGTCCCCCTGCCAATCTACCAAGCATGTCCAGACCTGACCGTTGCAATACCGCCAAAAACATCCCCAAAATACGCCATAATCCCATAACCCCTTTCAAAAAAACGCCTTACAACTATTATCAACCGGCTATCCCCCCTGCTGCCCATGTCAAAAAATCCGCAGAATTGCAAAAAAAATGATTGTTATTACCCGCTTTGACGATTACTATATGCCTCAGTGTGCGAAAAATTACGGCTGCCCCGTCTTCTCGGGGAACATAGTTAGGTGCGTTAATGATTTTTGCAAGGTCTGCTTACAGTGCGTATTAGCCGAACAATTGCTCAGTTCGGCGAAGGTTTCGCGCCGATTGTGGCCGGTAGGCAAGGGTTTTTGCTCCAGCGGCGGCTTATGAGTCGGGTTGTTATACAACATTGGGTCGAACTACGGAGGCGTAAGATGTAGTGTTAAACCGACAGCAACCTGGATTTGTTGGGCCCCAAGCGTGGACGTGGAAACCGATATATGGTTTCCTTTTTTTTTCGTTGGAAGGAAGCAAAGGCAAATGAATCAGGAATTACTGAGAATAATTGAGAACGTAGCCAGAGACAAGAATATCGACAAGGAGTCCATCTTTACCGACCTTGAAGAATCTATGGTCTCTGCCATAAGGAAGCATTTCGGAACCCCTGAAAGCGAAATCACCGTCCAAATCGACCGGGCCAGCGGGCAGGTCGCCGCCTTTATGGACAAGCAGCCGATTGATATGAAACAGCTCGGTCGAATACCCGCCCAGACCGCCAAGCAGGTTATGATTCAACGAATAAAAGCGGACGAAAGAGACAGCATCTATTCCGAGTTCGCCCAGCGAAAAGGCGATATTGTCAATGGTGCGGTAATTCGATACGAAGGCGGCTCCCTTGTCGTCGGGCTGGACCACCGCACTGAAGCGTTTATGCCCAAGGGCGAGCAGATAGTCGGACAAACGAACAGGCCGGGCGAAAGAATCAGATGCCTCATTCTCGAAGTCAAAGAGGTCTCGAATCAGATTAAAATCATCCTCTCAAGGACCCACCCGGATTTCATTCGCCGGCTCTTTGAACAGGAGGTTCCGGAAATAGCCGAAGAAATTATTGAGATAAGGGCACTGGCCCGCGAGGCCGGCTACCGCACCAAGGTCGCCGTCGCTTCGCTCGACGAAAAAGTTGACCCCGTCGGCGCCTGCGTCGGCGTCCGCGGCAGCCGCATAAAAAGCATCGTCGATGAACTGGGCGGTGAAAAAATTGACATCGTCCGCTGGAGCGATTCATCGCAGGTGTTCATTACAAATGCTCTTATGCCCGCCAAGGCCAGTGAAATAGCCCTGTGCTTTGAACTGGGAAGAGCAACGGTCGTCGTGGAAGAAGACCAGTTGAGCCTGGCAATAGGCAGGCACGGACAAAACGTGCGGCTCGCCGCCCGTCTCACCGGCTGGGACATCGATATCCTCACGCCCGACGAATACAATCAGGGCATCGAACGCCTCACAAAATGCGTTAAGAGCCTCGAAGGCGCCGATGAAACCCTCGTCGATAAACTGATAGCGCTGGGCATAATATCCATTCTCGACCTGGATGATGTCGGCGCCGAGCCGCTGGTAACGGAACTGAATATCAAACCAGACCTCGCACATCGAATCGTCACGGCGGCTGTCGAAGAAGCCAAAAACATGGCGGCTGACGCCAAAAAGAAACAAGCCGATGAATTGATGAAGGAACAATCGCAACCAGCGCAAACCGAAGAATTACAGCAGGAACAGCCGCAACCAAAACAGGATGAAGAATTGATGCAGGAACAACCACAACCAAAACAAGCCGATGGATTGATACAGGAACAATCACAACCAAACCAGCCGGCGGACAGCACAAACCAAACCTGATATAGTGGAGTGCATTAGCAGTGGCCATAACAAGGGTATATTTGTTGGCTCGCGAACTCGGAGTATCCAGCACCGCCATAATGAAAAAGTGCCAGGATGAGGGGCTGGATATTAAAAACCACATGGCCACTATATCAGCGGGACTGGCGGCCACAATAAGGGAATGGTTCAGCGAGGGAGACCATACCACCGCCGTCGAAACCACCGATAAAGTTGACCTCGAAAAAGTCCGCGTAAAAAAAACGAGAGGCAAAAAATCGGCCGAAGCAGCGTCTCCCCCCGCCGAAACACCGCAGGAGACGCCTGCTGTCACCCAGATTCAGGAAACTCCGCCGATTGCGACGCCGGTTGCGGAGACGCCGGCCGAGCCAATACCTGTCGTCGAAAAACCCGCCCCGCCACAGCCGCGGCGTGTCGTCGCCAGAGTGGAACCGCCAAAACCGGAACCAATAATCCCGGCAGGCCCAATGCTCGAAAAACCTGAGCCGGCCAAGCTCACAGGCCCGCAGGTCGTGCGTATCGAAAAGCCGGAACCAACGGTACCCCTGCGACGACCAAGATCAAAGCCAAGACATGATATGCCCGTAACCTCCCCGTTGATGGCTTCCAGGGTGATGCCCTCCAACAGGGATAAGGATATCGCTGCTGCCAGGGACAAGGATGAACAACTGGCCACGAGAAAAACAAAGGAACGAACACACGGACGCAGACGAACGGAATATGAAACTGAAACCGTCAAGAAAACCAAGCTGATAACCCAGCGACGAGAGCGGGACCTGGAGGAAAGACGTGCTCGACTGGATGCTGCCAGCAGCGAAGGACTCCGACTCAGACCCCTGCGAAAAATCACCACAAGAACACGACAGGAAAGTGCCGCTTCCGTTGTCAAACCTGCCTCCGCCACGATTACCGACCCCATAACCGTCAAAAGCCTCGCTACGGCGCTGGCCGTCAAGGTCTCGGACATAATAGCCCGGCTGATGAAGCAGAATTTGATTGCCACGGCAAATCAAACCATCAGCACCGAGGTCGCAGAGCTTGTCTCGCTGGAACTCGGCACCGAACTGCACGTCGAACACAAGGCGTCTCTCGAAGACCAGATAAAAGCGGAATTTGAAAACAGACCCCGTCCTAATCTCAAAAAACGCCCCGTCGTCGCCACTATGCTCGGACACGTCGACCACGGCAAAACAAGCTTGCTGGACAAAATACGCTCCACCAATGTCACCGCCGGCGAAGCAGGCGGAATCACTCAGCACATCGGCGCATACCAGGTAAACGTCGGTAAGGGCAAGGTAACATTCCTCGATACGCCGGGACACGAGGCGTTTACGGCTATGAGGGCCAGAGGCGCAAATATGACCGACGTGGTCGTGCTCGTCGTTGCCGCGGGAGACGGCGTTATGCCTCAGACCATCGAAGCCATACATCACGCCAAGGCAGCCAACGTCCCCGTAATCGTCGCGCTGAACAAAATTGATTTACCGGGCTGCGACATCAACCGCGTCTACGCTCAGCTCGCCGAACACGAACTGGTTCCCGTCGAATGGAGCGGAACAACCGAAGTCGTCAAGACAAGCGCCACTACAGGCCAGGGCGTCGCCGACCTCCTTGAACATCTCGACTACGTAGCCGAACTGCTCGAACTCAAAGCCGACGATACAATTCCCGCCACGGGCTGGGTCGTCGAAGCGCATCTCTCGCAAACACGCGGCCCCGTCGCAACACTGCTAATCAAAGAAGGGGTCATGAACAAGGGCGACGTAATTCTCGCCGGATGTGGTTATGGCAGAGTAAAAACAATCAAGGATGGTTTCGGCAAAAGCGTCAAGTCCGCGACAAGCTCAACCCCCGTGGAGATTGCGGGGCTGCAGTTCGTCCCGAACGCCGGAGACAAATTTTACGTCCTCAACGACATCAACAAAGCCAAGGCCGCCGCCGAAGAAAATCAAATGCTCCAGAGAGAAGGTTCTCTCGCCAAGAAAACCCAGATTACCCTTGATAACCTCTTTAGCCAGATTAAAGCCGGCAACGTCAAAGAGCTTAACCTCATTCTCCGCGCCGATGTTCAGGGCTCGGTGGACGTCCTGATGAAATATCTCTCTGAATTGAGCACCGCCGAAGTCAAACTTAAAATTTTGCACGCCGGCACCGGCGGCATCACCGAGGGCGACGTCGTCCTCGCCGAGGCATCCAACGCCATCGTCATCGCCTTTAACGTCGTGGCCGACGAACACGTCTCCAAATTGGCCGAGAAAAAAGGCGTCGATATCAGGTTCTACAATATTATCTATCGCATAACCGAAGACCTCCAAAAATCAATGGTCGGCCTGCTCGAACCGGAAGAACAGGAAAGAACCATCGGCAGGACCGTGGTCAGGACCACCTTCAAGGTCTCAAAAGTCGGCACAATCGCCGGCTGCTACGTCAACGACGGCGTCATCAAAAAGAACGCCAGAGTTCGCCTGATACGCGATAATATCGTCATCCGCGACAATATGACCATTGAGTCGCTCAAGCACTTCAAAAACGACGCCAGCGAAGTCAAGGCCGGCCTGGAATGCGGCGTGAAAATCGCCAAGTTCGACGATGTCAAAACCGACGACGTATTTGAACTTTACGAAATCCTCAAGGTAGCGAGAACCCTTTAGCAGGACTCGCTCTTATAATTATGCCCACGAGAAGACAGGAGAAAATCGCGCGTGTCGTCAGAGAAGCGGTTAGCGACGCAATAGCAAATCACTTGAGCGACCCCCGAATTGAAGCGTTCGTCAGCGTCACAAAGGTCGAGGTCTCGGCGGATATGCGTATCGCCAACGTCTATCTCAGTATGTTCGGCGGTACCGAAACCGCCCAGAATAAAACCTTTGCCGCGATTCTCCACGCCAGAAGTCGAATCCAGGGGATACTTGCGGAACATAGTCAAAGCAGGTTCTGCCCGGTTATCAATCTCCACAGGGACGAAAATTTCAAAAAGACACTCGAAACTATGAAGCTGATCGACGACCTGGCTGATGAATTCAAAGGCAAAGATTCCGTTGACCAGGAACACGACTGATTGTTATATTTAGTGGCATGGCCATCTTCACGGGACGCCTATATGAAAGACAGTAAAGAATACTCAAAAAAAATTCAAACGCTATATCGCTCGCTAAAACGAAAACCGGGCAGGCACACCCCTGTCGAGTTCAATGAGCCGGTCGACTCGCTCGTCTTCGCCATCGTAAGCGAAAACCTCACGGAATCGCAGGCGCAGAGCGCGATGAAAAAACTCAAGGACTACTTCGTTGACTGGAATGATTTGCGGGTGGCTACTGTCGAGGAAATAGCCGAAGTCCTCGGACAAGATATGCCGGCAGCACGCAACATAGCAGCGACGCTGGTCGGCACGCTTAACGCCGTATTTGAAAAACACAATATGCTCAGTTTGCAGTCCCTCCGCAAATTAGGTAAACGGCCCGCAAAACTGCTCCTCGAAAAGCTCGGCGGCACAACCCCCTTCGTCGTCGATTACTGTATGCTTTCGGCCTTGCAGGGACACGCCATACCGCTTACCCCCAAAATGATTGAATACCTCAAGACCAGCCAGCTTATTAACGCCGAAGCCGGCTATGAGGAAATAGAAGGTTTCCTCGCCCGGCTGATATCAATCAAAAACGCCTATGAATTCTATTCGCTCCTCAGGCACGAATGCGAATCGCCGAAAAAGCAGCCCAAAAAAACAAAAAAGAAAACATAAAAGAATCAGTAAATAACACGACTTTTCGAAAGAATATAAAATGTCACAGGAAGTTTTAAAATTAGGTATCCCCGCCGGAAGTTTGCAGAAGGCAACCATTGAGCTTTTCGCAAAAGCCGGCTTCAACATCACCGAATCCGACAGAAGCTATCTGCCGAGTATCGACGACGACCAGATACGGCCGACAATGCTCCGCGCTCAGGAAATGAGCCGGTACGTCGCCGATGGCGTCCTCGACGCCGGCATAACCGGCTTCGACTGGATAATGGAAAACGCCTCCGACGTAATCGAGGTCTGCGAACTCGGGTACAGCAAGGCGACAAGCAAACCCACCAGGTGGGTACTGGCCGTCCCCGAAGAATCGAAAATCCAGAAGGCACAGGACCTTAAAGGCGGCATTATCGCCACCGAGCTGGTCAACGTAACCAAAAAGTTTTTCGCAGACAGGAACATAGACGTCAAAATCGAATTTAGCTGGGGCGCCACCGAAGTCAAAGCCCGCCTCGTCGACGCGATTGTCGAGCTTACCGAAACCGGAAACTCTCTCGTCGCCAATAACCTGCGGGTTATCGATACCGTTATTGCTTCCACAACTCGTTTTATCGCCAACAAACAGGCCTGGCAGAACAAATTCAAAAAGGAAAAAATCGAAAACATCGCCATCCTGCTCAACGCCGCCATCAACGCACGCAACATGGTCGGCCTTAAAATGAATATCGAAAAAACCAATCTCGACAAGATATTGAAAGTCCTGCCCGCGGAAAAAAGCCCCACCATTTCGAGTTTGGCAGACCCCAATTACATAGCCATTGAAGTGATTATCGACGCCAAAATTGAACGTTCCCTCGTTCCCGCTCTCAAACGCGCCGGTGCTTCAGGAATAATCACCTATCCCCTCAATAAGGTGATTCATTAGCGGGTAGCGTAAGCGTTTAGTTTTTCTATACGCTAAACGCTATTTGCTTACCCTGCTGAGGTATGAACCATCTTCGGTATTAATGCGCACCATATCGCCGACTTCTACAAAAGGCGGAACTCGTGTCTTCAAACCCGTCTCCAGCTCCGCATCCTTCATCTGGTTGGTTGCTGTCGCACCCCTTGGCTGGGGCGTCGTTTCCGTAACAGTTAATTCCACTGTCTTGGGAATTTCGATGCTGACCACGTTGCCGCTGTTAAGCATCGCCGTCAGCATCGTATTGGGCTTAAAGAACTTTATCAGGTCGCCGATTATCTCGTTGGGAACCGTTATCTGGTCAAATGTCTTCGTGTCCATCAGTACATGACCGCTGCTGTCGGAATAAATGTACTCCATCTCCCGCTTATCTAAAAAGGCCTGCTCAACTTCTTCTGTGGAGCGTAAACGTGTCTCAATAATGGAGCCGTCGGAAATCCTCTTGAGTTTGGCCTGAACGAACGCCCGCAGGTTGCCGGGCGTCACATGAGCAAACTTGGTGCAGATATACAACTGACCATCCATCTTAATGGCCATACCGGGCCGCATTTCACTTGCCTTCACAATGTTCTCCTAATATGTAATTTCATTCAGTAATCAATAGATGGCTTATTTTAGCGGAAAGACCGCTTCCTGGTCAAGTGTAATCGCAGCGAACCATCCGACTATCAATCCTTGCCTCTTTGGGGATTAAGGTACTTGAACTCGAAGAAAAACCCGTCAGGCCTGCTTATGCAATAGCCCGCCGACAAGCCAAAATACTTTTTCACTGCGCCAAACTCAGGCAGCAAACTAAAGTCCGCGAAACCCCACGCGTCAGGCCCCGCCAGGACAGCCGCCGCAGGTCCCATTCCAATATCCGCCCGCCGTGATTCGGCGCTGTCTTTCAGCATCCACCACAACAATTCCCCGGACGCTGAATTATCTTCAAAGC
>Ga0153915_10000827_pt1 | contig 28509 bp, 26 predicted proteins | sample Opewatmetagenome_2_FD_107003 | JGI IMG/M metagenome (GOLD analysis project Ga0153915, IMG submission 107003) | Freshwater wetland microbial communities from Ohio, USA - Open water 3 Core 3 Depth 3 metaG | ecosystem: Environmental > Aquatic > Freshwater > Wetlands | place: USA: Ohio, Lake Erie...
ATCCTCGCCGCACTCATCGACAAAGACGAAGTGACCTTCCCCGTGCGCCAGCGGCGTGAGGGAGGCCCCGGGGATCAGCCGCGCGTAGCGCCCGGCGTTGTGCTGGAAGGGCAGGAAGTCGTTTTCCACCGTTCCCACGATGTGGACCGGGATCCGCACGCCGGAAAGGGAGCGCGCGTTGTGCCCGGGCCCCAGCGAGGGGTCCATGGCCACCACGGCGTGGACCCGCTCGTCCCGGTACGAACGGCGCGCCAGGTCTTCCTCTTCCCGGGACAAGGCCCTGCCGTAGCGGCAGCAGCGGTCTCCCAGGGAAGTCTCGGACCCGCAGTACTCCCGCATCGCCTCGGGATCGTAGACCGCCCCTGCCAATGCGAGGACCGCGGCGCCTCCGCTGGAATGGCCGACCGCGCCGATCCGCAGGGGATCCGCCAGCCTGCCGAACCGGGGATGGGAGAGCAGGAAGTCGAGGGCGGCCGTGCAGTCGAGCGGCCGTTCCCAGGGCTGCAGGATCGAGGTCGAGTGGACGGTCTGGGGCCCGTACGCAGGGGATTCGCCGTAGTGGGAGACCCCGACCACGATGAAACCGCGCCTCGCGAGGTCCTCGGTGAGCCACGAGTAGCTCCTGGCGGTCCCATGGATGCCATGGGAGAGCACGACGACCGGCGCCACGTCGTCCCGGGGAGGCGCTTCGGGGGCCACTTTCCCCGTTGCTCCCGGCTTGTAGCCGAATGGGACTTCGGTCGAGGTCGGTGCCGCAGGGTACCATACGTCGAGCAGGATCGGCCGGGATCGACTTCTGTCCTCGGTCTCGAGCACCGTGTAGCCGGACGGCAGCAGGGTCGAAGTTGCCATACACTCTAATTGTATAGCTGTTAAGGATAAATCACTCGTTTCGAGGCAACTGCCCCCCGAATGGGCCGGCAGAGAAATATCTCGAGATATTGACATTTCTATCACGATATGGTATCAGTTGTATTGTGATTAGATTCACTATTGATTAATTCCTAATCGTGATTACCAGTCAGAGTCCTGGAGGCGCAGATGGAAACACAACAGCAAGCGAGGCCGGTCGGCGAGGTAATAGCGAAATACCCGAAATCCAGGGAGCACCTGATCTCCATCCTGCAGGAGGTGCAGGGGGAGTACGGCTACCTGTCCAGGGACAGCATCAACCGGATCTCCGAGTACCTGGGCCTGCCCTCTTCGAAAATCTTCGGGGTGGCGACCTTCTACAACCAGTTCCGGCTGAACGCGCCCGGGCGGATCCAGATCGCCATGTGCCGAGGCACCGCGTGCCATGTGAAAGGCTCGCTGAACCTCCTGGACACCTGCCGGCAGCTCCTCGGTATCGAGGTGGGGCAGACCACGAAGGACGGGGTGTTCTCACTGGAGACGGTGGCCTGCCTCGGGTGCTGCTCCATCGCCCCCGCCATGATGGTGAACGGCAGGTTCTTCGGCCGCCTGGACAAGAAGAAGGTCGAGTATCTCATCGACACGTGGCGAGCCACCGGGAGGGTAGAGGAATGAGCCGCGTATTCATCGGCATGGGAACCTGCGGCCTGGCCACCGGCGCGGCCGAGGTGCGGACCGCGGTGGAGAAGTGGGCCGCGGCGCACGGGATGAGCATCGACATCACGCCCACGGGGTGCATCGGCTACTGCAAGGCCGAGCCCATCATGGACGTCGTGGCCGACTCGGGCCACCGGGTGTCCTACAGCAACGTGACCCCCGAGGTGGCCGGGTTCATCCTGGACGAGGCGCTGCTGCGAAAGAACTTCAAGCTGGACGGGCTGCTGGGCCAGTTCAAGAACGGCAAGGCGCCCCTGCCGGGCATCCCGCTGATCGAGGAGCACCCCTACTTCCGCAAGCAGGTGAAGTACGTGCTTCGCAACTGCGGAGTCATCGACCCCGAGTCCATCTCCGACTACCGGGCCCACGGCGGCTTTGCCGGGCTGGAGCGGGCCATGGGCATGAGCCCGCAGGAGGTGGTGCAGGAGATCACCCGCTCGGGCCTGCGCGGCAGGGGCGGAAGCGGGTTCCTGGCCGGCAAGAAATGGGATCTCGCGCAGAAATCCGAAGGGACCAAGAAGTACGTGATCTGCAACGCGGACGAGGGGGACCCCGGGGCGTTCATGGACCGCTCCATCCTGGAGGGAGACACCTACTCGGTGCTGGAAGGCATGATGATCGCCGGCTACGCCATCGGCGCCGACGAGGGGATCATCTACTGCCGCGCGGAGTACCCGTTGGCCATCGAGCGCATCAACAAGGCCATCGCCGTGATGAAGGGCGAGGGGCTGCTGGAGAAGCCCCTGAAGAACGGCTTCTCCTTCGCGCTGCGCGTGAAGAAGGGGGCCGGCGCGTTCGTATGCGGGGAGGAGACCGCGCTCATGGCCTCCGTGGAGGGCCGGCGGGGCATGCCGCGGCCCCGGCCGCCGTACCCGGCCGTGGCCGGCCTCTTCCAGAAGCCGACCATCGTCAACAACGTGGAAACCATGGCCAACGCCAGCCACATCATGCGCGAAGGGGCCGAGAGCTTCGCCGCCATGGGGACGGCAACCTCGAAGGGCACCAAGGTCTTCGCGCTCACCGGCAAGGTGGCCAACGCGGGGCTCGTCGAGGTGCCCATGGGGATCACGCTGCGCGAGATCGTCTTCGATATCGGCGGCGGCATCCCCGGGGGAAAGGCCTTCAAGGCGGTGCAGATCGGCGGGCCGTCGGGCGGGTGCATCCCGGCCGAGCACCTGGACATCAAGATCGACTACGAGTCGCTGAAGACGGTCGGCGCGATGATGGGATCCGGGGGCCTGGTGGTCATGGACGAGGATACCTGCATGGTGGACATGGCGCGCTACTTCACCGCGTTCATCACCTCGGAATCCTGCGGAAAGTGCATCCCCTGCCGGGAGGGCACGCAGCGGCTGTACGAGATCCTGGACTCCATCGTCTCCCCGTACAGCAAGATGCCCGACGAGGAGGCAAACCTCCTGCGCTTCAACCGGGTGCTGAACATGGAAAGCCTCGCGCAGGTCATCAAGGACACCTCGCTGTGCGGCCTGGGCCAGAGCGCCCCCAACCCGGTGCTGTCCACCCTGCGATTCTTCCGCAAGGAGTACGAGGCGCACATCTACGACCGCGCCTGCCCTGCGCACCAGTGCAAGGGCCTGCTCACCTACACCATCGACACCAACGCCTGCACGGGCTGCACGTTGTGCGCCAAGAAGTGCCCCACGGCCGCGATCGTGGGCGAGCGGAAGAAGGCACACTACATCGTGGACGAGAAGTGCATCCGCTGCGGCACCTGCCTGGACGTCTGCCGGGCCGGCGCCGTGAGCGTTGCCTAGCCAGGGATGGCGAAGGGCGGCGTAGCCACGGATGGCGGACGCCGCCCAGAGCGCAAGGAGAACGAACACCATGGTCACGTTGACGATCAACAACCGCAAGGTCGAAACGAAGAACGGCACTTCCATCCTGGACGCCGCCCAGGCCGCCGGGGAGAAGATTCCCACCCTCTGCCACATCAAGGAAGTCTTCCCCAGCGGAGCCTGCCGCATGTGCGTGGTGGAGGTGAAGGGAAAGCCCGCCCTCGTCCCCTCCTGCGCCTTCCCAGTGGAGGAGGGCATGGAGGTGCAGACACAGAGCCCGCGGGTCATCAACGCGCGGCGCACGATCATCCAGCTCCTGCTGGCAAGCCACCCCTTTGACTGCCTCACCTGTCCCAAGAACGGGTACTGCGAGCTGCAGTCCCTGTCCTCCGAGTACGGGATCGACCGCCTGCCGTTCAAGGGGAAGACCCGCCACCATTATACGGACTTCTCCTCCCCCTCGATCATCCGCGAGCCGGACAAGTGCATCCTCTGCGGCCGCTGCGTGCGCATCTGCGAGGAGATCCAGGGCGTGGCGGCCATCGACTTCACGCGCCGGGGCTTCGACACCATGGTGCTGCCGCCCTTCGAGATGGACCTCAGCGAGACCACCTGCGTGAACTGCGGCCAGTGCACGCTGGCCTGCCCCACGGGCGCCCTGCACGAGGTGCGGGCCGTGGAGCGCGTCATGCAGACCCTGCAGGAGGGAAAGAAGTACCTCGTGGCGCAGGCGGCCCCGGCCATCCGCGTGTCCCTCGGGGACTTCTTCGGGCTTCCCCCCGGGACCAACGTCACCGGCAAGGTGGCCGCGGCGCTGCGGCGCATCGGGTTCCGCCAGGTCTTCGACACGGACTTCGCCGCGGACCTCACGATCATGGAGGAGGGCACGGAGCTGGTGCAGCGGATCAGAAAGAACGAGAAGCTGCCCCTGTTCACTTCCTGCTGCCCGGCCTGGGTGAAGTACGCCGAGCACTACTACCCAGAGCTGCTGCCGAACATCTCCACGTGCAAGTCCCCCCAGGAGATGATGGGGGCGACCATCAAGAGCTACCTCGCGAAGAGGCAGAACATCGACCCCAAGGACATCTTCGTGGTTTCCGTGATGCCGTGCACGGCCAAGAAGTACGAGGCGCAGAGGCCCGAGCTTTCCAGCGAGGCCGGCGTGGCCGACGTGGACGCGGTCATCACCACGCGGCAGCTCAACCGCATGATGCAGATCTTCGGCATCGACTTCGCGAGCCTCCAGGAGGAGGAGTTCGACCGTCCCTTCGGCGAGCCCACCGGTTCGGGGGACATCTTCGCCGCCTCGGGCGGCGTCATGGAGTCCGCCCTGCGCACGGCCTTCCACCTTCTCACCGGCAAGGACCTCGCGAAGGTGGACTTCGAGGACGTGCGCGGCATGCAGGGCGTCAAGGAAGCCTCCGTCACGGTGGGGGACCGCACCATCCGCATCGCGGTGGCCAACCGGCTGTCCAACGCACGGCAGATCGCCGAGCGCGTGAGGCAGGGGAACTCCCCCTGGGACTTCATCGAGGTCATGGCCTGTCCCGGCGGCTGCGCCGGCGGGGGAGGGCAGCTTTTCGGCTACGACCCCGAGCGGGTGCAGAAGCGCATCCGCGCCATCTATTCCCTGGACAAGAGCCGCGCGGTGCGCATGTCGTACAAGAACCCCGCGATCGCTGCGGTGTACAAGGAGTACTTCGGGGAGCCGGGCTCGCACACGGCGCACGAGCTGCTGCACACGGAATACGAGCCCCGGGCCGCGCAGCGTTAGGTCACGGCGGCCGGTTCACCAAACCGGGCTTCCCGTGTAAGGTTTCCAACGTGAATGCGTCCGGCAGGCCGCAGAGGAGGTGCCCAAGTGGCGCGAATACTGATCGTGGATGACGACCTGGACCTTCTGGAGGGACAGAAGCTGTTCCTGGAGAAGAAGGGCTACGTCGTGCACACCGCGCTCACGATAGAGGACGGCCTGGCGCGTGCCCTGGAGTCCGCGCCGGACGTGATCATCGCGGACCTCATGATGGAGCACTACGACTCCGGCTTCGTGTTCTGCAAGAAAGTGCGCGAGCTGCCCGGCCTCGCGAAAGTGCCCATCCTGATGCAGACCGCCGCCCCGCGGAAGATGGGATTCACCTTCGACGCCAGCTCCGCCCCCGGCCGGGAATGGATGAAGGTGGACGAGGTGCTCACCAAGCCGGTGCCCCTGGAGCACCTGCTGGGCAAGATCGAGCAGTACCTGTCCACGAAGGCGCGCGATGCCTGATCCCGCCGCCCCCGCCGTGTCCGGCGCACACGGCGCGCGGCCGCTCCCCGACCACGTCTCCGCGGCCTCCCTCATCGCCGCCCGCGACCGTGACCAGGTCCGTGTCCTGGTGGTGGACTCCGAGGAGGGTATGCGGGAGGGCATCCGTCGGATCCTTGAGCGTCGGGGCTGCCTCGTGCGCGGCGCCGCGGACGGCGAGACCGCCCTGCGGGTGTTCTCCGAGTGCCCCGCGGACGTCGCCCTGGTGCCCCTGAGCGGCGCCGGCATGGACGGTGCCGTCCTCACGGAGCAGCTCCTGCGCCGGTCTGGCAACCGCACCGTGGTGGTGATCACCTCCGCGCGGGCGTCCGTGGAGGCCGCCGTGGAGGTGACCCGGCAGGGCGCCTTCGACTTCCTCGTCAAGCCGTTCAGCCCCGAGACGCTGGTGTACGCCGTGGAGCACGCCGCGCAGGAGGGGAGGTTGATCCGCGAGCGGGAGAAGTACCTCTCCGAGCTCGCCGGGGAACGCACCCTGTCGCGCCAGCTCATCAACTCCATGCACGAGGGAGTGGTGGTGTTCAACATCCGCCGCGAGCCCGTCCTGATGAACCCGAGGGCCGAGCACTTCCTCGGCACCCATTTCCGGGAGGGGATGGCGCTGTCGGACCTGTTCCCGGACCTGGACGCGGCGGCCGCCGTGGAGGCGGTGCTGGAATCCGCCCACGCGCGGCCCGAGTGCCGCCTCGTGCCCCTCGCCGCCGGCGAGCGGCGCCTGCAGTGCAGCATCTCCCCCCTGCTGCGCGACGGGGAGCCCGGGGGGGTCATCGTGATCCTGCGGGACATCACGGACACCTGGAAGGCCGAGCAGGACAAGAACCGTTTCGTCTCCATGGTGGCGCACGAGCTGAAGAGCCCCCTGTCCGCCATCATCAACTACCTGAACGTCATCCTCACCGGCATGTTCGACGACAACCCCGCCAAGATCCGCGAGATGCTGGAGCGCTGCAAGGTGCGGGGCGAGGCCCTGCTGGAGCTGGTACGGGACCTGCTGTACATCAACAGCCGGGATGTGGGCAAGGTGGACCGCACCATCGAGCCGCTGGACCTGTCCGCGGTGCTCGCCTCCCAGGTGGAGTTCTTCAAGGTCCAGGCGGACAAGCGGCGCATCGCCCTCTCCCTGGAGTCGCCCCCGGGCCCCTGCATGGTGAAGGCGGACCGCGGCGACCTGGACCGGATCTTCATGAACCTCATCAGCAACGGCATCAAGTACAACCGGGACCGGGGCAGCCTTCGACTTCGCATCACCGAGGCCGGGCCGGACTGGCAGGTGGCGGTCACGGACACCGGCATCGGCATGAGCGAAGCCGAGCAGGCCAGCCTGTTCCAGGAGTTCTACCGGGTGAAGAGCCACAAGACCTCGGGCATCACCGGCACCGGCCTCGGCCTTGCCACCGTGCGGCGCGTGCTCGCCGGCTACAACGGCCAGGTCACCGTGCAGTCGCGGCCCGACGCGGGGTCCACGTTCAACGTCGTCTTCCCGCGGGAGACCGCGTGAGCCGTTCCCCCGGCGGGATCCTCCTGCTCTCCCTCGCCGGGTTTTTCGGGATCTTCTCCACCACCATGTCCAAGAGCCCCGTGCTGCCGCTGTTCGTGAAGGCCCTGTCCGGCAGCGAGACGGTGATCGGCCTGATCGCCGCCGTCTCTCCCTTCGCCGGGGTCCTCTTCAGCTTCCCCGTGGGCGTGCTGGCCGACCGCTGGGGAAAGAAGCGGCTGCTCCTGGTATCGGGGGGTGTGCTCCTGGCCGCCCCGCTGCTGTACCTGCTGGTGGGCAATCCCTTCTGGCTCATCCCTGTCCGGTTCTTCCACGGGATCGCCACGGCCATCCTCACGCCGGTCGCCTCGGCGTTCATTCTCGGCGCCTACCCCGAGAGCAAGGGGGAGAAGCTCGGGCTGTTCTCCTCCGCGACCCTCGTGGGGCGGACGCTCGCCCCGCTGCTGGGCGGCGCCCTCATCTCGGCCTTCCTGTTCCTCGGCGGCGCGCTTCCCTACCGGGCCGTCTACGCCGCGGCGTTCGTGCTCTCGATCCCCGCGTTCTTCTTCATCCTTTCCCTGGACCGGGGCGCGGGCGGGGAGGCCGGCCCCGGCCCGGCGCGCGTCACGCCCGGGGACTTCCTGCGGGGGCTTCGCGATTTTCTGCGCAACCGCCGGCTGCTGGGCACCTCCCTGGTGGAGATGGCCACCTATTTCGCCTACGGCGTCCTGGAGACCTACCTCCCGCTGTACCTCGCCGGCCTCGGGGTGCCGCCGTACCAGATCGGCCTGGTGTTCTCCCTCCAGGTGCTCGCCATCGCCCTGACCAAGCCGCTGTTCGGCAGGCTCGCCGACCGCGTGGACCGCCGGCTGCAGGTGCTGTCCGGGATCGCCCTCCTGGCCGCCGCTACCACGCTGATCCCGCTTTCCTCTTCCGTCGTAGTGGTCGCGGCGGTAAGCGTGATTTTCGGGCTCGCGGTGTCCATTTCCACGGTGGCCACCAGCTCCTACGTGGCGGAAGTGGTGAAGAAGGAGCAGATCGGCGCATCCATCGGGGCATTGAGCTCGCTGATGGATATCGGCCATTCCTCGGGCCCGTTCGTGGCGGGGCTGGTCATCACCGCGGTGAACCTCGCGGCGGGGTTCTTCGCAGGGGCCGCCGCCTGCGTGCTTGCCATCGTCGTCTTTTCGGTCATGGTCCTCGGCCGGACCGCTACAGCAGGGACAGCAGCGGGTACGCCAGGCCCCAGGTGAGCCCGGCTTTCTCCGTGGCGGCGAGCGCCAGGAAGAAGAGCACCTCGCCGATCTCGATCGTGGCGCCCAGGACATCGCCCGTGCATCCGCCGATCTTCTTCCATGACAGCCGCCAGAACAGCGCAAGCCCGGCCAGCGCCGTTGCCAAGGGTACGGGAAAAAGGATCATGGCGATGAGCACTGCGGCCGCCCCGAGAGCGATACGGCCGGGCTCCCAAGCGGCCCGGGCGGTGATGATGCCCGATTCCCCGCGCACGTAGGGCAGGAGCGCCATGGCGGGGAGCACCGCGGCCCGGGCGGCCATGGCGGCGACCGGGAGGGCCGGCAGCAGCAGGCCGGCGGGGATCGAGAGGAACGAGGCGGCGCGCAGGAGGAGAGACAGCCCGACCGCCGCTGCCCCCATCGTGCCCACCCGGGGATCCTTGAGGATCCGCAGCACGTCCTGGCGGTCCCGGCGGCCGTAGAAGGCGTCCGCGCAGTCGGCAAGCCCGTCGAGATGGATGGCCCCGGTGAGGAGCACGGATAGCCCGGCCAGCACCACCGCGGCCACGGCCGGCGGGAACAACCAGGCGGCGCCGGCGGCGACGGCGCACAGCAGGCCGCCGACCACAAGGCCCGCGAACGGGAAGGCGCCGAACATCCCGTTCTCCCGCCCCGTCTTCCAGCGCTCCGGCACCGGGATCACGGTGAGAAACGCGAGCGCGGAGAAAAACGCGCGAACCGGTCCGCCCGGGGGGAGCGGCCTTGCCTCGCCCCGCTTCACGTGGCCCCGCTCACGCCGGCTTCCGCGAACGTTGCCATCTCGCGGATCACCTTTGCGCCGGCCTCGATGATCGGCATGGCAAGCGCGCAGCCGGTGCCTTCTCCCAGGCGCATCTCCAGGTCCAGGATGGGTCTGAGGCCAAGGAGCGCGAGCATGGCCTCGTGCGCGGGTTCCACCGACCGGTGTGCCGCGAAGAGGTAGTCCCGCACCCGCGGCTCCAGGAGCCAGGCCAGCACCGCACCCGCCGTGGAGATCACGCCGTCGATCACCACCGGAAGCCGGCGCTCCGCGGCCCCGAGGACGAGACCGGCGATGCCCCCGATCTCGAATCCGCCGATCTTGGAGAGGATGTCCAGGGCATCCCGCGGGCTGGGCGCGCGCTCCGAGATGCTCTGCTCAATGACGCGTGTCTTTCGCGAAAGCCCCGCGTCGTCGATCCCGGTTCCCCGGCCCGTCAGCGCGCGCGCCTTTCGGCCCGTCGCCACCACGGCGATGGCCGCCGACGGGGTGGTGTTGCCGATCCCCATGTCGCCGGTGCCGATCATGGCCACTCCCTCGTCGGCCAGCCGCCGGGCTACCTCGGCGCCGCGCCGGACGCACAGCACGGCCTGCTCCGGGCTCATCGCGTTCTGCCGGCGCATGTTCCTGGTGCCCGGCGCCACTTTCATGTCGATCACCGCGCCGGAGGCGACCAGCGCGGAAAGGTCGGCCCGGCAGCCCATGTCCACGACCCTCACGTCGATCCCCGCGTGCCGGGACAGGACGTTGATGCCGGCCATGCCAGCGGCAAACCCGTGGACCATCTGTCCCGTAACGTCCGAGGGATAGGCGCTCACACCCTCCTCCGTCACGCCGTGGTCCCCGGCCATGACCACGACCGCCTTGCGCGAGAGGTCGGGCGTGGGAAAGCCCGCGATGCCGGCAACCTGCTCTCCCAGGTCGAGCAGCCTTCCCAGGGCCCGGGACGGCATGAGCAGGGCGTCGGCGCGTTCGCGCGCGCGGCGCCGCGCCTCGACGTCCACCTCGGGGATCCTGATGCCGATGCGCTCATCCATTGCGTTCGACCCTTCCGCCGCCACTGCCCGCGCCTTCCTGCGGCTTGATTCTCAACGGGATCCCGCTCACCAGGAGGTAGACCTCGTCGGCGCTCCGCGCGATGACCTCGTTGGCCCGGCCCGCGCAGTCGCGGAACCTGCGGCCGAGCAGGCTGTCCGGCACCACGCCGGAGCCGACCTCGTTGGTGACCACGACCAGCGCGCCTCCGGGCGCGTCCCGGCTGGCTTTCACGAGCTCCTCCGCGCGCTCTTCGGCCCGGCGCTCTCCGAAGGTCTCGTCGGCGAGGATGAGGTTGGACATCCACAGCGTCACGCAGTCCAGCACAACGGTCCGCGCGGAGCCGAGGGCCACCCGGACGGCCTCCGAGACGCGGATCGGCTCCTCCACGACCGCCCATCCCGCCGGGCGGGACCTGCGGTGCGACTCGATGCGCGCCTTCATTTCCGCGTCCAGGGCCTCGGCCGTGGCCACGTAGGCGTGAGGGCCCGGCCGTTGCTGCGCCAGCCCCTGCGCGAAACGGGATTTGCCGCTGCGGCTGCCGCCCGTGACCAGGATCAGCATCTCGCCCTCCGCCTCACTGGAACCGCTCGGGATACGCCGTGCGGGCCAGCCACTCCACGGCCTCGGCGATGTACTGGGAGGTGGTGCTCTTCAGGCGCTCGGGCATCTGGTACACCCGGCCGCTCTTCACGGCTCGAAGCCCGCGCAGCGAGGGGTCGCGGGTGACCTGCGCGTAGAATGCCGCGGCCCCGGACGGGTCGTTGTAGACCCAGCCAGGCAGCACCAGCACGTCGGGGTCCAGCGCGAGAAGCTTCTCGCGGGACAGGGGAACCTGCCCCCACTCGTCCGCGGCCAGGGCCCCGACGCCGTCGATGAGCCCGGCCCGCTGCAGCATCTCGTCCCACGAGCTGCCCCGCCCCTGGGCAGATCCCCACGTGGCGTAGTCTATTGCCGTGAGCCTCTTGTCCTCCGGGACCCCGGAAACGCGGCGCGCCACGGCATCCAGGCGGGCTTCCATGCGCCGGACCATGTCCCGGCCCCTGGCCGTTTCCCCCACGAGGAGCGCCAGCCGCTCGATCTTCCGCTCTATGGAGGCGATGGTGACGCCGCTCTTCATCAGGTAGACGGGAACGCCGGCATCCCGGAGCTGCTGCACGGGGCCCGCGTCGCTCCAGTCCGCCACGAGCAGCAGGTCGGGCTGGATCGAAAGGATCGTCTCCACGTTCATCTCCAGCTTGTGCGGGACAGCGGCGGCCCCGTCTGCGACGTTTGAGATGGCGGGATCCACCGCGAGATTGGTGACTCCCTGGATCCTCGCGCGGTCCACGAGGTCCATGAGCATCTCGTCCGTGGCCAGCGTGAGGGACACGATGCGCCGCGGCGCGGCCGGGAGCGTGACGACGGCCCCCGTGTCGTCGGTGACCCGAAGGGGAAACCCCTGCTGGGCGTGCGCCGGGAGGCCCGCGCAGAGCAGGCAGAGCAGGATCGTATGGAAACGGCTCCTCATCGGGCCTCCTGCATGGGGTACGCGTGCAGGCGGGGGACTCGCCCTGTACGCTCGCAGCTGGACAGCCGGCACCGAAAGTCCCGGTCCGGCATATCGCGCTGCCCGCGATACTGGCTTGACCCCGTTTGCGTGCAGCCCCAACGTTTCCTGGCTCCCGGGTCCTCCTTTCGCTCCGCCTTCCCGGCTCGGAATGGGCCAGTGGCATCATGGAGCGATCGTCACCGGTGACAGTGGCGCGTCCGCGGCGGATTCTCACCGCCTTCCGTTGCAGGGCCGGGACGATCGTAGGGGGACGGCGCGCCGGCTGTCAAGGGACGGCGCGGCGGCTACTTCTGGGCGAGAAACGCCTCGCGGTTCACCTTGAGGGGATCGAGCCAGGAAAGATCGATGTCGGTGCCGCTGATCCAGCCCTCGGCGCCGTTTTTCGTCACCACGCGGTACCACCAGGAAGACGGGTCGTCCCGGGCCTGGCGCGTATCGCTGCGGTCGAAGACGTACAGCTGCTCGCCGCGGGAAAGCGCGGCGGTCTCCTTGCTCCCCGTGCCGGGCTCGGCGCGGATGGCCGCCTGCTCCGCCGTGACGCTTCCCAGCTTCGGCAGATCCTGCAGCGCGGCATGCCAGAACTGGCTGCCGTTCCAGGGGTAAAACCCCACCGTCGTCGTTCTGAACTCATCCGGGCCCGAGACGATCGTGAAGTCCGTGTCGACCCGCACCATGTCCCGGAAACCGGAGCCGCTGGAGTCGAAGAGCCGGTCGGTCGCGGTGTAGGAGTAGCCGGCATCCGAGCCGAAGCTCGTGTTGTACCGGAAGATCGGCACGAGGGCGCCGTCCGCGCCGCGGCGCAGCCACGCCTTCCATTTCACCGGGGTCGCCCCGAGATAGCGGAGGGAGAGGATCGTCTCCGCTTCCACGATGACCTCCGCGTGGGAGTCCGCGTTCACGTCCTTGAGGGAGATGCCCAGGATGCCCGAGGGGTGAAAGTCGTCCGGAAACGGGAGGTAGCTGGTATCCAGGACGGTCGCCCTATCGCCGTCTGCTACCACGAGCAGGTTGAACTCGGACTCGCCCCCGCCAATGACGATCTTGCGGAGGAGGACCCCCGCTTCCAGGCCGTTGTCCTGCACGAGGATCAGGGCCACGGCGTTCGCGCGGACCCATCCCTGCAGGCTCTTGTCCGGGGACTCCACGTGGTAGAGGCGACGGAAACCGGACCCGTCGCTCACCCAGTCCCCCGCCTCCCGAACCGAGACGCGAGAGCCGGCCGGCACGAGCGCGCCCCGGGGATTGCCGTCGTTGTCCATGAGCTCGGTGTCCGTGAGAACCAGGCCGTGCAGGATCTTCCCCGCAAGGTCCGCGAAGCCGAGACCCACGGGCTTCCACTGCATGTCGTTGTCCGAGCCATCGCCCCGGGTGAGCGCCCGGTCCCGGCTGGGGTAGTAGAAGATGCGCTCATCCGGCGGCAGGACGGAGGGGGCAGGCGCCGGGGCGACGGGTGCAGCGGCCGGTGCGGGAGTGGCTGCAGGACTGGGCGGATGCGGCGTGCGCGAGCAGGCAGCCAGAGCCAGCGTGAGAACGGTCAGGAACAGCGCCTTCTTCATTTCCGCGCTTCCACGAAGAAGATGGGAGATGCCTGCCCCGGCGTCAAGTGCGGCCACGGGACGCCGTGGCGTTCTGCGGCCACGACTGTCACCTGCGGTGACCCCAGAATGTCACCTGCGGTGACCGTGCTTGCAGGCCGGGGTGCTTTTCTGTACTTTGTCCACGGACCCATGGGAAATCTCTGGGACGTGCTGGAGTGGATCGGGCTGGGGCTCGGTATTGCAGTCGCGGCGCTCGCGGCGGCCTTCGCCGTGCTGCGTCGACGGATCCTCCGCCACGTGCGCCGCGAACTCGGGCAGGATTCCCTGCTGCTGGCCGCAGGCGCCCGGGTGGGCGGCGCCAACGGCCTGTCCGGGAGCAGCCACCCCCCCGTCGCCTCGGGGATCCTCATGCTGCTCTCCACCGGGCTGTACTTTCATTCGTGGATCGGCCTTCGCGAGGTATTCATCCCCGGGCCGTCCATTTCGTGGATCGGCGTGTCCGAAACCCGGGCCCGGGGGCGGGGCGAACGGCACCGCATCGTGGTGCGGTTCCTCAACGCGTCCGGCAAGCAGGACGGCGTGGCCATCAGCCTGATGTACCCCGAGCAGTGGGTGGACGCCATCAAGACCCACCTGATCACCAGGTCGTAAGGAAGGCGCGATGCCCGGCAGCACGTTCGGCAGGATTCTCACCATCACGACGTTCGGGGAGAGCCACGGCCCCGGCATCGGGGTCGTGATGGACGGCGTCCCCCCGGGCCTGGCCCTCGGAGCGCAGGACATCCAGAGAGAGCTGGACCGCCGGCGTCCCGGCCAGAGCGCCATCACGACCCCGCGGTCCGAGAAGGACCGCGTGGAGATCCTCTCCGGCGTGTTTGACGGCCTGACCACCGGGACGTCGATCGCCCTGCTCATCCGCAACGAGGACAAGAGAAGCTCGGACTACGACAACCTGAAAGACCTCTACCGGCCGGGGCACGCCGACTGGACCTACAGCGCGAAGTTCGGTGTGCGGGACTGGCGGGGCAGCGGCCGGGCCTCCGGGCGCGAGACGGCCGCCCGCGTAGCCGCCGGGGCGGTGGCGAAGAAGTTCCTCTCCGCCCGGGGCGTCACCCTGCTCGGATACAGCCGGGAGATCGCCGGCGTGCGCGCCGTCCGGGTGGTCCCGGAGGAGATCGAGCGCAACGCCGCCCGCTGCCCCGATCCCGAGGCCGCCCCCCGGATGATCGAGCAGATCGAGAAGGCCAAGGCGGAGAAGGATTCCGTCGGCGGCATCGTGGAGGTCGTGGCCGACGGGTGCCCGCCGGGGCTGGGCGACCCGGTGTTCGACAAGCTGGAAGCCCTGCTGGGGCACGCCATCCTGTCCGTGGGCGCCGTGCGGGGCGTGGAGGTGGGCGCCGGCTTCGAGGCGGTGCGCATGCGGGGGTCCGTGTACAACGACGAGCCGTACATGGACGGGGACCGGATACGCACGCGCACGAACCACGCCGGCGGGATCGCCGGGGGAATCAGCAACGGCATGCAGATCGTCGTGCGCGCCGCGATGCGTCCCCCGGCCTCGATCTCGAAGCCCCAGAAGACCCTGGACACCTCCGGGAAGCCGGTCACGGTGGAAATCGCCGGCCGCCACGACCCGTGCATCGTCCCGAGGGCGGTTCCCGTGATCGAGGCAATGACCGCGCTGGTCCTCGCCGACTGCCTGCTGATCCAGGAAGCGTACCGCGGCTCCCGTTGACACCGCCGAAGGGGCGGTATCTACTTTCGTCACGACCACCATGCCGATGAAGCTCACGCAGTATATCCGCCCCGAGTGCTTCCTTCCCGCCATCCAGGATCGCACGCGGGAGGAGGCCCTTCGCACCCTCGTGCACGCGGTGGCCGCCAAGGGGTACCTCCGCGACGAGAAGGACGTGTACTCCCGTCTCATGGAGCGGGAGAACATCCAGAGCACGGCGGTGGGCAACGGCATCGCCATCCCCCACTGTTTCATCGACGAGGTTCCCGATCTCATCATTGCCGTGGCCCGGGCCCCCGGCGGGCTGGACTTCGACTCCTTCGACGGCAAGCCCACGCAGGTGGTGTTCCTGCTCATGGGCAACCGCCAGGAGCACAGCCTTCACCTGAAGGCCCTGGCCCGCATCGCCCGGCTCATCAAGAGCACTGCCTTCATCGAGCGCATCCGGGCCTCCGTCACGGTGCAGGACATGGTGAAGGCATTCGAGCAGGAGGAGGCGAAGATCTGATGAATGCGTCCAAAAGGTCGCAGCGATGAATGCGTCCAAGAGGCCGCAGCGATGAAGCTCCTGTTCATCGTCCTGAACAGCGCCGAGAAGCTGGAAGAGGTCCTAGAGGGGCTCCTGGAGGCGGGGGTGGGCGGCGCCACCGTGATGGATTCCGTGGGCATGGGCCACATATTGGAAAACGTGCCGCTTTTCGCGGGGATGCGAAACCTGTTCCACGCCGCCCGGCCGAGGAACCACGTGATCTTCTCCGTGGTGCCGGACGCCCAGGCAGTGGAGGTCATGGGCGTCATGGAGAAGATCCTCGACTGCGCCCACGGGAGGGGACGAGGCATCGCCTTCACCGTCCCCGTGGACTCCGCCATCGGGGTCCACGGAACGCCCTGACGCCCTCGTCCCGTCCAATGGACACCTATGACGTTGCCGTCATTGGCGCGGGGGTCTCGGGAGCGGCCATTGCGCGCCGGCTCTCCCGCTACCGCCTGGGCGTCGCGCTGCTCGAGCGCTGCGTGGACGTCTCCTTCGGGGTCTCCAAGGCCAACTCCGGAATCATCCACGCGGGCTTCCACCATGCTCCCTCCTCGCTGAAGGCGAAGCTGGAGATCCAGGGAAACCGCGCGTTCGACCAGCTGCAGGCCGAGCTGGGGTTCCCGTTCCGGCGAGCGGGCATTGTCGTGGCCGCCTTCTCGGTGGAAGAGATGAAGGTCGTCGACCGCCTCTATACGCAGGGGGTCGAGAACGGCGCGCCCGACATACAGATCGTGGGGCGCGAAAGGCTGCTTGCCCTGGAGCCGGCGCTGAGCCGGGACGTGGTGGGCGGACTCTTCGCGCCCTCCGGCGGGATCATCGAACCCTACCGGTTCGTGTTCGCGCTGGCGGAATCCGCCGTGGCCAACGGGGTGCGCCTGCTCACCTCCTGGGAGGCGACCCGGGCCGAGCGCCGCGACGGCGCGTGGCGCATCGTCTCTTCCACCGGCCAGGAGCTCGCCGCGCGGTGGGTGGTGAACGCCGCCGGCCTGCAGGCCGACCAGGTCTCCGCGATGTTCGGGGCGGAAGCCTTCACGATCCTGCCGAGAAAAGGGGAGGAGTTCATCCTGGACAAGGGCTCGGCGGGTCCCCCGTCCCGGGTGATCTTTCCCGTCCCGGCCCGCACCTCCAAGGGGGTGCTCGTGATCCCCACGGTGGAGGGCACCGTGATGCTCGGGCCCACGGCGGACGAGGGAGACGACAAGGAAGACACCACCACGACGCCGGAGAACCTGGAGCGCGTGTTCGGCCTCGCCTCCCAGATGGTCCCGCGCATCTCCAAGCGGGACATCATCACCGCATTTGCCGGTCTGCGGCCCACGCTGCCCGGGGACGACTTCCTCATCGAGCTCTCCCGCAAGGCGCCCGCCTTCGTGCAGGTGGCCGGCATCCAGTCTCCCGGCCTTACCGCCTCGCCAGCGATCGCCGAGAGGGTGAAGGAGCTGCTGATGGCGGGCGGGCTGGAACTGGCGGAAAAGCCGGATTGGACCCCGGGAATCCCGCACGTGCAGCGCACCCGGGACCACGCCGCCTGGGAGGTGGACCGCCTGGTGGCGGCGGACCCCGCGTACGGCCATCTCGTGTGCCGGTGCGAGGGTGTCTCCGAGGCGGAGGTCGTGGAAGCCATCCGCAAGGGCCACACCACGCTGGACGGCATCAAGTACTACACCCGGGCCGGCATGGGCCGCTGCCAGGGGGGATTCTGCAGCTACCGCATCATGCAGCTCATCTCCCGTGAGACCGGCCTGTCCCTGGAGCGCATCACCAAGCACGGCCCGGGCAGTGAGGTGGTCCGAAGCCGCATCGGGAGCCGCGTGTGATCGCCCGCTCGGTGGACGCTCTGGTGGTGGGCGGAGGGAGCGCGGGGCTGGCGGCCGCCCTGCGGCTGCGCGAGGCCGGTGCCTCGGTGGCCGTGGTGGAGCGCGAGCCCTTCCTCGGAGGGATCCTCCTGCAGTGCATCCACAGCGGGTTCGGCCTGCACGAGTTCGGAGAAGACCTCACGGGGCCCGAGTACGCCGAGCGCTTCATCCGGCCCGCTTTACGTGCCGGCATCGAGTTCTACCTGGACGCCACCGTGACGGAGATCGGGGAGGAGCCCGGGGAGGGAGCGGCCGGCCGCACCGTCATCGCCCTGTCCCGGAGCCTCGGGGTTGTCCGCTTCACCACCCGGGCCGTGGTGCTGGCCATGGGCTGCCGGGAGCGCAACCGCGGCAACGTGGCCATCGCCGGGACCCGGCCCGCCGGCGTGTTCACCGCGGGACTGGCGCAGCGCCTGGTGAACATCGAGGGCTGCGTCCCCGGCAGGAGCGCGGTGATCATCGGCTCCGGGGACATCGGCCTCATCATGGCGCGGCGCCTCACGCTGGTGGGCTGCGAGGTCCGCGCCGTGGTGGAAATACAGTCCTACCCCTCGGGCAACACCCGCAACATCGTGCAGTGCCTCAACGACTACTCCATCCCTCTGCACCTCGGGCACGTGGTGACGCGGATCGAGGGCAGGGACCGTGTGGAGGCGGTGCGCGTGGCGCCGCTTTCCACGGAGGGGGAAGCGATGACGGGACGCGAGTTTCGCATCCCCTGCGACACGGTCCTGCTCTCCGTGGGGCTGATTCCCGAGAACGAGCTCTCCCGCGGGGCAGGGGTGCCCATCAACGAGGGAACGGGCGGCCCGTGGGTGGACGCGGACTACATGACGGGGGCGCGCGGCATCTTCGCCTGCGGGAACGTGCTGCACGTGCACGACCTGGTGGACTTCGTGACCGAGGAAGCCCGGCTCTGCGCGGGCCGCGCCGCGGCGTTCCTGGCAGGAGCCCCGGTGGAGGCGATGCTTCCCGTGAGCGCGGGGGCCAACGTTCGCTCCGTTGTTCCCAACTCCTGCGCACCGAGCCGCGAGACGGTGTTCACCCTCCGGTCCCTGGTCGTGAAGAACGACGCGCGGCTCATCGTTCGCGTCGGGGGGCAGGAAGTCAGGGCGAAACGCCTCGCCCACGTCCAGCCGTCCGAGATGATCCGTTTCGTGCTGGAGCCCGGGGCCGTCCCCCAGGCCCTGCCGGGCATGCCGTCCAGCCGGGCGGCCCCTACGGTCTCTTCAATGGAGGTATCGCTGCAATGAGCGCGGGGCGGGGCCGGACTTCCGCCGGTTCCAGGAAGGAGCTTGTCTGCATCGCCTGCCCCATTGGCTGCCGGCTGGTGGTGACCACCGATGCTTCGGAGGAGACCACCGTGACGGGCAACCGATGCGCGCGGGGGGAGTCCTACGGGAAGGAAGAAGTGCTCGCACCGAAGCGCATCCTCACCGCCGTGGTGCCCACGGACTCGGCGCGGTTTCCCTGCGCACCGGTGCGGACCGACCACGCGATCCGTCGGGAGAAGGCGGGCACGCTCCTGGCGGATCTCTACGGACGAACGGTGAAGCTTCCCGTGCGCGAGGGACAGGTATTGATTGAAGATTTCGACGGGGCCCGGGTGGTGTTCACCCGGACGCTACCACCGGATGAGGTTCCCGCCGTAGGTAAGGCCGGCTCCGAACCCGAAGGTCAGGATGAGGTCACCCGGCTTCAGCAGTCCCCGTGAGCTCATCTCCGACAGGGCGATGGGGATGGATGCCGCCGAGGTGTTGGCGTACTCCTCGATGTTCAGGAAGAACTTGGACAGCGGGATCTTGGAACGCTTTGCCGCTGCCTCTACAATCCTTGCGTTTGCCTGGTGAGGGACGATCCACGCGAGGTCATCCGGACCCACGTGGCCGCTCTCCATCAGGCCCATGATTCCCTCGGTCACCACCTTGGTGGCGAAGTTGTAGACCTGCCGCCCATCCATCTTGAGGAAGCTGCGCTTCTGATCCACGACCCCGTCCGTGTACGGGTACCGGGTTCCGCCTTCCGTCCGCTCGAGGAGCCGGCTTCCAGAGCCGTCCGACCGCAGCACGGACTGGATGATCCCCCGGTTGCCTTCCGAGTCGTCGGCGGAGACAAGGGCCGCTCCCGCCCCGTCCCCGAAGAGCACGCAGGTGTTGCGGTCTTTCCAGTCTACGATCCGGCTGAGGATCTCGGCGCCGACCACCAGGACATTTCGGGCGGAGCCGCCCTGGACGAAGGCCCTGGCGGTTTCCAGGCCGTAGATGAAGCCCGTGCAGCCCGCCACGAGGTCCATGGCGCCCGCCCTCGTGGCGCCGAGCGCGTCCTGGAGGATGCAGGCCACCGATGGAAAGCCCAGGAAATCGGGCGTGGCGGTGGCGACGAACACCATGTCGAGGTCCTCGGCGGGGAAACCCACCTTGTCCAAAAGCTTGCGGGAAGCTTCCAGGGCCAGATCCGAAGTGGCAACCGATGGCTCGGCGATATGGCGGAAGCCGATCCCGGTGTGGGACCGGATCCACTCGTCGGAGGTTTCCACGAACGCGGAGAACTCGTTGTTCGACATTTTACGGCTCGGCACGGCGAAATCCACGCCCCTGATGACTGCCCGCATGGCCTCATAGTAATGTGATTGGAATGGTCGGTCAACTATTGCTGAGATTTCTGATACAAAATGCACCAAAACTGGTCAACAATAATTAACTGTTTGGATGTCTTTCTGTTATATGCAATTATACTTGTACAAAATCGGCTCCTTGACCATGAATCGTTCTCCATGCTATTTTGGGTGGACATGAAGACGTGTTTCCTGTTCCCCGGTCAGGGAGCCCAGTATCCGGGTATGGCCCGGGACCTGTGGGAATCGAGCGCGAAGGCCAGGGATCTCTTCGAGACCGCCTCCGATGCGCTGCATATGGACGCGAAGAAACTGCTGTTCGAATCCTCTGAAGAGGACCTGAAGGCCACGGACAAGACCCAGGTGGCCATGACCATCGCCTGCCTATGCTCCAGCGCGGTTCTGAAGGAGAAGGGGGCCTCACCCGCGGCCTGCGCGGGCTTCAGCCTCGGGGAGTTCGCCGCGCTGTGCGAGGCCGGGGTGCTGAGCGTGGCGGACGTGCTGTCCATCGTGCGCATCCGGGGCGAGCTCATGGAGAAAGCCTCGCGAAACCTGGACTCCGCGGATGGCGCTCCCGGCATGGCCGCGGTCCTCGGCCTCCCTGCACAGCAGGTGGTGGATGCCCTGGGGCCGCTGGCTGCCGAGGGCGTGTACCCGGCAAACTACAACTCCCCGTCCCAGGTCGTCGTCTCGGGGACCGCGCATGGACTAGCCGCGGCGGAAAGGCAGCTGAAAGCGGCCGGGGCCCGGCGGCTGGTGCGGCTGCAGGTATCCGGGCCCTTCCACTCGCCGCTTCTCAAGGAGGCCCGGGCGGGGTTCGACGAAGCGCTCGCCAGGTTCTCCTTCTCGGACCCGGTGGTGCCGGTGTTCTCCAACGTCACGGGAAAGCGCATCGGCAGCGGGGAAGAGGCGCGACGGCTGTGCGGCCAGCAGCTCGTCTCCATGGTGCGGTGGGTCGACGTCCAGGAAGCCCTGCTGCGCGAGGGGTGCGACCGTTTCCTGGAAGCCGGCCCCGGCACGGTGCTCACCGGGCTCCTTCGCGCGCTCAGGCCGGAGGCCCGCTGCTCGCCGGCGGGGACTCTGGAGGCGATAACCAAGGCCCTGGAGGCAGCGTGACGCTCCAGGGAAAGAAGGCCATTGTAACGGGAGGTTCGCGCGGGATAGGCAACGCGATTGTGCGGGAGTTCCTGGAACGCGGGGCCACGGTCTACAGCCTCTCGCGCACGGAGGCGGCAAACCAGGCGGAGCTGGAGGCCGCGGCCCGGCATACCGGCGGTGCCCTGCACTGGCGGCAGACCGACGTCGGCAAGGAGGAGGAGCTGGCGCAAACCGTGGACGCCGTCATCGCCGAGGCCGGCGCCCTGGACGTGCTGGTGAACAACGCGGGCATCACGCGCGACGGGCTGATCTTCCGCATGGCCACTGCGGACTGGGACGACGTGCTGCGGGCCAACCTGACCTCCGCGTTCATCGCCTCCCGCGCGGCGGCCCGGGCGATGATCAAGCAGCGGTCAGGGTGCATCCTCAGCGTTTCCTCCGTGAGCGGGATCATGGGCAACGCGGGGCAGGTCAACTACGCCGCCTCCAAGGCGGGGTTGATCGGCTTCTCCAAGAGCCTCGCGCGGGAGGTGGCTTCCCGAGGGGTGCGGGTCAACGTGATCGCCCCGGGGTTTATCGAGACGGACATGACCCGGACCCTCGGGGAAAAGGCCCGGGTCGTGTTGATCGGCCAGATCCCGGTCGGCCGGGTGGGAACCGCCGAGGACGTGGCGGCCCTCGCCGCGTTCCTGGCTTCCGACGCGGCGGCGTACATCACCGGCCAGGTGATCGCGGTGGACGGCGGATTGTCGATGTAGGGCGCCCCGGGCAGGCAGGCCGGCGGCCGGGCGGGCGGCCAGAGTGTTCAAGCGGGAAGATACGAGGGGAAAGCTCAAGGAGTGGAAATGGCGAGACGAGTGGTGGTGACCGGCATGGGGACGGTGAATCCCCTCGGCAACAACGTGAACGATTTCTGGAGCGCGATCAGGGCGGCGGAGAACGGCATCTGTCGTCTCGATCGCTTCGATACCACCGACTTCACCGCGAAGATCGCGGGGCAGGTGCGGAACTTCGCGCCCGAAAAGATACTGGAGACCAAGGAAGCCCGGCGCATGGACCGCTTCACGCAGTTCGCCATGATCGCCTCCATGGAGGCGATGGCGTCGGCGGGCCTTACCGCGGATTCCGTGGATTCCGAGCGCGCCGGGGTGATCCTGGGCAACGGCATCGGCGGCATCGAGACCCTGGAGGCCCAGTTCAAGCGGGTGTACGAGAAGGGTCCCAAGGGGATCCACCCCCTGTTCGTCCCCATGATGATCTCCAACGAGGCGGCGGGCAACGTGGCCATCAAGTTCCGTCTCTTCGGCCCCTGCTCCGTGGTGGTCACCGCGTGCGCCTCCTCCAACGATGCCCTCGGACAGGCCTGGCGGCTGATCCGCGACGGCTCGGTGGACGTGATGATCGCGGGGGGAACCGAGGCGCCCCTGACGCCGATGGGGCTCGCCGGCTTCTGCCAGCTGCAGGCCGTGAGCACGCGCAACGACGATCCCGAGCATGCCAGCCGCCCGTTCGACAAGGACCGCGACGGCTTCGTCATGTCGGAAGGCTCCGGCGTGCTGGTCCTGGAGGAGCTGGAGCACGCGAAGCGCCGGGGAGCCCGGATCCTCGCCGAGATGGGGGGGTACGGGGCCACCTGCGACGCCAACCACCTCACCGCGCCGCATCCCCAGGGACGGGGGGCCATCCGCGCCATCCAGATCGCCATTGAGACCGCGGGCCTGCAGCCGACCGACATCGACTACGTAAACGCCCACGGGACCTCGACGCCCATCAACGATCCCATCGAGACCAAGGCGATCAAGGCCGTCTTCGGGGATCACGTGAAGTCGCTGAAGGTATCCTCCACGAAGTCCATGCACGGGCACCTGCTGGGGGCTGCCGGCGGCGTGGAAGCCATCGTGTCGGTGAAGGCGATCCAGGAGCAGTTCTTCCCGCCCACGCGCAATCTCGAGCAGGCGGATCCCGAGTGCGACCTGGACTACGTGCCGAACAAGGGCTACGGCGGGCGCATCCGCGCCGCCATCTCCAACGCCCTCGGCTTCGGGGGGCACAATTCGGTGGTGCTGTTCCGGCAATACTCGGGTTGAGGCCTGCGCGTCCTGGAGCGCAGGCGGCCGTCGTCCCGATGGCTTCCTGCTGACGCCCTATCCCGCGAAGGCGCTCATGAGCTGCGTGACCCGGTTCTCGCCGTTGGCGCTGTAGGCCTTCAGCAGCCCGCCCTCGGGAGCCTTGCCTTTCTCGAACTGGTCGAGCATGAGACGGGCCACGACCTCCGGGCCTATGACCACGTCCAGCTTCGTGAGGACCTCGGCCGCCCGCGCGATGACGTCGGGCCTGACGTGGCGCTGGCCGTCGGCCCCCTTGGGATTGAGGTAGGCCACGAAGCGCAGCACCCCCGACATCGCCAGCAGGGGGTCTTTTTCGAAGGTCTGTGCGACGATCTTGAAATCATCCGCTTCCGTGAGCGCGCGCCCAAGGAGCCCCTTCAGGACCACCGCGGCGGTCGTGCACGCGCGAATGCCGGCGAGGGCGAGGACCTCTCCGTTCAGGGGGTGCTTTGCATCCGCCCCGAAGGTCCGGGCGGCACCCAGGAGCAGCATCCCGAACACTGCTTCGTGCCGCGTCATCGGCGTATCGATGGCTCCCGGGGCCACGGCGAAACCCTCCACGCCGAGCGCGCGGGCTTCCTCGGTGGCGATCCGCATGGCCTCGGCCTTGGTGGACTTGTACTCCTCGTCTCCCTTGACCGCGATGCCCTCGGCCGCGACGATCGAGCTCAAGCCGACGAAAAGACCGCGGCCGGCCGGGATGTCGTTGGAGAAGGAATACAGGAGGTTGTAGGTCCCGCCCTCGTTGATGTCCTTCATCAACTGGACCTGGACAGGGTCGCCCCGGCGGCTGATGCCGGCGCAGGCTACCACGTTCAACCGGTCCGGCGTCAGGTCCTTCTCCGCGAGGAACTGGATCGTGCTCGTTCGAAACCGGGCCATCTGGTCCGGCTTCGTGACGTCGGCCTGGACATAGAGTGACTTCTCGGCCAGGAGGGAGGGATCGATCTTCCCCTCCGGCTGCACGTCGCAGAAAGCGACCGGCCATCCCCGGGCAAGCGCTGCCCTGACGGTGGCCGCGCCGATGCCGCTGGCACCGCCCGTGATAACAAGCCCGTTCTTGAAGCTCCCCATGGAAATCCCCCTAGGTTCCGTGTGTGCGGAGAAAATGCGCCCCGTCGAAACCGGCATGGTTTTCCGGCCTGATACGGCTCAGCGAAGACTCACTATGGGGCGAGGAACACCATCATTGAGGGAAAATACCCGACTGTCAAGCTAATATATAGGACCGGGGACGCGCGCACCGGGCGCCGGCTGGGAACGAGGGGTCAGCAACCGACGGCCGGGTGCTGCTCCTCGTACATGCGGGCCGCGGCCGTCCTCGCCGCGGCGGCAGCCCGGTTTTCCAGGCGGCGCCCGACGATCACCAGCGCCTTCCCGACCACGGCGAGCGCGCGGACAAAGAGCGTAGGGCGCCGGACAAGAAGCGTGGAGCGCCGGACCGGGCGGCGCGAGACGCTTCGCGCAAGCCGGGCACGCTGTGCCGCTGCGAGCAGATCCCGCTGGTGCGTCCTCATGAAATGCTCGGCTGAAAAGAAGTCGTGGTACATCGATGTGTTCCTTTACTTCTCCGGGCGCCGGGGCATCTCGGCCCGCAGCCCCAGGAAACGGCGAAGAGAAGAAAGCGTGTCCTCGATCCTGGCTGGATCCAGGCTGTAGGATTTCCCCCCGTCCTTGCGTCGCTCGATGAGGTAGCCCGTGGCGGTGAGCTGCGTCAGGCTGCGCGAAGCGGCGGACTGGCTGATGTCGAGCCCGGTCATGACCTCCGTGGCGCGCACCTCCCCGGCGTCCGCCGCCATCCGCAGGATGTTCAGCCGGTGGTCGTCCGCCAGGGCATCCAGGCGCGTGAGGATCTCCGTCCGCGAAAGGTCAGGAACCTCGCTGGCGGCGCCTTCCGGGAGCCGGGCGCCGAACAGGATGAACAGGTCCTTCCCGCTGACGCACTTTCCCAGGTAGGGCCCCACGTGCGCGGTGGGAGACATGATCACCCTCTCGGCCGTCTCGATCTGCTGCTCCCACCAGCACGTGTCCGGCAGCTCCCGGCCGATCACGAACCGGACGGCCTCCCGCCGTCCCATCCCGCCGAGGGCCGCCTGGAACGCCTCCACCGCCTTGGACAACATGGGCCTGACGCGCGTCCACTCCGCCGCCAGGTGGGCCTCCCACATCTCGCGAAGGTGAGAGATGATCAGGGACTTCATTGCCGGCGGGTCGATGACGTAGCGATACGCCTGCGCCTCGAGGTCGAAATCCACGTCGTCAAAATGCTCCGAGAGGAAGGACAGGTAGATGTCCGGCGAGGAAAGGATCCGCTGCCGCTCCGCGGCCGTGGGCGGGTCCCGGTCCTCCATTGAGAAGCTGTCTGGGGACGCCCGCAGGTACGTCGTCAGGAGCCGGTCCTGGAAGCTCATCGGCGGCAGCGACTGCAGGTGATCGAGGTACGCGCCGAAGGACGGCATGTCCCCCTCGGTGGAAAACGCGTAGAACAGGCCGCACATCACCAGCCGGTTCTTCTGCAGCTGCTCCAGGGTCATGCTCTCCCGGGTGCGCTGGACCCATTCGCCGAGCCCCGAGACGTTCTTCTCGTTCAACAGCATGAGGCTCTTCAGCTGGCTGAACACCGGCAGCAGGGCTACTTGGTAGGTTGCCGGCGCTGCCTGGCGCGTGGCGGTGACACTGGCTTCAATCGGCATATACAACCTTCGATGCGAATAATCTAATATTTCGCATATGCAGAATATAGCATAACATTGGACGAATGTCAAGCGCGATGTCGGAGGTGTTTTTGAGTGTATCGGGGCCTACCGCGCCAGCGCACCCAGCGCCATCGAATACAGCTTGTTTCTCACCGAATCGCTGCGGGAGGCCAGCACGAACGGCGCCCGTGCGCCCATGACGATGCCGGCCTCCTCCGCCTTGGCAAAGAAGATCAGCGCCTTGTACAGGATGTTCGCTGCCTCGATGTTCGGGGCCACGAGGATGTCGGCACGCCCGGCCATCTCGCTCGTGATCCCCTTGTGCCGCGCGGCCTCCACGCTCACCGCGTTGTCCAGGGCCAGGGGCCCTTCCACCCGCGCGCCGCGGATCGCCCCGCGCTCCGCCATCTTGGACAGGGAGGCCGCATCCACCGTGGCCTGCATCTCGGGATTGACCGTCTCGATGGCGCAGAGGATGGCCACCACGGGCTGCGCGATGCCCAGCTTGTGCGCGAGGTCCACCGCGTTCTGCACGATGTCGATCTTCTGCTGGTAGTCCGGGGCGATGCAGATGGCCGCGTCCGTGACGAAGTAGAACCGGTCGGACTCGGTGAAACGGAACACTCCCACGTGGGAGAGCGTGCGGCCGGTGGCCAGGCCGTTGGCCTTGGAGAGCACCGCGCGAAGCAGGTCCGCGCTCTGGATCAGCCCCTTGACCAGCACGTCCCCGTCCCCGCGCGCCACGCAGCGCACCGCCTCCACTGCGGCCTCCGCCGGAACACCGGTCTCGATGATCTTCCACCCCGAGATATCCACCGAGCGATCACGGGCCGCGGCCTCGATCTCGGCCCTTGGACCGACGAGCACGGGCTGGGCGAACCCCGCGCTGCGGGCCTGCGCCAGCGCTTCCAGGATGGTGGCGTCGTTGGCCTGGGCCACGACGAAGCGCGCCGGTCCCGCCTTGCGGGCCTGCTCGAGGATCTGGGCAAAGCTGTTCATGGATTGCTCCTGGCGCGGAGTATAGCACGAGGACCCGCCAGGACAAATAAAAGCCGGCTGTTGCCGGCTTTTAAGAAATCCGGTCGAGGAACTGCGCGAGCAGTATCGATCACGGATTCAACAGGTGTAGAAGAGGAACGTGTCCTCTCTACACCTTCTAGTCTATCATCGGCGCTCGGCATCGTCAAGGAAAACGGGCTGTCTCGGGCACGCCCAGGAGCTGCACGTGCCGCCCGATATGCTCCTTTACAGCCGTGTAGTGCTTTTTCTCGTTTTCCCGCAAAGCCGTGTACAGCGCCGACCGGATGCCCGGGTCCGCCAGCAGGACGCCATAGCCGATGTGCAGGATCTGACGGGAATCGGGTTTCTCGAGGAACGTCTCCAGCTGGTCGTCCGGCAGGCGGTCCGCGGAGGGCACCGCGGCGGGGTCCGCCGCGACGTGGTACAGCTTCGACGACTCCGCGAACCCCGCGACCGCCGCGGCGAGCATGCGGCGGAAGAGCCGCGGGTCGACGCGCGCGGCCACCCGCACGGCCTCCAGCCAGCTCGTGCCCGCGGTTTTCAGGTGCAGCCGCATGCCGGTGTGCCGCCCGATGGCGGGGTACACCGAGAACTTGTCGCTTCCCGAGTGGATGGAGATCTTGTAGTTGCCGCGGGCCCGGGCGATGGCGCAGTGGACCTGGAACTGCTCCTCGAACCCGCCGAGGTTCCCGATGTAGTCGATTCCCTTCTGGAACTCCCCGACGAACCGGGGCGCCATGGAGGTGACGGCCACTCCGAGCCTCGCGAGCTCCGTGGCGATGAACAGGTGGTGCGACGGCAGCGTCGGGGCGGTGGTCTCGTCGATGCTCACCTCCAGGTCGTAGGCCGAGCCTCGCCTCTTGCGCAAGTGACGGTCGACTTCCGCCGCGAACTCCACGGCCCTGCCGTACATCAGCGCGCAGCGCTGGACCTCCAGGGCGTTCATCTCCACGGCGAAACCGCCAAGCTCGAAACGGCGGTCCTCGTACTCGTCTCTCACGCGCGTCCTCACCGCCTCGCCCAGGGATTCGAACGCGTCGTGCACCCGCGTCGGGCTCCAGGAGGCCGGCTCCGGGGACATGGCCTCCGTGAGATCGAGGGTGATCATCGGCATCCCCGCGTCCAGGGCAGAGTCGATGTCACGCAAGTTTTTCAGGTGATCGCCGTCCGCCCCGTAGCCGCCCTCGTACCCCTCCTGGAAGACCAGGAACGTGGCATCACGTACCACGCCGGGAAAGGTGCGGCCGGTCAGCGTGAGCTCCCGGACCGACTGCTGCGCGAGCACCGGCGCCGCGTCCCTGAGTGTGAGGGCGCGGATGTGACCCGGGGTGGCCAGGCCGAGGCGGTCGCCGCAGCCGATAGTGGTCCTGCGGTCCCGCAGGGAGACCGGGGCGGTGAACGGAAAGACCTCGTGAAGGATGACGGCGTTTTCCGTGGTCAACCCGGCCTGCAGGAGATGCACGCCGCCCGCGCTGGTGGAACGCCCATGGAAGCTCCCCGGCAGGGGCGACGGGCCGGCCGCGTACAAGTGCTTTGTCTGGCCGTCG